>Ga0193751_1002294_pt1 | contig 11662 bp, 14 predicted proteins | sample L1c2metaG_FD_143050 | JGI IMG/M metagenome (GOLD analysis project Ga0193751, IMG submission 143050) | Soil microbial communities from a riparian zone of the East river system, Colorado, United States - L1c2 | ecosystem: Environmental > Terrestrial > Soil > Riparian zone | place: USA: East River... | reverse complement strand
CCATTCAACGTCCTGACCGAGTGGTGGGACCCGAATAGCCAATTGGCGGAGACCGACATCTCGCCTTATTTTTGGCCAAACGGCACGATGCCGAAGTCGGCCGAGTTCGACGCGCTGGTAGCTGAAGGCTTTGCAAGGTTCGTTCTGCGCGTCGGTGGCCTGGTCGAGACGCCTAGGGCGTTCTCCTATGCGGAGCTGAAGGCCATGCCGAAGCAGGAGCAGATCACGACCCATTTTTGCATTCAGGGATGGTCCGGCGTCGCAAAGTGGGGCGGGGTCCCCATGCGGCACATCCTCGAGTTGGTGCGTCCCACGCCTGATGCCCGCTACGCCGTCTTTTACTCACTTGCCGACGGCGGCGAGGTCGGGCGTTACTACGACGTGCACAGAATATCCAACATGCGCCATGCGCTGACCATCCTCGCATATGAAATGAACGGAGCGCCCGTCAGCGTGCTGCACGGCGCACCCCTGCGGCTGCGTTGCGAAAATGAGCTCGGGTTCAAGATGGTGAAGTGGATCGCAGCGATCGAGTTCGTTCACGACTTCGCGGACCTTGGCGCTGGTCAGGGCGGATATAACGAAGATCATGAATTCTACGGTTACCGGATGCCGATCTGAGTGTTGCCGCTGCGGACCATTGGACAGTTGCCGCTACAAGTCGGGCAACTGATTGTAGAACTCGATCTCCATCCGCATGGGTCCGCGCGGCTCGACGAGATGCGCCTTATCGGGCAGAACAAATCCGAGTCGCACTTCACCGGAACGTTCATTGTTCGATCTTTGCTGGGGCAGTAGTCATGCGCTCGGATTCCGCCCCGAAAGGGAAACATGACGGTCGGAAAAGTCAATCGCCGTGCATTGGACCACGTTCCTCCTTTCGTCTTACGTCGCACCCATGCCGGCAAGCGGCCCTGACGTTGGCCCGTCCATGCTCGCTTTCGCCGCTCGAGCCGGATAGGTCAGCGCTCCGTCAGGATGCGGCGTGGCAACCTTCGTCAGGCTCGCTGGCGCGACAGTGCCCGGCCCAAGAATATGAAACACCCGCTCGCCGGCGACGAGCAGGTAGTCCGCGATGATCCGGCGGTGGCACCGCCACCACACGGCCTCCGCGCACATCACGGCGCAACGCCGGACTGGACACAGGTCGCGCAGCCTGCTGAAGCCAGAACGAAAACCGGCTCCCATCGCATAGTCGGCGTAGTTGTGAAAGCTCTGGTTCTCCCAAAAGGCATTGACGTCGGGCGCAATATTCTGTGCGCGAGCGCGACGGCCCCCAAGTTCGGGGATATGCTCATATGCGATCTGAAATCCGGACAATGACCCAGGTAGCGCTTCGCGATTGTATTGCGGATTTGTCCGCGAGCGCGGAATGGTGCGCACATCGACGACGAGGTCGACTTCCGAAGTGGCGAGCAAGTCGATGAATTCGCCGATCGGGCGCGTGGAATGGCCAATGGTGAAGAACGGGAACGCCATGTCCGTTACTATGCTTTCGAATCCGCGTCCGCAGTCAGCCGAGGCGTCTCAACACCGCGGCCTTGTGCAAGGCGACGTGATCGGTCTTGTCGCTCTTGATTTCATACTGCGGCTCGTCCGGGGTAGCACGGTGAACGTGGTCTTTGTAATTGACGGCTCGTCTATGCACTTTGACGATTTTCCCGCGCACTCGCCCGGCTTCCGAATTCCAGCTCACGTGATCGCCAACCTTGAACGTCTTGACCATGGGAGAACTGCGATGAGGGACAACACGAGGCCATTTGGAACAATCGCGGAGGGGCTTGACCCGGGGTGGGTACCGGTTTTCCGCCTTGGCGAAGCCCGTTTCGGCGGGAGAAGCAAGGCCGGAAAGGATCATGCTCCGACAATAGAGTAGAGCGGGATGACGATTCGAAGAAAAGTCATCTCGCTCCATTAAGCCGCAGTTCCGCACTTCGTTCAGTCGTGTACGCGCTCGCCGTCGTGATCGCGATGCCGCGGCTTGACCACGATCACATCGCGATCCCGGTGATGCCGGCGCACGTCGCGATCGCGGTCGCGGTCGCGGTCGCCGACCCTGACGCCGCCAACGCCGATTTCGACGCCTTCCGCGACGACCATCGGCTTGTCGGCAACGACCGAAGGGCCGGCAACCGCCGGGACGGTCAGGCACGTGACAGCAAATAGGGCAACAGCAATCGTCTTCATCAACGTTCTCCTTGGTTGGATGGATAAAGGAGAAACGCAGACGTCAACGGATTTGTTCCCTGTGCTTGCGTGCAATCGGCCGAACAAATGTGAGCAATCTTGAACAGTTGCCGTCTCGTGGTAAGGCGGCGTTCCGGTCCGGTTGCGGAAACGCGAGCTGTTCCGCGCCCGTCGCGGGTGTCAGGGTCCGGGGTCGTACCTTGCGGGGGCTTTTTCGACCACTAGATCATCGTTGACGCTGTGTTGCGGTGTCAGGTCACTGCATTTCAGATCGCTGCAGGGAGACCAGATGTCTGTTCCGGAGCGTGGAACTCGGATTCGCCTGGGGAAACGTCGGTGAGATCGCATGTCGCGCGCGCCTAAACGTGCAAAAAGGCCGCCGAAGCCGCAACGTCGTCGAAATGACAGTGCCTTCGCGTGGATGGCCCGGATCGGATACGCCGCGCGCGGCGTGGTGTTCGTGATCATTGCGGTTTTCGCCGGGCTTGCAGCGCTGGGAAGCGGGCGGAGCGTGGGCACCAGCGGCGCTCTTCATCGCGTGCTTGCTCAGCCCATGGGAGAGCTTCTGCTTTGGATCGTCGCCTTTGGGCTTCTTTGTTTCGCCGGTTGGCGGTTTGTGGACGCGAGCTTCGACTCCGATCATTATGGCGGCGACATGGGCGGCCTCGCGCGTCGCGCGGGGCTAGTGGGCGGCGGCATCTTTTATCTCATCACCGCGGGTCTCGCCGTAAACATGATTCTCGGAGTGCGGGGTGGCGATGGAGACGGGGCGGCGCGTGACTGGACCGCGTGGCTGCTGGTGCAGCCACTCGGGCAATGGGCGACGGCCCTGGTGGGGATCGGCATAGCGGCTTCGGGAATTGGACAGGTGGCGAAACCTGCGCGTGCGGAGTTCCGCAAGCAGCTTGCGCTGGGAGCTGGACCGCGCGCATTGGTGGTCGCCACCGGCGTGATCGGCTACGTCGCGCGCGGGGTGGTGTTCGTCATGATAGGGGCGTTTCTGGTCGTCGCCGCGCTGCGCTTCAATTCGGGCAATACGGCGGGATTCGCCGGTGCGCTGCGCACATTGCAGCAGCAGCCTAACGGCCACGTCCTGCTCGGGATCACGGCCCTCGGCCTGTTTGCCTTTGGCCTCTTTCAATGGATGGAGGCGGTGTGGCGGCGCATCGATGTGCCAAATGTGCATCGCCTGGCGGCGAAAGTAACGTAGAGGCGGCGAAACGAATCCGCACGGCGGGCGTCCGGACTCCGGATCATTGGGCTTGACCCCGCCATTCCTAAATATCCGCGTGATGTCGGCCAGCGGTGAGCGGCCCTCCAGGTGTTAAGCCGGACATAGCGTGGAAGATGTGGCTACTTGGCAGATGGGCCCATAGCCGACTCAGCGTGCGGCCCATTCCGCCCTTCCGCGGCCGCTTTGTGAGGCGGCCGCTGACCCAAAGAATCAAGAGCGCCCCGGCGAGGGGGGGGCACGGGGGAAGCGAATGGACCGGCCCGCCGAGGCTCGCCCCGAAGCATGCGTCCGTTAACGAATGCGAGTCTGTATAGAATTGAACATCCCAGTGCGGATAGATGCAGCGAAAACAAGGGCTCTGCGGATTTAGGACACTCGCGTCCGCAAATTGGGACGACGGCCTCGGTGTCGAGACGGTAGGCGAGGCGCATCAGCTCGACTGGAAGATCACGGCTCGCCGGGCTGCGGCAAGTGGAGCGGCGTCATCGACATCGACAACGCAGCGATCGTCGATTGTGGATGGCTGAGGGAAATATGGAACTTACGTTCATGCCAAGGCGTTTCATATTGGAGCGCCGCGACTTCGTATTGAAGTCGCGTATGCCTCGATCGGAGCACACAATGAACATTTTTTACATCATCGGCGTCGTGGTCGTCATAGTCGTAGTTGCAGGCTTCTTCGGACTGCACGCTTGACCGTTGCGCCAAGGTATTCTGTCAGCTCTCCGCCGGACGCCGGCGGATGAAGATTTTCCTGGCCGGTAGGGAGCGCATTGGACGCGTCCCGGACCAGTACGCCGTGCCGAACGTCTCTTCGTGACTAGAAGCGATCAGAGAGTACTCAGTTCTACGGAATAGCAACCACAGCAAATTCGCTTTACTCGCCCCGAGAGTGCGAGTCAGTCAATCGAGGACCACAACAGTGCGACAACGGTCGCGGCCATCAGCGCCGTGCCGGCCCAGCCGAAAAAAGTGAGTATCGGCCGGGCGCTGAAACGGCCCATCACCGAAAGGCGCGTAACGACCACCATCATGACCGCCATGATCGGAACAGCGACGATGCCATTGAGCACGGCGCTCCAAATCAGCATTTTGATGGGATTGATCGGCGTATAGCCGAGCGCGAGTCCCACCACCGTGGCGCCGGCGATGATGCTGTAAAACCCGATGGCATCCGGCGCTTTCGCTTCCAGGGTGGCGGGCCAGCCGAACGCCTCCGAAACGCAATAAGCGGCCGAGCCGGCGAGCACCGGAACCGCGAGCAGTCCCGTTCCAACGATCCCGAGGGTAAACAAAAGGAAGGTCAAATCGCCGGCAAGCGGCCGTAGCGCTTCAGCCGCCTCGGCAGCGCTGCGGATGTTGGTCACGCCGCCCGCGTTGAGCACGGCTGCCGTGGTCAGAATGATAAAGAAGGCGATGATATTGGAAAGCGCCATGCCCACGCTGGTGTCCAGCGCGATCCGCTTGATTTCGGAATCGCCGCCGCGCGACAGCTCCTTTAACGGGCGCCGTTCTTTTAAGGGCCGCCGCGGCCGATTTTGCCGCATCTCCTCGACCTCCTGGGATGCCTGCCAGAAGAAGAGGTAGGGACTGATGGTCGTCCCGAGCACGGCGACGACCATGAGTAGGTAATCGCGGTTGACCTCGGCAGCCGGCCAGACTGCACGCGCGAGCGCTTCGCCCCACGGAATGTGGACGCTGAAGGCGGTGGCCACGTATAGGAATAACACCAAGGTGAGGCACTTCAGGACGGGCGCATAACGCCGGTAACGAACAAACACCTGCATCAGAACCGAGGTTGCCGCGAAAATCAGGGCGTGTTCTCGATTAAGGCCGCCGATCACGAGCGAGAGCGCTTCGCCCATCGCGGCGAGATCGGCCGCGATGTTGAACGTGTTGGCCAGCACCAGCATGGATACGAGAGATATGAGCAGCCAGCGCGGCGCGAAGTCCTTCACATTGGCGATGATGCCTTTTCCCGTCACGCGGCCGATTTGGGCGCTGACCAGCTGAATGGCGATCATGAACGGCATCGTCAAAAAAACCGTCCACAGCAGCCCATAGCCGAATTGCGCTCCGGCCTGCGAATAGGTCGCGATGCCGGAGGGATCGTCGTCGGCGGCTCCCGTGACCAGTCCGGGCCCGAGCAGCCGCAACAGGATATTCGGACGTTTAGCGGGCGATTTGCTGACGTCGACCTTGGCGGGACTCATGGCTCACAGTTCAAATAAAGCCGTCCGAAATTGCAAGAATTTTATGCTCCGCTGTCGAGCTTCCCCCCGTTCGGTGGGCAAATGTCCACATGTGGCAGATCTCGCCCAAGTCGCTGCGCCGCGGCAATTTGCCGGGAGCCGAGGGGCAAGCGGCTCCCGTCGCGAAGAAAAGTCGCGAAGGACGGCGGCAAAAGATAATGTCCGCGCGATGATCGACTGATCGCCGTGCAGCAGGGTATTGCCACATTCAAGCCGAAACGCGGCCGACCGGCATGAACACCCGGTCCGCGCCGGATCGCAGGGGGCCGATCCCTTGCGGCGCTCCTGCGTGGAATCGCTACGCGCGAAGCAGTGCCGAATTAATCCGCTGTCATCGGATCGTTGCGATGCTCTAAAGCCGCCCCATCAGAAGCAGGACGACGAGCACGATCAGGATGATGCCGATGACGCCAATGCCGCCGTGCCCATAGCCGTAGCCATAGCCGCCGAACCGGCCGCTGAATCCGCCGAGCAGGAAGATGACGAGGATGATGACGAGGATGAGTCCCAGCGACATGATGCCGTCCTTCTCGTTGCAGGTTCCCGAGAGGCGGGCGCCCGACCACGGTGACGGCGCAGGATTGAGCCAACCTGCGCGGGCGTCGCCCCATTGAGGGATATTTTAGCCGCACCGGTTGAGCCGCGTCTGAGCAAAATTGCACACTTGGCCCGCGGCCCCCGCTCGAACCGTGAAGCGGTTTGGGCCGTTTATCGTCGTCCTTCAGCGGTTGGGAGGGATTTTGCCATGGCGACGGCCGGGAAGGGCCCGGTGCCGGGGGGCGCGCGAGATGCCGATCGGACGCTGCACACACACAGTGCGCGCGGCGTGTCGCCGTTGGGATGCGCGGGTCAAGCCCGCGCGTGACGGGCGGGGCTTCTTTGGAAACATCTTAAAAAAAAGCCCCGGCCGAAGCCGGGGCCCGAAATGTCCGCAAAAAGCTTAACGCTGGGGCGGTTGGCTGCCGCCTTGGCCACCCTGCTGGCCACCCTGGCCGGGCTTCTGGGTCTGCTGTCCGGGCTTCTCTCCGCTCTGCCCGCCCTGCTGTCCGCCTTGGCCTGGCTGCTGCGATTGCTGTCCGGGCTTCTGGTTCGGATTCTGCGTATTCGGGTCATTCATAGGAGCGCTCCTTGGTTTCCCGCCTCGCGGGTATGGTCAACGCCGGACCGAACGCCAAGGTTCCGCATTATGTGGCAGCGGCAGAAAGAGAAAAGGCTGGGAAATGCCGAACGAACTGATTACGTGTCTGTCAAGTCTCACTCGTCGTCCCCTCTGAATTTACCGGGAGGCCACTATGGCGCCGAAGAAACTCGCCGCGAGAGCCCGCGAAATCGGACTCGGCAGGCTCAAGGGCTGGAGCGAGGTCAAGAACCGCGATGCCATCACCAAGAAGTTCGTGTTCGAAGACTTCAACGAGGCGTTCGGATTCATGGCACGGGCGGCCCTCGTCGCCGAGAAGCTCGATCATCATCCCGAATGGTTTAACGTCTACAAGAACGTCGAAGTGACCCTATCGACCCACGAGGCGAACGGCCTCACCGATCTCGATCTGAAGCTCGCCGAAGCGATGGATAAGATTGCATCATAGCCGCGTCCCGAGACGCTTGCGGCCAGGTCCGAAAGCCGGCTACGCACGAATTTGCAAGCCTTGCCGCCGCGACGCGCAGCCGAAACCAAGACCGTCGAGTCCTTGGAAACGATCAATTCGATACAGTTTGGTCTCAATGCGCTCCTGCGGCCCGACAGGCAGCTTGTTCCATCAGACGCTTTTGGAACGATTTGGCTCGCCGCGCGTTGATTTTAGTCCATCAGTCAAATCCGTGACGGCGCGCCTTTGAGCTGCAGCGTCGCTACGCATCATCCTGAACGGAGGCTTCCCATGGAAATGATCCTGATTATCGTCGTAGTCATTCTGTTGTTCGGCGGCGGAGGGTACTGGGGTCGCGGGCGCGGCTACTGGTGAAAGAGTCACGGCCTCCAATCAGCTCGCACTCTCGTGGAAAAGCGTGCCTGACGCTCCGATGTCGTAATTGGCACTAGTGGGTCAAGGGCGGCGCAGTGCCGCCCTCCGGCTAGCGGATCACAGGCGGCTCGATTGCTCGCTAGCTCTTTTCCATGATCGACGGCGGCGCCGACGATTGAGCGGCGTGGAACCATCGGTTCCGGCAACGTTTCTCAAGACCGTCATGCAGAGGAGCGGAATCATGCCACGAGTCTCGAAAACACACGGGGATCGCAAGCTCGAAAACCCCGCATCCCACTTCACCAAGCCGAGTGAAGTGGTGAAAGACGGTCAACTATCTCATCGGCAGAAGAAGCAAGCTCTCAAAAATTGGGAACAGGACGCGCGTCAAGTAGCGACGGCCAACAACGAAGGCATGGGCGCCAATGACGAAGGTGACACGGGAGGCGGTGCCAGGCTTGCCGACGTGGTACGGGCCAAGCAACAGATGCGCAAAAAACCAAAATAAAAGCTCGCACCGATGAAATGCGGCAAGCGCATCGAGACGATCCGAAGGAAACGGATTAATTCAGTTTTATTTCGCTCGTAGCGATTCGACGCCGTGCCCTCGCTATTGGGCGGCAGCAGCCCTCAGTTGGCGGCCAGCATATTCATCCCTCGAGAAAATGGCCGAATGCCGCAAGCGGCCGGACACGGTCGCAGATGATCTTGGCGACCGCCAGCATGGGCACGGAAAGGATCACCCCCGGGATACCCCACATCCAGAACCAGAAGACGAGCGAGATGATGACGAGGACGGGGTTGAGGGTGAACCGTCTGGCCAGAAGGATCGGCGTTACCGTCTCGCCCTCGATCACATGCAATCCAATGTAAAGCCCCGCGGGGAGCAGCGCCATCCACAGCGTATCGATGGTCAGCAGGCCGGCGAGAAGAAAGATCAGCACGCCCAAGGCGGTGCCGATGATCGGCACATAGTTGAGCAGAAAGGCCACCGTTCCCCAGAAGATCGGGTCGCCCACCCCGGTGAGCCACATGGCCAATGCCATGCCGATGCCGACCGCCGCGTTCATGATCGTGATCGTGACCAGATATGCGGAGATGTCGCTTTCGATCTGCTGCGAGATTTCAACTACTTGGCGCTTGCCGCTGAAGCGCGGCAATATCTCGACCAGGCGATGCAGGAAGATATCGCCGGACACGAGCAGGAAAAACAGAAACAGCACCGTGGTGAAGAAGCCGCTGGCAAAGTTTCGCGTCCCGGTGAACAGCGTCGTCAGGAGTGTCGGGCCCCGGGTCGAGGCGGCCGCATTGGGCGATGGTCCGGTCGTGCCGAAATTCTCCACCTGCTGCAAGAACCGTTGCAGCGTGTTGATCGGCGCTCGCATGAAGCTCAGCCGCTCCTGCAGGCGGGGAATGCCCTCGGGCAGCTTGGCCGCCCAGGTGCCGGCGGGACCGGAAATGGCGGTGCCCAGGCCGACGATCGTTCCGAACAGCGCCAGGATCAACAGCAGCGCCGCGAGTACCCGCGGTATGCGCAGCCGCTCAAATATGCGCATGGCCGGCTGCAGCAGCAGCTTGAGAATGATGGCAAAGACCAGCGGCACCACGATCTCGCTCGCGACATAGGCAATCGCCAGCAGCGCGAGCACGAATAGACCGCCCAGGAATACGGCTTTCGGATCCGAGGGCAGCGGCATTTCCTCCGGCTCGTCGGCCGGCGGCGCCATCCCGCTCCCCTGATCGGGTGTTGTCATCTTCAACTCTCAACCCGGCGGCGCGGGATCTTTGCTTTGGTTCGGCCGGCTGAGCATCGAGCAGACGAAAAAGCCGGCCATCACCAGAAGGGGGACGAGCGGGTGCGCGGCGAGCGTTCTTCCCGCCTGCAGACCCGCGGCGGCGACTGCCGGATCGAGCCACCATTTCTCGTTCGCGGCCGTGTTGCGGGCCCGGGCGCGTTTCGCCCGGGCACGGCGGTTGATGAGCAACGCGATTGCCGCGCCGCAGGCAAAGAGGAGGAAAACCGCGGCGAGCACCAGACAAGCCGCGACGGGTCCGTAGTTCTGCCTAGTCCACACAAAGGCGGCGGCGCAGAGAAAAAGCACCGTCGTTACCGCCGCCGAAGCCGCCACGCCTCCCCAAAGGGCGGCGCGTAGCGTCGAGTCCAGTTTTTCTGTCAAGTGCAACATCCGACCGCGGCGTAATCTCAGCGGCGCAACACCGCCCCGAACGCAAGTCCGAGACCGACTGCCACTGCCAGCGCGGCGAAAGGATGATTGTGCACCGCGTCCTCGAATCCCTTGACGACCGGCTCGGCCGCCTCTCGCAGGGGGCCGATCGCGTCCTTGCCCCTCGCCCGTGCGTCGGTCATGAGGTCGTCGATGTTCTGCCTGGTTTTCGCGCCGGCGGCGACCAGAAGCGCGGCCATTTGCTGGGTGAGGTGGGCGATGTCGTCCCGCAAGGTCTGCAGGTCGACGTCGCTGACGGCCGCGCCGTTCTTGCTGCCGGCAATGTCTCTTGAATGGGCGGAACGGTCCGAAGCGGTCATGAAAGTCTCCTGTGTCGGCGTTGTCGTACGAAGGGGCAGCGCCAATGAATGTCGTCTCCGCGACAAGGCGCGGCCGGAGCTTTCGGCCATGACGCTGTCGCGTTCGCAATGAGGGACGTCGTGCGCGCCGCGAAGCGGCGGGCGAGCGAACATTCGCCTGTCAGGGTCGGGGCGCCTCAACCGCGCACGTGATGCTACGCCAATGCCGCGCCGACGGCTGTGCACTATTGCTCACATCAAGCCGCCGGAAGCCCGGGCAAGCGGCCCGGGCTTCGAACGACACGGCTCGAGCATATTTCGATCGATTAAAATCGCAGTAGGGTGGGCAAAGGCGGCCCCAAAGCTTCGTTTGATGCACGACGCCGGGTCCGCCGTGCCCACGCGGTCGGGCGTTGCCAAGGTGCATGAGGGTCAGGCCTCTGCGCGTGGGCACGGCGGAACGCGCACCGTGCCGATGCGGCAAAAGTTTTGGCCGCCTTTGCCCACCCTACGGACAAGCCGTCGCCGGAAGCCCGGGCAAGCGGCCCGGGCTTCGAACGACTCGGCTACGTACTGTCTAGATCACGACGCTTCAGCTCACGTGACCTCGGAACGCCTTGGCCGCGCCGGCCTTGAGCGGTTCCACGGCGTCGCTCGCGACCTTTTGGCCGAGCGCCGCGAGTTCCTTGGCCTGCGTGGAGAAGACGTCGAAGCGCTTGCGCGCATGCTCTGTCGTCAGTTCGAGGAACTGCGCCGGCGACGTCACGCCGTGCAGCTCGCGCGCATAGTCGAAGGCGGCGTTGGCGTTGGCGCAGGCGATCTCGACGAGCTTGGCGTTGTACTCCATCGCACCCTTGGCGGCGGTCGCGCAGCTGGTCTGAATGAGATTGGATGCTTCCGCCGTGGCGGCGCTCATCTTCTGGTAGTTTTCGTTGGCCTGCGCGGCGCCGTTCTCGGCGAACTGGCGCAGGGCCTCCGGGGTTGCGGTCTTGGGCATGGCGAACGTTGCGCCGGCCGGATTCGTCGCACCGGCCTTGGTGTTGTTCTCTCTCATGACACTCAATCCTCTCGAGGGCGGAATTTGATGGAGGCCCTGCGGATGCGCCGCCCTGGGCGCTGATCGGACCTCCCGGTCTGCCGCCGGCCGGGATGGGTTCCGGGCCTGCGGTTCGTTGTGCCATCCGTATATGGGGATGAAATGCTGCATTGCAACATGAAGCGCCGCGACCGACAAAGTGAGCTGTTTTGACCAGCCAGGCGCTTCCTTGCCGAATAGAATCCCATGGCAGTTACGCAACCGCGCTCGCGCCGCTTGCACACGCGTGCAAACGTGGCTTTGCGAGGTTCGCAAGCGATTCAATCCGGCCGGAGCAAGGATGATTGACAAGGACAGCGTCATGACGTGCGTGCCGTCGAGCGATCGCGATGCGCCGGTGCCCGCCGATTGGCGCAGCCGTTCGGCCTTGCGCCCGACGCCGGCAAGCGCGTCCGTCGCGGCCGCCGG
>Ga0193751_1002293_pt1 | contig 11665 bp, 12 predicted proteins | sample L1c2metaG_FD_143050 | JGI IMG/M metagenome (GOLD analysis project Ga0193751, IMG submission 143050) | Soil microbial communities from a riparian zone of the East river system, Colorado, United States - L1c2 | ecosystem: Environmental > Terrestrial > Soil > Riparian zone | place: USA: East River... | reverse complement strand
GCCGTGATGATCTTCTCCTTGTACAGCTCCGCGGACCGGTTGCGTTGCGCCAGCGCGACGGCCCTCGATACAGTCGCCGAGGCGAGATCAGCTGCCGCCTGGGTGTACGCATTCTGCACAGTACGAGGATCGATCTGAACCAGCAGATCACCGGTTTTTACTTTCGATCCGACGTCGACGGGCATCTTGATGATCGTGCCTGAGGCTTTCGACTTGACTTCAATCACGTCGATCGGCTCAACGGTGCCGTTCGCCTGCGCGCTCAACACGATGCTGCGCCGCTCCACTGGCGCGGTGTCGATCACGACCGCTGGATCCGTGCTCTTGTTGCACGCACCGAGCCCTGTCACCAACGCAACCGCGATGCTGCTCAACCGCGGCCCACCAAATGCGCGTCGACGCGCGACCGACTTCTGTCTCTCTTTCATTTGATTGGTGGAAGTTCCATGACCGTTCGTCACTGCAGGTCCCGCCCGATGAGCGCCTCGAGCTGTGCCCGCGCGATCCGATAATCATATCGCGCTTGTATCAACGCCTGCTCCGCCGTCGCCAGCGCCGCTTGCGACGTAATGAGGTCGAGCAACACGGAGGCGCCGATGTTGTAACGTTGCTGTTGCACCCGCACATCCTCTTCGGCCGCCGCGACGGATGCGACTTGCACCGCCACCCTCTGTGACGCGCCGCGAAGCGCACCGATGTATTGCGTCAGGGATTCCTGCGCGCCCAGCTGTGTATCGCGCAGTGAAACCTGTGCATCCACTTCTGCAACTTTGGCGCGTACGACCTGCTCTTCGCGTAGAAAGTTGTTGAACACAGGATAGGAGAGCGAGAACGACAGCCGTCCGTTGTAAGCGAAGGGCCCTTCGCCAAGCCCGAAGCGCGAGTCGGTGCCGCTACCGGTGCGCGAATAGCTCGCGCTAAGTGACGGAAGATAGGTCGCCTTCGATGCCTTCCTGTTTTCCTCCGCGGCGTCGACGTTGGCCTGCGCCTGTTTCACCGCGGGTCCCACCTTGGCGAGAGCAGCCAGCTGCGCACTGTCAGGAAGCGCCGCCATGTTCTCTTGCATCGAAGCCGGATCCGCCGTAACCGGCACTTCGGACCCGACCAGCCTCGTGAGCGCTGCGTCCGCGGCCTCTTTGTTGGTCTGAGCGGTAATCAGCGCTAGCTGCGCATTTCCAATCTGGACCACGCCGCGCAATGAATCGGACCTCGTTGCCACACCCGCGCGCACCTTCGCGACTGAGGTCTTGAACTGCTCGCTCGCCTGTGCCATCTGGAGATCCGCGGCGTCACGGCTCTCGATCGCCGCCAGGACCGCATAATACTGCTGCTTCACCTGAAGCGCGACGTTGTACTTCACCGCGACTCGATTCGCTTCGGCGGCCGCGATGTCGTAGTTGGCGGTTCTGAGCGCGTACAGCCGCTGGCCGCCATCGAAGAGAGTCATGTTGAGCGAAAGGCCGGTGCTGTTCGTAGGCGCTGCCGAGATCGCGACCTGCTCGCCGTTCTGGTTGACGCGCGTCTGACCGCCGCCGAATTGGATCACTCGGCCCGCGGTAAGTGATGCGCTGGGCAGAATCGCTCCGATCGCCGACACCTTGGCCGCCTTGTTCGTTCTCTCCACGCCTTCGGCCTGAATTGCCGCCGGAGCATTGTGCTCGGCCATCGCAACGGCTTCGTCGAGAGAGATCTTTCGCGCGCTATCGGGGGCCCTGGTGAGCCCGGGCTGCAACCCTGGCTTGAGAACCTGGGCGCTCAGCGTGGGAACAGCTACTAATGCGATCGCGATAGCCGAGAGTATTCTCATCGGCGTCTTCGGATTGAACGACATATGACCGAGCACGGGACCGGTTTGAAAATGAAAGGGTCGCACAGGACGCGACCTTTCAATAAGTACGCCTGAACGGGCCCAACTGCTGAACTTCGCCCGTTAAGACCGTCGGGCGCTTTACCGGGTGACGGTCGACAACATCCTGTGCTTGAGGGACGCGAGCCGGCGCCGAACCGATCCGTCCATCACTGTATCCCCCACCTTCACGATCACGCCACCCAGGATCGCCGGGTTAAGGGAGATGTGCGGGACCACACGTTTACCGAACAGCCGCCCCAGCTGGCGGGACAACGCGTCCCTTTCCGGTTCGGCCAGCTCGCGCGCGACCGTTACGTTGACGTGCACGCGGTCCTCGGACTCATCGATCAGCATCCTGTACTCCGACGCGATCTCCGGAATAAGCATCTGCCGGCGCTTCATGATCACCGTTTCGAGAAAGCGCAGAAAAAGCTTCGGGGCCCGACGGCCAAGCGCGAGCTCGATAATCTGGATCTTTCGTGCCGCCGACAGCTTCGGCGACTCGAGAAAAGTCCGCAGAGTGTGATCCTCTCGCATTCCCACCGATATCGCGTCGATGAGCGCGCCCCACTCCTCCTGCTCCTTATCCTTTCGGGCGAGCGTCAGAAGAGCCTCGGCGTAGTTGCGGCCGATCCGCTCGTCGTTCATCCGCGCTTGGTCTCAGTCACGGGAATCGAAGCGAGAAAGCTTTCGACGATCTTGCGGTTCGACTGATCGTCGAGATTCTTCTCGATCACCTTGCTCGCCCCCGCGATCGCCAGCTCGATCGCCTCTCGGCGCAGCTCCGCGATCGCCCGCTCCTTCTCCGCATCGATCTCACGGCGCGCGCGCTCCAGCATTTGTTTCTGCTGCTGGTGCGTCTCCTCGATCATATCGGCGCGAAGCTTCTCACCGGTCTGACGTCCCTCGACGATGATCTTCTGCGCTTCCTGCCGCGCCGTCTCGATCTGCCGCAGCTGCTCGGCCAGCGCTTTGGCGGCTTCCTCGCGGTCACGCTTCGCTCCCTCGATTGCCTCTTCGAGCGCCTTTTCGCGCGCCTCGACAGCGGCCGTGATCTTTGGGAATACCAGCTTGCCGAGAATCGCGAAGAGGATCAGGAAGATGATGAGCGTCCAGAACATCAGGCCGCCGGCAGGCGAGAGAAGATCGCCCGATGGCGCTGCCGTTTCCTCTGGTACGGTTACAGTCTGCTGCAGGAGTGCGAAAATGAAAGTCATCATGGAATAGTTGCCCATAAGTCGGCGGTGCACACCGCGGTGCAGACGTTGCACCGCGGTCCTCGCCCCGCCCTGCTAGAACTTGCGCTGAATCAGGAACGCGATGACGACGCCGAACAACGCGACCCCTTCGATCAAAGCCGCGAAGATGATCGCGCTAGTCTGAATTTTGGCCTGCATCTCCGGCTGACGCGCCATTCCGTCCATTGCCTGACCCGCGAGCCGTCCGATACCGATGCCCGCTCCAATTGCGGCGAGACCAGCGCCCACTCCTGCGCCGAGCATTCCCCACGCGCCCGAGTATTCCTTGGTAAACGTTGTTGCGGCCTGAAGCAGCGGGAAGATCGAGACCATTTTGTATTCCCCTTCATTAATCGTGAGATGTAATGCTCGCGACCTTTCGGACGCTGTCCGTCACCGGGATACGATCCCAACGGACTTCTCCAGCCCGCTCGGCCGGATACTTACGCGAAGTTGAGCGCGCTTCGCGTCAGTGCGCACCCTCGCGAATCAATCCAATGAACACACTGGAGAGAAGCGTGAAGATGAACGCCTGCAAGACTGCGACGAATAATTCAAGAACCGAGATTCCGATCCCCATCAGGACGGGCACCGGCACCAGGAACCAGCTCCCGAACGTAAAGATGAGGCTGATCAGAGCGAGCAGCACCACGTGTCCCGCCGTCATGTTGGCGAATAGACGGATCGCCAGCGCGAACGGCTTTGTAAACTTTCCGATGATCTCGATTGGCGTGAGGATCGGAGAGATGAACAGCTTCATCCCGAGCGACATGTCGTCGGGCCAGAAGATGATGGTATTTATGTACTTCCTTCCTTGAGCCTTCATCCCCGCGATCTCTATCACGATGAACGTGACGATTGCCAGTGTGGCGGTTACCGAGATGTTCCCGGTCGCCGTTGCCCCGTAGGGAACCAGGCCGAGCATGTTCGCGAACAGGATGAAAAAGAAAAGCGTGAGCAGGAAGGGCACGTACCCATTCCCATGCGGACCGACATTTGGAAGAATTACTTCGTTACGCATGTAGAGCACCAATGCCTCGAATCCATTGCCCAGCCCGCTCGGCGCCTTACCCTCAGCGGATTTTCGATTGTGGGCGCGGAGAGCGAGCAGCGATGTCAGTACGCAGAGAACAGCCGCAATCCAGAGCATGACCACGTGCCGCGTGGGCGAGATGTCGAGAGCGAATCCCCCGATGTGGATCGGATTCCATTTCGGAAGTTCGTACTCGCACACGAAGCCGGACTTCAGGCACGGATAGTCGAGCGTACGCCCGTCCGTGATGTGCGGCGTGATGAAGTCGATTTGGCTAGCGATCATATTCGAGCAGCAGCGGTTCGGCCATCATCGTCATGAAGAAGAAAGTCACCAGACTCACCAGCGCCGCATCGAGCGAGAGAAACATCACCCTCGCGAGCGGTGCGTACAGCACCAGTACGAACAATCTCATCACCGCGCCAATCCCCCAGCGGATCAGCAGATCCCCCGGCGCACTGTGTTCGCTGCGACCCGGCCGGAGCAGCGCATAAGTGCCGAGCTGTACTGCGAAAGCGAGTCCAGCGCTCACGAGCATCGACTTGTGCTCGTCCACGGTCCTGAAATACGTCCGCAGAATCACGGTTGCGATGATGATGAGAGCGGCCGAGACACCTGCAAACAGCCCGAGCGCTCTCGCTTCTTTCACCGTGTTCCATCTCTCGGATTTCGGCCACCCTTCGCCGATCTCTCTTCATCGTCGCGCCGCTGCGCCGCCGTAATCTTGCGGTACAGATTGTAGAATGCTGCGCCCGCCCCAACGAAAACTGCCGCGATCGTGAACAACCCCTTCGTCCCGAGCCTGTCGTCGACCCATTGTCCGGCGAACAGAAAGACGATAATCGCGGCCGCGAACTGGATTCCGACGCCCGCGAAATCGGCGCCCGAAAGCCCGCCCGAAGACGAGGTTCTGCCCGGACCCTTTTCGTCTCCCATTCTCAGCAGAAAATAACCGCTTGTGAAGATTTTCACAAGCGAAAGGCGTCTCGATTCCGAAGAGAGGCCGAAGATTCGTGCGACCCGCAAGTCCAAGACTCAAGCGGAGTTAGTATGTGACGTCGCGGTTGACCGTTCGTCAATAGGACGATATGTTGGGAGTCTCACTTACGTGAGAATGCCCCGCCCGCCTACTATCGATCGAGAGCCCCAGAAAGAAGTAATGGATAACCGCCTAATTCTCCCGTTGCTGTGCGCAGCATCAGTCGCATTCGCCGCCGCTCCTTTTTCTCACGACGAAAAACCAGTGGCCAGCGCCCGGCATCGCGCTGAAGAAAAGGCCGCGCCGATCGTTAGCACGTTCGACATCACACGACCCAGGAATGACGCGGACAAGCTCCATTTCACTCTCAGCGTGCGCAACAATACGTCGAAGATGCTCGAGCTGCGCTTTCCCGACGGACAGACCCACGATTTCGTGGTGAAGGATTTCGCCGGCAAGGAAATCTGGCGCTGGAGCCAGGGGCGCATGTTCACATCGGCAATGCGCAGCGAGACGCTGAAGGGCAAGGGCGGGACAGCTTTCGAAGAGAGTTGGGACGCGAAGGGTCAGCATGGATCCTTCACCGCCGTCGCGGTTCTCCGGAGCAATAACTTCCCGATCGAGACTACTATTCAGTTCATCCTGCCGTAGTCGCGACAAGCAATCCAGAAAATGAGAAACGCGCTCGAGAGAGCGCGTTTTTGCATCCTGGCCCCTGCATCATTGACTGGCGGCGGCCATTCCGTACCTTCGAACACATATGAAGCATTCATTGAGCTCTCGCTTTGTCACGGCGATAGCGCTGGTCGCATTCCTCGGGACTCCCTGCTTCCGCGTCGACGCTCAGAACGCGCCCAAGACCTCGCTTGTGATCGCCGGCGTCACCGATGGCGTGTCGGGCGCCCCACTCGCCAACGCCGAGATCAGCCTGTCCGATCTCAACATTTCGGCCAGGACGGATTGGAGCGGCGAAGCAAGGATTCCCAACATCTCACCCGGCAAACACAAATTCGAAATTCGGATGGCCGGTTATGCACCGCTCGACGTCGACCTCGTCGTGCAAGGCGATTCGACCGGTCCCGTCTTCCGGCTCGCCAAAGTCGGCACTACGCTCGAGCCCGTGAAGGTCGCGGGCGATCCATCGAGCTCCTATCTCGCGGCCTTCGAGGCGCGCCGGGCGCAGGGTCGCGGAAGGTATCTCATTGCCGCGGATCTGGAAAAGAACCAGAACCGATCCCTGGTCGCGGTCATTGCCCAGGCATTCGGGGGGCTGATGTCCTCTCCAGATCCGGCCCGGGCGGGTCACAACATCCTGATGACGCGACGGACCGGGTCTAGGCACATGAACGTCGATGTTCACTGCGGCCTCGATATTTATCTGGATGGCTCTCCGTATGTGGACGACCTCGATGCGCTGCACCCGACTGAACTCGCGGGCGTGGAGTACTATCCGACCGAGAGCGCGCCTGGCGAGTACCGCAGGCTGACCGATAATTGCGGTGTGCTAGTGCTCTGGTCGAAGAAATAGTCGTTTACGCTACGCCCCGAACTCCGGAGACACCGACGAAGCACCGCGCGCCGGGAAATGCACGACGAACGCCTCGTACGGAGCCGGATTTCGCAGCCACTCCTCGGCGTCTCCTGCGCTCCTGAATGCGCGGATCATAACCCTGGTCCCGTCGGACTTTGTCTCGAGCACGCGCGCCTTTCCGAAGTCGGCTTCATTGTGACCGACGATCGCCCATGAGTGCGGGCCAATGTGTTCAGCCAATATCTGGAGAAAATAGAGAGCGTCGCGCAGGTACACGCCTGACGCAGGGTTTGCCAGGCCGGGTTTCCGATCCCAGAGAAAGTTCATTCCCGGCCTGAACTCGGAATCCGCGACGGCTTCCTGCACAACTTCTTTCAGTTGTTCGATGGATGGGAACTCATTCCAGTACAACGTCACGAGCCTTCGCGAGGCATCGATCCGATACACTGAGTGCATACCAGTCCGCGTTGAATTGGACTGGCATATGTGGCAAGATTTCCGCCACGGCTCAGTACAAATTGGGCCCAAAACAGTACCGGAACGTGTGTTATACGGGCCTAATTGGTTTCGGCGGGGTGCCGCATGGGAACTTTCGGTGCAGCATGGGCAACGATGGGTATCGCGCTCGGCTTCCACGTCGTCGACGAGGCCGCGACAGATTTTCTGGCCTCCTATAATCCGATCGCCACGCGGATTCGCTCTCACCTCAGCGGTATACCCTTCCCGCCGGTGTTCACGTTCTGGCCGTGGTTTCTCAGCCTCCTCGCCGCCGTGACGATTCTCCTCAGTCTGACACCCTTGGCCTATGCGCGCGTTGCGTGGATGGTTCCTGTCGCCATCGTGGTGTCCCTGATCAACATCGGCAATGGGTTGTTGCATATCGTGGCTTCGATTCGTGTGAGGCGCCGTGTCCCCGGCGTGATCAGCGCTCCATTCCTCCTGGCGTCCGGGATCTGGCTGCTCTATGCAGCCCTTCACGTGACGTGACGCGCACCAATCTCGGCCCGGACTGGCGCACGGTCCGTTAGCCTGCGTGCATCACGCTACTTGAGACTCGGACAACTCGGCTGGAACCGCTCGACCAGCGTGCTTCCCACCGCCGAGTGGCTGGCGGCGACTACGGGATTTCCTCCGACTAAATAGACACTGTTCCCGAGGACAGCCGCGCGCGCGTAGTTTCTCGCGCTCGGCATCGGTTCCGCGGCGTGCCACCCGTTGCTGCTCGAATCCAATACCAGGACATCATTGAGCACGGTGTCCTTTGCCTGCGACTCTCCGCCGAACACGTAGATCGTTCCGCAGTAAACCGCGGCACCAGCGGTGCCACGCGGCTCGATGGACGGGCCATCGCTCCAACGCCCGGTCACAGCATCATATATGTAGACATTTCCGAAATCTGACCCGCCACTACGTCCGCCGATTGCGTAGAGCTTTCCGTTGAATGCGACGGCGGCTGGACTTCCTTCGGAACGCGGAAGTGGAGCACGCTCCGTCCAGGTGTTGGTCGCAGGATCGTATTCGGAATGATCCGCGAGCGCGGATTGTGAGTTTCCGCCACCAATGACGTGAATCTTTCCATCGACCACTACCGCCGCCTGACCGCCCTTCGGCGCCGATAACGCTGCGGCGTTGGTCCACTGGTGAGTCCTGACGTCGTAGACCAACACTTCTGCAGTAGGAACGTTGGTGACCGTCTTGAATCCGCCGATGACATAAATGCGTTGTCCGATCGCCACAGCGGCTGGCGCATTCAACCCTTCGCCTGGCAGAGTCGACTCGTCACGCCATTCTTTGCCATCGAACCGTTCAACCTGCAACACAGGGGCGCCGCCTGCGCCGGTTCCACCAATTGCGTAAATCGCGTCTCCCGTACCGACGATCGCGTGCGCGGAGCGGGCGTGCAGCATCGGCGGCGCGCTATGCCATGATCCGGCAGTAGTAGTGTTCGCCTCCTTCGGCTTCCCGCCGAGCGTCACCGGATTACCGAAACCAAACTGGGCATGCTCGCGATCCTTCGTCGGAACCCCAAGCATGGCCTTGAAAATCGGTATCAGCTCCCTCTGCGACGGCGTCACGATCGCTGCGGCGATCTCCGGCTGATCCCAGAAAATCTTCCAGTAGGTCTTCTGCGTCGCCCTCACGCTATCGAGCTCCGCCTTCCCCGCCCCGCCCTTGCCGCGCGCGAGAAACTCACCTAGGGGCGCGTACAACTCACGCACCCGGCGGGAGTAGACTGAATCCGCGCCCGAGAGCGCCGCGACCTGGCCTCTGCTCAGGAACAGCGAATCGCTCTGCTCGATCAGCAGATTGTAAATGTCGGAAGTGCGAGAGATATAGAACGCGGTCAGTGAATCCGCCGAGCGTCTCTGCCATCCCGTCGTTGACTTCACCGGCTCGACGGCGCGCCGCAGCCGTTGGAGATCGTAGTCTGTGGATAGCTGGAGCGAGACATCGATCACGATCCGGAATGGATTCCTGAGCAGCGTCCGCTCGGGACGCGTGTCGGCGAAGCGCGGGTTCACATCGTAATTGAATCTCCCGTTAACTGCGTCGAACCCGCGCGGCACCAGCAGCACGGGATCGGGCGTGGCAGGAGATCCCCAGCCGCGCAATGAATTTCCGTGCAGCAGTTGATCGACCCCCGCCAGAACATTCTGCAAATAGACATTCGGTGAGACACGCTTCGCCCAACTACTGCGTATCGGCGGGGTCCATTGGATGTTCAAGGATTGCGTCCACGGCCCCCTGCACCCGTTCCTCGGCGCCACTCGCCGCAGATTGGCGACAACACAGCCGCGGGCCGTCGAGGACCCATTCGCGAGCAGTGTCCGCAGCTGCGCCGCCAGATTCGCATCGCTCGCCGTCGCAGGGTCAGGAATGAAGGCTCGATCGCCGCTCCGGCCGTCGCCATTCACATCGCCCTGCACGAGCGGAGTGAACGGAAGTCCCGACTGCGCCCGCCCGAATATCGTGACACTCCCCGTCTTGGCGGTCGAGAATCCGCTGGTAAGAATGACGATGTGATGCGCATCATTAGGTCCCGCTGCCCATTCGACGAGACGTGGATCGCCGAACGCGGCACCGTCGAAACCGCGATACTGCCGCTTTGTCGACTGGAGCGTGTACGCGATAGATCCGTAGAATGAAGCGCCAGTCCTGAACTTGAACACGTCGGGTGACAGCCCGAGGTTGAGCTGCCCGCCGTACCCACGCAGATCGCTCACTCTGACGCCTACTCCGCCGTACTGGCCCGACTTCCTCGACTCCACGGCCGACACGGATCCGCTTGCGGGATCGATGGACGCGCTCGAGACATAGACAGGACGATTCGCTTCGTCCGCGAGAGTCAGCTTTCTCACGCCACCAAAATTCGCGTCCACAATTCCAGGCTGGGAGAGATCGTATTGCGCGAGAGTTCCCACTTTGATCAGCCAGCTCTTGAAGCTCGTATTCCAGTCGAGAGACGCCTTCCAGCTCCTCGGCACGTCGTACTTCGGATCGATCAGCGTCACCGACGGCGCGCTCTCGGCCAGAACTCCGCTTCCGCCTACGCACTGCGTTGGTATCGAGCCTGGGTCGGTGGCGAAGAGCGACCAGTCGGGCGTAGGTGCAGCAGCACCCACGCAGTTAAGGAATGACGTGCCACCCGGAAGGCCGGTCGACGCCGACGCATCGGCGAGAATCCCCGGTTGCAACAAATCGCGGAATTCTCCGATTCCGCCTCTGAGCGTCCCTGAGAAGCTTTGAAAGTAGGTTCCGGTCTGGTTCATCATTACGCCGTTGTTGTTGTCCTTGTCGCGATTGTAGATGAAGGTGAAGCCAATGCGCGGGCTCAAGTGAACGCGCGATGGGGCGACGCCGGTGGGGACGCCGAGCGCCTGCTCGAGCGCGACATTCCTGGCCGGCTTCCCGCCGAATCCATCGGCCTCGAGTCGCGCACCATACAACAGACTGAAGTAACGCGAGGGCGAGAAGTTGTGCGCCAACGCCGCCGCGGTATTCCACACTTTTCCTTCACGCGAAGGCGCGGTGAGCGTGCGCGAGAAGCTGCTCGCGCGCCCGGCGGTCAAATCCTCGATCGAGTTGAATGCGTAGCTGCCGAGCCCGTTAGAGAACCCTTCCTCGCGCAGTCCATCGACGCGTCCCCATAGCAGTCCCTTGAAGCGGTGCGTCCTGCCATGGGCGTTCCAGGCGGTCAGATTACCCGCCTCGCTCCGCCTCCCAGCAGAACAGATGTGACATCAGTCCCGGCGGCAAGAGCGTCGGAACGAATGAGCACGCTCGCCCCGGGAAGCGACCGATACGGCGAGACGTCGGTACGCACTCCGCTCAGGCCGATGCGTGTCTCGTTCAGCGTACGCCGGCCCGCACCAACATAGGAACCGAGCGTGAGCTGCGCCCCGAGTGTGCGCTCGCGACTCTCGCTCGCCGCAGAGGGGGCGGAGAGCGGACCGAACCCGACGGCTCCATCACGCGTCCAGCCGGCGTAGCTCGTGAGCGCGCGCGTGCTGAGCGTATCGCGGGTGTCGTCGAGTCGTCCCAGCCAGCTGACGGCGTTGTGCTCGCGATTGGTCGGGATTCCGGAAGCAACGAGGGGAATGCCAAGGGGAGCCGCAGCAGAGATGAGCCGGGCGATGGAATCCGGCGCCACGCCCGCGTTGATGAGCGCCCCCGCGTCGGCGTTGAGGAGAGTTGACGGCTCGCTGAGCGATCTACCCACGTCGAGCGACACGTTGTACGTCATGGCGTCTCGAATGATCTCGCCATCGGCGGCGGCGCTTCCGCGCGCACCGCCACTCGTCGCGCCGAGCGCGCGCCCGGTCGCGTCAGTGAATTGCAGGAAACGCGGATCGAACGTCAGAAATCCGGTGCGTCGCTGGTACTCTCTATCGCCCGGCCCGAGCTGCACGTCGACGTTCACCCCCGAGTATCCGCCGCGAATGGGATCGAACGTGGCTGCGGTCACGCGTGTTTCAGTGTGGGCAGCACGGGGAATCGCTCCGGCCGCGAGACCCATCCCGTTCAGGGTATTGAG
>Ga0193751_1002292_pt1 | contig 11668 bp, 10 predicted proteins | sample L1c2metaG_FD_143050 | JGI IMG/M metagenome (GOLD analysis project Ga0193751, IMG submission 143050) | Soil microbial communities from a riparian zone of the East river system, Colorado, United States - L1c2 | ecosystem: Environmental > Terrestrial > Soil > Riparian zone | place: USA: East River... | reverse complement strand
CAAAAAAAAAAAGACCACCCATTGGGTGGTCTTTTTTCTTCCGACGAAGAAAGGCTCAGTCTTCGCTATCCCCGTCCTCAAAGGTGAGGGCATCCGCTTCACGAACGCGGTCGAGCATGGCGTTGACCGGGACTGCGATTCCCCGATCGTTGAGCGCGGCTTCATTGCCGGAGCCGCGCTGAAACCAGCTCCTCACATCAGGAGAGGTTTCGCTGCTGCTGGAACCAGCCGCCTCTTCGTCAGGGGCGGTATCCGAACCATACACGTCCATTCAACCTCCACGGGTTCACTGTCGCTTTCTACCATAAGTACGGTACCCCAAAACAGGAGTTTCGAACCGCTCCGAGAAAGTACAACCCGGACCAAAACCCTCCAATAGTTTGACGCATTTCGAAGTCAAACTGGTACAACCAGGAGAGCCTCCGTTACCTCACCGTTCGGGGATCGATTCCCCTAGTAGCGAAAATCCGGCCAACTGCCTCGCCAATCTTGTTATTCGGGGTGCTGGCTCCAGCGGTCACCCCCACCCTGACAGGCGTTGCGTCGGGCAGCCAGTGTGTTGCCTCGGATTCTTCCTTTGCGCCGAGAGGCCGAAAGCGGATCGTCCCGGACACGGGGTCGATGTCCTCGGCATCCTCAACGTGAAAGGTGCGGACACTTTCAGAACAGAGAGCCGCCAGTGAGAGTGTGTTGCTAGAATTGTAGCCGCCGATGACGACCATTACGTCGAGCGGCTCCTTGAGGAGTTCCACCACGGCATCCTGACGCTCCTGCGTGGCGCTGCAGATAGTATCGAAGGTGCGGAAGTTTTCCCGGGCGTAGTCTTCGCCGTGCGCGCGAGCCATGGACTTGCCGACCAGCTCTCCTATCGCGAGAGACTCTCTGGCGAGCATTGTCGTCTGGTTGGCGACACCTATCCGTCGAAGGTCTCGCGCCGGATCGAATTTGGGTGACATCGAATTGGCGAAACGCTGCATCAGCGCCTCGCTCGTCAGATGCCCTTCGATGAAATCACAAACGATCTGCGCCTCTTCGAGATTTCGAACGATGAAGTAATGGCCACCTTCGTATTTCTCGGCCTGCGATGCAGTGGCTCTGGTCTCTTCGTGGTAGTACTTCCCGTGGATCAAGGAAGTAAAACCATCCCGGGCGTAGCTCTCGACCCGTTTCCAGACGTTCAGCACCGACCCGCAAGTGGTGTCGACCATCACGCATCCGATCTGTCGGAGAACCTCGAAGTCCGTGATCGTGACGCCGAACGCTGGAAGGATCACCACATCTTCCGCCTTTACGGCGCTGAAATCGATGCGCCCGTCACGAGGCATGAGAAACGTGATCCCCATCGCCTGGAGTTTCGAGTTCACGTGCGGATTATGGATGATCTCGCCGGCCAGATAGATGGTACGATCAGGGAACTTCTTTCTGGCCTGATAAGCGTACTCTACCGCACGTTCTACCCCGTAACAGAACCCGAATTCCTTGGCCAAACGGATGGTTAGGTCCCCACTCGTAAGGGTATACTCCTGGGCCAGGAGCATATCGACGAGCTGTCCGGTGTAGTCGGAGGCCAGTTCGGACTGAATTTCAGATTTTAGCCCGAAACCCTTCCGAAAGTAGGTACCGCTGGGAGCGCTGGCCTGCATATTTCCAGTAGGCGTACCGCCCGCTTGGGGCGTGATCTTTACCGTCGCATCTGTGTCTGCCATACCCTCTGAATCTAGCAGCGCCTCCCGAATAATGCCCTTCGCGAATCGACGATGACCGAGTCGCTCGGAGCATATCCCGCGGAGCAATCGATGGCGCCGATCGAAAGCGCGCCATCAATCTCGTTCATATCACCCACTACAACATCGGGTCTGTTGCGACCAGCGCCGCTCCGCGTGGGCGACACCATTGGCGTGGTCGCTCCGTCTTACGCGCCGCACGGTAGCTGGCTGATTCGTGGAGTAAACGCGATGAAGGAGGCCGGCTATAACGTACTCCTCGAGCCAGACATCGAGCGATTCCGGCGCTTTCAGCAGAACGAAGATCGAAAGCGCGCTCAGAACCTGATGGACATGTGGGCGAACCCCGATGTGAAGGCAGTGATTTGCGGCACCGGCGGCTACGGTGCAGTCAGAATCCTTCCTTACCTCGATGCCGATCTCTTCCGCAGAAATCCAAAGGTCTTCGTCGGGTACTCTGACATTACCGCGCTCCATCTCTGGATGATGCGTCGGGTTGGGCTCAGGGTTTTTCACGGCCCGACATTGGATGATCTGCTGCCGGGAGGTGTCGACCCTTCCCTCCTCTCGCTACACGCTGCGCTCACCTGCCCGCGCCCCAACACTCGACTTGGTCGCGACATCGCCCGCGCCGTGCGATCCGGAAGGGCCGTGGGCAGAGTGACTGGTGGAAATCTTTCCCTAGTTCAGCAATCCATCGGCACGCCGTACGAGATCGACACCCGCGACGCGATTCTCTTCCTCGAAGAGATCCACGATCCGATGTCGGTCGCCGACGAGCGTCTGCTCCACCTGCGCGCAGCCGGCCTCCTGCGACACGTGCGGGGAATCGTTTTCGGCCAACTCTCGCTCGACCGCTCCGAGGAGGATGAGTTCGAGGACTTTCTGCTCGATCTCGTGTCCGATCTCGACGTACCCATCCTCATGGATTTCCCTGCTGGCCACGAAACGCCCAATCTCACGATACCGCTGGGCACAGAGATGGAGCTCGTTACCGACGACGTGACTGGCTGGCTGTCGTACCGCGAGGATGCACTCGCGTTCGCCGAAGAGCGGCCGAGACTGAGCCTGGTTTAAGATCCGGTACCCGGTACCCGGTACCCGGTGCCCGATTGCGCGGTGCTTTTTTACAGTCCGCCCGCACCGATAGTAGCGTCGATTGCGATGCACCACACGTGCAGCAGCATCAAGTGCACTTCCTGGATGTAGGCGCCCACAGTGCTTGGAACCGCGACGATATGGTCCGCATCTCCGCTCTCCAATCCATTCGCGCCACACAATGCGATCGTCACCGCGCCTTTGCCCTTTGCCGCCTTGAGACCGCGCAACACATTTTCCGACCGTCCGCTGGTCGTAATTCCAACCACTGCGTCGCCACGCGTCGCGAGCGCCTCTACCTGTCGCTCGAAAAGTGCCGCGTAACCGAAGTCATTGGCAATGCAGGTGACGACTCCGGCATCTCCCACCAGCGACACCGCGGGCAACGGGCGGCGGGATTCCTTGAAGCGACCAATCAGCTCTTCAACGAGGTGGCTGGCCTGCGTCGCGCTGCCGCCGTTGCCGAAAGCAAGAACTTTTCCGCCGCGTCTGAGGCTTGAGATCAACGCCTCGGCAGCCGCATCCGACGCGGGCTGAAGCGAGGCGATGCAATCCTCGATGACTTTCTGGTGCTCGCGAAAATGTGTCGGGAAATGTTGTGCTGGCATGCGCGGATTATATGGTGGCGAACACTCGACGCCAGTGGCATCTGGTGCTAACGCCCTCGGCGACGCCTTCTCGAGTCCGATCGGCCGCCGTGCGCGCCACCCGGCCGCGACCCATGATGTCGTTGACGGCCGCGACCGCGTCGGTGCTCGCGAAACTCGCTCGCTATCTGTCTCACTTCGCGCTCGGCAGCGGACAACAGCGCGCGATCCTCGACCGTCTCCTCGAATTCATCCGGTGACCAGGGCTGCGCAAGGCGCTCCTGGAGATCTTCAAGGTTATCCGAGCGCACTGCGCCACGCTGACCGCGCAGAACTACGAATCGTACTGGTCGATCGAGGACTGGAATCTCCTGTGGTATAAGCGTTCGCGCGATTTTCTCGGGCAGGCGGAGCCGAGCAACTCCCACACGCTTGCCGTCCTGCTCCTCGACGTCGTAATCGATCTCGACTTCACGGTCGCGGATCAGGACGTGATCCGGCAGCTGCGTGAGACGCTCGCGTACCTCCCGAGGTACAAAACTTTCCAGGTCGACATGGAGCCGCGCCACCTTGAAGCCGTCGAGTGAGTCGACATCTTTGAGCTGCTCTTCATATAAAGCCGTGAGCTCGCCTAGGCCGAGACGTTTTGTCTCACCACCAGACCGTTTGTAAGACTCGCGGATCTCTTCGATTGCGTCGCGATTCTTTTTCACGGCGAAATGGCGCGCTTCCCCGCGCGCCAGGACTTCGGCGAGCAGGTGCCGCGCTTCATTCGCGAGCTCGGACGGGAATTCATCTACTGTCTCGAGCTCATTGTCCAGCTCGAAGCCAAAGTACTCCACCTTCCTTTTCAGCACGAGCGGTCCGTGCTTTCGCCGAGGGTCATACGCGAGCTCGTCTTTGCTCCGCGTCGCGTACCGGCGAATCAGCTCCATCGGGACCTGCGTTCCCTCGATCGCGGCACGCGGAATTCCAGATCGATCGGCGAAATAGCGGAGGTCGCCGGCGATCGGACCCCAACTCCCACAAACGCTCGTCTTTGAAACTCTTGCCTCCGTTCCATCCGCAGTGCGCTCGTCGATGACGAGATCGAACGGCATGTACTGCGCGAGCAGCTGACCGAATTTCTTGTAGATGTGATCCCGCGCGTTCACCATCCTGGCCGGCAGCTCCATGCCGAGGCTTCGGTAAATGCTTGCTGTGGCAAGCGCCGCATCCTCGATTGCCTTCACCAACACTCCTCTTTGCTCCGCCCATCTCTCGATGCTCTCGTCGAAGAGATGACGCGGCAAGCCGTAAACCTCGCCTATGTATCCGCAGTGGCTGAAAGCTTCCGCGTAGAGATTGTAGGCGGTGAGATGGTCGCTGCCCGGAACCGTTACTCCCGAGAGATCGCGGTCCTCGCGCGTCATTCGGTGGAGCGACTCGATAGAGCTCATCACCGCGAGGTACGGTACCAACTCGTCGTCAGCATTTACCAGGAGCTCGGCCCACGGACGGTCAACCGGCATTGCCTCAACGGCCTTTCCGTAGCGCGAGAGTCTGCCGTTTTCGATTATCCCGCGTTCCTCGAGCAGCGTCACCGCTTTGCGATACGCGACCCGATCGAGCGGTACCGGGAGCTCCAACTGATCCGCGGCGACACCGAGATCAGCGCATGTCATCGCGACTCGCTCTGAATCACCGGCCACCTGGAAAGCGGGGGCCGTCGGCCGGAGCGCGGCAAACTGTATGTCCCGATCCGAAAGAATGAACACTCTTCCGCCCGCCACTCGTCCGTGAACGCGACCAGCCATCTGCAGAATCTCGTTGGCGCCGAGGTGCAGCTTGGTTAGAACGTTTTTTCCGCGCTCGATGACATTACTGAACCTGGTATCGTCGATCACGACTGTATCGAGACCATGCACGTTGAGAGCGCTTTGGCCCGCCGCTGTCATCGCCAGGAAATACGGCTTTTTCTCCTCGCCCTCGAGAAATGGGCGAATAATCCTGATCGGCTCTCCGCCGTGGTAAAAAGCGCTATTGATTCGCGGGAATCTTTCTGACACGAGCTCCGCGGCTTGCTCCACTCCCGCGCGCGTGGGCAGGAACATGCCCACTCCGCGGCGCTCTTTCACCACCTGCTGCAGAAATTTGTCGTCGAGAAAAGACAGCGGATCCTTGCGGACCACCTTCACATCGGCGGCTTTGGATGGATCGAACGCCGAGCTCTCGAGCACCGCGGCGGCATTGAGATAACGGGCGTAGAAAGTCGGATCGACGGTGGCAGAGAGCCAGATGAACCGGCACCCGACTCTCTTGCCGAGCGCGAGGCAGAGCTCGAGCTCCGCTGAAGTCTGGTGGATCTCGTCGACGACCAGCGTATCCGTAGGAAGAATGTCTCCATCCTGAAACCACCGCCGCGCGATTCCGGTGGTAACCACGATGACGTTCCAGCTCGGCGTCTCGGGTGTCGCTTCGCGCTCGCGGTTGACCACTCCCACTCTCAGTGTGTCCGTTCCGAGTATGGTCTCGGCGATAGGGCGGATCGAGAGCGTTTTCCCGGTACCTGTTCCAGCAACGATGCCGAAGCCTTTTCCAGCTGCCGCTAGCTCGCGAATCTCGGAGCCGTGCTGCTTCTCCAGGATGGTCGGGAGGTGGAGACCGAGTGCGAGCTCGATCGTTTCGCATGCAGCGCGAGTGGGAGCAATTACGATGAGTCTTCCTGTCGGAGGCTCGGCCGCAACGAACGCGGCGTGGTCCGGAGGGAGATATCTGTCGGTTACGGTGCGCTGCATCTGCTATGGAAAGTGCATGGATTGCACCCGATGCGAAACGGCCCCGGAGAATCTCTCCGGGGCCGTCGCTATTCCTTCAACAGCTTAGTCTCTCAAGAGACTCAGTTTTTGTCGTGACCCTTGCCATGCCCTTTGTCGTCATGGTCCTTGTTCTTGCCTTTTCCTTTACCATTATCGCCCTGGTCGTCACCGACACTATTGTAAGTGCGGATGTTGTCGTTCCGGGCGACGTTGTACGTGGGATCGTTGTTGTATCGGCTGTCGTTATACCGGCCATTGTTGTTGGTGCCGGTGCTGCCGACGTTCCGCGTGCTGATGATCGACAAAGTTCCGTTCGAGTTACGGCGAGCGCGCTGAACGATCATGTTGCCGTTTCTGTCGCGAGTTTGACGCTCGTAGATCTGACCGTAACGGTCGGCACCGACCTGGTACCAGCCACCGCTGACGCGGTTATTCGTGTTGTCGACGCAATTCGTGTTGTTGCCGGAGCGACCGAAGATGATGTCTCCGACGCTGTTGGTCGACCGCGAGTAGGTGCAATCCTGACTGTTAGGGTACCTGCTGTTGCTGGTGGTGGGGTATCTGCTGTTGCTGGTGGTGCCATATCTGCCGTTGTTCGTGTTGCTGCCGTAAATCACGCGCCCATTCGCTGGCACGCGAGCTCGCGCAGTGGCGCAGTCGGTCGCACGTGGCTGTCTGCCCGGTGGAACTCCATCGATCCAGACTCGGCACATGCCGGCGGGCGGCATCTGTCCCGGCGGGACTCCCTGATTTCCGTTTCGTCCCTGGGCGCCAAGGGGAGCCGCCGTTGCAAGCGCGGTAAGAGCTGCGCCAATCATGAACTGCTTCATATCGATTTCCCTCTGAGAGACGACGGCCCGCACAAGCAAACGCTTCTGCGAGCCGCCGAGATGTCGTGACTACTTGTGATTCGCCTTATACTCGGACTTCTGTTCCTTCTTGTAGGCCTTTGCCCTGGCCTTCTCGGCCTTCGTCCACTGCCGGTCATTCGCTGTCGCGACGCGGCTGCTTATGATCGTGAACCGACCGTTCGAGTTACGGCGCGCGCGCTGGATAATGAGGTTTCCGTTGTTATCACGGATGCGACGCTCGTAGATCGAATTGTTGTTCGGACCACGACCAACCTGATACCAGGCTCCATCTTCACGGCTGTACACATCCTGACACGTCGAAGCATTGGTGCGTCCAAAGATGATGTCACCAACGGTATTGCTGCTCCTCGTGTAGGCGCAGCTGTTTCCATTCTGTACCTGTACCGGCTGTCCACGAAGCTGCGCGCTTGCGGGAGCTGCTGCGGCTGCACTCGCCAAAGCGAGTGCGATTGCAAATAGTTTCATCGCGAAATCCTCCGATTGATGAGATCAACGAGCTCGTCCGTTGGGCTGGACTTGCTCTTGTCTGTTTTGGTCTTCTTACCCTTCGGCGGATCATCGCCGAACAAAACCTTTCCGTTCGCTGGCCGATTTCTCACCGCTGATGCACAGTCCGTCGGCGCCGCTTGCCGGCCGGCAGGAACCTCGTTGATCCAGATGCGGCACATGCCGGCAGGTGGATAGAAAGCCGGGGGAACCACCTGATCACGACTCTGCGTCGGGGTGGCGGGCGGCTTCACGGGGACAGGACGCTGCGCTTCCGCAACGCTTGCCGATACCAAAAGCCCGAAGGCAACCGGCATCGCCAACCGAACGAAAGCAGCGAGTGAGAAGTGACTGAAGCGACGAATCATGGCCGTCTAGGGTGCACGAGGAGTGCCATATCGTACCAACCGGGGTAAGTCGTTGACCAACCTCAGCTTAGCCCACTTGGCGTCGGCCGTTTAAAAGCATGTTGTCACCCTGAAGGGACGATCTATTGATACACCTTTCAGGAGCTTCCGGGGCCTCCTGAGAGCCCTAATCTCCGAAGGAATATGATCCCACTTCCTCGGCCACCGCACGTACCGCGGCACCTCCAAATCTCACCGCCAAAAGTCTATCGTAGCCGGTCGGTTGTCCACCCCGCTGCAGATGACCAAGAATGAGCGACCGACATTCTTTCCTGGTCTGCTCCTCGATTTCAGGAGTTTTGTTGGAGTAGTGTTATGACTTCACCCGATTTCGCATGGCGACCCGTCTTTGATTTCTCGTAGATCGGTTTTCCGTCGCGCAAAACCTCGAATCGACCGCCTCTCGAGGGGATCAAGGTTACCTCCGCCTCAGGAAAGCGCTCGCGAATCTCGGCCGCCAAACTGACGGCCCGCGGCTCGTAGTTTCAAACGATGCAGTATTCGATGCTGATTTTCATTTTGGTGTTTGTGGTTTTGCGTTTATTGAGCGGCGGGCGCGTATTGCTGCACGAGCTGTCGTGCTTCGGGGGTGTCTATCGCTCTCAACGGGTCGATCGCCTGTGACCGAATCACATTCTCCCAGACTTCAGGTGCCATCAACTCCTTGGCGAGGGGAACGGCAGCACTCTTCTCGAGGCGAAGATCGGACGCAAGAGCTGCCCCACGAACAATGAGTGAGCGGTCGTTACGCGCGAGGCTTCTCAGCCGCACGATTGCGTCGAGCGCCGCTGCGCCACTAATCGGCAGGTGTCCGAGTGCGGCGGCCGCGTTTTGGCGTACACGCGCGTCGGGATCAAACGTCGCCCTGACAAGGGCTTCCTTCACGCTCTGCATTTGACGAATGGCGGCCCGACTGGAGTCGCTACCCCACTCGCCCAGCGCCCTGACTGCTCGCGAGCGCACCAGCCAAAAACGATCGTTGCGCGCCGAACGAATGAGCGCATCCAGCGCGAGCTGATCGGCGGGGCGTTGAGCCAGGACTTGTACCGCCTCAATTCGCCCGAGCACATCGTCGTCGTACACCAGCTGATACTGCATCATCGCGGTCGAGCGCGGAAAGTCCGTGATGTCGAGGATCCAGTTGCCCTTGTCCCAGCGAATCGAGCGTGGCGGCGCCTTGAGGTCGGCACCGGCTTCACCAGTTCCATCTCTCACGGGAACTACGAATCTTACTATGCCGCTGTCGGTACGCACCTCGATGTCCGAGTCGACATCGAAAAAGCCGGTGAGACTGTCGCGCGGCTGGACCTCCTTCGCGCCGACAACCAGTCGGCGAGTTGAGGCATCGTACCGCGACGATACCTGGAACACTGGGAACCCGGCCCCGTACACCCATTGATCGAAGAAGGCTTTGTAGTCTCTTCCCGTCGATTCTTCGAATGCCTTGCGCAAGTCCTCGGTGACGACGTTGCGATATTCGTTCGCGGTGGTGTAGTGATTCATGGCCTTCCAGAAAGCCGCATCGCCGAGCTGGTGGCGAAGCATCTGGAGAATCGTGGCGCCCTTCGGGTAGATGTGTCCGCTGAAGAAGACTTCGATCGGATCATTCACCCACTTGCCATAGACAATCGGGCGGCGCGCGCGGCGATCAGCATCGATGGTCTCCTCGTGAGTACTGAGGCGATCGATGGCGCCTTCGTCGACCCCCTTGTCTTCCTCTCGGAAGATCTGCTCCATGAAAGTGGCAAAGCCTTCGTTGAGCCACACGTCACTCCAGCGCCGAGTCGTGAGAAGGTCACCGTACCACTGGTGGCCGAGCTCGTGTGACATGAGATCATCGGCGCTCTCTTCAGGTGGTCCCCATGGCGGGAGCAAAATCTCCGTGTCGTTCTGCGATGTGGCGGTCACATTCTCCATCCCGCCATACTGAAATTCCGGAATGACTATCTGATCGTACTTGTTCCAGGCATATGGAACTCCAGTCTTGCGCGAAAAGAGGTCGACGGCGGCGGGCGTTTTTCCGAACCCGCGCCATGCAGCCTCGATGGAATCGGGATAAGTCCAATATCCGATCGTGGCGTTGTGCCACGGTTTGTCCTGCAAGACAGTGTAGTTTCCGACTACAGCCGTCATCAAATACGTAGAGGCCGGCTTATCGAGTACCCAATGCCATTCGATGCTGTCGCCGACCGATCTCGACCCGGCGAGGCGGCCATTGGATAGCGCGCGCTCGCCCTTGGCGCTCCAGATGTAGAACTCCCAGGTCGTCTTGTCGTTCGGGAAATCGTAGGTCGGAACCCAGTAGTGATTGTCCTCCGTTTCTCCCTGAGTCCAGACGATGTGACGGGCAGGCCTGAAGTACGCGCCCCTGGTTCGGTTCGCCGCGTCGTAGTCGATGGTTATCGACGTTTTGGCTCCCGCTCGCAGCGGGCTTGCCAAATGCACGACCAGCGAGTGTTCGTCGTAATCGTATTTGAGAGCGCGCGTCCCGATTGCAACGCGCTTGAACGTCATGTCGCCTGCGTCGATCGCCACATTCGAGAGCGGCGATGCGCCAGGTAGTCCCGCGATTTGCAGCGTCGTCGTTCCTACTACGGCGTGGCGCGGCCAATCGAATCGCACCGTGGTCGATTGGTGTTGCAGATCGTAGGTGCGCACGCGTTCCGGGTGCGTGACGCCTTCAGGCTCCGCTCCCCACGTGATCAGCGGACCTTCCTGAAATGGAGGAACCCGATTCGGAGTGAGCGTGGCGTCCATCTTAAATGGCGCACGCGCACTGGGTGGCTGTGAAACGGGTGCGGGTGGCGGGGCAGGCGGCGTCGAACAGGCGGCGAGGAGCGCGCAGATGGCAGCGCTCGACGCAAGGGAGGCTTTCATGGTCGTGGGAACGTTATGAGTACAACCGAAGAATTACGGACGGCGCGGCGACAAGGCTCACTCATATGCTATCCAGCGAGCCAATCCTGAGGAAGGATCGATGCGACACGCGTTCACCTTGATCGAGCTAACCGTCACACTCTGCATTGTGAGCATACTCTCGGCCATTGTAGTCCCGCAGGCGGGAAGATTTCTCGACGGAATACATGTGCGCGGCGCCGTTATCGAGATCGAATCGCTGTTCAGCACGGCGCGGCATCTGGCAATCGCGCGCGCTTCACGAGTCACAGTAGAGATCGACACAGCCGCCCGGACCATTTACGTCAGGGCTGAGAGCGATACGCTTCGGAAGGGAAACATCGGCGGCGAGCACGACGTTCGGCTGTCGAGCACGAGAGCACAGATGGCCTACTCCGCCACGGGCATGGGGTATGGGGCCGCGAATCTCAGCGTCGTCGTGCGACGGAACGCGGTCGTCGATACCGTCTTTGTGTCGCGACTGGGTCGTTTGCGGCATTGACCTCTGGTATCGCGACTTCCGGCTCACTTCCATTGGATCCGCTTTCCGCGTTAGTGCCGAAGTCGTAGCCCGGAACGGAAATGCGTGGTATCTGCTGCCCAATCATGCGCTCGATGGTGCGTACCATCGCGATTTCGTCGGGCGACATGAACGTATAAGCATCGCCGGTCGCCGCCGCGCGACCAGTTCGGCCGATGCGGTGCACATAATCTTCGGGCTGCTGCGGCACGTCGTAATTGATCACGTGGCTGATACCCGAAACGTCGAGACCGCGCTGGGCGATGTCCGTTGCAACGAGC
>Ga0193751_1002291_pt1 | contig 11682 bp, 11 predicted proteins | sample L1c2metaG_FD_143050 | JGI IMG/M metagenome (GOLD analysis project Ga0193751, IMG submission 143050) | Soil microbial communities from a riparian zone of the East river system, Colorado, United States - L1c2 | ecosystem: Environmental > Terrestrial > Soil > Riparian zone | place: USA: East River... | reverse complement strand
GCTTTCCGCGCCGATTTCCGCGCGCCCAACATCTTTGAGTTGCACGATCCCCTTGCTGGTGTTCTTGATGATGATGCTTTCGAACTCTTTCGGTTCTGAGAGGCGTCCGACTACACGCAACGTCACCTGAAACTTTTGCTTGGGATCGGCGGGCGGGCGGCCCAATTGTCCAGCGGGTATTTCGACGTTCTGCTCCTGCAGAGCGGCGACTACGTCGGCAGCGGTAAGTTGCCGTGCAGCCAACTTTGTCGGGTCGAGCCATATGCGCATGGCATACTTGCGCTCGCCGAAGATGACGACGTCGCCGACCCCCGGGATCCGCTTCAAGGCATCCTTGACGTAAACGTCCAGGTAGTTGGAGATGTACTGGTTCGAAAGGCTGTTGTCGGGCGAGTAGAATCCGGCGGCAAAAACGAAGTTGGGATTCGCCTTGGTGATGGTCACGCCCGTGTTCTTGATTTCTTGCGGCAGGCGGCCTTGGGCGGTCGCTACCCGGTTCTGCACGTCGACCGCGGCGATGTTCAGGTCATATCCGGTGCGGAAGGTTACGTTGATGTTGCTGGTGCCGTCGTTCGAACTTGTGGAGGTGATATAGTGCATCCCCTCGACGCCGTTAATCTGCTGCTCCAGCGGAATCGTAACGGCGGACTCGACCACCTGCGAGTTCGCGCCGACGTAGTTGCTGGTGACGGTGACCTGCGGCGGCGCCAGGTCCGGATACAGCGAGATCGGCAGGCTGGGGATGGAAACCGCCCCCGCCAGAATAATCAGCAGGGCGCACACCGTCGCAAAAATTGGCCGCTTAATGAAAAAATCAACCAAGTCTATATTTCCTCTTTGTCTTTCTGCCGCACGGATGCGCGGAGGCTAGGGGTCGCTTCCGAACTATCGCGCTAGCTGATCGGCTTAACGGGCGCCCCGTCAATCAGGAACTGGGTGCCGGAGATGATGACCTTTTCGCCGGGTGCCAGACCGCCGTTGACGGCATAGTCGTTGCCTACGGTATCGCCGAGAATTACTGCTCGCTGCTTGGCAATGCTTCCATGCTCAGACTGAGTCGCCACGTAAACAAACGATTGTCCGCCGATACGCGTCACCGCCAGCACCGGAATCGTTGGCGCAGGAGCGGTGCTCCACACGACCCGCGCCTTGACCAGTTGCGCATTCCGGAACTTATCGAGCGAGCTATGGAGAGGCGCCTTCACCAGGATCCCCTGGAGCGCGTTGTCCACCTGCTGCGAAATGAAATTGACCTTTGTGCTCTCGATCAACTCTCCGCCGCTTGTTACAACCTCGACAGGAAGGCCCATACGTATATCCGCGGCCCGTTCCGTGGGAATGTAGACATAGGCTTCCAGTTCGGTATTCTCATCCACGGTGGTCAATAAGGTTTGCGGCGAAACGTAGTCGCCGATATGCACCGGAATGTCGCCCACGACACCGGCAAACGGCGCAGTCAAGTTGTAGTAAGCAAGTTGGCGCCGCTGGGAGACGCTCGCCGACGTGGAAGCTTCCCAGTCAGCCTTGGAATTCTCGTATGCCTGCACCGCAAAGTCGAGATTCTGCTTGCTGGTCACGCCCCCCTGGTAAAGTTGGCGCTGCCGCTCCACTTCCTGTGTGTTGTAGTCGTACGTCGCCTTCTTCTGTGCTTCGGTGCTGCGTTGCTGATCGAGGGTCGCCTGTTGCTTCAGCGGATCGATCGTCATCAACGCTTGTCCGGCCCGCACGTGATCGCCCGATTTCACTAGGATGCGCGTCAGCGATCCATCCACCTGGGGCTGAATACTGGCCGAGCGGCGCGACTTTACCGTTGCCACATATTCGTCCACTCGCGGTACGGGAGTCAGCGTCACGGTCTGCGTATTGACCGGAAGAGGTTGAGGAGCAGGCTGCTTCGCTTCTGTATTGCTGCATCCGGAACTTGCGAGAACGATGACGCCTGCCAATACGATAAGAAGGACAAAAAACAGTTTTTTCAATTTGACCATCCTCTGAAGCGGCGGTGTTCTATTAAAGATGCGTGCCGTACTGGGCGAGATTCAATATGTGTACTGACAGGTATTTAACTGTCCGCCGCTCATGCACGGCCGGGCAATCTCTAGAACTCCCTTCACGAAGGCCGCCCCTGTCTGGGTCTGCATCTTGTGTTCGAACTTCTTTTATATCTGATTACTCACTCATCACGTGGATGCAAAGAATTACTTCCGGGCGATCCCGGCCCAATAGATCTCGAAGCCACCGTTGCGATACTTGTTTGCCATGGCTGGTTTCAACATGATCAGGTCCATGGTGGCTTCAGCTGAAGCTCCCAGCATCTTCGAAATTAACTCAATCGGAAGGTCTGCTCGGAGAATATGCTGCTCAACCGCGTCGCTGATCATATTCTGCATTTCGACAAAGGGCGCGCTTCCCGCCTCGATCGACTCTTTCGAAAGCGTCCCCGAGACCTGCAATTGGGCAAGGACTCTGCGCTGCTTAGGATTCGTCACCCCCCAATTCACGTAGCCCTCCCACACATGTCGCAACCTGGTGCGAACACTCTTCCTGCGTGGGAAACCTGACATCATCGCGTCTGCCAGTTCTAACTTGATCTCCCGGTAAAGGGCATTGATCAAATCGTCCTTGGTCTTGAAGTACGTAAACAGAGTTCCCTCTGCGACGCCAGCCTGTTTTGATATCTCCGACGTTGGGGCAGCGGTAAGACCGCGCTCCGCAAATACGCGAGTCGCGGCATCGAGGATCGCATTTCGCTTGTCGTCACTTTTTGGACGAGCCACTGAACTCCTTTATAAATGAGTATACACTCAATAGTACAAGGAATATGGGTCCGATGGCAATCCGAGCCGATGCCGCGATGGTGGGACCGCGCTCTGTCCTCTACTACGCTACTAATGGATGCTCACTTCACCAGTTTATCGGCGTAACGGACGGGAACCGCCAGGTTCGAGCCGCCGAAACCATTCAGAATGGCGAAGTTCACACCGATGACCTTGCCATCGCGATTGAAGAGCGGTCCGCCGGAACCGCCGGAGGTTGTCGCGGCGTCGTAAACAATCTTGTCCTTTAGCACATCTCCGATGTGTCCCTGGGTGGTCGTTGGGCGAATGAGGTGTTGCGCCGCCAACTGCGAAACGACCTGGGTTACCTCGTGCGCGTTTTCCGCCACTTTTTTTGTAACGTCGCTCCCCGCGCGAGCGAGGATGCCTTCGATTCCCGTGGGGTAGCCGATCAGGACGACGGGATCGCCCGATACACTGGCTTCCCTCCGATCGTCGAGCTCCAGTAGCGCGGTGTGTGGCGGTTCTGAAGTCTGTAACTTGAGCGTTGCCAAATCGGCATCCGGCGAAATCCGGTCGAGCTTGGCCGCAATGCCTTGCGAGGTCCCCGGGAAGTACGCCGTGTAAGACGCGGCGAACGCGGTCGCGCCCCGGTCGAGAAGTTGCTTCAAATCCTCATCACCCCACCAAGGCTCCGCGACGTGATGATTCGTGAGGAGACGTCCATCGTGTGCCACGAGAAACCCTGTTCCAAAGGCATCAACCTGCAGAGGCGGTCCCGTTCCGTCAGTTTCGAGAGAAACCATTCCCTTGTCGTCTACGAGCGGCTTGCCCGCGGCATCGCTGGAGATAAGAATCAACTGCCCGGAGTCTTTGTCGCGAAACTCCACGACCACGTGCAACAAGCAGACGCTGGGTCCGTATCTTTGAACAATCGTTTCCGCGACTCGGCCTTCGTTCTCCAGTCGGTTCAGGCGATTCTGCGCCTCCTGAAGCTGTTTCTTGAGGGATTCGCTATCGGTATCGCCGTCCGCGGCTATCTTCTTGCGGATCTCTGCGGTTTGCACCTTCAAAGACTCGCGAGTTCCCGACGCGTCGCTTGCGGTCATGGACGCACGCGCCTGTTCTGCGCGGCGCAGGAGTTCTCCTTGTTGCAGGATTCCGCCGTTCAGCCGCACAACCTCTGCTTTCAGTTGGAGCGTATCCTTCCGGCTGTGCCGATTCGAAATGATGGTTGCGAGAGCTGCCACAACAAGAATCGCCAGAATTAACCAGAAGCGCCGTTTGGCATTCGTGCCGCCACTCAGCGCTTGGACAGCAGTCTCCGCCAGGCGCTCTTTTTGCTGCGCATCTTTCAGTTTTGCTTTGAGGTCCAGCTCTGGTTGTCTCTCACGAAACTGCGTCCTCACCCTGGCTAGGAATTCCAACGGTTCAAACGGAAAGGAGATGACGTCGTCGGCGCCCAGGTCCAGAGCGCGGGCCCGTTCCAGCGCGCCACCGTGAACAATCATCAGAATGCGGGGAGTTCGCGGATCCGGATTTGCCTTGATTTGGCTGATCACACCGCAACAACTGAGGTCGGATGGCGTTGCCTCTGTGATCAGGACTTCCGGGGAAAGAGCGAGAATCTTGTCAACCGTCAGCCTGCGGTCCGTAGTGATTTCATAGCCTTGACCTGATAGAGCCTGATTCACCTCTTGGGTAGACTCCGGACCGAGGTTGAGGAGAAGAATGCGCATCACTGTCAACTATCACCGTCTTTATTAATGGATGAAATCCGCTTCGAAAGGGTTCCACTTTGTCTATATATACAAAAGAAATCCGCGACAACCGAGCCTATCGGACGATGGAACTGTGTGTGTCACGGCTTCCACAACCCGTTCCATAACAAGATTGCGAGTGCTGACGCGCTCATGAGCACAAGATTTATCCTCGCGTGATCTAGAGTGAAGCCTACGACGGAGACAAAGAACAGCGCAAGCAAGGTTATCCGCGTCACTATCAACTCAAGTCTCCGGCCGAAGCCCGGTCTGATCCCGGTGCGTGGTGGGAAACGCCCGGGCGGTTAATTGCCCAGGCGTTTTGGGAAGGAAGGGCTTGCGAGCGCCGCTTGGGGGAAGAGGCGGCACATCTTCGTGCCGGCGGAGGCAGACGCTCGCAAACATGGCGGGATTAGGCATTCTTAAGACCAACCTCAACTCCGATTCGTACCAACCACGACAGCCAATTCTTCTCCAAATCAAACAACTGGTCGCGCTCCGATCTATTCCATCCCGAGGGAAAATCACGAATCGGGTCGCGGTTCGAATTGACCGGTCTTCCCCATTCAGAAGTGAACCGCAAGAACGGGGCAGGGCCCCAACTGAATGACCCTGTAGGTCGTCGAACCAAACACCGCAGCATTCGGGGCACCACGGCCACGCACTGCCATAATCACTAAGTCGGTTGCCGCTTCCAAGGCGAGCTGAATGATCTGTTGGTACGCGCTTCCTTTCCGCACCATGGACCTGATCCTGCCCGCTTTAGGCTTTTCCGGTGGAATCAGGCTATCCAGTTGCTCCATCGCTATCGCCTCGTCGATGATGGACGCACCGGGGATGTCCTTCAAAACGTGCAGCAGGGTGAGTTCCGCATCGTACTCCGCGGTCAAAGAGAGCGCATAACTCAAAGCCCGGTGCGAATTTTCAGAGAAATCCGTACAAAAAAGAATTCGGCTCAAGTGGGCGGAATCCTGCGCGCGCGAACTGAGAAAGTCGTGTGACGGCTTATGCACTGCCAGCACCGGACACGAGGCCTTTCGCAGGACACGTTCTGTCACCGACCCAACCATCAGCCGGTCAAACCCTCGCCGGCCGTGAGTTCCCATGACGATCAGATCCACTTCCTGCGCCTCGGCAAGCGCGAGTATGGAGTCTGCCGCTATTCCCTGGTCCACCACCGGTTCCGGCTGAATTTCATTGTTTGCATGGTTCTTCACAAACCTTTGGAGCTCCTCCTGACTATGTAGCCTGAGACCTGGGGCCGGATCTCGGCGTTCACGTAGCCGTCCAATGTTGTCACCCATTCGCTGTATACGGGGACATCCTGCTGGATGATGTTCGCGACTCTCACTTCGGGAGCTGGCGGCGACGCGGCTGCGCGGACGTTGCCTTTGCCGCACGCCGTCGCCATGAGCAGCAATAGCAGCACGGCGGGAAAGCCAAGGCGTCCGTCTCGAAAAATCAGGCTAGGTCTCAACGTCATTTCCATTTCCATCCTCGTTCTGAAGGGTGCTCTGCTTACGCCAAAGTTGCTAAACGTGTAGCAAGTTGCAATTCGACTACAGCACGGCAGTTGTCATCCAATGCCGGCTTCCATGAGCCGACGTTGACCTGCTGGTTGACGTGAAGCTCCATTGCACTTCCGATTTGCTGCAACGCGCGAATTCGCGCCGCATTCACGTCCCGCCGCGAGCAGCCCAAGAGAACGGAACAATCCTGATCGGAATAGCGCTCAAGAACCGACATGACATAGACAAAGCGCTCGAACGGTGCGAGTTCAAGAATCGCGGCAATCTCTGCCGGCTCCGTTACCAGCGTTCTGCCACTGCCGTTGAAGCTCGAAGGGGCGTTTTCCTGCATTGGGCGCGGGTTGATGACTCGCACGGCGTTCTGAATGATCGCGCGCCGGGCCCATGAACTCGCCCATTCCTTGAAAACACGGCTCCCCTTCAGCGAATCCTCCAGTCCGGAGACAAGGCACTGCTCAGCCTTCACACGCTCGGCCGTGAGCAGGAACGACAGCCGGTACAGGCTGCCTGTCTCTTCGTGGAAGATGCGACAAAAATCACGGTTGCTCGCGTATGGCGTAGGGCCCGCGATGCGTTTTGCCTCCGGCATATTCACCTCCGTGGTGATTCCTGCTGTTTCTTCCGTGCAAGCTGTTTCAGTACATGCCTGATAAGAATGCCGCCGCGGGAAAACTTCGCACCCTCATTCATCAGATCGAGGATCGCGTGTTCTCCTTCGAGACTGATGACGGTCAGGTTGCATAGGTCGATGACCAGTTTGCGTCCGCCTAGCTCCTGGCTTGCAGTTCTCCAGGTTGTGCGCAGCTCAGCAACCCAGGATCCGATGAGGGTTCCTTCCACGACTAACGTGCGCTGCGACCGCGTATCAATGGTGGAAATCCTGAACATGATTGCTCTTGTTACGAAGCCTATTTACGACCCATTACGAAATCTAGATATCGCAACACGCCTGCCAAAGCCATATTGCTTGGCGCCGTAGCAAACTCTTGAATCGATTGGCCCCGGGGAAGCCGGTTGATAGATGTGTCGAGGAATGTCGAAGTCAGAATCGACAATTGTCGAGACTTAAGACCACGACACTCAAAGCAAGCAGTTCAACGAAGTAGTAAGAGTCCAGGTGGGGGATCCAGAAGGGCTGCTTACTGGAAGGTCACGATACTTTTCGCGGATCGATCCCGAGCTTTTTCATGCGCGAGATCAGGGTTGTGCGTTTGATCCCCATGCGTGCCGCAGCCCCGTTGGGCCCTGCTACGCGCCCGTTTGTGATTTTCAAGACGCGGATGGCCTCATCGCGTTCATTAGCTTCGCGCGTCCCAGCCACTGGAGTGGTCCTGCCGTTGTTGCTCAGTTCCCCGATCGGAGCTTGCAGCGCCGTGCCATGGGTGAGGATCACCGAACGCTCGATGAAATTCTCCAGCTCACGAATGTTCCCCGGCCAATGCCAGCTCGAGAGCTTCCTCATGGCCGCGGCGGGAATAGATTCGATCTCCTTATTCATTCGCCGACCGTGCTTCTGGATAAAGTAGCGGGCCAACAGGGGAATATCCTCCGGGCGTTCGCGCAGAGGTGGGATGCGGATCGGAAACACGTTCAGGCGATAGTACAAGTCGCTCCGGAACTCACGATTCTCCATCATTTTTTCCAGGTCGCGATGGGTGGCCGCTACCAGCCGCACGTCGACTTTCTTGGTTCGTGTGCTGCCCAACCGCTCAAACTCACGTTCCTGCAAAGCGCGCAGCAATTTGGGCTGAATCTCGATCGGAATATCCCCGACCTCATCGAGGAAGAGCGAGCCCTGGTCAGCCAGTTCGAGGCGGCCGGTCTTCTGTGCAATCGCGCCCGTGAATGCGCCTCTTTCATGTCCAAAAAGTTCACTCTCGAGCAGCCCGGTCGGAATCGCGGCGCAGTTGAGCTTTACGAAGGTCCGTTCTTTACGCCGGCTGCGTTCATGAATCGCGCGCGCGATCAATTCCTTTCCCGTACCGGTTTCACCGAGAAGCAATACCGTCGAGTCGCTTGGAGCCACCGTTTCCACGAGGTTCAGAACATGGCGGAGAGCCGAACTCTGCCCCACAATTCCTTCAAAGTCCATCTCGCCACGGATTTCATCTTCCAAATACAGTTTTTCCTGTGCGAGCTTGTCTTTTAATTCGGCGATCTCACGATAGGCCAAAGCATTCTCGATGGCGATTGCCACTTGTCCGGCAGCTTGCAACAGGAAATCCACGTCTTCCGGGCTGACTGAGTTCTCGACCCGGCTGCCGAGCGTAAGAACACCGACTGTCCGGTTTCGGCTGATCAGGGGCAGAGCGCAGCCAGACTCGAGGTCTTCCGCGCGAGCCATGGGAGTTGACCAATCACTCACGAAACCGGCTCTTGTTCGTACGACATGGGGCTCGCCGGTCTTGAACACCCTGCCCAACTCGGTCCCTTCGACCGGCAGATGCCAACCCTCCTTCACGAATCCCTTGCTCTCCGGGAAGTCCATCGCAAGTTGGCGCAAATGGATCTGCTGCGCATCCGGGAGCCACACGCCAACGATGTCGCAGCGCATGACTTGCCGAATGCTTGCCGAGACCGTGCGAAGAAGATCGCGACATTCCAAATTCGAGACCAGGGTATTTGTTATGTCCAGGAGTAACTTCAGTCGATCGCTCTCACGCTGCAGTTCCGGTCTTGCGTTCGGCGCTTCCTGGGAGTTGAGTAAGTGGTCCGGCATCAGCGAAGAGCCCATCCTTTAACCTCCCCAAGTTCAGTGTTTCAATCGCTGCACGTGCGAATCGCATCGGACGCGCGCAGCAGCCACTTCATAGCGTTGCGTGTGTTTCTCTGAGATTGTTGCCGACAAAGTGCGCATACGTATAGACACCGGTTGTCCCGGTTGTTTACAGACTCGTCCACCATTGCTATCGCAGCGACGGAGGAACGGGTGCCTGACCGTTTATATGTTTGATGAGATGTAATGAAGAGGCAGAAGGCTTCGAAAAAATGTCGAAATGTCGTCATCTGTCGAATCGTGTGTCGAGAGCTCGACAATCCATTTGCGCAGTCTCCAGCTCCCGTTGCGTAACTTTCGTTCGCTCAAGTATTTGACGGCGGCGCAGGACCAACGCAACTCTGGCATCTCAAATGCCCGTATTGAATGCTAGAAGCGATTCGTGTTCCCGGACCATGAGGGCTGGAATCGTAGTCACACCATTCAAGAACGGAGGATTCAGATTTTGCGACGAAGTGCGATTGCGTTTGCAAGTTTTATCATCTTGTTAACTCTTGGCGCCGCAGCTCAGGAAAACCGCTCGGACATCAGTCTGCAAGGCACCGGCTTTTTCACTAGGGATACTAACGGCAACGGAATCTCGCGGACTACTTCAGACACCGGTGGATTTCAGGTGGGATACCGTTATCACATCAACCGTTGGTTCTCTGCGGAGGGGGATTATGGCTTCGGCCGAAATACTCAAAGATATTTTGGCAGTTTCGGAGAATCCAGAGTCCAGGCCGACGTGCATGCCGTCACGGGCGATTTGGTGGTGAACCTTCCACTGCCCATTAGGAGGATCAGTACATATGCGCTCGCAGGGGGCGGCGGCCTGATCTTTGATCCCACTGGCAACGGTGGTGGATCTCTTCCCGGCGCGAGCACTGAGGCAAAAGGTGCCTTCCTGTACGGAGCGGGCGCTGATTATGCCTTGACGCGGCATTTCTCTTTGCGTGCCGAATACAGAGGTTTTGTGTACAAGAATCCGGACTTCGGACTCGCGTCCTTGCACACGGACAGCTGGACGCATACGGCGCAGCCATCCGCTGGAATCGTTTTCCGATTCTGATCGTTAAGCCACACATTCGGTGTTTGTTCGACAGGAAGATCTTCACCACAAACCTAAAGGGTGGAATCGGCTTTACAACTTTTGAGCTTTACAACTTCTAAAGGAGGAAATTATGAAATCGAAATACTTGCAATACCTGGCAGTTCTCTCGACCTTGGTTCTGCTATTCCCGGTCGGCGCATTGGCACGGGACAGGGCACACTCGGTCGAGATTCCATATGCAGTGCAAGTCGGCGGCACGCGAATAACAGCTGGCAGCTACAAGGTGGCGTGGCAAGGGACGGGCCCCGCGGTAGAGGTAAGTTTCTCGCAGTACGGGAAGCCTGTGGCCACGGTGCCGGGAACCTTGAAGACGAATGACGACCAAGTCACACAGGACGCCATCGTGACGGAAGCAACAAGCGCGGATACGACAACGCTCAAAGAGATCGATTTCGGTCATCAAAAAGAGGCGCTAGTGTTTGACCAGAACCAGAACCCGAGCGGTCAGTAGTTGCTGAAAGAAAGACAGATCGGATGTCGATCTGCAACTTCGACCTCGTCGGGTTCTTTGAGGAGCCATGGAGCTGCGTTCGGAAAGCTGGAACTCTTCAGAACGCGGGCTCCATGGCTTATTTGTGCGCCCATTCTTTGAATACACGATCTTCGGGCAAACGCAGCTAGAGAGGGAGGAACCAGCGAATGCTGGAAAGCACAATTGTGTTGCTGGGCGATCTATTGTTGAGCGCTCTGACTTTACTGATCGGTTCTTGTGTCGTCGGCTCGATTGTTGCGGCCGTACGGGCGGTCAGCCGTGGAAGCGCTTCTGCGAGTACGAGGAGGTGAAGGCGAGGATTTGTCGGTTCTCGATGTTGGATATTACGATGTCAAATAACCCAGACGACAAGGATCTCCAATGAGCACAAAAAGTGCGCCGCGCGAAAACTCCGCTAAAGTCGTTCCGATAACGAGCAGCCCAGCCAGTGTTTCACAGATTCTTCAACAGTATGGATGTGGCCCGATTCCGTTCGTTGGGAGCGAGAACGCATTTTACGAACGGCATCTGGTTTTTGACCGTGTGATCGATCCCAAGGTGGCGAGTGCGCGGGAACGCTTTGAGGCGTTCTCGAGTTCCGTCCGAGACATCCTCGCGCAACGCTGGCTGATGACAAAGACAACTTATGAGCAACAGAATGCCAAGCGCATTTACTACCTTTCCATGGAGTTTCTCATCGGCCGCTCGTTGGCCAACAACGTCAGCAACCTCTTGCTCGATCCTATTGTCCAGCAGGCGGTTCAGGAAAAACATATCGACTGGCTTGAACTGATCGAGCAGGAGCCAGATGCGGGCTTGGGGAACGGAGGCTTGGGCCGCCTCGCGGCGTGCTTCCTCGATTCGATGGCCACGATGCAGTTCCCGGCCACGGGTTACGGTCTGCGCTATGAGTACGGCATGTTCAAGCAATCGATCGTAGATGGCTGGCAGAAAGAGAGCGCCGACAATTGGCTCCGTGACAACGACCCCTGGGAGATCGCACGCCCGCACGAGAAGGTGGAAGTCAAACTGAACGTTTCCTTCCAACTGCGAGCGGGTAATTTTAAGGTCATTCGGGACCGGCCGTCGAGTCTGATCGGCATACCCTTTGATCGTCCCGTGGTCGGATATGGAGGAAAAACGATCAACACTCTTCGCCTCTGGGCCGCGGCTGCGCCGGATTACTTCGATTTTCAGGAATTTGGCACTGGCGACTTCGTCGGCGCGGTGGGCGAAACGCTCGAAGCGGAATCGCTGACCCGCGTGTTGTATCCA
>Ga0193751_1002290_pt1 | contig 11682 bp, 11 predicted proteins | sample L1c2metaG_FD_143050 | JGI IMG/M metagenome (GOLD analysis project Ga0193751, IMG submission 143050) | Soil microbial communities from a riparian zone of the East river system, Colorado, United States - L1c2 | ecosystem: Environmental > Terrestrial > Soil > Riparian zone | place: USA: East River... | reverse complement strand
GGAGACAGAACGATGGCGCTCGATCTTGCGACGCACTACATCGAGGAAGCACGCCGCCAAATGCGAGGCCACAAGCGCATGGGCGAAGGCGCAATGACCCAACTTCGCGATGACGACTTTTTTCTGGCGCTCGATCCGGAGTCGAACTCCGTTGCCATCCTTGTGAAGCATCTCGCGGGGAACATGCGCTCGCGCTTCACCGATTTCCTCACCAGCGACGGAGAAAAGCCCGACCGCTTTCGCGATCGCGAGTTTGAGGTTAGCGGCGCCGCTACGCGAGCCGAAGTGATGGCGTGGTGGGAAGAGGGCTGGGCATGCGTTCTGACTGCGATTGACTCACTAAAGCCCGAGGATGTCACACGAACTGTGACAATTCGCGGGGAGACGCACACGGTTTTACAAGCGATCAATCGCCAGATTGCTCACTACGCGGCGCATATTGGACAAATTGTTTTTTTGGCCAAGCATCTTCGATCGAGCGAGTGGAAGACGCTAACCATTCCCCGCGGAAAGTCAGAAGAGTTCAAGAGCGCGGCACCGAAATCGAGGTCCTGAGCTTTACGATCAACGTAGAGACAGTCGCCTCGGCTGTCCTGTCCTGTCCGCAGCCCCGCAGCTGCGGGGGATCCCATCGATCAATGTTTCTCCGCGCTTCCATTCTTCGGTTCCGATGTCGTCGTCTTAGGCCAGACCGGAGCCACGAGTTCTGTGCGCCATATCGGGCCTCCGAGGAAAGCTATGCTTTCCGATTTGACGAATGTTGGAGACTCTCCACCCTCAATCCAAATATGCGCATCGGGTGGCTGCTTTCCCAGCAGCGGGGCTACCAGTCCTGCGATGCCTCCAATCTCAACTTTGATGACGAAATGCTGCGCTTCGTGCCCAACCCCCGCAAGGCTGAAAGGATCTTTGCCTGGACTGCTGATCGCGAGTCTTACCAGGCGGGGCTTGGGCGTGGCTACGACCATCGACACTTCCAGCGGCGGTGGATCGGCGCCAAGATTCTTCAGCAGCGTTAAAACTAAACCGTTGGCAAGGTCCGGGGGCAGCTTAAGGCGTTCACGCTCCGTCTTCTCTTTGCCGTCATCGGTATAGTTCACGGTAACCTGACCGGTCGAAGACGCGATCGTGACTTCTGTCGCGTGCGGAAACGCGGGGCCTTTCTGCACGAGATGATAACTGACCAGTCGGAAGTAGCTGCGTTGAGAAAAAATAGCGGTTTCCTCTGATCGTGAGCCATCTTTGAAGCGGAACGTCAGGCGGCTGGTAATTCGGTTGCCATGAGGCACTTGGGTAAGGTCCCCTTCCGCGATTTGAGTGCCGTCAAGCGTGCTGAGCACAAGAAAGCCGTGCAGCAAGCCTTCCTTATAGCGGACCGCTACCGGAGCTGCCGACATCGACGCGCACAAAAAAGCGCAGGCATGGATCAGAAGAATTGCAAATGAACGAACACGCACAGAATCTAACCTCCGGCAAAAAAGGAGCCGGCCATTCGATGCTATTGTAAGGCTGCGGTTTGCACGTTGGCAGAACGGGAAGCTATTAGGTCCCGCAGGAGGCGAATCGCGCACAGTGCTAAAATCAAATGTTTTGTGCTTTGTCCATTTTCAGCCTGGAATTTATAGGTGGCAATGATGGCTTCAACAATGCTGGCGGTGGTCAAGCCAGAGGCGGCGCCGGGCGCGGAGATTCGCCAAGTCAAGATTCCGGCTTTCGGGCACAACGACGTGCTGGTGAAGGTGAAAGTCGCGTCCATTTGCGGCACCGATCTGCACATTTATAACTGGGACCGCTGGGCTCAGAATCGAATTCATCCGCCCCTAATTCCCGGGCACGAGTTCTGCGGGGAGGTGGCCGCGTTCGGCGATGAGGTCACCAGCGTCAAGGAAGGCGACTTTGTCTCCGCGGAAATGCATGTAGCGTGCGGCAAATGCCTGCAGTGCCGCACCGGCGAAGCCCACATTTGCCAGAATGTGAAAATCATCGGAGTCGACGCCGACGGCGCGTTCGCCGAGTACGTGGTTATTCCTGAATCAAATATCTGGAAACTCGATCCTGCCATCCCGCAGGAGTATGCCTCTATTCTCGATCCATTGGGAAACGCGGTGCACTCGGTGCTGGCCGGAGAGATCGCGGCCAAGAGCGTGGCCATCACGGGGTGCGGGCCAATTGGGCTATTTTCGATTGCCGTGGCCAAGGCAGTGGGAGCGACCTCGGTGTTCGCCATCGAAGTCAACGATCACCGCGCCCGGATAGCGCGCGAGATGAAGGCCGACTACGTGCTCAATCCTGCGACAGAAGATGTCAAGGCGATCGTAATGGAGAAGACCGGCGGCCTGGGCGTAGATGTGGTGCTCGAGATGGCCGGACATCCAGATTCGATTCGCACCGCTTTTGATGTCGTCCGGCGGGGCGGAAGAATTTCATTGCTCGGGCTGACATCGAAGCCGATCTCACTGAATTTTTCCGAGGACATCATTTTCAAGGGAATTACGGTGCAAGGCATCAACGGACGCCGCATGTACCAGACCTGGTATCAGATGACCGCGCTACTTAAGAGCGGCAAACTCAATCTGCATCCGGTAATTACAGATCGCATCCCCATGAAGGATTTTTCCAAAGCAATGGAACGGCTGAAAACGGGCGAAGCAAGCAAGATTCTTGTTTATCCCAACGGCGTGCGCTAAGTGTGGCGCGGGCACTCCTGCCCGCGAGGGTGTCAGGTAACAATGCAGTCTGGGCGCCATATTGAAGACGAAACAAAATTATGAGCCTCGCCGCCGCGAATTTCCGCGATTGTCATTCTGAGCGAAGCGAAGAACCTATGCACTATTGCCGGGGACAATCAGAGTACAGAGGTCCTTCGCGCGAAGAACGCGCTCAGGATGACAACCGCCGGTATTAGACTGATTGAAGTTTGCGATCTACACCAATCGTGATCAAGCTATTCGAGGCTCCATGACTACCGCAACCCGTACTAATCCCCTCTCCTATCTCACTGACCAGCTCAGCGAACTCAAGGCTAAGGGCACGTATTTTAAACTGCGCGTGCTCGAGGACGAGCAAGCACCAGTATGCACGTTCGACGGGAAGAAAGTGATCAACCTGGCCTCGAACAATTATCTGGGGCTGACGACGCATCCCAAGCTGCGCGAGGCCGCTCTGGAGGGGACGCGAAAGTACGGCGTTGGGTCGGGGGCGGTACGGACGATTGCCGGCACCATGAAGATCCATATGGAACTGGAAGAAAAAATTGCGCGCTTCAAGAACGTGGAGGCGTGCGTGGTCTTCCAGTCGGGCTTCGCGGCGAATGCGGGCACGGTGTCGGCGGTGCTGGGCAAAGACGATTTCATCATTTCCGACGCGCTGAATCATGCGTCCATCATCGACGGCGCGCGGCTTTCGAAGGCGAAGATTCTGGTATTCCGCCACAAAGACATAGCGCACGCCGAGGAGCAGTTAGCCAGCATCAAAAGTGAGCCGGGAAAGAAACTTCTGATCACAGACGGCGTGTTCTCCATGGACGGAGACATCGGCCCGCTGCCCGCCCTATGCGACCTGGCCGAAAAATATGGCGCCATTATGATGGTCGACGATGCGCACGCCTCCGGAGTTCTGGGGCGCAACGGACGCGGCACGATCGATCACTTCAACGTGCACGGGCGCGTGGATATTCAGGTGGGAACGCTGTCTAAGGCAATCGGTGCGTTGGGTGGTTATGTATGCGGCACCCGCGACTTGATTGACTTTCTCTATCACCGGGCGCGCCCGTTTCTGTTTTCGACGTCGCATCCGCCGTCGGTGGCCGCGACGTGTATCGCGGCCTTCGATGTCTTGGAAAGCGAGCCGGAGCGCATGGAAGAACTCTGGGAGAACACGCGCTTCTGGAAAAAAGAACTTGGGCTGCTGGGCTTCGACATCGGCGGACGAGCCACGCCGGCGAGCGAAACTCCGATCACCCCCATCATCATCGGCGACGGCAAACTCACCATGGACTTTTCGCGCGAGCTCTTCAAAGAAGGCGTGCTCGGAACAGGCATCGCGTTCCCGACAGTGCCGGAGGGCAAGGCACGCATCCGCACCATCATGACGGCGACGCATACGAGAGTCGAGTTGGAGCAGGCGCTGGAGGTGCTTGGGCGGGTGGGGAAGAGAATGAGAATTTTGGGGAACTGACTACGCAGCCGACCTTTGCTCGGCCCCGCACGAGCACATACACTTCACTCCGTGCGGTAGGCAATCTTCCCGCCAACGATCGTCGCCACAACTTTTCCCGTGAACTGCCAACCGTCGAACGGTGTGTTACGCGATAGTGAGCGCGACTTCGCAGCTTCAAAGGTCCAGCGCTTTTTGGGATCGAAGATGGTCACATCGGCGTGGCTGCCCCGGGCGAGAGATCCGCGGCCGGGGAGGTCGAAGACTCGCGCCGGTCCTGCGGTGAAGAGTTCGATGATGCGCGTCAAAGGAACTTTGTCTTCGCGATGAAGTTTGGTGATCGCCAACGCCAGCGCAGTTTCCAGCCCGGTGATGCCGAAGGAGGCGCGTTCGAATTCGACCTGCTTTTCGTGGGCGGCGTGCGGGGCATGATCGGTGGCGATGGCGTCCACGGTTCCGTCCGCAAGCGCGACCAGAATAGCTTCGCGGTCCATCGCCGAGCGGAGCGGCGGATTCATCTTGAAGTTGGTGTCGTATTCCCCGACATTCTCGTCGATCAAAGTGAAGTGATGTGGAGTGACTTCGCAGGTGACGCGGGCTTTCGCGCGCTTGCCGCGACGCACCGCCTTGAGCGCGTCGGCCGTGGAAAGATGCGCCACGTGAAGGCGCGATTCGCGAATCTGCTGCGCGAGCGTGACATCGCGGTCCACGATGGCGGCTTCCGCGGCCGCCGGCATGGCCCGCAAACCCAGGCGGAAGCTCGTGGGTCCTGCGTGCATCGAACAGTTTTCGGTGAGGCGCGTATCTTCGGCATGCTGAACCACGGGAAGATTCAGCTCCGCGCCGAGACGCAGCGCCATGCGCATTACGTCATCATCGAGGATGGGCTTGCCATCGTCGGTGACGGCGACGGCTCCGCTACGCTGCAGGGCGCTGAAATCGGTCAGCGTTCCTCCCTTGCTGCCGCGCGTGGCGGCGGCGATCGGAAAGACATTCACCACGGCCGCTCGCTCGGGATTGCGCAGCCAGGTGACCCACTCCGCAGTGTCGACTACCGGCACTGTGTTAGGCATGGTACATACCGAGGTAAAGCCTCCGGCAGCGGCGGCAGCGGCGCCGCTGGCGATGGTCTCTTTGTAGCTTTGTCCGGGCTCGCGCAGGTGCACGTGCAGGTCGATAAAGCCGGGCGCAACGATGAGGCCGCGAGCGTCGAACTTTTCGTCGGCGCCACCGCGAATTTTATTGGGCAGCGCGACCTCGGCGACGCGCCCATCGCGCAACACGATATCCATTGGCGCGTTGATCTTCGCCGCGGGATCGATCAGGTGGCCGCCCTTGATCAGCAGGCTTTTGTTGTCGGAGCGGCTCATCCGCTACTCCCGGCGAACTTTTCCTGCGTTACACTACGCGGATCCCAGTTGTCATCCTGAGCGCACCGTTTGCGCGAAGGACCTGTGCATCTGTGATGGACGCCAAGAAAATGCATAGGTCCTTCGCTTCGCTCAGGATGACAGCAGCGTGGGTGACACGGCCAGCGCCTGTGAAGTCCGACGTACTTCATCTAGCTTTTCCCAGCGCCCGCGCCAGAATTGCCATTCGCGTTGGCACTCCGTTGTGCACTTCATCCACGATCACGGACTGCGGCCCGTCTGCAACTTCTGCGGTCAACTCCAGGCCGCGGATGATAGGGCCGGGGTGCATCACGATGGCGTCACGTTTCGCCAGTTTCATCCGCGTGGTCGTCATCTGATAGCGCGCAATGTAATCTTGCAGGCGAATCTTCTGGCCAGCCAGCCGCTCTTTCTGCACGCGCAGCAGCATGATCACGTCACTACCGCGCAACGCGTCTTCGATATGGCGCGTGATGCGCAGGCCGGGGGCAAGCGTGGCAGCAACGTCCGGGACAAACTCGGGCGGGCCACAGAGAATTAACTTTACGCCGAACTTGGTCAGCAAGTGGCAGGCGCTGCGCGCCACGCGACTATGCAAGATGTCGCCGATGATCGTTGCTTGCAAACCCTTGAGTGACTTCTTATGTTTCAGAATTGTGAAGGCATCGAGCAGCGCCTGCGAAGGATGCTCGTGCATGCCATCCCCGGCGTTGATCACGGGAATATCGAGATGCTTGGCCATCAGGTGCGGCGCGCCGGCTGACGGATGGCGAATCACGATGCAATCGGCGCCCACGGCCCGCAGCGTGTATCCGGTGTCAAGCAACGATTCTCCTTTCTCGATGCTCGAGCCCGAGGATTGCACGAGCGTGGTCATAGCCCCGAGTGACTTCGCGGCGAACTCGAACGATGACCGGGTCCGAGTTGACGCTTCGTAAAACAGCAGCACGATGCGCTTTCCGCGCAGCAGCGGACGAGCCTTCAGCGGATTCATGCGGCGGGCCAGTTTGAGCAGACCCAGGATTTCCTTCGCATCGAGGTGTTCGATCCCAAGCAGCGAACCGCGTGCGGGCGTATTCATTGGAAAAAGGGCAAACGTTGCATCATACGCGGCAGGTAGAGTGACTGCAACGGGCCCAACGTTCTAAGCTCTCGAACGAAAACGGGATTGCAGAATTATGAGGGATCGCGCCGACCGAGAATAGCTCCGCACAAAGCCCCGCCTAACCCCCCGAGCACAATCGCAGCGAAAAAGGCAAACAAAAGACCAGTCAACATCAGAACCTCAAGCCCACCCTCGGTTTTGAAACGCTCGAATAAGGACTGCACTTGCGGGTCGCTAGTTTGCGAAGCTGCTTGTTGAATTCTGACGATCAGCTCGTTCCGCAGTTCCGGACCTTTGTGCAGAAATATCACGAGCAAGGCCTCAAGAACGGACGACATCGCGAACCAGAGCAATCCTGCGAATGCGCCAAGCCCAGTCCCAGCCGTGGCTTTGATGACAGCTTCGCGGTGCCGCTGGCGATAGAAAATGACGGCCAAGAATCCCACGCTGAACATGGCCACGAAAGGATTCAGTCCCATTGACATCAATAACGACGCGACCAGAGCTGCCAGCGCGCACGGTCTCAGGGCCTGTGACCACTGCATCGGGAGGGCGAGGACCGGCACGGTCTGCGATGCGGGAAGAACCGCTGAGTCTCGGGTTGTTGTGGCAGCAGCGAAAGCCAAAGGAGGCGTGGCGGCCTCGGCAATTACTACTCGTATTTGCGGGGCCGAGCAGTGCGGGCAGAAAGGTATGCCTTCCTCGATAGTCTGCCCGCACTTGTAGCAGGATTGTTCCATGTGGATTCGAAGAAGGGCGTGTCTGAAAGGTATCGCACGGCGAAGCGCCAAGGCAAGGACGCCTAATGGTCGGCACGCCAGATCCTTCCCCCGCCTGAAAAACGGCTACTCTCAGGATGACTCCGAGGAGACCTAAATATCTCCGCGCTTCCCGTGTGTACGCAGATAGACAAGGGCGAAGGTCGATCCCTTGCCGGCATCATTGGGCTCGACGGCGACGACGTGCTGATTATCCTCAGTTCCCACTTTCAGTTCGGTGACTGGCCCCGAGTTCTCTTCGCACTTCAGTTCCTTGCTCTCTTTGGAATCCTTGCTGTCATCATGCGCCTCGACATCTCCGCCGTGCTTTTTCGAATGGCATTCCAGAACTTTGCCGTACTTCTTCAGTTTGTCGCGATAGAAGTCGATGACTTTTGCAGGAGGATCATCCGACTCGTACTTTGCGACGATCAGTTTCATGCCAAAGCTCTCGGTCAAAATCCCGAAATTGAGCGGGTCACTGTCTTTTTCCTGTTTAGGGCGAGCGCCCGGATACAGCGGCAGTCCCTGCTTTGCGGCGTCGGCATCCTTGCCGACGTGCATATCGCCAACCGAGCTGCGAACGTCAAAGGGCTTGTCCTTCGAGTCAGATTGCTGTCCGTAGACGGGCAACGCCAGGGCTGCAAGTAGGGCTAGCGCGAGGGTCAGATGATGAAACATGATGGTTCCTCCTTAAAACTAAGCGGAGCGTCTAGATCTCGGCGTCTTTGCCGTGCGTGCGTACGTATACCAGCGAAAAGCTCGAGCCCCCGCCCTCGGGCTTTACGGCGACGATGTGCTGGTTTTCTTTCGTGCCGACTTTCAATTCGATGTTACTGCCGCTCGATCCCCCGCAAGTGAGTTCGTGGGAACCGTGGTCGGAACTCTTCATGTCGGTGTTTAGATCAACATGGCTCGTATGACATTCGAGCACGTTTCCGTACTTTTGCAGTTGGTTCTTGTAGTAGGCGACGAGCTTGGCAGGAGAATCGTTGGACTCATACTCCAGCGCCACAACCTTAACCCCGAAGCCGAAACCGGAGATGTTCACGTTGGCGCTCTTGTCCTCGCCGTCGGAATCTTTCTGCTTGAGTCGCGCTCCGGGGTAAACCGCCAGCCCCACATCCGCTACGTTCGCACCCTTGCTGACATGAATGGCGCCCACCGGCGTGTTGATGTCAACTTGCTTGTCTTCCCCGTTCTGTTCCTTTTTTACGTTCACGCTGCAGGCCGGCAGCAGAAGCGTTCCCAGGGCCGCAAGCCCTAAGGCAAACCTGCTCACCGATTGAAATTTAGTTTGGCGCATGCGGAGACCCTCCTTTGGCGACGTGCGCCGGCCGTTCGAGACCGGCCCCGCGCTGGGCAACATTCGGAATCGTCACGGGCAGATGCCCGCGTATCGGAATCTCACCGAAGAGCGCTTTAATCGCCCCCACTTCCGAGACGCTTGCATTGGAAAACGTACACATATAATTTTCGATCTTGGGGAAATCGCTCGCAAGATATGGATTCCCCATGGCGACGACTGTGGTCTTTTCCGCCGCATGATCCAGCAACTTCTGCAGCAGCGTACCCGTCGCATCCGCCATCCCCACCGAATTGCCAATCTTGCCCGCTGTGGGAATCACGTAGACTGCAGCCACGACCGTTTGCGCCTCGTCCACCGCCTTCAGAACTTCGTCGCTCATGGCGGCGGCCATGCGGGGATCCACATAAATCACGCGCGCGTCAGGGATGCGGGCGCGAAATTCGCGACCGAAGGCGCGTCCGGAATCGGTGCGCACATCATCCGAAAAAAGGACGGCCACAACCTGATTGTGGGTCTCCTCTCTGGTCATATACGGAAGAGCGGCCTTGGCAGTTCCCTTTGTTTTCAAGGGCAGAACCTTGCCGTTGTCGCGTACCAGGGTGATGGCGGATTCGGCTACTTGCTGGCCAAAGGCGATGTTTTCCGGTCTTCCGATCACGTTTGCAATTGTATTGAGATCGACCGTGCGCGACTTGTTAAGACCCAACTCCCCCTTTAGTTTCAGAACCTTGAGGACGGAACGGTCCAGTCGCTGCTGCGGAATTTCGCCCGACCGGACAGCCTTGAGCATCGACTCGTAGGCGGCGCCCAGGTCAGGGGGAATAATCAGCAGGTCGTTCCCAGCCTTAAAAGCCTCGACCGCCTCGCGGCCAATATCGCTGGCGAAAAGATGCGTTAGGCCGGCCATGTCGAGGGCGTCGGTGACGATGAGCCCTTTGAAACCGAGCTGTTGTTCGAGCAGGTCGGAGACGATTGCCGGCGAGATCGTAGCCACATGATTCGGATCACTATCGAGCGCAGGCACCGTGACATGCGCGACCATCACGGAATCGACGCCCGCAGCGATCGCCTGGCGAAACGGTGGGAGTTCGATTGAATCCAGATGCGCGCGGTCGACATTCACGCTGGCAACTCCAAGATGTGAGTCAGTTGCGGTATCGCCGTGACCAGGAAAGTGTTTTACGGTGGTCAGCATTCCAGCCTCGTGTGCTCCCTTGATGTAAGCGGTAACCAGATCGCCGACTTGTTTGGGATCTTCTCCGAAGGATCGTGTATTGATAATCGGATTCACGGGATTTGAGTTCACGTCGGCGTCCGGGAAAAAATTCCAGTGCACGCCGATGGCTCGAGCTTCCTGACCGCTGATGAGGCCAAAAGTTTCCGCGTCTTCCGTCTTGCCATCGGCGCCGAAGGCCATGGCGTGAGGAAAGTTCGTCGTACCCAGCAGGCGCGTAGATACACCGCGCTCAAAGTCGGCTGCGAAAAGTAACGGCAACTTGGATTTCCCCTGCAGACGATTGAGCAACTCGGCCGCTTCATAAGGCTCCGTCCGCAAAAGAAATGGGCCATCCACGTGGACCGACATGGCGAACGAGCCCACGTGATACTTCTGCATAGCCTCGAGCCATTGCAGATACTCGGGACTCTCCACGTTGAGGAAGCTGGCGCGGCACCAGATCATAAACACTTGGCCGATTTTTTCTTCGACGGAAAGATGACGAAGTGTCTTCTCGGCCCACTTGTCGCCACGCGTGGAATTCAGGGGAGCGGGACGAAGGCGCTTGTCCCTTGCAAATGCGGGCAAAGTGAGCCCGAGGATAACTATGGCATAAAAGATTCGCGGCATGCAGAAACGATAGCAGAAGGGCCGGTCTTAAGGTATTTCGGACTTCATGTGGGGACAGCCGCCCTCGGCTGTCCACGGGCCGAAGGCCCGACAGAGTATCTCCACCCAATCGAGCTTCGCTGACGGACAGCCGAGGGCGGCTGTCCTCACATTAACCCTCGAGCCGCCACACTTCGCAGTGCCTCTTCCTGAATCGCCGTGTCGTCGCCGAAGCCTTTCAGCCAAGTTACATCCGGCTCGCGTCGGAACCAGGTCATCTGACGTTTGGCATAATTACGGTGCGCTTGCTGGGCGGCCTGGATCGCCTGTTCGCGAGTTAGCTCCCCGCGCAGAAGCTGAACTGACTGTTTATACCCGAGCGAGGCCAGGGGGCGCGCGGATGCGCCGTATTTCTGCAGCAGGCGCGCCGTCTCTTCGACCAGTCCAGCGTCGAACATCCGGCGGGCGCGCTGGTTGATCCGCTCGTAAAGTGCCCTGCGATCCGGATCGAGGCCGATACGCAGAATGCGGAAGCCGAGTAATGGGTCGCGGGCTTTCTGCCAAAGTTCTGACATTTTTTGACGCGAAGCTAAACAAACCTCAATGGCACGGATCAGCTTTGGAGTATCGTTGGCGTGGACATTCTCGGCCGCAACACGATCCAGACGCAGCAGAATTCGGTGCAAATGATCCGGCCCCCGGTTCGCGGCGCTTTGCCGCAGCCGCTTGCGCAACTCTTCCGAACGCTGCGGGCCGGGGAAGAGTCCTTCAAGCAGAGCACGCAAGTACAGCCCAGTGCCGCCGACCACGATGGGCAGGTGCTGGCGCCTGCTAATTTGCCGCAGGACCTGTCGCGCCTGGCGGGCATATTCGCCGGCGGTAATATATTGCGTCGGATCGACAGCGTCGAAAAGATGGTGGGGCGCTCGTTCGCGTTCCGCGCCGCTGGGCTTGGCGGTGCCAATATCGAACTCCCGCACCATCGCAACCGAATCGCAGTTGACAATCTCACCGTGAAACTTCTGCGCCAGCGCCAGAGACAGCGCTGTCTTCCCGCTGGCAGTGGGGCCGAGAATCACTACCAGAAGCGGTTCCGCTGCGGCGCCCTCGCGGTGTTCTCCGCCCACCTTCAGCGCCAG
>Ga0193751_1002289_pt1 | contig 11682 bp, 7 predicted proteins | sample L1c2metaG_FD_143050 | JGI IMG/M metagenome (GOLD analysis project Ga0193751, IMG submission 143050) | Soil microbial communities from a riparian zone of the East river system, Colorado, United States - L1c2 | ecosystem: Environmental > Terrestrial > Soil > Riparian zone | place: USA: East River... | reverse complement strand
GTGCTCCTTGTCTTTGGTGCCCCTTGCCAGCTTCAATCGCTGGCGGGGCAGGAGCACGGCCGGACCATCCCATTAGCGGACATGACCCGGTCCAGCGCGTTGCATCGCAAAAGCATACTTCACTGACGTGCTACAGTACGGGCTTTAAGCTTGGGGCGAAAATGAACCGGCGCGAGTTACAGTTCGACGGAATATGCAAGTGCGTTGCATTTCTCTGGGCCTTTGTGCTCCTTTCGAGCACGCCGGTCCTTGCATTATTAAATGTCAATGACCTTCGAAATAAGCTTCTCGAAATTCCACAAGCTAGCCCCGCTGCTGCATCGCGTTACGCTGTCGATGGCCTAGCCCTTGGTGATCAAGTTAAGTTCGGGAGTAAGCCGTATCAGCGATATCAATGCAGTCCAAGCGACGAGTTTCCCGGGTTCCTTTCGTGCAATGAGGAACACAAAACGCCTGTTGGCGACCAGTATCCGGACCAAGAAATCACGCGTTCCCATTCGGTTTTACAATCTCAAGAAGGAGCAGCTTACGTCAATTCATACTTTGAACCGGCTTTCTTCGACCCAAACGGTGTTCAAAATGAAATAGACCGCATGTCATCGAAATTTGGCCTACAGCCACATATCATCCAAATGCCGCAACGCGAGGGACTTCCAAATGCAGTTGTAGCTATCTGGGGAGCAATCCAACTTGAGCCACTTAGACCAGAGGAGATTTCAGTAGTTGCATCGGGCGGCAGTCATCTTGGGATTTTGGTCAGCTTTCTTGGCGATCTACGACGTTCTGCAAAAGCAGGCGTTCCGGTTTATCGACTGGCTGGTGGCGCAGGATTTCTGTGGGCGGCGACGTTCGATCAGAACGGAAAAGGAGTGCTCCGGTATTTGGCGATTGACGCGTCTAAGATTGAGTCTCGTCAAGTTGCATCAAATCAGCCAGCGCCAGCACCCACACTCAGCCTTGAGTCTGAAAATCAAACTACGTCAAGCCAAGGCCCGGCCAACGAAGGGGCAGATAGGCAACGGAATGAGGTGCAGCAACTAGAAACGATTAGTGAAGTAGCCATCGCCATCTTCGTTCTTCTGTGCGGACTGGCTGTGGGAGCCTTCCTAAGAATGAAGCGAGTGCGCGGCTAGCATGAACGATACATAGCGGACGTGCCAATCGCATCGGCGCATGTCCGCTTTCGGGGGAATAGCGGACATGGATCGGCACGGTTCTGATGTCCGCGTTTGACCCATCTGAGACATCGGCTGCGAAATTTGCTGTGATGCATAATGACTGCCCAAATGTGATAGCCTCAGCTTGCCCAGGGTTCTTGGCCGGAGGAGAAGCCCCATGGGGCGGCGGAAATTCATCGCGCTTATCGGGAGTGCGGTAGTCGCGTGGCCGTTTGCGGCACGCGCGCAGCAGCCGGCGATCCCGGTAATCGGGTTTATCAACGCCTCTTCTCGCCAAGGTTTTGCTAGGCCATTGTCGGCCTTTCTCAAAGGTCTGGACGAAAGCGGTTACGTCGAAGGCCACAACGTGGCGATCGAATACCGCTGGGCGGAGGGCCGAATGGATCGGCTGCCGGCCATGGCGGCCGATCTGGTTCATCGTCAGGTGACCGTGATTGCCGCGAGCACTACTGAGGCGGCGCTTGCAGTAAAGGCGGCAACCACCACGATTCCGATCGTCTTTGAAACAGCCGCCGACCCGATCCTGCTCGGTCTCGTGGCCAGTCTTAGTCGGCCGGGCGGTAACATTACGGGCGTGACCCAAATGAACGTGGAAACGGCGGCGAAGCGCCTGGAATTGCTGCACGAGGTGCTTCCCACTGCGCGCATCGTGGGCCTCCTGGTGAACCCGACCGATCCCGCTCTTGCCGGTTCCCAAACGAAGGAATTTCTTTCGGCGGCGCAAACACTCGGCGTGGAGCTTCATGTTCTGAATGCTAGCACCGACGGTGACTTCGATGCGGTCTTTGAAAACCTGGCCAAGTTACGGGCAGGCGGACTCGTGATTAGCACCGGTCCACTCTTCACGGGCCACAGCGAACAGCTCGCCGCGCTGGCGACCCGGTACGCGGTGCCCGCGGTCTACAAAGGACGCGAGTTCGCTGCAGCCGGAGGTTTGCTGAGCTACGGATCGGACCTTGCAGATTCATACCACCTTGCCGGTAACTATACCGGCCGGGTTCTCAAGGGGGAGAAGCCCGCCGAACTGCCGGTCCAGCAGGCAACCAAAGTCGAACTGTACGTTAACCTGAAGACCGCCAAGGCGTTCGGCATTACAGTCCCGTTGCCCTTGTCTGGCCGCGCCGACGAAGTGTTTGAATGAGCGCGCCGAGGTCGCTTATTGGCCGATACTGTTGCAAAAAGATTTTTGGCCTCGGAGCGAAGAACACTTTTTCCAAATTGAGCGTGAATGGGGAATATTGATTCAAGAATCCGGCTGTTTGGATTCTATTATTGCCCATTTTTGCCCATCGGGCAGGTAGGCGGCGACTTTTGCAACAGTATCGGCCCAAAGCCGACATCAAACGGCTGCCGGCGAATGTCCGCTTTTGGGGGTAAACCAGACGCGACGCGGACATCGTGGAATGTCCGTTGATGACCGATGCTGTTGAAAAAGTCTTTTTGGGGGTACGAGCAAATTTTTACAGAGGCGCTGGTGCGGCGGTCCGAAAATGATGTAGGGGGACACATGGTCAGTCCGATTTCCAACCGGCAGCCTTCGTAAGTTCTCTGTGGGACGTTGGTTTACGAAATACCGGTTTCGACGGGCACACAGGGAAAAATTTCGGTCAGTTCATTTTTGCCTTTTTCAACAGCATCGACCCATCTCGGACCTGAGCGGCCTATTTTGCTGTGACGCACAAGCGCATTTCCCTTTTAACGACGTGGTAAGGTGCGGTCCTCGGCCTGAGGGAAGCCACATGAGGCGACGCGAATTCGTTGCTGCTGTTGGCGCCACTGTCGTTTGGCCGCTCACAGTCCACGCGCAGCAGACCGAGCGGATGCGGCGAATCGGCGTGCTGACGCCGTATAGCGAAAACGATCCCGTCGCGAGGGCTCAGTTCAACGCGTTCGTGCAGGGACTTGCGGAGTTGGGTTGGAGCGAGGGTCGCAATCTGCGGATGGATGTTCGTTGGGCTGCCGGTGATCTTGAACGGGTGCGCATGTATGCGAAAGAGCTCGTCATGCTGCAACCTGACGTAATCCTCGTAGACTCCACCCCGCAGACCGCCGCACTCCAGCGCGAGACGCGGACGATCCCAATCGTATTTGTGGTTGTTTCCGATCCCGTTGGCTCCGGCTTCGTTGCCGGTCTGCCGCGTCCGGGAGGGAATATGACCGGCTTCAGCAACCAAGACCCGACAATGGGAGGCAAATGGGTTGAATTGCTCAAGGAGATCGCGCCCAACCTAAGCCGGGTCGCGGCTATGTATAATCCCGAAACGGCTCCCTTTGTCAGATCATATTACTTGCCCCCATTCGAGGCGGCTGCCCGATCACTCAAGATAGAGCCTATCGTGGCGCTGGTTCATAGCGATGCCGAAATTGAGACGGCCATAACTTCGCTCGGGCGCGAGTCGGGTGGAGTGGTCATTATGCCGGACGCCTTTTTGAACTCCCATCGAGCGACAATCATTTCGCTGGCCGCCCGAAACAACGTACCAGCGGTCTCGCAGACATCTTTCATTACCAGAGATGGCGGTTTGATTTCCTATGGACCCGACCTCGCCGACTTGTACCGCCGTGGTGCCGGTTACGTCGATCGCATCCTCCGGGGCGCAAGGCCTTCCGATCTTCCAGTTCAACTGCCTGCCAAATTCGAGATGGCCGTCAACGTTAAGACCGCTAAGACGCTGGGGCTGACCGTACCACCCTCACTACTCGCGCGCGCCGACGAGGTGATCGAATGAAGAGATATTTGCTGCGCTGCATGAGTCCGGTTGTGGCCCATCTGTATGGACCGGCCGCGCGTTGCAAGGCGAAAATGACGATTTGGAGAAAGTTGGTCTTGCGCTTCTGTATCCGGCCCATTGATGGAGCCTTTGAGCTCCTGGCCATCATGGATATCCGCGCGCGTTCGATCTCATTCGCGTCTCGGCCCCGAAGGCCATACGGGCCACCTGATCACGAACGTGCTGGCGAGACCTTTCTCCATCTCCTCTTTCCGACTCGCAGACCTCAGCGGGAAAGCCAACTCTTGCTTTCGGGATCAACTTGAGCCGTCAGCCATCCCCTTGGTGAACTTGAGCGTGCTTATTTCAGGCTGCTGCCTTCGTAAGGCGCGCTTCATAGCTGCGCTGTTGTGCCAGCACGGTCCAAGCGATCCGCGCCAGCTTGTTGGCGAGAGCCGCGGCCAAAACGTTAGGATGCAGGCGCACAGCGGCGCGAGCGAGCCAGACCCCGAAGCCGTGCTTCGGCCAGTTCGCCGGCCGCAACAAAATGACCCGGGCTGCTTGCATGAAGAGCATGCGCAAGTAACCGTTGCCGCGCTTGGAGATGCGTCCGAGGATGGTTCGGTCTCCGGTCGACATCTGCTTAGGGACGAGACCGAGCCAAGCCGAAAAGTCCCGCCCTTTCGCGAATGCCGCGCCACTGCCGATCGCGGCAACCATCGCACTCGAAATGATCGGGCCAATGCCCGGCACGGTCATGACCCTTCGACAACTGTCATCACTTTTTGCCAACGTCTTGATCTCATCGGTCACGGGTTCAATTCGCCCATCGAGCTGCCGCCAGTCACTGGCAAGATCAGCAAGGATTCGTACCATGCGAGGTGAGAGAACGTCCGTCCGTTTAGCCAGGATGTCGGGCAACACCTGGCGAAGGAAGCGCAGTCCTTGCCGGACGATGATGCCGCGCTCCAGAAGAAAGCCGCGAATCTGATTGATCACTGCGGTCCGCTCGCTGACCAGGCGAGACCGTACCCGGTGCAGCGCTTGCAGATCCAGTTGCTCGTCGGTCTTGGCTGGAACAAAGCGTGTCGTCGGCCGCTGTACAGCCTCGCCTACGGCATGGGCATCTCGGAAATCATTCTTTTGCCCCTGCCGAAAGGGCTTCGCATACGTTGGCGGAACCTGCTTCACATCATGGCCGAGTGCGGCTAGCTCGCGCGCAACGTAGTGCGTCGCCATCCCCGCTTCGATGCCAATAAGACAGGGTGGTAGATTCGCAAGCCTCAATGCAATGCGTCCGCGTGAGACCTTCTCTCGCAACACGATGGCGCCGCGCGTATCAAGGCCGATCATGTGAAGTGTGTTCTTGCCCATATCTATTCCGATGGCGGTCACTGCGTGAACGGTGGACGTGCGAGGCATGGTGGTGCTCCTTCTCCTGACAAGCCCCCCGCGTACTCAGAGAGCCGTTGTGGGGGCGGGAGCGCGGCCGGTCCATCCCATTCGCGTCAGATATTGCGCTGGAGCCTCATGTTGGCTTTCGGGGTACTCCGGACATCGTGCCAAGCGGGGCACCAAGCGCATCGGTAGCGAATGACCCGAAGCGGACATGCAGGGTCGCTCATTCGATCACCTCGTCGGCGCGGGCGAGCAGTGTCGGCGGGATATCCAGTTTGATCGCCTTCGCGGTCTTTAAGGTTGATGACCAGTTCGAACTTTGTCGGCTGTATGACAGGAAGGTCCGCTGGCTCGTCACCCTTGAGGATGCGACCCGCATAGCCGCCAGCTAGGCGATACACATCGGGCGGGTCCGTTCCGTAGGACATGAGACCACCAGAGTTGGCGAATTCCCGCTGCACGTACATTGTCGGCACCGCGTAGCACACGGCGAGCGCGATAATACGCTCCCGGCGGGTGAACAGCGGGTTGTTCGCCATCAGGAGCACGCCCAGCCTGTGCGCGTTCAGAGCCGCGAAAACGGTGTCTATTTCACTTTCAGAGTTGTTGCGACTAGTATCGGGACAAGAGATGCGCCTGCTGCAGATTCTGCTGCCGGGACGAGGACGCCTTGCAATGGCCGGCCGCTGCAGGCGCAACATACAAGCGCCAAAAGTAGAGACAGCAGAGCCCGTCAATAGGTCCGGCGCCTCGCGACGGTCATTTCGGCCCCAACGGAATATGTCACGCTTAACTGACGTGAAGTACGCCTCAAGGAAATCCAATTCTTCAGTCGCACCCGTGCGGCGACGGATCAATACAAGAAGGCACAGAAACTTCGTATTGCGTTTGCAAATTTGATGAAGCAGCTTCCTGACGAACTGCGAAACACGCCGGACGTGAAAATACTGGAGGCGGAGGCTGACGATAAAGTCTGCAACATCGTCCACCTGATTTATCAGGCGCCCAATTACGAGGGCTGTTCCAAGGATTACGAGTTTTCCCGTCGCGCCATGGAAGATCACTGGCAGGCAGGCTACGGGGATGCCGCTCGCACCCTCAGTCATCCGGAGGTGCTGCAACCCCCCGACAGACTAGAAGGCGTTCGAACTTTCGACTGGAAACTGCGCGAAGGCCTTGATCGTTCCGGAACGGGGAGCATCACATGAAGGAAGAAGAAAGGAGCAGAGGTAATGCAAACAGAGCCAGTAAACATTGATTTCGGTCGACGGCCCGCCGCGCTATTGGCCTCGGGCCAGCGACCATTCGTCGGGGCTGCCGCAATTTTTGCTTGCCTGCTCGTCACTCCTGCCCACGCGCAACCAAACGCGCAACAAGGTGCGCCGCCGGTCGGCACCGTTTATGCGGAGCGCAAGCCCATCGCGCAGACACTCGATCTGGTCGGACGCGTCGAGGCGGTAGATCGCGTTTCGATCCAGGCGCGAGTCAAGGGCTACTTGGACGCGGTTTTGTTCAAAGAAGGCGATTTCGTCAAAAAAGGCGCTCCGCTTTATCAAATCGAGAAGGGCTTATTTCAAGCCGCCGTTGAACAGGCCCAGGGTGCTTTGGAGCGCACGAAAGCCGCCAAGGTCTTGACTGTGATCCAATTGCAGCGCGCGGAAGAGCTGTTGGCAAAAAGCGCCGGAACGGCGGTCGCGCGCGACCAGGCGCTTGCAGCGGACCAGCAGGCACAGGGTGCGATACTGGCTGACCAGGCGAATCTCGATACTGCGAACATCAATCTTGGCTACACCGATATCGTCTCGCCAATTTCCGGGAAAATCAGCAGAACCAATATTACCGCGGGCAACGTCGTCGGCCCCGACAGTGGGCCACTAACCCTGATCGTTAGCCAGGATCCGATGTATGTAACTTTCCCGGTAAGCCAGCGCGAATTTTTACGTGCGCATGTCAGCGACGGTCAAGTCGATACCAAGGCAATCAAAGTCAGAATTAGATTTGCCGACGGATCACTCTATAACCAAATTGGCTCGATCAATTTCGTCGATGTGTCGGTCGATCGTGCCACGGACACGGTGACGGTACGCGCAACAATGCCCAATCCGGCCGGCATCTTGATCGATGGTCAGTTCGTCACCGTAGCACTTGAGACCGGAGAGACCGGTGAGAAAGTCGTGGTCCCGCAAGCTGCATTGATCGCGGATCAGGAAGGGATCTACGTATTTATTGTTGAGAACGGCAAGGCCGTCGTGAAACGAATAAAGGCCGGTGGCGAAGACGGACCGAATGTCGTTGTCGACCAAGGATTGCAAGGTGGCGAGCAGGTCATTGTAGAGGGGCTCCAGAGCATTCGTCCCGGACAGCCGGTCCAGGCAAGTCCGGTGTCGTCTAGTCTCAATCGGAGCTGAGCCGATGCTCTCCTCCATTTTCGTCGACCGTCCCCGGCTCGCCATCGTTATCGCTATCGTCACAACGATCGCCGGCTTACTGGCGCTGTTCACGATTCCTATCGCGCAATATCCCGATATCGTGCCGCCGCAGGTATCCGTTACGACGCTTTATCCAGGCGCGAATTCAGCTGTGGTCGAAGCGACCGTCGCACAGGTCATCGAAGCGCAGGTCGTCGGCGTCGACAAGATGATCTATATGAAGAGCACGAGCGGCGACGACGGCAGTTACGTGCTGACGGCCTCGTTCGAGCTCGGCACCGATCCGGACATCAATACTGTCAATGTCAATAACCGCGTGCAGGTGGCTCTTGCGAGCCTGCCGCCGGAAGTTCAACGGCAAGGAGTGGTGGTCAAGAAGAAATCGTCGGCTTTGTTGGGCGTCATTGCGATTTATTCGCCCAAGCACACCTACGATCCGTTATTTCTCTCCAATTACGTTACGATCAATCTTCTCGACGCGATCAAGAGTACGCCCGGTGTTGGCGATGCCGCGCTCTGGGGCCCGCAGGACTACGCGATGCGGGCCTGGGTGCGTACGGATCGGTTGACTGGGCTTGGTCTGACCACCGGCGACATTATCAATGCAATTCAATCACAGAACGTTCAGGCGGCGGTCGGCCGGATCGGCGCCAGGCCGATTTCGGATGATCAGCAACTCCAACTGAACATTCAGACCAAAGGCCGCCTGAGCAGCGCCGCAGATTTTGAAAACATAGTAATTCGGGCCAATCCCGATGGGTCCTTGCTTCGTCTTCGCGACGTGGCGCGCGTCGAACTGGGCGCCGCTAATCTCGATCGCGACACGCGGCTAAACGGCGGGCCGGCTGCAGCGATCGCGATCTACCAGGCACCGGGCGCCAACGCCATTAAGACATTAAAGGCGGTTCGAGACCGAATAGCCGAAGCGCAGAAAAGGTTTCCGGAGGACTTGGCCTGGAAGGTCACCTACGATCCGACGGTTTTCGTCACCGACACCATACATGAGGTGCAAAAGACGCTGGTCGAAGCGTTCATTCTCGTAGTCCTCGTAGTTTTCCTTTTTCTCGGCAGTGTTCGGGCGACGCTAATCCCGACCTTCGCGGTACCAGTCAGCCTGATCGGAACGTTCATTGCCCTCCTGGCGGTCGGCTATTCGGCAAATACCGTTTCGTTGTTAGCCATCGTGCTGGCAATCGGCATCGTGGTCGATGACGCCATCGTCGTGGTCGAAAATGTCGAACGCGTCATGGAAGAGCATCCCGAACTGTCGCCGGCGGCTGCGACCAAGAAGGCAATGACGGAAATCACGGCGCCGATCATTGCAATCACCTTGGTGCTGTTGTCCGTTTTTGTGCCGGTGGCGTTCATTCCGGGTATTTCCGGCGAGTTGTTCCGTCAGTTTGCCGTTACCGTCGCGGTATCGATGTTCCTGTCCGCCATCAACGCGCTCACGCTGTCGCCGGCGCTGTGTGCGATTTTGTTGCGTCCGCATCACGGGCCGCGCCGCGGCGTCATGGGTTATGTCATGCGCTCCATCGATCGGGTGCGCGACGCCTATGGCTCCGCAGTAGCGCGTATCGTGCGTATCTCGATCATCGGCTTGGCTATGGTTGCGATCGCCACGGTCGGCATTGTCGGCCTCGCCAAGATCACGCCGACAGGATTCCTTCCCGAGGACGATCAGGGCGCACTCTTCGTCGTCGCGCAGCTACCGGGAGGCTCCTCGGTTGCGCGGACGACTGAGGTCATCGGTCGGGCCGAGGCAATCTTGCGTGAAGAAAAGGAGGTTGAAGACATCACCTCCGTCGTCGGCCTGAATTTTATCGATAATTATTCGCAGTCAAACGCGGCCTTTCTGGTCGTTACGCTCAAGCCTTTCGAAGAGCGGAAGGGCCGAGATCTCAGCGTCAACGCATTGATCGGACGTCTTGGCCAAAAATTCCGCCAAATTCAGGGAGCCACCGTCACGCCGCTTGCCCCGCCACCGATTCTTGGCCTCGGCAGCGGAGGCGGCTTCTCTTATGTATTGGAAGATTTGCGCGGCGGCGACCCCAAGGCCATGGCCCAGGCGCTGCGCGGACTTGTCGTCGCAGCAAACCAGGATCCGCAGCTGAACCGCGTGTTCAGCACGTTCTCGGCGACGAACCCCTCGATCTATCTCGACATCGATCGGGACAAGGCACAGATCATCGGCGTGCCCTTGAGTGCCGTCTTCCAGGCGCTGCAAGCTTCGCTTGGCGGCTACTATATCAACAACATGAATTTGTTCGGCCGCAACTGGCAAGTCCAAGTGCAGGCTGATGCGGTCGATCGCTCCAAAATCGGTGACATTTACCGCATCAACGTTCGCAGCAACGAAGGAAAGATGATTCCGCTGCGAAGTTTGGCGGAAGTCCGCGTCGTCATCGGCCCGCCCGCGCTGATCCGCTATAACAATCTACGTGCCGTCACAGTGCAGGGCAGCCCTGCGGCAGGCGTCTCGTCCGGTCAAGCGCTGCGCGCGATGGACTCGATCGCCGCGCGTACTCTGCCTCAAGGTTACGCCGGGGAATGGACCGATACGGCATTTCAGGAGAAGCGCGCCGAAGGCAAGACCGTTCTCATTCTCGGTTTCGCTATCCTGTTCGCGTATCTTTTCCTTGTCGGACTTTACGAAAGCTGGACGATTCCGGTTCCTGTCTTGCTGTCGGTGACCGTTGGTATCTTAGGGTCGTTCGCGGCAATCGTCATGGCGGGGCTGACGCTGGACCTTTATGCGCAGATTGGCATGGTTGTGCTGATCGGATTGGCCGCCAAGAACGGCATCCTGATCGTCGAGTTTGCCAAGGAGCAACGAGAAAAGGGCGTTCCGCTGCTTGAGGCGGCAACCGAGGGCGCACGGCTTCGCTTTCGGCCGGTTATGATGACCTCTTTTGCGTTCATACTGGGCCTGCTTCCGCTGGTGATCGCATCGGGCGCTTCCCAACTCGCGCGGCGCGACGTCGGTACGCCTGTGTTTGGCGGCATGATTCTGGCCTCATTCATAGGGATTTTTGCGATACCGCCGCTTTATGTAGCCTTCCAGGCGATCCGCGAAAAACTCAAGCCATCGTCACGTCCAAAGGAGCCGGCGGCGCGCGCTGCCGAGCGCGGGCAATCTGCTAAAGTGGATGGACCTGCGTCGGCACATGACGACATCGCTGTCGAGTAATACGACGACGAGACAGGGGAACTGCAAAGGCGTTTCCCGCACGCCATCCTTACGTGCTGGGACCGGGGTTGATTTGGCAACCACCCAGGCAACATTGATAAATCCCTCAGCAGATGTTGGGGAAGGGAAAACGTGCCTGTCGACAATTCGTTCAGCCGCGATCAGCTAACGGCAACTTGGGTCGAGTTGACCATTCGGCTCGGAGTCCTCGGTCTCCTGTGGCTTGATGAGCTACGGACCCAATATCGCCAATGGATATCGACAGGCGGGCATTTACACCGGCCGGGTTCTCAAAGGCGAGAAGCCTGCCGACCTGCCGGTCATGCAACCGACGAGGTTCGATCTGGTCATAAACCTAAAGACCGCGAAGGCGCTCGGCCTCACCATGCCCCAAAACCTGCTTGTGGCCGCCGACGAGGTGATCGAATAAATTGGTGCGATGTCTGAGTTTGGCCCAACGCGTCAGATATTGCGGCGCAAGCAAATGTCAGCTTTGAGGGGTAAAGCTGCCGTGACGCAGACATACGGCGACGTCGCAGTTTGACCCACTACGGAAGTGGAGTGTGCATCGCAGCAGTCGATCTCTTCGTACGAACAACGAGGTTAATTGATCCTCTGCCCCGTAAAGCGATCTCGTCCGTGCCAAAATTCGCAAGTCGGACACCATTCGCCTTCGTAGTCGATTCCTTGTTGGTGAGGGCAGCCAATTATGGAGTCGGTCATCGCAACCGATAGCACTCGATGCTTTTCGATAAATTCCAATATCTCTCGGGCGA
>Ga0193751_1002288_pt1 | contig 11687 bp, 12 predicted proteins | sample L1c2metaG_FD_143050 | JGI IMG/M metagenome (GOLD analysis project Ga0193751, IMG submission 143050) | Soil microbial communities from a riparian zone of the East river system, Colorado, United States - L1c2 | ecosystem: Environmental > Terrestrial > Soil > Riparian zone | place: USA: East River... | reverse complement strand
CGCGCACGACGATGACGCGGGCGTCATGGCGCGCGGCGGATGCCGGCAAGGCGACGAGCTCGGAGACGCGCAAGCCCGTCGCGTAAAGCATCTCGACCAGGCAGGCGAGCCGCGCCGCGCGCAGTCGCACGGCCAATGGTGCCGCCGGATCGCAGATCGAGGCCACTCGCAGCAGGCGATCGACTTCGCCGAGCGTGAGTGTCTTGGGCAGCGCGCGTACGCGCTTTGGGCCTTCGAGAACGGCGGCAGGATCGACCTTGCGTTGGCCTTCGGCGTAGAGGAAGCGATAGAGTTGGCGGATCGCCGAGAGCCGCCGCGCCACGGTCGCGGCCGTCATGCCGCGCCGCGCCAGGGCGCCGAGATAAGCACGTAAATCTTCCGTCGAGGCGGTGGCGATGGAACGGCCGGCGCCGGCGAGATGCTCGGTGAAATCGGCAAGATCGCGGCCGTAAGCCGCGAGCGTGTTCTTGCCGGCGCCGCGCTCCGCAGCCAGCATGTCGAGATAAAGCGCGGCGAGCCGCTCGCTGGAATTGCGTCCCCCACGCGCCGTGCCACGAACCGTTGCGCGGGCCATCGTTCTGGAGGCCATCGTTCTGGAGACCATGACGGTGCCCTCAGCGGTTCTTGAAGAACTTGTCGGGCGGGATCGACACCGTGATCTCGCGCGACTTCGGCTGCACGAAATGCGACAGCGCATAGAGGCCGCCATAGATGGCGGCGCCGAGGACCGCGATAACAGTGAGCAACCGGAGCAGGCTCGGCATCGTCAGTCGCTTGCGCGCATCCCATTGGTGCCGGTGAACGGGACCGAGTACGATCATGTTCGTCCCAACCTGGCCGGGCGGTCTTGGCGGGAGCAGAAAAAACGTCGGGCGGCCGGCCGCGAATGCGAGTGTAAATGACTGATATTGCTTTGCAAAATGGTGCAGTAGGGCAGCCTTCGGCGACCGCGATCTTGAGCCTCCTGGGCAGCCGCTCGATCGTGCTGGTCGGCATGATGGGGGTGGGCAAGTCGTCGATCGGCCGCCGGCTGGCGGCGCGCCTCGGCGTGCCGTTCGTCGACGCCGATGCCGAGATCGAAAAAGCTGCAGGCATGAGCATCGCCGATATTTTTGCCCGCCACGGCGAAGCCGATTTCCGCAGCGGCGAGGCCCGCGTCATCGCCCGCCTGCTCGACGGCGGCCCGCAGGTGCTGGCGACCGGCGGCGGCGCGGTCATGAACGCGGACACCCGCGCGGCCATCAAGGCCAAAGGCGTGTCGATATGGCTCAGCGCCGAATTCGAGGTGCTGATGCGGCGGATCAACAAACGCAAGAACGACCGGCCGCTGCTGCAAACCGCCGACCCGGCGGCGACGCTGCGCGAATTGTTGGTCGCGCGCGAGCCGGTCTATGCCCAGGCCGATCTCACCGTGCAGTCGCGCGAAGTGCCGCACGATGCGATCGTGGCCGAAATCATGACGGCGCTCGCTGCGTTCCTCAATGCGCCGGAAGCGCCGCAGCAAGGGGCGGGCGCATGACCGCGCTTGTTGGCGATGATCCGACGATCGTCAATGTCGCGCTCGGGACGCGCAGCTACGACATTGCTATCGGCCGCGGCCTGCTCGCTTCGCTGGGCGCCCGCATCGCCGCGCTGCGGCAAGGCCGTTATCGTCACCGACGACAATGTTGCGCGCTATCATCTCGAGCCGGCCGAAGCGGCGTTGCGCCATGCCGGCGTGGCGTCGAGCCGCGTCATTGTTCCCCCCGGCGAGGCCTCGAAGGGCTATCTCGTCTTCGAGCAAGTCTGCGAGGCGGTCATCGCCTCGCGCATCGAGCGCGGCGATCTGGCGATTGCGCTCGGCGGCGGCGTGATCGGCGATCTCACCGGTTTCGTCGCGGCGGTGGTACGGCGCGGGCTCGATTATGTGCAGGTCCCGACCACGTTGCTGGCCGACGTCGATTCCTCGGTCGGCGGCAAGACCGCAATCGATTCCGCCCACGGCAAGAATCTGATCGGCGCCTTCCACCAGCCGATCCTGGTGCTGGCCGACACCGCGCTGCTCGACACATTGCCGGAGCGCGAATTCCGCGCCGGCTATGCCGAGCTCGTCAAATATGGCCTGCTCGGCGATGCCGATTTCTTTGCCTGGCTGGAAAAGAACTGGCGCGAAGTTTTTGCCGGTGGGCCCGCGCGCGAGCACGCCATCGCCGAGAGCTGCCGCGCCAAGGCGGCGATCGTGGCGCGCGACGAGCGCGAGACCGGCGACCGGGCTTTGCTCAATCTCGGCCACACCTTCGGCCACGCCCTGGAGGCGGCCTGCGGCTTCTCCGACCGGCTGCTTCATGGCGAGGCGATCTCAGCCGGCATGGCGCTCGCGTTCGAATTCTCGGCGCGGCGGCAGGGCTTGTTGCCGATGGCGGAAGCCCAGCGCGCCATCCGCCACTTGGCCGAAGTCGGCCTGCCGACGCGATTACAGGACATTCCGGGTCCGCTACCCTCCGTTGACCAATTGATGGACTTGATCGCGCAGGACAAGAAAGTGAAGCGCGGAATGCTTACATTCATCCTGGTGCGTGGCATCGGCTCGGCCTTCATCGAGGCCGGCGTTGATGCCCGCGAGGTGCGCGTATTTCTCAGCGAGAAGCTTGCGGAACGATGACTGCGATCGATTGGTTGACCGTTGCGGCGATCCTGCTTTGCTTGCTGATATCGGCATTCTACTCCGCCAGCGAGACCGCCCTGACGGCGTCGTCGCGCGCCGCCATGCTGCGGCTGGAGAAGCAGGGCAACCGCGACGCCGGCATCGTCAACCGGCTGATGGCGACGCGGGAGCGGCTGCTCGGCGCCATCCTGTTCGGCAACAATCTGACCAATATCACAGCCTCGACCTTGGCGACCGGCGTGCTGCTGGAAATCTTCGGCAAGACCGGCATCATCTACGCCACGCTGGTGATGACGGTGCTGATCTTTGTCGTTGCCGAAGTGCTGCCGAAAACCGCCGCCTTCAACGCGCCGGACCGCATGGCGCTGGCGGTGGCGAAGCCGGTTGAAAGCACGGTGCGCCTGTTCGCGCCGGTCCTACGTACCGTCGAGTGGCTGGTGCGGGTCATGCTGCGCGGGCTGGGCATGCAGGTCGGCAAGATCCAGTCGATCCTGTCGCCGGACGAAGAATTGCGCGGCGCCGTCGATCTGATGCACAGCGCCGGCGTGGTGGAAAAGCTCGATCGCGACATGATGGGCGGCCTGCTCGATCTGCGCGAGCTCACCGTGTCCGACGTCATGGTCCACCGCACCAAGATGGTGATGCTCGATGCCGACGAGCCACCGCGCGACATCATCGATGCGGTGTTGGCCGCCGGCGTGACCCGGCTGCCGCTCTGGCGCGGCTCGCCCGACAATGTCATCGGCGTGCTGCATGCCAAGGAGGTTTGGCGCGCCTTGCACGCCGCGCATGGCGACGTTGCCAAGCTCGACATTTCAGCGCTGGCCAGGCCGCCGTGGTACGTGCCCGACACCATGCCGCTTGCCGAGCAGCTCAAGGCGTTCCGCCATCGCAAGACGCCGTTCGCGCTGGTGGTCGACGAATACGGCGAGCTGGAAGGCCTGGTGACGCTGCAAGACATCGTCGCGGAGATTGTCGGCGACATCTCCGACGAGCACGACATCACGGTGCCCGGCGTCCGCCCGCTGCCCGACGGTTCGGTCAATGTCGATGGCGCCGTGCCGGTGCGCGACCTCAACCGGGCGATGGATTGGAATATTCCCGACGACGAGGCGACGACCATTGCCGGCGTGGTCATCCACGAGTCGCGCTCGATCCCGGAGCCGGGACAGAGCTTTACCTTTCACGGTTTCCGCTTTCACGTGCTGCGCAAGACCAGAAACCGCATCACTGCCTTGCGCGTCACGCCGCTGGTGCGCAAGGTCACCGCGAAGGCAAGCTAGCCATCAGCATCAAACAGGGTAACGGGGAGACGCGAACCATGGCGAACGGCACCTACGAGACAGTCAAGATCGAGCGCGATACCGGCGAGAACGCAGGCCTCACCTGGGTCATCCTCAACCGGCCGGAAAAGCGCAATGCCATGAGCCCGCAACTGCACTTCGACATGGCCAATGTGCTCGACGAGCTGGAAAGCGATGCGCAGACCCGATTGATCGTGCTCACCGGCGCCGGCGAGGCCTGGTGCGCCGGGCAGGACCTGAAACTTTATTTCCGCGAGCTCGACAACAAGCCGGCCGAGCGCGCGCGTGCGTCGTGGGCCAGCCATTATTGGCGCTGGCAGAAACTGTTCACCTATCCGAAGCCGACCATCGCCATGGTCAATGGTTTCTGCTTCGGCGGCGGCTTCACCCAGCTGATCGCCTGCGATTTCGCCATCGCGGCGGAGGACGCAAAATTCGGCTTGTCCGAAGTCAATTGGGGCATTCTTCCGGGCGGCTTCGTCAGCAAGGCGCTGACCGACGCGCTCGGGCTGCGCGACGCGGTCTGGCTGGCGATGACCGGAGAGACCTTTGACGGCAAAATGGCGGAGAAAATCCGGCTCATCAACAAAGCGGTGCCGCGTGACAAATTGCGCGAAGAGACGATCGCGTTGGCGCAACGCCTGATGAAGCTCAATCCCGAAGTGCTCAAGGCGACAAAACTCGCCATCAAGAACGTGCGCGCCGTGCCCCACGAGCAGGCGGCGGATTATCTGCAGGCCAAGAGCCAGGAGATGCGCTTCCAGGACAAAGAGGGCGGCCGCGCCAAGGGTATGAGCCAGTTCCTCGACGACAAGAGCTATCGGCCGGGCTACGGGCCATATTCCCGCACCTAGCGGACGCGAGGCGCGCGCGGTCGCAACGGAGAAGCATCATGGTGACGCAAACCAAAATCGCTCCCGACGCCACGGCGGCCGGCGCGCCGATCAATCCGGGCGTCCGCATCGGCCATGTGCATCTGAAGGTCGCCGACGTCGACCGCGCGCTTGCGTTCTACTGCGGCGTGCTCGGCTTCGAACTGACGCAACGGATCGGGCCGCAGGCGGCGTTCATTTCTGCCGGCGGCTACCATCATCACATCGGGCTCAACACCTGGGAAAGTCGCGGCGGACCGCCGCCGCCCCAGGGCACCACCGGTCTTTATCATCTCGCCATCCTTTATCCGACGCGCGCCGAGTTGGCCGATGCGTTGCGCCGGCTGATCGAGGCCAAAATTCCGCTCGAAGGCGCCTCCGACCACGGTGTCAGCGAGGCGCTTTATCTGCGCGATCCCGACGACAATGGCGTCGAGCTGTACTGGGACCGGCCAAAAGAGGCATGGCCGTTCACGGCCGACGGCAATCTCGCCATGTTCACCCGTCGGCTCGATCTGATGAATTTGCTTGCCGAGAATGACAGGGCAATGCCGGCACAAGTCGACGCGCCGCTCTTCGAGCCGTCGCGCAATTCGTAACAGGCTACACGCCTTCCCCCGGCGCCTGTGCATGAATCGCCAGCGCGTGGACACTGCCCGCAAGCTCGCTCGCCAGCGCCGCGTTGATCAGGCGGTGGCGCTCAATCCGGCTCTTTCCCCGAAAGGCTTCCGACACGATATAGAGTCGGAAATGGGTTTCGCCGCCCGGCCGGTGTCCGGCATGGCCTTGGTGGTGATGGGATTCATCCTCGACACGCAGGCTCTGCGGCGCGAACGCTGCGGTCAACTTTGTCGTAATAATATCGTGCATAGCCATGACGTATGGCTTAGCGCATGATCCCGAAAAGCGGAAACCGGTTTTCGGATAAAATCATGCGCAAAGTAAGAACTCTATGGTGAGGGTGCTGCGGTCAACAAAGGCGCCGCGCGCATTTGCGCTCTGTCAAGTCTTGCAGGTTCCATCGCGGCAACCGCATAATCAAAGACAATGAAACCGAATTCGCCGCTGTTTGATCGCATCAGGGTCAAGCCCGACCAGGACCGCAGGCTGCGTGCCGAGCTGCCGCCGTGCCAATGGCCGCGCTGCGAGGCGCCCGCGACCCATCGCGCGCCGAAGGGCCGGCTGCAAGCCAACGAGTATTGGCGGTTCTGCCTCGAGCACGTGCGCGAATACAACAATTCCTACAATTTTTTCGCCGGCATGACCGACGATGCCGTCGCGCTATATCAAAAGGAAGCCGTCACCGGCCACCGTCCGACCTGGAAAATGGGCTCGATCGGCGGCAAGCGCGCGGCGCCCCGGCGCGCCCGCGGCGGCTTTCGCGCCGCCGAGTGGGAAGCCGCCGACCCGTTCTCCATGCTCGGCGAGACCGGCGCGCAGCCCGGCCATGCGCGGCCGGCGTCGGAGGGTCGCAAGATTCTCAATGCGCAGCGCCGCGCCTTCGACGTGCTCGGCCTTGAAGCCGACGCCAAACGGACCGATATCAAGGCCCGGTTCAAGATCCTGGTAAAACGCCATCATCCCGATGCCAACGGCGGCGACCGCGGCTCCGAGGACACGCTTCGGGAGATCATCCAGGCCTATAATTACCTGAAGTCCGCGGGCTTCTGCTGACCCCAAATCTACCGGTCCAGTGGATGGCCGCCGCGGTGGCTTTCGCGGCCTTAGGCGTTTCTGCTAGATGTACCGCGATATCCGACCGTTCCTCCTCCCTACCTTCCCCCCACGAGCGGGGAGGGTAGGGAGGGGGCCGCGCCTCGGATTTGCCGAGGCCACGGAGGAGCAATGTCTCTCGCAGCACATACCGAATCCGGCTTGCCGGACATGAAGGTGTCGATCCGCCAGCAGTTCGGCATCGACAGCGATTTGGAAGTGCCGGCCTATTCCGAGCCGGACGAGCACGTGCCAGAAATCGATGCCGACTACCGCTTCGACAAGCCCACCACGCTCGCCATCCTCGCCGGCTTCGCCCGCAACCGCAGGGTCATCGTCACCGGCTATCACGGCACCGGCAAGTCGACCCATATCGAGCAGGTCGCGGCGCGGCTCAACTGGCCGTGCGTGCGCGTCAATCTCGACAGCCATATCAGCCGCGTCGATCTGATCGGCAAGGATGCCATCGTGATCCGCGAGGGCATGCAGGTCACCGAATTCCGCGACGGCATCTTGCCGTGGGCGCTGCAGAACAACGTCGCCTTGTGCTTCGACGAATACGACGCCGGCCGCCCCGACGTCATGTTCGTGATCCAGCGCGTCTTGGAATCCTCGGGCCGGCTGACGCTGCTCGACCAGAACAAGGTGATCAAGCCGCACCCGTCGTTCCGCCTGTTCGCCACCGCCAACACGGTGGGGCTGGGCGACACGTCGGGCCTCTATCACGGCACCCAGCAGATCAACCAGGGTCAGATGGACCGCTGGTCGATCGTCACTACGCTCAATTATCTGCCGCACGACAACGAGGTCGAGATCGTGCTCGCCAAGGCGCGGCACTATCGTAACGCGGAAGGGCGCGACATCGTCGGCAAGATGGTGCGGGTGGCGGATTTGACGCGCAACGCGTTCATGAACGGCGACATCTCCACCGTCATGAGCCCGCGCACGGTGATCACCTGGGCGGAAAATGCCGACATCTTCAACGACATCGGCTTTGCCTTCCGGCTGACCTTCGTCAACAAATGCGACGAGCTGGAGCGGCCGCTGGTCGCCGAGTTCTATCAGCGCTGCTTCGGCCAGGAGCTTCCCGAATCCGCGGTCAATGTCGCGCTCAGCTGAGCCGCCGTGTCCTCCAACATCAAGCCCAGAACCCCCGTCAAGGAAGCGCCGACCGAGCCGTTCAAGCGCGCGGTCGGCGTTTGCCTGAAGGCGATCGCCGGCAAGGCCGATCTCGAAGTGTCGTTCGCGGCCGAGCGTCCCGGCCTCGCCGGCGGCAAGGCGCGATTGCCGGAGCCGCCGCGCCGGCTCAATGAGCGCGAGGCGGCGATCGTGCGCGGCCACGCCGATTCGATCGCGTTGCGGCTCGCCTGTCACGACCCGTCGGTGCACCGCAAGCTGGTGCCCGGCGGCCAACAGGCGCGCGCGGTGTTCGATGCCGTCGAGCAGGCCCGCGTCGAGGCCATCGGCTCGCGCCGCATGGGCGGTGTCGCCAAGAATCTCACCGCCATGCTCGACGACCGCTTCCACCGCGGCAAATTCGACGAGATCTCCGACCGTGCCGACGCGCCGATCGAGGATGCGCTCGCCATGATGGTGCGCGAACGGCTCACCGGCGAGGCGCCGCCGGCCGCTGCACGCAAGCTCGTCGATCTGTGGCGGCCGCTGATCGAGGAGCGTGCCGGCCGCGATCTCGATCGGCTTGAGCGCGTGCTAACCGACCAGCGCCGCTTCGGCGACGTCGTCCACGATCTGCTCGATTGCCTCGACATGGGCGAGGACCGCAGTAGCGAGTCCGACGAGGAGGAAGGCGAAGAGGGCGACCAGGAAAACCAAAAGGACGAGCAAGGCGACAGCGGGGAAGCGTCCGATTCCGCCGACAGCGAACGCATGAGCGCGGAAGCCGAAGCGTCCGCCGACGAACTGCCCGACAGCAGTTCGGAAGCTGTCGATGCACCGGCCGCCGAGATGGCCGACGACGCCGAGATGGGCGATTCCGAGACCGCGGCCGAGCCGTGGCGGCCGCGCAATCAGCGCAACGAGCCGCGCGGCCCGGACTATAAGCCCTATACCAGCAAGTTCGACGAGACCATCGGTGCCGAAGATTTGTGCGAGCCGGAGGAACTGGAGCGGCTGCGCGGCTATCTCGACAAGCAGCTCTCGCATCTGCAAGGCGTCGTCGCGCGGCTCGCCAATCGGCTGCAGCGGCTTCTCCTCGCGCAGCAGAATCGCGCCTGGGAGTTCGATCTTGAAGAAGGCCTGCTCGATCCGTCGCGGCTGCCCCGCGTCATCGTCGATCCGATGCATCCGCTGTCGTTCAAGCGCGAGAAGGACACCGATTTCCGCGACACCGTGGTGACGCTGCTGTTGGACAATTCCGGCTCGATGCGCGGCCGTCCGATCACGGTGGCCGCCACCTGCGCCGACATTCTGGCGCGCACGCTGGAGCGCTGCGGCGTCAAGGTCGAGATTTTGGGTTTTACCACGCGGGCCTGGAAGGGCGGGCAGTCGCGGGAATCCTGGCTCGCCAACGGCAAGCCGCCCAATCCCGGCCGGCTCAACGACCTGCGCCACATCATCTACAAGTCCGCCGACGCGCCATGGCGTCGCGCGCGAAAGAATCTCGGGCTGATGATGCGCGAGGGATTGCTCAAGGAGAACATCGACGGTGAGGCGCTCGACTGGGCGCATAAGCGCCTGCTCGCCCGCTCGGAATCGCGAAAAATCCTGATGATGATCTCCGACGGCGCGCCGGTCGACGACTCGACGCTTTCCGTCAATCCGGGAAATTATCTGGAGCGCCACTTGCGCTGGGTGATCGAGGATATCGAGACGCGCTCGCCGGTCGAACTGATCGCCGTTGGCATCGGCCACGACGTGACGCGCTACTACCGCCGCGCGGTCACCATCGTCGACGCCGAAGAGCTTGGGGGCGTCATGACCGAAAAGCTCGCCGAACTGTTCGAGGAACACTCGGGCGGGGAACGCGTGCGCCCGGCGCGGCCGCGGCGGCTGCACTCTTAAAATATAAAAACGTTTACCTGGAGCAGCCCATGAAGGCCCGACATTGGTCGTATGTTGCCGTGCTTTGCTTGTTTGCTTTGCCAGCGGCGTCTTCAAGTTTCGCGCAAGCCGGCAATTATCCCGAAAAACCGGTGACCATCATTTCCGACGCGGGCGCCGGCGCCAGCCCGGACGTCGCGACCCGCATCGTCGCCGACGGCCTCGACAAAGTCTGGGGCCAGCATGCCGCCGTCATCAATCATCCGGGCGCCAATGGCAGCATCGGCGCGCGCGCGGCGAGCGAGGCGATCGCCGACGGTTACACGCTTTATGCGCCGGCGCTCTCGACCTTCGTGGCGCTGCCGACGGTGGCGCCTAACCTGCCGATCAAGTTGCCGCGCGATTTTTTGCCGATCGGTTTCATCGCCGAGCAGCCGATGTTCCTGGCGGTCGATCCGGCAAGCGGGATCACGACGCTGCCGCAGCTCATCGAGCGCGCCAAGAAAGACCCGGGCGCGATTTCGATCGCGATTTCCGGCATCGGCCGCATGACGCACCTGACCGGCGTGTTGTTGCAGCAGCAGGCCGGCATCAAGTTCGTTTCAGTGCCCTATACCGGCGGCCCGGGCGCCGCGCTGAGCGACGTCGCCGCCGGCCGCGTCACTATGATCATCGAGGGTTTTCCCGGCATCATCGGCGCGGTCAATGCCGGCCAGGTCAAGCTGATCGCTGTGGCGTCGCCGCAACGCCTGCCGGAATTGCCCGATCTGCCGACGGTTGCGGAAGCCGTTCCGGGCTTTGCCGCCGCGGGCTGGCTCATCCTGGCGGCACGCCGGCGCCGATCGTCGCCAAAGCGAGCGCAGACCTCGCCAAAGTGGTCAACGAACCGGCCGTCAAAAAGAAGCTCGCCACGATCGGCAGCTATGTGCACCCGATGACGCCCGAGGAAACCCAAGCCTTCGTCGACAAGCAGCAGGCGACCTGGCTGCCGGTGTTGCAAAAAATTTCCACGCAATAGATCAAGTGGCGGATTCCGGCGGCGCGACTTGGAAACCGCGCAGAGCGCCGCGGGCAATAATCTGAGCAACGAGACCGGACGTCTTGGCGTCCTCGACGAATTCGCTGAAAAACGCGCGCCATCCTGGACGGCCTTTTTGCACGGCCATCGCCACGCGATTGATGCCGTAACTGTCGTCCAGCACGCGAGAGCCCGAAAGCTTCGCCGCATAATCGAGAAGTTGCTCGCGCGGCAGCGCGAAGGCGTCCGCCTTGCCGGCAACGAGCAACGCAAATGCGTCATCCGGCAGTTCCGAGCCGATCGGTTCGGCGCGCGATGCACTGCGCCGCAACGCCAGGGCCGAAGCATGGCTGCTGACGATGGCGACACGGGCGCCCGCCCGTTCGGCGTCGGCGCAGCTGCGGATCGTTGATCCGGCCGGCACCAGATAGGTGTAATCGAACTCGAACACCGCCGAAGTGAAATCGACCTCGGCGGCGCGCGACGGTTCGATGCCGAGAAATGCCACGTCGCCGCCGCCGTGCTTGAGAGCCTCGACGGTTTTTGTCGGCGTCGGCAATGCGAGCAAAGAGGCTTCGATGCCGAGCCGCGCCGCCAGCGCCCGCGCGATCTCAATCGCGATGACACCGGTGCCGACGCCGCGCAATGCGCCGGATGCCGGGTCGTCGACGTATTGCGGCAGAAACAGCGCGAGACGAATTTTGCCGGACTGCACTAAGTCCGCGACCCGCGGATCGCCCGGCTGCATTGTCGCGACGCTTTGCGTCGTCGTCTTACCTCTCGCCCGCCTCGGTGAAGAACTTTTCGCCATAGGCAAAACGGTTCGGCTTGAGGAAGAAGCCGAGCAGAATTGCGCCGTTGGGCGCCACCGCCTCGTGCTGATTGCCGGCCGGCCGCCAGACGAACTGGCCGGGGCCGCATTTGCCTTCGTGATCTTCCAGCGTGCCTTCGATCACGTAAGTCTGCTCCAGCGCGGTGTGCTCGTGCAGCGGCACCACGGCGCCGGGCTCGAGCTTGAACAGCGCTGTGGTGACGCCGTCGCCGTCGGTATAGAGCACCTTGATCTGGATGCCGGGGAATTTGGTCTTCTCCCACGGCAGGTTCGGCGCATCGATAAAGTGCGCGGCGCGCTCCGG
>Ga0193751_1002286_pt1 | contig 11692 bp, 7 predicted proteins | sample L1c2metaG_FD_143050 | JGI IMG/M metagenome (GOLD analysis project Ga0193751, IMG submission 143050) | Soil microbial communities from a riparian zone of the East river system, Colorado, United States - L1c2 | ecosystem: Environmental > Terrestrial > Soil > Riparian zone | place: USA: East River... | reverse complement strand
ATGCGCATGACTGTCGCTGCTTCCGTGGCTGCATCGGCCGGCTTGTCTCCCAGCAACTCGAACATCTTTGCGACATGCGCCAGGTACTCTTTGCGCAGTTCTTCGGATTTGGCGTCGTCTTTCAAATAGTAGTCACGATCCGGCAGGCCGAGCCCGCCCTGATCGGCCTCGGCAATCACCTGCGTCGAATCTTTGAAGTCCTGATTCGAGCGAAATGTGAACAGCGTGCCTCCTCCGTAGAGCGAGGGCGGAAACTGTGCAGTCGCGACATATTCCGCCAGATCCTGTTTTGACTTCAGATCCGCGATGCGCTCCAGTTCCGGCAGCAGCGGCTTGGCCCCGAGCTTCTCAATGGCCGCTTCATCCATGCATGACGCGTAGTAATCGCCGATCTTTTGTGTGACGTCGTGCGTGACGTCGTGCTTCGCCGGCCCCGGGGCGCCGTTCACTTTCGCCGCTTCTTCCAAAATCGTCCTCAACTGTGCGCGGTTATCGTCCTCAAGCTTGCTGTATGTGCCCCAGCTCGCCTGATCGGGCGGAATCGGATTCTTTTTGATCCAACCGCCGCAGGAGTAGGCATAGAAATCTACGCAGGGGTCAACGGCTCTATCCATGGCAGAAACATCGAGCACCGGTTCGGAGGAGGAGTGTTGGGCGGAGGCAGACACAGCGGCCGAAAGCGCCGCCAGTAGCAGAACCGAAATTTTCCAGGTCATAAAATTTTAAGGCGCGAAATTGCTCTCTGAGACTATCGTTTCGCTCAAAACTTATCCAGCGGTCACGACCGATCGCCGGTGTGCGCATACGTCGACCAGGGTAGTTAGACGCGAGAACGAGACATTCGTTAGGGAAGCTTTTTAACAAATTGGCGAGTACAGTGCTACTGGTGTTTCACACCGCTACCGAAGCAGGTGCAAAGTCAGCGCCACCCAGAACCGCCTGCCTATTGTCGTGACCGCGATGTGCTTCCCGAAGATCTCGGCGCACTGAGCGATCTTCTGCACAAATAGTGGCAGGCAACGACACTCTACGTTAGTACACTCTGCATTGGTATCCCATCCACGCTAATGCACTCTACTTACTGATCCACTTACACTCTACGTTTCGATCCCCACGTGGCACACGCGGCCAATGATATAGTCTCCGGGCTTCCGGCCGTCTTCCATGGTTATTACTTCAACCGGGTAGGCGGGGTTGTTGGGACGCAGGATCAAGTGACCGTCCGCAGTTTCGACATAACTGATGACGCAAGCTCCGTCTTTACGTACGGCGTATATGTTACTTTCACCCCTGCGGTAGGGAGTCAGTGAATTGTAGTGGCGGTCGAGCAGTAGGGTGGCGCCCGGCGTTGTGCGGGGGTACATGCGGGCTCCTCCCTGCGCATCCGCCTTGATAATCACAAAGCGTTCCCAATTCCTGCGGTCGCCTTCCACATCCTCCTTCAGGCGCTTCAGGAAGCTCTTCTTAAACTTCAGTATTTCCTTGACGTGCATACTCATAATCAGCGCTTCGGAAGCTGCGATATGCGGGTCGGCGACCACCACGTTGTCGAATTCGTCCTCGCCCGGCGGGAGGATTGAGGCGCGCTTGTTGACTTCGGCTGGATCGATAAGATCCAGCACCGAGAGATGCTGTACGTTCAGAACTCTGTCCATCCCTTCCAAGCTAAGGCCGCGCTTGCGGTTCAGGAAATTGGAGATGTGGGCTTGCTTGAAGCCGGTCTGTTCCGCCAGACGCAAGCCCGTGAGTTCGCCCGCGTCAATGCATTCCCACAAGGTCTTGCGGAGATTTTCTTGAAGCATGCGGAATTTCATCGCGGGAGTATAACACGCTGCAATAGCCGAGTGCTATTGTTAACACAAGTATAACATCTGCAAGGGAATAAAGTTCTTGACTTAGTCGTCTATGAGCTATACAGTAATTTAATTATATGTCTCATAATGCACTTATACTGCAGGAAAGGTTGTCAGCCATGATAGAAGTACAATTCCATGAAAACGAAGAAAGAAGCTTCGGAGAGTTTCGCCGGAAAGTACGCGCGGCGGAAGTGCTCTCGGCAGCAATGCAGCGGTTGTTGCAGTCCATTCACTTCAACGGGCGTCTGAGCGTCATAGTGCAGAACGGGCAGGTGCTCAAGTCCGGCTACGAGGAGGGTTACTTCCGACAATCGGAGACGGGAGTGACCGCCAGATTACAGTAACTGCTTCATCCCTAAATAAATAGCACTACAGGTCATCGTAAGAGAAACGAGCCCTGGACCGAGAAATCGGTGCCGGGGTTTTTTATTGGGTTGAATGTTTTTCATTTCATACGGAGAGGCAATCATGGACTACATAGGCGCGATGGAAGGCTCAGAGATTCAAGTCGAACTAAAGTATTGCGAGCGGTGCGGCGGATTGTGGCTGCGGCCGCAGGGAACAAATGGGGTGTATTGCGCCAGTTGCCGCGTGTGTCTAGCGGCAATGCCGAACCCTGGAGAGGCGCCGCCTCGGAGAGCGCGCTCCCGGCGCAAGGCGCGCGCGCGGACGACGGACGTTCAGAGAGAAGACCTTCAGAGCTCGGCCCAGATTGAATATCTGCAGGGCGTGGCTGCGATGGAGGTGCGGGCATGATAAGGGCACAAGCGAGGAGCACACAAGCATGGAGCCTGATGGGACAGGCGGAACAACCACCGTCGGTACTATTTGGCGAAACGGAAATAGAACTGTGGCCCTACCGCAGGCGCACGGTAGCGCTACTACGGCGCTATGCCCGGGCTTCGGTAGAGGTGGGGAGGCTGCCGTCGCTGCTGGGACGCGAGTTTTTCCGGTCGCGGGTCACGTCGTACACAATGAGAAACTTTGAAGACGTCGTGATCTTTGTGGCCGATATGGAGCAGGCAATCGAGAAGTTGAACGCTCTCGAAAAAAAGCTGCTAGCCATGAATGTTCTGGAGGAATACACGATACCCGAGGTGGCGCGGCTGCTCGGCTGTACCCAGAGGACGGTCGAGCGATTCCTCCAAGATGCGCTGGACCAGCTCTCGCGGATCCTGCTCGCAGGTGGTTTGATGGAAAAATTACCGTCAGTCGAGGGAGGACACAAAACTTGTCAAGAGGGTAAGAATTACAATTTCGATCTAAGTGACTCAAACGAAGGCGAAAATAAATATCGAAAAGTTGGCGGTACACCCCCCTCCGATTTGATATCCTAAACTTAAGAGTCGAGAAAAAGAAAAACTCTGAAGGGCGCGACGCAAATCGCGCCCTTTTTCTATTTTGTGCACCATCCAGGGCAGCGGGACGACGGGGAAAGGTGACGTAGAATCAGAATAATCGTACGAAGAAGATTGAGGATTGGGGCGGGCAGGCGAACGGAACGCAACATGGACATGACCTGGGTCACGGAACGAGTTGCGCTGGGCGGTGGGATATGGAATGCGCGGAACATGGAAGAACTGGCGCAATCCGGGGTGACCCACGTGCTCAACATGCAGATCGAGTTCGATGACCGGCCGCTCGCGGAGCCGCACGGAATCCGCGTGCTGTGGAATCCGACTGACGACGATTTTTTGCCGAAGTCCCCGGAACTGCTGAAACGCGGCGTCGATTTTGCGCTGGAAGCGCTGAACGACCCGGAGGCGCGGCTTTACGTTCATTGCGCCGCAGGGGTGCACCGGGCTCCGATGATGACGTTGGCGGTATTATGTGCGATGGAGTGGGAAATAGAAGCGGCCATGGTGCTGATCCAAACGCGAAGGCCGGTGGTCGATTTCGCGGATGTGTATGTGGAGAGCGTGCGGCGATTTCTGGAGTCGCGAGTTGAGAGCCAGCCGCGGAGTTCAGACTAACAATCGGAATTGCGGTGGGAGGAAATATGCGAAAGGGGCGCCGCTCGGCAGAGCGGCTTTCTTATTGGCCCGAATTGGGGTCGCGTGCGCTCACGAGGAGAGAACAAGAGATGCCCAGATCGTTCGCGGTGAATAACAAGTGTTTTCCGATGGCGGCGGAGGCGGTGATTTCGCTGGTGGTGGTTGTACTGATGGGGCTGACGTTGTCGACCAGGTTGCAGGCACAAGGGCCAGCGCTCACCACAATCAGCGGCACGGTGTATCGAGCTGACGGAACCGCGGCATCGGGTACGGCATTGATTTCATGGCCGTCGTTCCAGAGCGCAGAGGGAGACGCGGTGGCGGCGGGCCATTTGAGTGTGACGATAGGACCACTCGGCGCATTCACCGCGCAATTAGTTCCCAATGTGGGCGCGTCTCCGGCGGGAACTTACTATGTTGTGGTTTTCCAACTGGATGATGGGACGGTGCGGACGGAATATTGGGCAGTTCCGGCGACATCGCCGACGACGATTGCCGCAGTGCTGACGACACCGGGTACAGGGCTGGGAAACCTCGCCGCGACGCAGCAGTATGTGAATACGGCGGTGGCGACTCGCGCGCTCGACGCAACGGTAGTGCACCTGGCGGGGTCGGAGACGATCACCGGCACGAAGCACTTTGCTGTACCTCCGGCGCTTCCGGCGCCAGCCGGCGCCAATGACGCTGCGAACAAGGGTTATGTGGATGCGGCGGTGGCGAACGTAGGCGCGGGATCGTTTGTCTCCAAGGCGGGCGACACTATGACTGGTCCATTAACCCTGCCCGCAGATCCGACCGCACCTAATCAGGCTACTGACCGGCACTATGTGGACAGTGGGCTCTCGGTGAAAGCGGACCTAGTGAATGGGGCTGTTCCGTCCGGCGAATTGGGAGCGGGAGTCGCCAGCGCGGCTACTTGTTTAAACGGTAACTCGACGTGGGGATCCTGTGGTGGCGGCGCGCCGGCCGGCATTACTTATGCCACGACGGCGCTGAATTGGACACAGACCACCTCCAGTTCACTAACAGGCGGGACGCCGGGAACCGTACTTCTTGCGCCTTGCCCAGCCGGGGTGGACTATACCTCTGGTGCGGGGTATCAGGTCTATATCACAGATGGTGCGTCGAGCGAAGCGGTTGCGGTGACCGGCGGGTCTACAGGTAGCGGAAATTGTTCGATTACGTTTACTCCGTTCTTCTCCCATGCGTCCTACACCATCGGTTCGGCTTCGTCTGGGATTCAGGAGACGATCAACGCTGCTTGCGGTGTCGATCCCACTTTCTACAAGAATTCGCAATGCAATGTCACTATCCCGGCGAATGGACCAGGTTATCCCGCCCACTCTCTAAATACGTATGATGTTTTTGGAACAATCATATTTCATGCAAATCAAGCCACTCTTAGCGGCCCCGGCGTATCTCTAAATTGTCATGGGCGTGCGCACTGTTTGCAGGTTGGCGATCAAATCAAATCGCTCAATTATCAGAACAACACAATTCAGGGACTCGCTTTCCGCTCACCAGACAACAACACCGCGCTTCCCGCTTACAACGGTTGTGCGATCACGCAAACGCAGAAAACAGGCACAGTGGCAACGATCACGACGGCTACTTCTTGCGGTTTCCGGCCCGGCGATATCGTTACCATCCAGTTCACGGATGACTCGGGTTACTGGGGAGATGCGATCGTCGCAACATCTTCAGGAACGTCGTTCACCTTTGCTAAACATAACTATACGACCACACCCCTACAGTCCACGCCTGGAGTCGTTGCCTTGGCTCATGCCGCGATTCTCGATAACGGTCAGAATACCCACTTCGACAATATCCTCTACGACAATTTGGGAGAAGCTGGAACCTTCAACAACTTCTTCGATTTCTGGGACGATGAGAACGCGCTGGTTGAACATTACAACAACAACGGCGCTTCACTGACCCAGAACATCAATTGGACCGGATCGCATATCTACTCTGGCGGCGGCCCCATCGGTCCTGCGGGGAATCCGACCCAGCAGTGGGCTCCTGTCATTACGCTGCGTGACTCCAGCATCACTGCCAACTATTCCAATGGCGTGACCGTTCAGAACTCCAACGGATTATACATAGAGAACACCGTCCTTCAGGCAACCGGACCGTGGCAAGTAAAGTCCTCCAATGAGACCGGAAACTATCAGGGGGCTTACCTTAAGAACATTTATTCGGAGAGCAGCACTGCTCTAAATCCTCTCTCTCCACCCCGGTCTCCCTTTCCCGGTCTTGGAATTGCCGGCTTGATTGCCGGAGTATCGAGCGGGGCTGCGAGTTTTCAGCTTGCGGGGAATGGCAGCCCCGTGGGAGCGTTTGCAACCGGGGGGAGCGGTTCGACGCCGTACACCTACTTCATCATAGCCAATGACACGACTGCGAGTACGCAAACCTCTCCGATGCAGGTTCTCAATTGGCTTTCTACCGGAAGCGATCCAATTCCGGTTCGTTGGCCCAGGGTAGCAAACGGAAATGACGCCATTACCTACGACGTGATCCGCATAACAACTCCGGTTGGAGTCGGGTCCATCTACCCTTACGCTGGCGGATGCCCCGGTGGATCGGGCGGAACGTGCGGATACGTAGCGCAGGGACTTTCGCAAGCGACAGCCTGCAATGTTGCTGGAGTGCCGACCTTAGTCTGTACCTACACGGATAACGGATCGTCGTCCACTTCCGCATACACGATCAAACAAGCCAACTACGGCGGGAACCTGAACTTCTGGCCCGGTTCGGTGGTTTCAGTCAGCAGGAGTGTCACGGTGGACGTGGAAGTGGGAAACGTCGTAGGAGTTGGGCTGAACGGAAATGCGCTTCAGATTGCGAATCAGTGCTCGGGTTACGGAGCGGCTTCGCCGGGAGGTTATACGACCTGTCTGGGAAGTCTGTCTCCTGCCGGTAACAGCGTCAAGAATCAAACGGCCACGATCATGACGGATGGGCCGAATTCTGGCGGCGGCATGTCGCTGTCAAAGGGGCGACTGAATTTCTCCACGACAGCCGCGTCCATCATGCAACCGCACCACATCATCACGCTGATTGATTCTCAGCCTGCGCTGACGCAAGCAACATCCGCGTATCGGCCGCTCGCGAATGCGAACGATGTCTGGATCGGGACTGATGTGCCGAGTGGCGGAGTGGGATTGACTCTCGGGCAGCTTGCGTTTGGGGCACCGGTGTCGATTAGTAATTACATCGCTCATACCGGCGATGGCATAGCCGCGAACTGGCTGGAAAGGTTGAGCGCATCGCTGAAAGAGTTCAACGTTCCGGCAAAATTCGATCAGAGCGTTACGCTCGCCGGACTGTCGAATGGTTGCCTCAATGTTGCATCCGGCGTGATTGCATCCACCGGAAGTCCTTGCGGAACTGGCGGTGGTGGAGGAGTTAATACGGTATTTGGACGGTCGGGAGCGGTTGTGGCGGCCAGTGGTGACTATACGGTATCTCAGGTTACGGGAGCAGCGCCACTGGCATCGCCTACTTTTACGGGCACGCCTTCTGGGCCGACGGCAAACCCTGGAGATAGTTCAACTAAACTGGCGACGACGGCATTTGTACAGAGCGCGCTCCCGGCGAATTCGACGACAATTCCGTGGCTCACTTTTTCGCACGGCGGCAGCAACATCAATTTTTCGACGGCGACCAACAAGGCCATCTTTACCGGGGTGGTTCTGGATTTCGCAAAGACCACAAGCCAGGTCAGCTATAACGTATCGACTGCGGACAACACGTCGAACACCTACGACCTGGGCGTCTACTCGGGTACTTCGGGCGGAACGTGTACGCAGCAAGCACACATCGGCCCGACTGCGGGAACTTCATTTGCCTCATCGACAGGATGGAAGACGACGAGTTGGACGGGTGGTTCCGTCACCCTGCAACCGGGACGTTACTACCTGGCTTATACGACGAGTTGCACCACGAGCTGCGCGACGCTGATTGGCGATACCGGCGGGTTTACGTTCGCAGGGAGTTCCGGTGGGGCTAACTCAAATGTGACTATTACTAGCGGAGGCACTTTGCCAGCCACGGCAACCTGTCCTTCCGATGGCTACGCGACCACAAGCGCGCCTAACTGGGCGATCAACTAAGGCTGCCATGATCAAACGAGTGTTGTTGCTCCTATTTCTAGGAGGGCCGCTGGCGTGTGCCTCGGATTATTACGTTGATTGCAATTACGGGTCGAATGGGAACCCCGGCACCAGTCCGCAACAGGCATGGCGCACCATGCTGGAAGTTGGGATCTCCAGCTTTCAGCCGGGTGACACGATCAACCTGCGGCGCGACTGTACCTGGAACGAAACGTTGACTCCGCCCTCGAGCGGAAGTAGCGGATCTTTGATCAAGATCGACAGCTATGGCAACGGTCAGCCGCCGCACTTGACCGGCTATTTGCCGATCGCGGCACAGTGGTGGACCCATGTGGGCAGCACGAATGTGTGGTCGGCAACGCTATATTCAGCAATGAGCGGGCTGGCGAATGTAGTGCAGTGCGGCATTCGGGGATTCTACTGTCTGACGCAAGCGCCATCACAGTTACAGTATGTGCGGTTCGGCACGGTGTGGGGGATAGGGAAGGGGAGCCAGGCGGCACTTAGTCAAGACGGGGATTTCTGGTACGACTCGACGAATTACCTTTTGTATGTGTACAGCGCCAGCGGCAATCCGGCGTCGCATTACTCCACCGTTGCGCCAATCGTGCTCAGCGGGGGCAGCGTGCTGAATGTGAATGGTATTTCGTGGCTGGAGATTCAGCATCTGCAAATCGACTGGTTCGACGGCTACGGAGTGCAGGTGCAGGGAGCGAGCGACCATCTCTGGCTTGCGAATATGACCGCTGACAGCGAAGTGGAGAACGGTGCGGTACCGTTGGGCTTTTACGTGCATCCGAGCGGCACGCCGGTGGACATCCACCTCTACAACACCGACGCCAATATGAACTATGCCGGCTACCGTTTTGACGGATGCAGTGGCGGCGGGTGCGCGTTTGAGATTAAGAACTGCCGGGGATACGCGAATCGCGCATACGGGATCGTGGATAACGTGCAGGGGGCTGTGAGTTATGACTACTGCCATCTTTACGCGAATAATCTGGCAACGGCGCTGACGGTGGATACTTCCGGAACTCCCGGTCCGACGGCGGGGTTGCACAACGTCGCGGCCGAAACGCCGCCATGGGTCCGCGAGTGGCACCGGTGGCCGGCATACACGACGGTGAGTTATGACGATCCCGGACTGGTGCAGTACAGCGACACCTATGTCAACTCACTGCTTCCGATTATGGCTGCCAAAGCGATACCTCTCTCGATCGCGGTAGTTACTGGCGGGAGCTATTCGCAGGCGATTATCAGTGAAGTACAGGGTTGGATTACTGCGGGATGGGACGTTAACACGCACTCGATCTCACATGAGTATTGGGATCCACCTGCGGCTAGTTGTGGGGCGAATGGGCCGTTTCCGGTTCCATGCCATGCTTTTGAGAACTTGCAGTACACGGGGACCGTGGCGTCGAGCGTGATTGTGAACATTACACACCCTTCACCGGGCCATGCAACGTTGACTGTAACGACGAACCCTGATGATCCGGCAGCGGATATCAGCTGGGATTTGACGCCGGCGGCACCGGGGCAGACTTCTACCGGGCTCGACACGCTGGGTGGGATTTTGTACACCCTGCAGCAGCGCGGGGCGTTCTCAGTCAGTCTTGACGCGAATGCGAAAAGCACGGCGCGCAGTATTTCGCTGGTCAACGTGACGAGCATGGACATTAAGAGTTCGGCGCAGAACCTGGACCTTGACGAAACGCAGATGGAAACGGAAGAGATGAGCTGGGCAGAGGGGTGGATGAATCTGAACTTCACCGGGCTGCCAGCACACCGTGTGTACGTGATGCCGGGGACTTATGCAGATGCGGTGACTGAGAATATTGCCGCCGGCCTGGGATATGCGGGGGTGCGCGGGACCGGCAGCCTGAAGCCATGTTGCGGGGCGAATACGACGCTGGCGACGGGCTATGACGTGTTCAACATTCTGAGTCAGGGCATAGTGCCTAACTACCAGACTCTTAGTTATCAGCAGATGCGGAATCGGGTTAGTCAGGATGTATTCAAGAACGCGCTGTGGGGGCGGCCGATCGGATACTTCTGGCATGTGAACGAGTTGCGGCCGGATGAAGTCGCAAATTTCATGGACGCACTTGTCCAAGGAGGCGCGACGCTGGAATCGAACACGCAGATGGTGAACGTTCTGTTGTCGTGCCAGCCGAATGATGTGGTGCCGTCGGGCTATGTGGCCGGCAGCTATTACGTTTGTCCGTCGACTGGGACCGAGGCAGATTTTCGGCCCACGGTGAATTCCCCGGTGAAGGATGCGGGCGCGAATCTGGGTGCGGAGTATCAATACGACTTACTCGGGATCAATCAGAACTTGTATGGCGCGGGTTGGGAGATCGGGGCGTACTCATATGTACCGGAGGACTTCAGCGCAACGCATTGAAAAGGGCCTCTTTAAGGGACGGCGGTTTTGACCGATTCTGGGCCTGAGAATTGGGAGTGGTTGGGACAAAACCTCGATGAACGCCCGAAAGAGCAAAACAAAGCCCGTGAAGGATTAGAGGTTGGGGAGCTGTGGGAGCCGACGAGGCGGGATCTCTTCATCGAAGAGTGGCTGAGAATCCGGACGAAAACAACCAATCGGACGGATTTCCTATTGAACCGCGCGCAGCGGGAGTATTCGCGGCGATCCACAGAGCAGAATGTGGTGCTGAAGGCTCGGCAGCTGGGCATCACGACTTACGTCGCCGCGAGATTTTTCGTCCAAACAATTACGCGACGGGGCACTCTTAGCATGCAGGTGACGCAGGATCGAGAGTCGGCAGAGGACATTTTCCGGATCGTCCGTCGGTTCTGGGAGAAGCTGCCGGATGAGTGGCGGGCCGGGCTTCTGCGAACTTCGCACTGTAACGCACGGCAACTGATATTTCCAAACTTGGACAGCGAGTACTGTCTGGCTTCGGCGGCAGAGAATGCCGGGCGAGGCCGCACAATCCAGAATCTGCACTGCTCCGAGGTTTCGCGCTGGGGCCGGAAAGGCGATGAGGCGCTGGCATCGTTGCGGGCGGCAGTAGTGCCGGGAGGCGACATTGTGCTGGAGTCCACGCCGAACGGAGCGGGCGGACTTTTTTATGAGGAGTGGCAGCGGGCGGACGATACGGGGTATACGCGTCACTTTTTTCCGTGGTGGTTTGACGCAGCCTACGTCCTGGAACCGGGCGCTGATTTTGCGGCGTCACTCACAGAAGAAGAAACGGCACTGGCTGCGCTGCATGGGCTGAAGATCGAACAGATCGCGTGGCGGCGGAAACAATGGGCGTCATTTCGTGGACTGGCGGTGCAGGAATTTGCCGAGGATCCGGTGTCGTGTTTCCGGGCGTCGGGAGAATGTGTCTTCGACTTGGCGTCGGTGGACCGGGCGCTGCGAGGTTCGGGCGAAGCGTTGGAGGCGCGAGAGAATCAGCGGCTCACGATCTGGCTTCCGACGCAGCCGGGGCGGAGGTATGTAATCGGAGCCGATCCGGCGGGGGGCGGGATCGAGGGCGATTACTCGTGCGCGGAAGTGATTGATCGTCAGATGGGAGCGCAGTGTGCGGAGCTGCATGGACACTGGCCTCCGCGGGAGTTTGCGCGGAGATTGGCGGAACTGGGCGAGGAGTACAACACGGCGCTGCTGGCGGTCGAGCAGAATAATCACGGGCATGCTGTGCTGGCGTGTCTGCGGACGCTGGACTATCCGGAGGTGTACACGCCAGCACAGCAT
>Ga0193751_1002285_pt1 | contig 11692 bp, 11 predicted proteins | sample L1c2metaG_FD_143050 | JGI IMG/M metagenome (GOLD analysis project Ga0193751, IMG submission 143050) | Soil microbial communities from a riparian zone of the East river system, Colorado, United States - L1c2 | ecosystem: Environmental > Terrestrial > Soil > Riparian zone | place: USA: East River... | reverse complement strand
CCCGCTGTTGCGGCAGCGACAACGATGCCGAAAGCGCGGAAGACAGGATGCGCAGGCCGGTCGATCCGGTATCAACCTCGATGTGGTCGATGGTCTGGCAATTCGAACTGCTCCCCGGCGCGCAGATGGTGATCGTGACGAAGGGTATGTCGGGGATACTCGCGGGTCCCGCATCGACCGTGATGGGCTGCACGTTTTGCGGCGTGCCTGGTGGCGAATTTCCGCTGCTCCCGCCTCCTCCTCCGCACCCGCCGAGGCATCCCAGCATCACGGCAAGCGCGGCGATGCACAATCGTTGCATCGGCATATTCCTCAGCGAATTTCGTCCAGGGCGACACCTTGCGGTACAGCTTCCGGCACGTATGCCTTGCCGACGAAAGCCCGCATGTGTCCACCTGATTGCACGACCAGCCCCGGCTGCTCGATCAGCACCGGTCCGCGCCGGTTGCGTTGCGCGGCGGCTCCGACGTACTGGTCGAAGTAGGGCCCGAGCACCTGACGCAGGTCCGGCATGGTCGGACCCGACCACGCAACCCCAAACACGATGCCTGCCGGCGACGCGAATTCCCGGACGACCGTGCCCGAAGGTGCCTGGATCTCGTGCACCGTGTACTTCTGTGTTTGCGACACGACCAGCTTGCCGTTGATGTGCACCTGGTCGGCCACCACGGTGGCGGCATCGCCTCCCAGCGCGGCGATTGCCGATGTCGAGACTGTCAACGCCAACGTTGCGATGCCGGACAGTGCGACTGCGAAAATCCTGGTTGCGCGCGTTTCGTTACTCATTTTCGTAGAGAGCAGACTCTTCCGCATCCGATGTAGAGCGTCCGCGGTCGGCCGAACCTTCGGAGCCTGCAGCGGGCTGACCAAGGCCAGTGCGACAGCAATGCGACCGGACGGCACGCGGCTAAGTTCAAACACCTTTTGCAAAAGAGTATTTCAATTGGTTGGAGAGGTACGGGCCATTCCCGGTTGCGACGCACCCGTCGTCAGCCATAGCATCGGGAGCGCGAGCTTGTGGTCGGCGATCGTTTTCTGCTCGGATGTCAGCGTTGCATAGAGCGCCTTCCCGGCTTCGACGATCTCTTCAACAGCGGTCAGGCGATTGCGCGCGCTACCGGCCAACTGGTCCAGCTGCTGCACCGCAGTCCCTTCCGTGAGCTGGGTCGACGTACGCGCCGCGAATCGGCTGCGCGTCATATCGTCTGCGACGCGAAGAACCTTATCCGCATAAGCGTTCCATACGGCGCGTTGCTGGGGAGTGAGTTTGAGATCGTCTTCCAATTGATCGAGTTGGACCATGACCGAAGCGTTGCTGGCCGACAGGGTGTCCGCCGCCGGCCGATCGCGTGTCTTGCCCGGCCCTTGCGCCGCTTGCCCGCCGCCCATGCCGCCGCGGCTGCCTGCAGCAGGCAAACCGCGTCCACCCGGGTATTGCGCAAAGGCCGGCGGCGCGATCATCGCGACCGCAGCGAGCAATACCATGATCGCCGATTTCGTCCGGTTCAAGATGCACCTCGCATTCGAAACCCTGCGGCCCACGCGGCGCGCTGTCAACGTTGGACTTGGTGTTTTCTGTAACGTTGTGTTGCACGCGGAAGCGGCAAGCTGTTCACCATCCGATTCTGCGACGGCTCGATGCTGTCGTTTCCGAAGACGAATCCGCTCGATGATCGCTATGCAGGTTGATGATGAGCAGTCGTTTTTCGAGCCTGCAAGAAGAACGCTGCCACTTGCCACACGATAAAGATGCCAATAAGGCCGAGCAAGGAGCCGCTGATGGGGCGAGTGACGAACGTGGTGAAATTCCCGCGGCTCAAGAGCAGCGCGCGGCGGAAGTTTTCTTCCAGCATGGGGCCGAGGATGAAGCCCAGCATGAGCGGAGCGGCATCCAACCCCAGGCGCAGGAACATATAGCCGATGAAGCCAAACGTGGCGGTGATGAAAATGTCATCCAGGCTGTTGTTGACGCTGTAGGTGCCAATGCAGCAAAAGAAAAGAATCGATGGAAACAGCACACTGTAGGGGATCTTGAACACTGACAACCAGTAGCGCACCAAGGGCACGTTGAGAATGAGCAGGAAGCAGTTGCCCACCCACATGCTGGCTACCAGACCCCAGAACAAATCGGGGTGACCGGCGATCATGTTGGGTCCCGGTTGGATGCCCTTGATGATGAAGGCGGCCATCATGAGGGCCATCACCGCGTTCTCGGGAATGCCGATGCTCATGAGCGGAATGAAACTAGTGCGTGCGGCCGCCTCGTCGGCGGCGGCTTGCCCTGCGACCCCCTCGATGGCACCGGAGCCGATCTCGTGCTTGTACTTGCTAACTTTCTTGTCGACGGCATAGGCGGCGAACTGGGCGATCACGGGACCGCCGCCGGGCAGGATGCCCAGGAAGGAGCCGATCACACTGCCGCGCAGCGCGCTGGGAATGATGCGTTTGAACTCCGCCCAGGTAGGGATGAGATTGATCTTGCCGTTGAACGGCGTCCGCTCGTCCTTGTTGTCGAGGTTCTTCGTGATCTCGGCGATGCCGAAGCACCCCAAGGCGATGCTCACCAGACCAACGCCTTCAGCCAGGAAGGGCAAGTTCATGGTGAAGCGCTGCATGCCGCTGTTGACATCGGTGCCGATCTGCCCAAGCAGCACGCCGATCAAGCACATTGCCATGCCATTGAGCAGACTGCCGGTGGTGACAAAACTCACGCACACAAACCCCAACAGCATGAGGGCGCAGTAATCGGAAGGCCCGAACAAGAGTGCCACCTCGCCCAGAGTCGGGGCCAGCCCGGAGAGCACCACGATGGCCACCGTGCCACCAATGAAGCTGGAAACGCCCGCGGTGAACAGCGCCAGGCCGGTCTTGCCCTTGAGCGTCATCTGGTAGCCATCGATGCAGGCCACGATGCTGCTGGCGTGGGGAATCTTCATCGTGATGGCGCTCACGCTGTCGCCGTATTGGGCGCCATAGTAGATTCCCGCCAGCATGATGAGCGCGCCGCCTGTAGGTATGGAATAGGTCAGGGGCAGCAATATACTGATGGTGGCCAGCGGGCCAAGTCCGGGTAGCAGGCCCACAAGCGTGCCCACCGTGCAACCGATGGCGCAGAACATAAGGTTCTGCCAGGTCAGCGCGACTTCAAAACCGAGCGCGAGGTTGTGCAGAACATCCATCAGTAGAGGGGCAAGTTAAAACCAAGCAGTTTTTGAAACGCGAAGGCAATGGCAATCAGGCCGGCCGAGATCTTGAGGTTGCGCATCACGGAATACGACGAGGTGCCGGCAAATGAGACACAAAACACCATGAACACGATGCCCGCGATCATGTTGAGATGCTCGGAGATCAAAGCAAATCCGCACAGGCTCGCCAGGATGAGGGCAATGTTCTTCATGTTGAAGTTCAGGGGTGCGCGTTCGACGAAGCGCGAACGCACCACGGTAATCAGGCCGATCAAGAACAAAAGACAACTCACCAATAAGGGAAACAGGCCGGGCCCCGCGCGACTGAACTGCCCTATCGGGTAACGCAGCGACACCAGGCCAAAGGCCAGGGATATCGCCATGAGGAACAGGCCCCTGACAAGATCTCGGTCATTCATATGAAGTCAGATGAGGTTGGTGGCAACGTTCGTTTACGTATGGCGGCGCTTTCGTGTGCTGACCGATCCCGGCGCCAAAGAGCACAGCGGCTGCAAACACAAGAGCATTCCGGGATAGGTTAACAGTGCATTTGTTGTCATCGCTGAACGAGATCTTGGAGCATCATGTATGTCACACGAACTCGATGAAGATTTCGAGTTAAATCTCGTCGGGTTCCAATCGAACAACGTAGTGTGTTCGCAACACCGGTGCTATTGCAGCACCTCGCGGAGCTCGGATCTTCAGCAAGCGCGCTGGGCGACCCAATCCTCATCGCCACGATCGAAAAGCTGCGCGGTCACCTCACGACCGGCAAGGGTCTGGACGGATGAGACGCAGTTATCGACGGCCGGGTACCGTCGGCGCCTTGTCTTTCGCACCCGGGATAAGCTGCGACAGATGCGCGATGGTTGGCGGGTAGCACTGCACGGCGTGGAATCTGTTGAGAGGTTCCCTGGCATTCTGCGCCAGCGCGGGGGACACAAAGAACAGATGCGCGGAAGCCGATGAAAAACGGTACAGCGCAGCATCGGGAGCCTGATCTACACGCCATGCAGCTTCCATCGCGTCAAACAGCAACCCGGTTTTCAGCTCGACGTCGGCGTCGTTCACAACGGTAATTTTGTACCAGGGCATGACCTTCTCCCTCCCCGCGCCAAAATCCTAAGCCGCCGTGTGTGGTTTGTGAACTGCGCAATGAGTTCGCCCGACGAAGCTCCCGTTTTTCAGACGCAAGCGGTCAAATGTCAGCTAATTGAAAGGTAAGCTGGCGCATCTTCGCGGATGAATCGGCGTCGCGTGCGCCTAGCAAACGTCTCACTGAGCCCTGCGACAATGTGTCGCATCGATCCACGGCTACGATGGTATCTGCTGAAAGCGGCCAACGCTGAATGCGGGCGGAGAAGCTGCGACCACCACTTCGGATGAGGGTGATTCGAACCTATCGTTTGCGTAATTGAGTGACACCACAATCACGTCATCCCCGCGAACGCGGGGATCCAAGTGCCTGCTGTCGCAAACGAAAATGGATTCCCGCTTGCGCGGGAATGACGATACCTCGAAGTTTGTCATCCCGGCGCAGGTCGGGATCCAAGTTGTATAACTTCGTCAGACACCGAACTTGGGCACCAGCTGGCGTCAGGTCACCACGACGGTCGCGGTCATCTCGTGATGGATGTGGCAGTGGTAGCCGACCGTTCCTTTCGATGCAAAGACGCGAAAGAAGCTCTGGCCGCCCGACAACGTCGGCGATCCCCAGCTATGGTCGTCGCCCGTAGCGGTGTGTGGCGTGGTGTCGTTGTTGGTCCAACGAACGCTGTCACCGGCCTTGATCGTTACGGTGCTCGGTGAGAACCCGATCGATCCGATCGTAACGTCGTGCATCGTGCCCCCGGGGGCCGGTACAGGGCTGGGAGTGGGCGTCGATGGTGGTGGCGTCGCGGTGGCGGTGTCGTCTGGACTGCCTGTGATCCCGAACTCGTGTGGGATCACTACAACGGCGGGCTGAATGATGTCGTAAAGGTTGTGGTGGTGCCTGGGTCCTTCGTAGCCGCAGTGGTACCCCGACTCGCCGAGCTTCGTGAACGTCTGCGTGGCGGAAAGGCCGAAGTTGATCAGGCCGGTGGTCCACGAGCCGTCATTGGCGACGGCGCTGTGGTAGGTCCGCGTGTTATTGGTCCAGCGAACGCTGTCGCCAGGCAGGATGTAAACGCGCACTGGCCTGAAGGCTTCGTCCGTCACCTCGACATCGAAGGTCTTCGGCGCGCGCGGGGGCTCCGGCGCCGCCGGTTCCGGGGGACAGGCCTGGCCCTCGGGCAAGGGCATCGCGAGTTCGCCGCCTTTGATCACGAGCAGCGAGCCCGCCATGCCGTGCATCATGTGCATCGGAACATGGCAGTGCATGTGCCATTCGCCGAACGGCGGATCGGCGCGGAAGAGACCTGTTCCTTCCTCGAGAGTGAACGCGAAGGAAGTGCCCGGCCCGAAGACTTTGGTGTCTTCGAATGACGAAGTCGGCTCGGTCTGCGGGCTTTGCTCGATTGCCGTGGGCGTCTTGCCGCTGGGCCCGGGAACGACCCAGCGATGCCCGTGAATGTGGAAGGTGTGAAAGGCCTCGCCCATCCCCGCGACGCCGAAACGCATCCGCGTCTGTGCACCGGCGACCAGCGTCGGCGTGTTGCCGAGATATTGCCGGCCGTTGATGCACATGCCTACGCCTTCGAGCTCGTGGAAGACGAGAAGAAATTGTGCTTGATCGGGTGGCTCGCGGTACGTCCCGAGGCTGATGCCTGTCACCAATCCCATGGCATTGTCGACCTCGATGACGACGTTTCCGATTCGCAGCGTCGGCTTTTGAGTTCCGCCGGGATGAGCGGGCGTCGGGCCGTGATCCACCGCCATCTGATCGAGGATTCCGACAGTTCCTTTCTTGACCGGGATCGTCTTGGGCACGAGAGGCGAACCGATCCACGATCCGTTCGGGAGCCGCGCGGGCGTGATGTCGACCTCATTGAGCTTGTCGGCTGGATTGTGAACAACGATAAGCCCGAGAGCACCGCGGGCCACGTTCCCGTCGCAAATCGAGTGGTCGTGGTAAATCCACACACCCGCGCTGGCCGGCCCGCGCGCCTCCCAGAGATAGGTGAAGGAACCGAGCGGCGGCACGCGGTCGCCCTGCTTGTATGGGCCCTTCACACCGATGCTGTCCCAAAATGGGCGCTCGCTTGGTTCGATCGGCTGGTCGCGATCAGGCGGCGAGAGTGGATATGCGCCGTCGTATTTCGTGGGAAACGAAACGCCATGAGCGTGAAGGGAATGCGTGCGCTTCAGTTCGGGAATCAAAGGCGCGCTGCGATCCCACGGCGCTGCGGGAGTCGTTCGCATGTCGAGATTGCGAAAATGGATTCGCAAGGTCTCGCCGACGTTGCACTCGATCGTCGGGCCGGGGATCGTCCCCATCGTGCCGGCATCTGTGGGGTCGGGTTCATTGAGGTCCCACGGGTTGACCTTGCGATCATCCGGCGACCGCCAATCCTTCGTGTAGCGACGCAGGATCAGTGCGTCGGTGGCGATCGGCCGATTGACCCGCGACGTGCGGGACATTCCCGTCACCGGCGAGTGCATTGTCACCAGCCTCAACGGACCGACGGGTAAGGTGCCCGCGGAAGTCATGCGGTCGATCGGCAGTGAGGGACACACGTCCCACGCGTGGTTCTCGAGCTGAATCCAGATGTCGACCGTTGCCATTTCAGGGAGTATTTCGAATCTGTGGTGCCGGTCAAGCCGTGATTGGGAAGAGCGCCGGCCGGAACCTACGTGCGACATATTCCGTCGTCGATCGCCTGCCTTATCGTCCCTGCCCAACGCAGTGAGAGATTCTTCGCTGCGCTCAGAACGACCACGTAAATTCGCTGTGCAGAATGACAACCAAATGTCACTCTGATCAACCTAAATGTCGTTCTGCGAAGCGTAGCGACGAAGAATCTGCTTGGTCATCCCGGCGCAGCCTGCCCCGGCGCAGGCCGGAGGCCGGGATCCCAGTTGACGCGTCGAATACCCAAATTGGGCCCCGGCCGCAGTTCATCCCTTCGCCAGGCTCAGGGCAGCCTCTGAGCCAAGTCGAAGGGCCGGGGCGACGACTCTTGTATCCGTAATGACATGCTTTCGCATGACGCTAGGGACCGTTCAGTGGTAGCGATGTTCAGCAGTCTGAGATTCGTCGCTGCGCTCCCGAGTTCCCGGAACAGGTCTCGTTAATTGCTGTGCTCGCGGCGATACCCGTAATCACGGTAATTTCCGTCGCCTCGGTTGTAGTCGCGGTCCCGGTAGTTATTGTCGCCACGGTTGTAACCGCGCTCTCGGTAGTAGCCATCTCGGTTATCGCCGTATCCTAGTGGAACGACCATACAACCTCCGAGTAAGGCGGTGAGGATCGAGAGAATGAGAATGGATTTCATATCGGTTCCTTCGAAAGTGATCTATTGGATGAGGGCTCGACTCGCCGAAGGAGCGCCGGAAGCCGCTGGCCCACATACATTGCATTTGAGCATCGTCCGATAGCACTCGTCGGTGCGGCATCGTACATAGCATGGCGGGAGATTCGACCACCCGACCCTGCCCGGGTGGCTCCGGCGGGTCGAACGCCGATTTGACTGAAACCAACGACGCCGGCTCGAAAACGATACGTGCGTGACTTGCTGGACATCCGAAGATATGTGCGCGGCCGCACTGACGGGAGCGACGCTTGCCGCTAATGTATCGACGTGAGTTTGTCTTGTGATTGCAAAGTGTTTCTTTAAAATCCTGCGGCGAATTTTTAGATTCCTGCCAACGAGCTGGTGTGAGGCGACATGAAATCGATTCTCGATCCTTCGTTTCAATATACCGTGAGCTTCAACACGGACCTGCAGAAAACGTTCGCAAGAATTCGATGCGACCAACGGAAAGACGCGGAAAGGCAGCGCAGACCCCTGCGGACGCGCTCGCCAAGGTTTCGCCTATCGTCAGAAAGACAGCGACAGCCCGGTAGCGGTTAAGGGCCCGTTGCTAGCGCGGCTCTCGTCGCGCACACTGCGCAGGGCGAGAGCGGCGTTCACCGGAGGAGATACACCGCCATAATCTGTTCGCGACCGTGTCCTATCTTGCGGCTGATGGTCTCGCGCGGTGGCGATCGATCGCTGTTTTGGTTTGCCGTAAGGTGTATCGATGTCGGTCCGCCGCGCGTTCGACTACAACGCATCACGGCCGAGTCGCCTTGGGTCGTCTCTTGTGGCCTTTCGTAAACGGCTTCTTTCCCTGCGCGCCGCCGCTGGGCTTCGGATGACGGACGGCGGTTGTAACGCTGTGTCGCTGAGCGCCTTGCTCCAGCGTTTGCTCTCGATTGGCGGAAGAGAGCTTGATTTCAAGCTCATGGATCTCATCCCACTGGGCGTCAGTCCGCTGGCTCTCTGGTATGGCCAGAAGCTCTTGCAGGCGGCGGTGGGGGGAGCTCGGCTGTGGTGCATCCATGGCGACATTATCCCATCGTTTAACAGGTGCAGCCTCGCCAGGCACAAGCCGCCGGCCGGCCCGACGTCCCAAGGAAACCTCCGCCGTACTACGCCGCAGATGAGCCAGAAACTGTTTCTCGAACTATTGCTGCCCTAAATCGGATCCATTTGCAGCGTCTTCTCCAGTCGCTCCCGCTCCACTTTCTTTTTTTGTTGCAGCATTGCCAACTGCTGGTCCTCTCCTTGCCGCCGCTTTTCATCTTGCAGTTTCTTCTCCAGCAATCGCTGCTCTTCCAGCTGTCGCTTCCTCTCCTTCTGTTTGAGCAGCTCCTGCTGTCTCGCTTCCTCGGACTCCTCGGAGGTGGCGTGTGCAACCATGGACAATGACATGCCAGCGGCCGACGGAGGTTCTCCGCGCTCGCTCTTGAGCTTGATGTTCAGCCGCAATTCGTTCGCCGAATCCGCATTGCGCAGGGCCTCCTCGTAGGCGATATGGCCCGCGTTGTAGAGTTCAAAGAGCGCCCAGTCGAACGTGCGCATGCCAAGTTCTCTCGACTTGGTCATTATCTCCTTGAGCTCGTGAAATTCGCCTTTGAAAATCCGGTCGGCGATAGTCGGAGTATTGATCAGAATCTCAAAGGCAGCCTTACGGCCGTTACCATCCACGGTGCGAACCAAGCGCTGCGAGACGATGGCGCGCAAGTTTGCGGAGAGATCCATCAGCAGCTGACTGCGGCGCTCTTCGGGGAAAAAATTGATGATGCGATCCATCGTATGGCTGGCACTGTTTGCGTGCAGCGTGCCCAGGCACAGATGACCGGTCTCGGCGAAAGCAATGGCATGCTCCATCGTGGTTGCATCACGAATCTCACCGATCAAAATAACGTCGGGAGCTTGCCGAAGCGTGTTCTTCAGCGCGTGGTGCCACGAGTGGGTGTCTACCCCCACTTCCCTGTGGGTGATCAGGCAACTTTTGGACTCGTGCACATACTCCACCGGATCCTCGACCGTGATGATATGGCCCGAGGACGTACGGTTGCGGTGATCGATCATTGCGGCGAGCGACGTCGACTTTCCAGACCCGGTGGCTCCGACCACTAGCACGAGTCCCCGCTTGAGCATGACGACTTCCTTGAGATTCTCCGGCAGCCCTAGTTTTTCAAAGTTGGGGATTTCGGCGGCAATGGTCCGGATTACCATGCCAACGTGTTGCTGCTGGACAAAGACGTTGACGCGAAAGCGTGAAGCACCGGGAATGGAGACAGCAAAATTGCACTCGAGCTCTTTTGCGAATTCCTCGCGCTGACGCTCATTCATCATGGCGTGAGCCAGTTTGCGCGTGGCCTCCCCTGTCAGTTTTTGGGCGGTCACGGGCTGCATGCTGGCATTCACCTTGATCGTAGGGGGAAAATCATGAGCGATGAAGAGGTCAGAGCCACCCGCCTGCGCCAGGACAGCCAGAAGCTTGTGCATATAGGCGCGTGCTTGCTCTTCGGTAAAAGTCGACATGACATTCCTTGTTCGTCAATGGGCTGAACATTGCCCATCCGGAGCAATGACATGTGCGGCGCGACGCCAGCCTTGAAGTCTAGGCAACGCCATCGGGCTTTTTACGAGAGTTATGGACCCTGAGCGTCACTATGGAGATGGCGTCGTTGAAGCACCAACCCGAATAGTTGAGCAAGAGTCATGCCACGTCAGTTCGGTAACATGATATTCGCGGATCACACAAGCGCCGAGCACCGCTGTGTCGGCTACGACTCGTTCCGGTCAGAGAGACACTGATTATTCGCGACTACGCAAAGCAAACGAATCGGGTCGCACGAACGCTCTCGGCACGGGTTCATCAAGAAGACGCAGCACACGCCCGATTCGGACATGAGTTGGCGCTGAAACGCTTCAAGGGAGTGGCAACGTGGCGAAACGTAGCGTACATGCCGGTTCCAGACTCGACGACTCAACGGGGATTGGCAATTATCTGATTCGCAGGCGCGAAGCCGTGAAGGCTTCGTCCAAATTCTCCCTCAAGCAACTGTGCTATCATTGATAGCATCACCGGACTACAGGAGGCATCATGGCAAACTTGATCGTGCGCGGCGTCGATGAAGCTCTAGTGCAAGCGCTCAAGCAGCGAGCGGCGAAACACGGCCGCAGTGCCGAAGGCGAGCATCGAGAGATTTTGGCTAGCGCGTTGCGCCGCCCGCGCAAGCGGCGCTTGGCAGAAGTGTTGGCGGCAATTCCTGACGTAGGGAAGGACGAGGACTTCGAACGCATCGAGGATGCCGCCGAGGCGCAGCGTGTACCTGGTTGATACAGACGTTATCAGCGAGTTGCGCAAGAAGGAGACGGCGAACCCAGGGGTGGTCGCCTTCTTCAAAGAGGCGTCGTCGAGTGACGCAGCGCTGTATCTCGCTGCGGTGACCGTCGGCGAGTTGCGACGCGGCGTGGAACTCGTGCGTTATCGAGGCGACGCCAAGCAGGCGCAATTGCTTGAACGCTGGCTCGGCAGACTGGTCGCCGACTTCGGCGACAGTGTTCTTGCTTTTGACGCGGATGCGGCCCAGGTTTGGGGCCGTCTGCGGGTGCCGCATCCCGAGAACGCGCTCGACAAGCAGATCGCGGCCACCGCGCTCATTCACGATCTTGTCTTGGTCACGCGCAACGTCAAGCACTTTGCAGCAACGGGCGTGAAGCTGTTCAATCCGTTCGTGGAGTAAACGCACTGGCGATTCGTGGGTACGCCGCCACGTTTTGCGGCAGAGGTTGAATGCCGAAGGGGTGCTGAAGATGAATGAACAAGAACTGGCCGCGAGCGTGCGCGCAGCCCTCTTGGGCGCAGGCACCATTCGCGAAGTGAAGATGTTTGGCGGGATCGGATTCATGCTGAACGGCAATCTGATCGCCGGAGCGTCCAATCGCGGCCTGCTGGTCCGCGTTGGCAAAGCCCGCCAGCGCGAGGCACTCGCTCAACCGGGAGCGCGACCGATGGAGATGAAAGGCCGCACGATGGAAGGCTACATCTACGTCGATCATCCGGCTTTGAATGAACACGCGATGCAG
>Ga0193751_1002283_pt1 | contig 11695 bp, 9 predicted proteins | sample L1c2metaG_FD_143050 | JGI IMG/M metagenome (GOLD analysis project Ga0193751, IMG submission 143050) | Soil microbial communities from a riparian zone of the East river system, Colorado, United States - L1c2 | ecosystem: Environmental > Terrestrial > Soil > Riparian zone | place: USA: East River... | reverse complement strand
ATGTGCCCGCCCGCGACCGCGACATAAACGCTCCGAATCATCACGTCGCTTTTCTGTTCGGCGTCGACCACTGCTTCGTGCACGCATTTCATCGCCGTTTCAAAATCAACGATCTCGCCTTTACGCACACCGCGCGACGGCGCCTGGCCGACGCCGAGAATTTTTAACGTTCCGTCCGGACGCGTTTCACCGACGACGACGCAAATCTTCGACGTCCCAATTTCCAAACCTACGATCAGATCCCCGCTGGCCATTTTGTTTAGTTCTTCTTGAATGGTTGTACTGGATGCGATTTCGCGGCTGAAGGCGTGGCCGATGGTTTCGGCGCGGAGTGCACCGGAATTGCTTTCATTACGCGCGGCGATTCTTCCGGCCTGATTGTTTCGTTGATCACTTCCGTTGCCGATTTCGCGAACGTGACCGGAATATTTCGTTGTACCAGTAGATTGACGGTTTCGAGTTCGCGGTGGGCGTCGTCCGAATAAATCAGGAACTGCTCCAGGCGTTGCAGCTGCGTATCCAGATTATCGAAACCGAAGGTCACGCGGCTGTGATTCTTATCGGTCACGACCAGGCAGTAGCCTTTTGAAACGTCGATCTCGCGAATTTGGAAACGCGTTTGCATGAAGCTGCGCGTGCTCAGCCGCAACAGCTCGAGCGCCGCTTTGGCTTCGGGCGAGGCGACGGTTTTTCCGGCTTCGAGCGATTCGCCCGCGCAACCCAGGATCAGCGGCAGTCCCAAATATTCCGGCAACAATTTCTTTTCTTTCATCAAAACACCCCGCGCGTCCACCAGAAAAGCAGCGTCGGACGCAAAAGGATCGGCGATCTGTTTCTCGCTCGTGATCCATCCGATCGGCTTCCGCTCGACGATTCGGATGTCGATTTCGGCCGGAAGCTTGCGGATAATCTCAACTTCGTCGACCTGTGGCAATTCCTGCAATCGCTCGTGCACGCGCGCCAGGTTCACTCGAAAAATATTTTCGCCTTCACGCAAATCGGTCACGCTCAAAATCTGCTCGCGCTGCAACGTTCCGTCGGTCTGCACCTCGATTGCGCTGAGTTTGTAGTCCGGATTGTCGATGAAGAACCGCTTGGCTGCGGCGCGAGCCCCGATATAAATCGCGGCAATGAGCGCAATCACCAGAGCGACCTTCGAAAACACAACGAGGAATTTGCGGTTGCGATGCTGGACTGCTTTTCGCGAGCGCACTTTGACGTCGAGCAAATGTTGCTGTCGGCGCTGGCGGAAGCTCGAGACACGCTGGTTGCGCGCTCGGGGACGTTGCTGTCGCTTCATCGTGCTGCGCGCTCCCTTCTCGCGCGCGACAATTCAATGATCCGCAGACAAAGATCGACATAGCTGATACCGGCCACGGCTGCCGCTTCTGGAAGCAAACTCGTTTCGGTCATTCCGGGGATCGTGTTGACTTCGAGCACGAACGGGTCGCCGGCGTCGGACAAAAGCACATCGACGCGTCCGTAAACGACCAGGCCCAGGGCGCGGAATGCCTGAAGTGCCAGCTCCTGAATCTTTTTTGTCGTGGCCGGATCAATACTTGCCGGACAGACATGCTCGGCACTGGCGCCAGCTTGCGGATTCAGGAACGGGTACTTGGTATTGAAGTCGTAAAAACCGCCCTTCGGAATTATTTCGAGAATCGGCAGGGCTTGATCACCGAGGATACCTATCGTCAATTCGCGGCCAGATACAAATTTTTCCACCAACAATTTGCGATCGTACTTGCCCGCCTCTTTCATCGCCGAATCGAGCTCGCTTTCTCTTTTCACGATCACGACACCAACTGTTGAACCCTGACATGGCGGTTTCACCACCAGCGGCACCGGAATTTTGGGACGCTGACCCACGTTGATCACTTCCCACTCTGGTGTGACGACCTTGTGATCGCGGAACTTTTCTTTCGTCAAAAATTTATCGAACGCAGTCCGGCTTCCTTCGATGCCTTCGCCGGTGTAGGGAACGCCGCGGTCTTCCAGAATTTTCTGCAATTGTCCGTCCTCGCCGAAAGTTCCGTGAATGGTGATGAAGGCAAGATCGACATCTTTCGCGAGCGGGAAATTTTCGTCGCGAACGTCGACATCGACGACCTCGACGCCTAAAGAGCGCAGCGCTTTCGAAACTCCGCGGCCGGTCGCGAGCGAAACATCTCGCTCCGATCCAGCTCCGCCCATCAAGACCGCAATCTTTTTCGGCATAACGCCAGTCCGGCTCGGACTTTTTGTCTTCTTCACGCTGGTTCTCCCACGATTTGCACTTCCGTTTCCAATTCGATTCCGCGCTTGGTTTTCGCCGCTTGCTTGATCCGATCGATCAGCTCGAGCATCTCGGTCGCGGTGGCGCCGCCATCGTTGACGATGAAATTGCCGTGCACTTCCGAGACGCGCGCTTTTCCAACCGCCGAATTCTTCAAACCTAATTCGTCAACCAGTTTTCCGGCCGGGCAGTTGTCCGGATTTTTGAAAATGCAGCCGGCGCTTTTCGCGATCGGCTGAGTGGTGCGCCGTTTTTCCTGGGACTCGTGGAGACGCGATTCGATTTGTTCGCGCGCCGTCGGGGTTCCACGGAACGTTGCCGAAACGGCGAAATTCTGTTCAAGCAAAGGAAAATGCCGGTAATGCACTTCCAGTTCGTCTCGATTTTTGTCGTGCGCGTTTCCCTCTGAGTCCAGATAACGAACGCGGACAACCTTTTCGAAAGTCTGCGCGCCCATCGCGCCCGCGTTCATGCGCAACGCGCCGCCAACTGCGCCGGGAATTCCTTCCATCCACTCCAATCCGCCCAAGTCCGCCGCCCGCGCGGCGTAAGCAATCTCCTTTAACTTCGCGCCCACGCCGGCGGTGATTTCATTCCGGTGGATGTCGATCTTATCGAAGTCGCCGCCGGAGGGATGAACAACCACGCCTCGAATTCCGCCGTCGCGCACGAGCAAGTTCGAACCGCGGCCAATAACAAAAAGCGGAAGATTTTCGCGCCGGCAGAAACGAATCAATTCGCTCAGTGCTGTTTCGTTGCGTGGCTCGACCCAAAATTGCGCCGGACCGCCAACGCGCAGGGTCGTGTGTTTTGAAAGAAGTTCGTAAAGACGAACATCGCCATCTTTGCCGACGATCTCTTTGAGTTTTTCGGCAATGACAAGATCAGCGGCCAAGATCGACAATTGTTCGTGAATATTGCCCGCGCCGAGACTGAGAACGAGATCGCCAGACTCGAGCATGTTGCCGACATCATGGTGGACCCATTCCAAACGCGGCTGATAATTGACGCCGCGATGACCGTGCGCCGCGATTTCATCTGCGATCAATTGACCAGTGACGCCCGGAATAGGCGATTCATTTGATCCGTAAACATCAGTGATGACGACGCGATCTGCTTGATCGAACGCGCGTCCAAATTCCTGGCACAGCGCTTTGGTGCGCGAGTAGCGATGCGGTTGAAACATCGTTAAAACGCGTTTGCGTCCAACAGACTTCGCCGTTTTTAAGGTCGCTTTGATTTCGGTGGGATGATGTCCGTAATCATCGACCAACAGAAAACGCGGGCTGTCGTATTTGATTTCAAAACGCCGCCGCGCGTGTTGAAATTTCGTCAGCGACTTAGCGATTTTTTCAAACGGAACGCCGAGCTCGGTCGCAAGCGCGATGACACCGAGCGCGTTGCGAACGTTGTGCTCGCCGGGAACATTCAAAATCGCTTCGCCAAGTTTTTCTCCGCGCCGATAAACGCAAAAGACTGATGCGAAATCGCGCAGGTCGATATCGGTCCCGCGATAATCAGCGTTCTCGGACAAGCCATAGGAGACTCCGCGCCCGGAAGATCGACCTATGCCTGTCGCGTTCGAATCGTCGGCACAATAAAAGATCTTGCCGCTGGTTTGCCCGATCAGCTGGACAAAGATTTTCTCAATCGCGGCCAGGTCGGAGTAAAAGTCGAGGTGTTCCTCCTCTATATTAAGTACCAGGCAGTGCTCCGGATGAAACAAGGCGATCGTGCCGTCGCTTTCATCGCCTTCGGCCACGAAAAATTCGCCGCGCGTATCCCAGTGCGCGTTGGTGCCGAGAATCGGGATTTCGGCGCCAACATAATGCGACGGATGCAGTCCGCTTTCGCGCAAGACGTGCGCAGTCATGGCGGAGGTAGTGGTTTTGCCGTGCATCCCAATGACGAGAATGCCGCATTTGGCCGACATGATCGCGGCCAATGCTTCGGCGCGACGCGCAGTTCTCTTTCCGCTTTCCTGCGCGCTTTTCAGGATCGGATTGTCTTTTTTGATCGCCGAAGAATAAATGACGAGCTCGGCATCGCGCGCGTCGGCGGCGCGATGTTGATGATAAAATTTTAACCCGAGCCGCTGCAGCCGATCGGTTTCCTGCGAACTCAATTTATCCGAGCCGCTCACTTCATGGCCGAGTTGCAGAAGAAGCCCGGCAATTCCACTCATGCCGCTGCCGGCAACGCCGATGAGATGAACGGTGTGCCGTTCCTGCGTCAGGAATTTCGCAAAATCGACATCCTTCGTCATGACTGCGTGTACTTCTCCATTGTAGCTGCCACCCGATTAGCAGCGTCTCGCGGCGCCAATCGCGCAGAGCTTTCAGACATCCGCCGAAGCTGCTCCGGATGATCGATCATCTCCCGGATCTTCTGAGTAAGTAATTCGGGAGAAAGCTCCGATTCTTTCAAAACAAACGCTGCGTCCGCGCGCGCAAAAATTTCGGCGTTGCGAGTCTGGTGATCGTCGGCGGCGTAGGGAAACGGAATCAGAATGCTGGGTAATTCGAAGGAAGCGATCTCAGCCAGACTGGCCGCGCCGGCGCGCGCGACGGCAAAATTGGCGGCGCTGTAAACTTCTTCCATGTGATGATGAAACGCGGCGACGTGGGCCGGGATTCGTTCGCGCCGGTAATTGTCCGCCACCAGCCGTTCATCCCGACTGCCGGAAAGATGAATGACTTGCAGCGCAGAATCGCGAAGGAGCGGCAACGATTTGATGACGGCTTGATTGATGCCGCTCGCGCCCTGACTTCCCCCCATCACCAGCATTGTCGTGACATCCGTTCGTAATCCGAGTTTTTGCCGGGCCGATTGTCGATCCAACCGTTTGAGCTCGGTTCGAATCGGCGTGCCGGTCAGCTCCGTTCGCACTTTGGGAAAGAAGGCAGCGCATTCTTTGAAACCAAGCAAAACCGCGCGAACCATTTTTGCCGCAAGCCGATTCGCTTTTCCCGGGACCGCATTCGATTCGTGAATGAGTGTAGAAATACCGCGCATCCGCCCGGCCAAAATCGGCGCGGTCGAAGTAAATCCGCCCATGCCGAGAATGATCTGCGGTTTGAACTTCTGATAAATCGATCGGCAGCGGGAAAGACTTTCAGTGAACCGGCGAAGGAATCCAAAGATGGCCGGCGAATAAACGGACGGAAATCCGACCGTCGGCAGTTTTTCAAACCGGAATTGCGAGCGGGTGGAAAGCGCGAGACTATCGATCTCCTTTTCGGAAACGAATAAGAGCACTTCGTGTCCGCGTTCACGCAAAACTTCGGCGACGGCGATTCCGGGAAAGAGATGTCCACCCGTGCCTCCACATGCAATGACTGCGTTCATTCCGTAATTGTCGATCCTGTCAGTTAAATTCGCGGCGTCATCCGCACCTGGAGTGAAGTACGCTTTTTGTTGGCCGGTTCCAAAACGGCCTGGCGATAAATATTCAGTAACAGCCCAACACCGAAGAGGCAGGCGACGAGATTCGATCCGCCATAGCTAATGAAGGGCAGGGGCAAGCCCTTGTTCGGAAGAAGTGAAGTCGTAACGCCGATGTTCACCGCTGCCTGCAATGCCACCAGGCAGACCACTCCGGACGCGGCCAGCAAGCCGAATCGATCTTTGGCGTGGAGCGCGATCACGATTCCGCAAACAATCACGACCACGAAAAGAAAGATGACGAGGAGACTGATTCGTAATCCCAGTTCCTCACCGATCATCGGGAAAATGAAATCGGTGTGCGCGTAGGGCAGGTAGAGCATTTTTTGGCGACCATTGCCGAGACCGAGTCCTTCCATTCCGCCGCTGCCCCAGGCGATCAGCGCCTGCATCTGCTGCAGTCCGGCGTCTTCTTTGTAGCGCTCCAGATCGGTAAACGCGATCAGGCGTTCCATCCGCGCGCGGGTTGCGGCGACAAAAATGACGCTGCCTCCGGTGATGGCAAGCAGCCCCAAGAGAATGGAGTTCGTTCCAGCAACAAACATCACCGCGAACGTAGTCGCGCCGATCAACGCGGTTGTTCCGAGATCGACTTCGAAAAGGATCAACGCGAGCAGCGCGCTCACAACCGCCAGTGGAATGGCAAATCCGAACACTGGATGATTGGCAACTTTTTCGTAACGCGCGAACCACCAGGCCAGAAAAAATACCGCGGCAAGTTTCGCGATCTCCGATGGTTGGAAACCAATCGGGCCCAATCCAATCCAGCGGCGCGAGCCATTGATGCGCATTCCGATATGCGGAACGAAACAAAGGATAAGCGTGATCGCGGCCAGACCGAGCCAGAGCCACCAAGTCCGCTGCCAGAAATGGTAATCGATCAGCGCCGTCGCGATGCAAATAGCGAGGCCTACTCCCAGCCAAAGTGATTGGTGCTTGAGAAAGTAGTACGGGTCGCCATGGCTGTCCTTCGCAAAAGCGCTGGTGCTAAAAAGCATCACGATGCCGATGACGAGTAGTCCGAGCACGGCAAGAAACAGGAAGTAAGCGCTTTTCCGATACATTAAACTACTGGTTCCTTTTCGAAGTTTTCTCCGGGATCAAAAGCTTTTGTCCGATCTTCAATTTGCGCGGGTCGTCGATGTGATTGAGGGCAAGTAAGTCGTCGTAGGAGACCTTGAACTTCTTCGCGATCGTCACCGGATTATCGCCTTTCGCGACAAGGTAAACTTTTCCTGAGTCGCTAACTTTTGGTTGCGGCTTGGCACTGTTTTTCTGCATGGTCGGCGAATTGAGAGCCGGTGCTTGCGGTTTCGTATCGGCTGAAGCAATTCCGACGGTGGTTGGTGTTGGCGCAGAAGGTAGCGACGCCTGCCGCGTCTTGATCGCGTTAAACGCGATGATCCCGGCCACTGCGACGACGTGCAGCAGCAGCACGATCAACAACGCCCGCGAGAGCTTCATACTCGGTTCGGCGATGTCGCCGTAATCCGCCGCGGTCGCACCAATGCGAAGCGGCCGACGCACGGCTGTAGCGCGAAGTTTTTTTCGTTTGAATTTGAGCAGCTTTGGCATTTTGAACTTCCTTTTCATTGAGGGAGGGCTTGGACGAGGGCGCGAAATTGATCGCCGCGATCGGCGTAACTCTTGAACATGTCGAAGGAAGATGTGCCCGGCGAAAAAAGAACGACTTCGCCGGATTTGGCGGTGGCGTGAGCGCGATCGACTGCGTCGGCCAGAGATGCGGCCAGTTCGGTCTTGACCGCGCCGTCCCAATCGCGCGCGATCCGGTCCGCCATTTCGCCAATCAGAATTGTCGATCGCACTTTTTCTTTCACTAATTTGCGCAGCGGTTCAAAGGTGAAGCCTTTGTCTTTTCCGCCCGCGATCAGAACGACCGGTTTGCTTTGCGCGAGCAAAGCTTTCTCGACCGCGTCGAGATTTGTCGCCTTGGAATCATTAATGTAATCGACGCCGCCGATTTGCCTGACGAATTCGCAGCGGTGCGGCCGCGGCTCGTAGGCGCAAAGCGGGGGGACCATTTTCTCAAATGCCAATCCGCGGGCGTGGCCGGCGGCCAGAGTCGCCATCAGATTCTCGATGTTGTGCGAGCCGCGCAGTTTTGTCTGATTTAGGCGCAGGACCGGTTTGTTTTCGAAAACAATGGCGCCTTCAGCCAGACGAAAGTCAGCGCGATTGGTGTAGGCGCTGAAGGTAACTTTACGTGCACGAAGCTCGGGCAAGCTTTCAACTGCGTTCACGATCGCGACATCGTCCGCTGTTTGGTTTTTAAATAGGCGCAGCTTGGCGGCGCGATATTCGCCGACGGAACGATAGCGATCCAGATGGTCGGGCGCGAAATTCAGCCAGAGCGCGATCGATGGATGAAAAGTTCTGGTCGTTTCGAGCTGGAAGGAACTCACCTCGACGGTGAGGACGTCGTATTTGGTTTTCTCGCGCGCGACTTCGGAAAGCGGTTTTCCGATGTTACCACACGCGATCGTTTTCTGTCCGCAATCGTTCAGCATTTGCGCGAGCATTTCGGTGGTCGTCGTTTTGCCGTTTGTGCCGGTAATGGCGATGACCGGCGTCTCGCCGGAGCGCCAGCCCAGCTCGAGCTCTCCGATAATGTCGATCTTGCGTGAGGAAAAATTCTGTGCCAGCGCCGACGCGGGATCGATGCCCGGACTTGCGACAACGAAATCGTATTTGCCCGAATCCTGATCGGCCGCGGGCCCGCAAATCACGCGAATGTTCTGCGCACGCAGATTGTCGATCGTTGACTTGAGCAGCTTATTTTCATCGGCGCTGTCCAAAACCGTGACATTTGCGCCTTCGGCTTTGAGCAAAAGCGCGGCGGCCGCTCCACTCAAGCCGGCCCCAAGAACTGCGACATTTTGGTTCGAGTAATGCAATTTCTACCTCAACTTCAAAGTCGCGAGCCCGAGCAACGCGAAAATTCCGGACAAAATCCAAAATCGGACAATTACGGTGTTTTCTTTCCAACCGACGAGCTCAAAATGGTGATGGAGGGGCGACATCGCAAAAATGCGTTTGCCGGTGAGTTTGAAGCTCAGGACCTGGAGAATGACCGAGACCGCTTCGATCACAAACACCCCGCCGACAACGATGAGCAACAATTCCTGTTTGCAGCAGATCGCCACCACGCCGATCAATCCGCCGAGGGCGAGCGAGCCAGTGTCGCCCATAAAAACTTTGGCGGGGTGACAATTAAACCAAAGAAACCCAAAGCCGGCGCCGGTGAGCGCGGTGCAAACAACAGTCAGCTCACCGGTAAAAGGATAGAATGGGACCTGCAAATATTCCGCGATCCGAAAATTTCCCGCCGCATAAGAGAGCAGCGCATAAGCGAACGCGACCGTGACGGTGCAGCCAATGGCGAGCCCGTCCAGTCCGTCGGTTAGATTCACAGCGTTCGACGATCCGACAATTACGAGTGCGAAAAACAAAATGGTGAACCATGTGCCCATGTTTGTGACCACTGGCGATTTGAAAAACGGAACGTAAAGCGAGCGCGCTTGCACTTCGAGGAGCGGGCTGGTCAAGAAGACCGCCGCGATAATTAGAGCGAGGGCGATTTGGAAGAGAAGTTTGATCCGGCCACTTACCCCGTCGGATTTTTTCTTTGTGACTTTGAGATAATCATCAACGAAACCGAGCACGCCGAGATAAACCATGGCGAAGAGAGCGAGCCAGACGAAGCGATTGTCCGGACGCGCCCAGAGAAAACTGGAAATGAAAACAGCGCCGATGATCAAAACGCCGCCCATCGTCGGCGTTCCTTGCTTGCCGCCATGCAGCTCTGCGAGCCGGTGGACCTCGGCCGCCTGCCGAATTGGCTGGCCAAGTTTGAGCGCGGTTAAGATTCGAATGACGAAATTTCCGAAAAGAAGCGACAGAACAAACGCGGTGATCGCCGCCGCCACGGCGCGAAAGGTGACGTAAAAGAAAACGTTGAATCCACCAACCTGATCGCTGAGGCGATGAAGATAATACATCATACGCGCGCGCTTTCTTGTGAACTCTGCTTCGCGAACGCTTCTATGACATCCTCGGTGCGAGCGAGCCGGCTTCCTTTGATCAAAACGAGATCGCCCGGCCCGGCGATGTCGAGCAAGAGTTCTGCGGCTTCCAATGTTGATTTAACCGCCTTCGTTTTCTCGAGTCCGGCCTTTTCTGCGGCCCGCGAGATAACTGCGCCCATTTCGCCGATGCCGATCAATTGATCGATACCGAAAGCGGCCGCTGCCTGGCCGACTTCTTCGTGGCCGCGCTGCGTTTCTTCTCCCAGCTCTCGCATTTCACCGAGCACGGCGATTCTTTTTCCATCGGTGTCCAACTCGACCAGCGTTTGCAGCGCCGCCTTCATCGAATCCGGATTCGCGTTATAACTGTCGTCGAGAAATTGCACGCCGTTGATTTCTTTGATTTGCAAACGCGCTCTGGTCAGCGGCGCGGACGCAAGTCCAGCCGCACATTCTTCGAGCAATAACCCGAATGCGCGCCCGGCCGCGACTGCGAGGAGTGCATTTTGCACCATGTGCAATCCGGGAACAGGCAACTGCGCGCGGCAGCGATGCGCGCCTTCCAAAATCGTGAACTCCGATCCGTCGGCGCTTTGTTGAATATCGATTGCACGAATCGTTCCTTCTTTCGTTCCGGCGAAAATCACGTGAGCGTTTGTTCGGGCGCCAATTTCTTTGCTGAAGGAATCGTCCGCATTCAGAATCACCGTGCCGTCGGCGTCGACCGCTTCAGCCAGGGCCCCTTTTTCCTTCGCGATCGCCTCGCGCGTTCCCATGAATTCTATATGAGCAACGCCGACATTGGTGATGATGGCGGCATTCGGCGCCGCGATTTTTGCGAGCGGTGCGACTTCACCGGGGTGATTCATTCCAATTTCCCAGACCGCGACCTCATCCTCTGATGTCGCTTCCAGAACTGTCCGCGGCAATCCGACGTGATTATTGAAGTTGCCTTGCGTTTTGGTGACGCGAAATCTTCGACCCAGCACTGACGCGGCGAAATCTTTCGTGCTTGTTTTTCCATTGCTGCCGGTGACGGCGAGAACTTTGATCGAAAGCGATTTCCGATAATTCGCGGCCAGATTTTGATAGGCGAGCAAAGTGTCATCGGCGCGAAGGACCGCGAATCCGCTCGGAACGTTCCCTTTCCAATCATGATCGACAATCGCGCCGGCGGCCTCGGCCTTGGCCGTCGCTTCGACAAATTTATGGCCATCGAAATTTTCACCGCGCAGCGCCACGAACAGCTCGCCCTTTTTAATGGTTCGTGAATCGGTGCTGATTCTTTCGACCGAATTCTCGCCGTCGCCTTGTTCGAGCTTCGCGCCCGCCAGCTCAGTGATTTGTAAGATCGACAACGGATTCATTTAAATTCTACGGGATGGTTTTCGACCGCGCGCCGCGCTACTTGAATGTCCTCAAAGGGCACAGTGTGATCGGCAAACTCCTGATAATTTTCGTGACCTTTGCCCGCGATCAACACGATGTCACGCGGTTGCGCGATTTCGATGGCGCGCGAGATCGCCTGCGCGCGCTCGGTGATTTTTTCGAAATGATTACCGCGAAAACCGTGTTCGATCTCGCCGATGATTGTGTCCGGATCTTCCTTGCGCGGATTGTCCGAGGTAATGATGGCGTAATCGGCATTTTGATCGGCGACCTGACCCATGAGCGGCCGCTTTTCACGGTCACGATTGCCACCGCAGCCGAAGACGACAATCAACCGCTCCGGTTCAAGTTCGCGCAACGTCTTTAAAACATTGAGCAACGCGTCGGGCGTGTGCGCGTAATCGACAAAAACCTGGAACTGCCGTTTCGCCGGAACGATTTCGAGCCGCCCGGGAACTTGCGGCGATTTGGCGAGACTGAGAACGGCTTCGCGCAAGCCGACTCCTAGTGCGTTGGCGGCAGCGATCGCGGCGAGCGAGTT
>Ga0193751_1002282_pt1 | contig 11699 bp, 10 predicted proteins | sample L1c2metaG_FD_143050 | JGI IMG/M metagenome (GOLD analysis project Ga0193751, IMG submission 143050) | Soil microbial communities from a riparian zone of the East river system, Colorado, United States - L1c2 | ecosystem: Environmental > Terrestrial > Soil > Riparian zone | place: USA: East River... | reverse complement strand
GCGCGAGTACGATCCACAGCTCGTGGTTGGAGTGGCAACCGCGGGTGTAGTCCCCGGCGCCGTCATAGCCGCGATGCTTGGACGCGAGTTCCATTCCATTGTGATCAGCCGCAAGTTCGGCTCCGACGCAATGAGAGATACGCCGACAGTTTTCGGTGCGGCGCCGCCGGAGGTAAATGGCCGGCGCGTTTTGATTGTCGATGAGACGTGCGATTCAGGTGATACGATGCGCCTTGCGGTTGCTTCGATCGTCAATGCCGGTGCCGCCGAGGTCAGAACGGCCGTCGAGTTCAGGACCGGATCGTACGAGCCCGACTTTCACGCTCTCGCAACGACAAGCACGATCGTGCTGCCGTGGGACCGCGAGATTATCGAGAACGGCGAGTTGGTGGCCAATCCCGTCTATGCAGATGCTCTGAAGAGCGGTTGAGCGGTTGAGCGATTGACCGGTTGAGCGATTGACGGATTGACCGCTATCGCTCCGGAGCATCCGTCGTTTCATCCGTAGATCGAATCTGCTCCCACTTGGACGTCATTACGTCAGGATTGCCGAGGAGAAACCGGCATCTCTCGCCATCTGCAGAGAGGCACTCGATTTCCATAACAGCCACAGGATAGTCCGCTAGCTTTCCGAAGAATGAGGCTAGCATGCCCGTCGTTACGTGACACGACGGCGACGATCCGCCAGCGGTCGAATCCGCCTCCCAGCAGTCTTCCATCGAGATACTCGCAACGCTCTCTTCGCTCGAAGCATCGAAGCCGACTCGACCCCATCCCGCGTCCCGAAAATAACGTGCTGCAAGGTCGCCGAAGTCTTCGAGGTCCAACTCGGGCGCACTCGCTGGTGCGCCGCCCTCAGCGAGCCATTGCTCGAACGCCTCGTAAACTGCCGGTCCGCCGGCAAAGCCGGCTTCTCGGAGTAAATGGACCGCATCGGCTTCTCCCCCCGGTCCGGCCGAGATGCAGGCCAAAGTCGCCGCTCTCAATTCCCGAAGTGTCGGAATCGCAATTCCAATGAGCTGTCTCGCTGTGGCGTCTGTCATCGAGGAGGCAAGTTAGCCGTCTTCATTCTCAAGTCGAGCCTTTGATTCGTTTCAGCAACTCGGCTTCGTCTATGATCTCCACTCCAAGCGAGCGCGCTTTCTCGAGCTTGCTGCCCGCCTCTTCGCCGGCGAGGAGAAAGCTGGTCGATCGTGAAACTGAATTCGTCACACGCCCGCCAGCCTGCTCTACAACCTCCGTGGCCTTCGTCCGCGAAAGAGTGGGCAGTGTGCCCGTGATTACCACGGTCTTTCCACTGAGCGCGCCTCCCGACGCAACCTGACGCGGCTCGGTGAAGTTCACGCCGGCGCGGCGCAGCTTCTCGATCAACTTGCGAGCCGCAGGATTTCTGAAATACGACTCCACGCCGACAGCGATTATCTCGCCAATGCCTCGAACAGCCATGATCTCTTCCTGAGACGCCGAGGCAATCGCGTCCATAGTGCCGAAATGCCGCGCCAGGATCTGCGCCGCCATCGCGCCCACGTGTCGTATTCCAAGCGCGCTGAGCAGGTTCGACAACGGCTGCTTTTTCGACGCCTCGATTGCCGCGAGTAAAGCCTCAGTCCCTTTCTCTGCATAGCCTTCCAGCGCCAGCAGCTTCTCGCTGTCGAGAGCGTAGAGATCACCGGCATCGCTCACCAGTCCCTCATTGATCAGCTGCTCGATTCGCGAATAGGAGAGCCCACGAATGTCCATCGCACCTCGTGACGCGAAGTGCACGAGCCCCTCGAGCTGTCTCCCCGGGCACGCGACATTCGGACAATAGATCGCCACCTCTTCATCGTCGCGTTCCACCGGCGTACCGCAGGATGGACACCTCTTCGGCATGCTCCACTGCGGACCCCGCGGCTCGCTCTTCTCGGGAACCGGGCCAATGATCTGCGGAATCACTTCGCCGGCACGCTTCACCTGAACGATGTCGCCAATGCGAAGATCCTTCTTTCGTATGAGATCTTCATTGTGAAGCGTCGCCAGCTTCACGATCACTCCTCCGATCTCAACAGGCTCCAGCACCGCGTAAGGATTCAATGCACCCGTGCGGCCAACATTCACCTGAATGTCGAGCAGTTTCGTTTCCCCGATGTCCGGGGCGAACTTCCTCGCAATCGCCCATCGGGGCTCGCGCCCGCCCACCACGCCGAGCTCCTCCTGAAGTGACAGGTTGTCCACCTTCACCACACCGCCATCGATGCCGAAGTTGAGCCCTCCGCGAAGGTTGTGCTCCACCTCGTGAGCCCATTTGAAAACTTCCTCGAGTGTCTTCGCTCTCTTGCGGTGTGGCGCGACGGGGATTCCCCATTTCTCGAGCGTCTCGAGAAGCTCCCACTGGCTCCGAAACGGCAGTGACGTGTTCTCCTCACCGGCTACCGCGTAGCCGAAAAACTTGAGCGGCCTTTTCGCACTGACGCCCGGGTCGAGCTGACGCAGACTGCCCGCTGCGGAATTTCGAGGATTCGCGAAAACCGGCTCGCCGGCCCGCACGCGCTCTTCATTCATCTGCTCGAAGAGATCGAAGGGAAGATAGACTTCGCCCCTGATTTCGACCCGCCCTTTTGGAGCACTGCCGGCCAGGCGCAACGGCACATCCCGAAGAGTACGCAAATTCTCGGTGACGATCTCGCCGATCAATCCATTGCCGCGAGTCGCACCCTCGACGAAAACGCCGTCCTCGTACGTGAGACTCACGGCCGCTCCATCGATCTTCAGCTCCACCGTGTAGCCCGATTTCGTGACGTCGTCGCCAACCAGTCTCACCAGCCGCTCCTGCCATGCCGCCAGCTCGCTGTCGTCGAAAGCGTTGCCGAGGGAAAGCATCGGTTGAATGTGGGTGTGTTTTGCGAGCTGGCTTTGCACTGCCGCGCCAACGCGCATCGTCGGCGAGTCGGGTGTTCTTAATTCCGGGTGATCCTGCTCGATTTGCTGGAGCTCGCGGAAGAGCTCGTCGTACTCCCGGTCCGACAGCGCCGGCCGGTCGAGGACGTAGTACTCGTGCGACGCGCGGTTAAGCGCTTCCCTCAGCGTTGCCGCCCTCGACGCTGGGTCGGTGCGAGGCGGGCGTGAACTGGCGGCTCGTGGTGGCTTTGTTGGCATCCGCGTCGTCGGGTTGTGATTCGATGTGCGCATTGAACTCGGCGCTGTCGAAGCGAACCACCCGGTTGCGCCCCAACTCCTTGGCAACGTAGAGCGCGTCGTCTGCCGACCTCAGCATCGCCTCAGCATCGGACACCCGCGGGTGCGGCCACGACGCAACGCCGAAGCTCATGGTGCGTTTGAGCGTCCCGCCTTCATACGAAAATGTATGCTCCGCGATGCGCTCTCGCAGCCGCTCGGCGAATGTCACCGCGGCGTCGAGCACCGTTCCCGGAAGCAGCAGCAGGAACTCCTCTCCGCCGAAGCGTCCGACGCTGTCTATCTCTCTTGCTTCTCCCTTGAGGATCTGCGCGACTGCCTTGAGAACCTCGTCTCCCGCCTGATGCCCGTAGGTATCGTTCACTTTCTTGAAGTGATCGATGTCGCACATCACGCAGGCGATTGGCTCGTGCAGCCGGTACGAATGCTCGAACATCTGATGCAGCTTCGTCTCGAGCGACCTCCGATTGTCGATTCCGGTCAGACCGTCCGTCAGCGAGATCTGCAGCAGCTTGTCGTTCATCTCCGAGAGCTCGCGCTCCCGTTCCGCCAGCGCTTCCTGCAGCGCCTTGATGCGGAGCAGTGATTTCACCCTCGCTTCGAGCTCCGCGAAGTTGATCGGCTTCGTGACGTAATCGTCGGCGCCCGCCTCGAACCCTGCCACCATGCGCTCGGTGGAATCGAGGGCCGTCTGCATAATCACCGGAATGAAAGGGAGCGTGTCGTTCGCCTTGATGCGACGCACCACCTCCAGCCCGTCCACCTTCGGCATCATCACGTCGAGCAGGATGAGGTCCGGAACCCAATTCCCCACGGTGTCGAGCGCAGCCTGCCCGTCGTTGGCGCCTCTTACGTCGTACCCTCGCGCCTCGAGTCGCGCCCGCAGGACCTCCACGTTGTCCTCGTGATCGTCGACAACGAGAATGCGCTTCTTCGGCTCGTTTCTGGACGGTGTTTTTTGTGGTGCCTTCGCTGGAGCTTCAGTGGCCATTGTTGCGGCCAAGGAATCGCTGAACCTCGGCGACTACCGCTCTCGGCTCGCAAGGCTTTGCGAGATATCCGTCACATCCTACCTCGTACGCCTTTTCCCGGTCGGACGCCAGGGCGTGCGCCGTCAAAGCGATGATCGGGATGTGTTTAGTCGCCGGATCATGCTTCAAAACCTGTGTCGCTTCCCACCCATCGATTATCGGAATCGAAATATCCATCAGTATGAGATCCGGTTTTCCCGATCTGGCTTTGGATATGCCTTCTTCGCCATTCCAGGCTTCGGTCACATTGTAGCCGAAGTGCTTTAGAATGGTTGAATAGACGATTCGATTGTCCTCATTGTCCTCGACGAGCAGAATAGTCTTACCAGTCTTACCAGACTCACTCATCCGGCTGCCTCGCATGGGTATTGCAACCCGTAGAGAAGAGCAAAATTCTTACCATACCGATTCTGAACCCCATGTATATGCCCTCATCTGACGACCGCGTCGCGACTTCCAAGCCAAAAAGACGTGCCGCCGGCGCTTCTTATCGAAATGTCCCCGATTCGCGGTCGATCAGCATGCTGGGACTGGGCATCGTCATTGGCGTAGCGATCGGCGCAGGTGTGGCACTCCTTGCGGCACCGGGCAGCGGTGAAGAAACCCGTGATCGCATTCTAGACCGAGTGCGCCACATCCGTGGTAAAGACGATGCCTGGACCAAGCTGCAACGGGAGCTCAAGCGAGCAGTGAAGGTTCGGCGAGCGTCAGCTCTCGAACAGCGAAAGGCCGAAGATCAGAAAATCGCAGATAAGCAGCGAGCTGAGAGCGACGCACACGTGGTCGTCGCCGTTACAGGGAAGTAACCACGAAGAGCACGTAGTTCTTCGCGCTCTTCGTGGGCTTCGTGGTCGCTTCCTCCTAAGAGCCGAGCCGATCTAAATCGGCGCGGATGTCCCCCTTGAAACGCGGATCATTGAAGTCAGTTGAGGGCAGTCGCAGTCCCATATTGAATTGCTCTCGCGCCTTCGCTGTTTGTCCGGTGTCCCGATAGACCTCGCCCATGTCGAGGCGGTGAACGACCCGCTGCGGCTCAGCCGCCACAGCCGCTTCCATGTACCGGACCGCTTCCTTCCAGCTCGCTTCGCCAAACACTCGGCCGCCGAGAATACTCTTCGCAACCAGCCGGACGAACGAGTTCAGCCGCATGATCTCCGCATTCCACACTCCCATGATGTGAAGACAGCCCGCATGGTTGGGCTTGAGTCGAAGACATTCGATCGCGTGATTGTGAACCTCGGTGCCGTACTTGACGCGTTTGCTCGCACTTTGAGTGAGTGCGGTCTTTCCCAGAGCCCATGCCAGGACAAAGTGACCCTCGGGATCCCCCGGATTCACCGCGACCGCTCTCCGGCCATATTGTTCGGCGGTGGCGAAGAGTCCGTTTCGCCGGTTGGCGTCGGGGGCCGGAATTCCGAGATCGATGGCGGAACGTGAAGCCTTCCAAAGCGCCTCGTAGCTTTTTGGATCTGCCGCGGCCGCTTTCTGGTAGTGGTCGAGCGCTGCCGACTCGTCGAGCGCAGCGTACGCGCGATCGCCGGCAGCAATCTCGTCCGTTGCCGTCTGTCCGTAGGCAGCGGATGTGAAGAGGACGAGCATCGCGATGGAAAGACTGTGGCGCATGAATTCTCCAGGAGACGACTAGTGGCAGGTTGCAGGGATACACCGCGAGGCACCGAATGATCGTCCCGCGGCTCATCGAGCGGAAGCGCGACGGCGGGCGCATAAGTGAGGCGGAGTGGCATGAGCTGATCAATGCCTACACCGCGGGCAACGTGCCCGACTACCAGATGGCAGCTCTTCTCATGGCAATTTTCTTCCGCGGCCTCGACGGGGAGGAAACGTACGCCCTCACCGATTCAATGCTCGCGAGCGGGTCGGTCCTCGATCTGTCGCACATCAAAGCGCCGAGAATCGACAAGCATTCGACAGGGGGCGTGGGCGACAAGGTTTCCCTTGTGATCGCTCCACTGGTTGCGTCTCTCGACATTGTAGTGCCGATGATGTCGGGAAGGGGATTGGGACATACCGGCGGGACGCTCGACAAGCTCGAGTCCATACCGGGATTCCACACCGATCTGACGCTCGACCGCGCTCGCGCGCAGATCGAGAAAATCGGGTGCGCTCTCATTGGTCAGACCGGCGAGATCGCTCCGGCGGACCGGAAGCTCTATGCTCTGCGCGACACCAGCGCGACGGTGGAGGCCGTGCCCCTCATCGCGGCCAGCATCATGAGCAAGAAGCTGGCAGAAGGGCTCACCGATATCAAGCGCGGGTCTGGATCGTTCATCACCGATGAAAAGAGCGAGCTCGCACTGGCGCGCGCGATGATCGACCTCGGCGCGCGCCGCAAGATTCCCGTGATCGCGCTTTTCACGGCGATGGACCGTCCGCTGGGATTCGCCTGCGGCAATTCTCTCGAGGTCATCGAATCGATCGAGTCGCTGAGGGGAAATGGGCCCGACGATCTCATGGAGGTCACTTACGCCCTCGCCGCCGAAATGCTGTTTCTGGCGGGCAAGGTTTCGGAGCCGAACGACGCGTGGCCGGTGTTGCGGGCAGCCATCACCAGCGGGCGTGCACTGCAAAAATTCGGGGAGATCATCGAAGCGCAGGGCGGCGATCGCGCCGTGATCGACGATATCACGCGGTTGCCGACTGCTCCGTTCAAGAACGAATACCTGGCCCCTCGCGCTGGCTACATCGCGAGAGTGTCACCGCGAGTCGTCGGTCATGGGATCATTTCGCTTGGCGGGGGTCGGCGAACGATGCACGACGATGTCGACCCGTCCGTCGGATTCGTCATTCCCGTTAAGCCGGGCGATCAAGTGGAGAAGGGTCAACCGATCGGAACCGTCTACGCCCGCGACGAGAAAGGATTGGCGGTGGGCAGGAGAGCCTTGTCCGAAGCAATCTTTATCGCCGACTCGCCCGTCGCACCGCTGGATCTCATCTCGCATCGCATCACAGCGACCGGCCGGGAAAAATGGAAAGCGCCGCCGAGTGCATGAGCTTCCACCGATAACATTCTGCCGCAGCCCGTCCGGGCTTGTCGGCGGCGGAGAGCATTACGTCGTGGCTGCCTTGAAGCAGAAAGGTTACAGAGTCACGACCATGGGAGACGGTCCGTTGAAAATGGCACGAGACGAGGTTGTTTTCGTGATGAACAACTTTGCCTGGTATCCCCGCATTCGGCGCCAGCTCCTCACTACGCTTCCGGCGCAACGGCCAATGGTCGTGCTGTGGCATACCGAGCCGTTGCCTCTTCCGTCCGCGGCTCCGTTCGATCGGCCCCGTCTGCAACCGCGCGAGATCATAAAGATCATTCTGCGCGACTCACGGGCGACCGACGTGTTCACGAACTATTTTCACCTGCGAAAGCTGGCGCGGTCAGGAATTCCCGATGTGCTGATGGTTTCCACTCCGTCGCGTCGCGAATTTCTCGCCGAAAAAGGAATTCCCTCGCATTGGGTGCCGTTCGGCTACGATGCGACTTATGGCCGCGACCTCGAGATGACGCGCGACATCGATGTCCTTTTTCTCGGCACGCCGGACGATGCGCGTCACCGGCAGGCTGTCAGATACCTGAAACGCAAAGGCGTGAACGTCGTGGCAAAAGGCAGCTGGACCGATGCCGAGTGCTGGGGCGAGGAGCGAACGAAGCTGATCAATCGCACGAAAATATTTCTCGGAATCCAGCGTCGCCCGGGTAAGCTCTCGGGAATCCGGATGTTGCTCGGGATGGCCAACAAGGCGCTCGTGGTTGCCGAACCCATCTACGACTCGGCGCCCTATGTGTCGGGAAAACACTTCGTAAGCGCGAAGCTCGAGGCGATGCCTGGAGTCATCGATCACTACCTGCGAAGCGATGGCGAACGTGAACGGATCACCGACGAAGCGTATCGGTTCGTGACCGAAGAAATGACGCTGGAGAAGTCGCTGGCGCAGATCACCGGGCTCCTCGAGCGGCATTGGATTGCTCGAGTTGGATTGTCGTCGTGATGAAAGTCCAACTTTTTCGGCCGCAGATATCCGAAGCGGCCATAGAGGCGGTTGCGGAGGTGCTGCGCTCCGGCTGGCTGGGCCTGGGTCCGCGGACAGAAGAGTTCGAGAACGCGTTCGCGACATACGTCGGAGCGCCGCATTGCGTGGCGCTCAATTCCGGTACGTCGGCAATCCACCTCGCACTGCGGATTCTGGACATTCCGAAAGACAGCGAAGTGATCACCACTGCGCTCACGTTTGTCGCGACCAACCATCCCATTTTGTACGAGGGCCTGAAGCCGGTCTTTGCCGACATCGATCCGGAAACCGGCAATCTTTCCGTCACCGCAGTGGCGGATCGGATCACCGATCGCACCAAGGCGATAATGCTCGTGCATTACGGCGGGTACCCTTGCGACCTCGACGAGTTTTATGCGCTCGCCGGCGATCGCGGGGTTTCCATCATCGAAGATTGCGCGCACGCCTGTGGAGCGACATACAAAGGTCGTCGCATTGGAAGCCAGGGTGACCTGCACGCATTTTCGTTTCACCCAACAAAGAATCTTCCGACCGGTGATGGCGGGGCGCTGACAGTTCGGTCCGGGGATCACGACCGGCGACTTCGCAGGCTCCGATGGCTCGGCATCGACAAGGACACATATCGCCGAAGCGGAGAAGCGTCAGATCAATGGGAATACGAGGTCACCGAAGTTGGCTTCAAGTACCACATGAACGACATCACCGCGGCGATAGCCCTCCATCAACTTCCCCTCGTTGAAGAGGGGAATGCGCGCCGCGCGAGCATCGCCGGGCTTTATCGCGCCGGATTGTCGCGCACACCCGGAGTGCAGCTGCTGCGCGACGAGAGCGATCGTGTAAGCAGCTATCATTTATTCCCGATTCTCGCGCAGGGCCGTGATGGATTGATCGCGAAGCTGCGCGAAGCGGGAATCGAAGCGGGAATTCATTACCGCCGCAACGACGAGTATCCGATGTACGAGTGCCAGGACCTTCCGGAGACCGAGCGATTCTGGCGGCGTGAGGTGACCCTGCCGATGCATCTCCAGCTCACCGACGAGCAGGTCGCTTACGTCATCGACACCATCGCCAGCGGTTGGTAGTTTCGGACGTGGAACGCGTGCTCATCCTCGGCAACAGAGCTCTCGCCGAAGAAGTCTGGGACCTGTTATCCGACATGACGGACTTTGAAGTCACAGCATTCGTCGAGAACATGGACCGAGCCCGATGCGCTGAAAAACTCGAGGGCTTGCCGATCCTGTGGATCGACGACATCGCGCCTTACGCGAAAACTCACAAGGCGATCTGCGCGCTTGGCACGACACACCGGAAGAGGTTCATCGAACAGGCTGCCGCACTCGGCCTCCAGTTTGCAACCTTCGTGCATCCCACGGCCAGAATTTCTACGCACAGCTCGATCGGCGAAGGAACCATCATCAGCTCGGGAGTGATGGTCGCAACGCGGACTGAAATCGGTCGTCACGTCTTCGTCAATCGTGGGGTGCTTGTTGGACACCACACACATGTCGGCGATTACGTGAGCCTCATGCCTGGCGCAAACATCGCCGGGAAATGCCGAATTGGCGAAGCCACTTACGTCGGAATGGGAGCGATCGTGGTGGACGGAATGACGGTCGGTGCACACTCGGTCGTGGGCGCCGGTGCGGTCGTGACGAAGGATGTGCCCGACAACGTCCAGGTAGTTGGCGTTCCGGCGCGAATCGTCAAAGAGAATATTCCGGGCAGATAGAGATGCCTTCGAGAAAATTGATCATCAATGCGGCGCTCACCGGGATGGTTCCGGTGAAAGCCGACAATCCGAATCTGCCGACTACTCCGGGCGAGATCGCAAAGGATGTGAAGGCATGCCGCGGCGCGGGCGCTTCGCTTTTCCATTTTCACGCCCGCGATGCACAGGGAAAACCGACTTATCGCGCTGACGTTTACCGGGAGATCATTCTCGCGGCTCGCGCGGCTTGCCCGGACATTATCGTGTGCGTGTCGACGAGCGGACGAACGTTCAAGACGTTCGAGCAACGCTCGGAAGTCCTTGGCCTTGACGGCGACGCGAAGCCGGAGATGGCGTCGCTCACGCTCGGCTCCCTCAATTTCCCGAAACAGGCATCGGTAAACGAGCCGGAAATGATCGGCAAGCTTGCCGACGCTATGCGGGAGCGCGGAATCGTTCCCGAGCTCGAGATCTTCGACTTCGGAATGCTCGACTACGCGAAGTATCTAATTGAGCGAAAGGTTCTCGCTGAGCCTTTCTACTTCAATTTTCTGCTCGGCTCACTCGGTACGCTGAGCGCGACGCCGTTCAATCTTGCCACGCTGGCGATGTCGCTTCCGTCGGGCGCGACGTGGGCGGGAGCAGGAATCGGCCGCTTTCAGTTTTTCGTGAACTCGATGTCAATCACGATGGGTGGACATGTGCGCGTCGGTCTCGAAGACAATCTCTATTTCGATGACGAGAAGCAAAGTCCCGCTACGAACTCGGGCTTGGTCGAGCGACTGGCGGCTCTGGCGCGTGCAGCCGGTCGGGACGTTGCAACGCCGATGGAGGCGCGCCAGATAATCGGACTCAACAGCGCAGGGAGGCAGTGAGACAATGAGAACGGCGGGAAACATCATGATGTTTCCCGCCGTTCTCATTGTCTCACTGTCTCCCTGCGGCTGCTCCGTCGTACTCAGATATCGAGGTTGCCCGCGAACTTCGCGTTCTCCTCGATGAACTGCCGCCGCGGCTCTACCTCGTCGCCCATCAGCATCTGGAAAGTCTGGTCGGCCAGAACCGCATCTTCCATCGTCACCTTGAGAATTGTCCGGGTCTCGGGATCCATAGTGGTGTTCCAGAGCTGTATCGGATTCATCTCACCAAGTCCCTTGTACCGCTGGATGTTCACCGTCGCCTTGCCGTCGCCGTTGCCGAGGCGCGCCACGTATTCCTCGCGCTCCTTCTCGTCGTAGGCGTAGAACTCCTCCTTCCCGCGGGCCACGCGATAAAGAGGCGGTTGCGCGATGTACACATAGCCCGCTTCGATCAGCTCCGGCATTTGCCTGAAGAAAAACGTCAGCAGCAGCGTCCGGATGTGCGCGCCGTCGACGTCGGCATCGGTCATCAGGATGCACTTGTGATAGCGCACGTTCTCGATCGAGAACTCTTCCCTGATCCCCGCGCCGATGGCGGTGATGATCGTCCTGATCTCTTCGTTGGACAGAACCTTGTCGATGCGAGCGCGCTCGACGTTCAAAATTTTCCCGCGCAGTGGAAGAATCGCCTGGAAGGCGCGGTTGCGACCCTGCTTGGCAGAGCCACCGGCGCTGTCGCCCTCAACGAGATAGATCTCGCAAAGAGCCGGATCGCTCAGCGAGCAGTCGGCGAGCTTGCCGGGGAGGTTCCCGACGTCGAGCGCTGACTTCTTGCGAGTGAGATCGCGCGCCTTTCGCGCTGCTTCTCTCGCCCGCGCAGCTGACACCGCCTTCTCGATTACG
>Ga0193751_1002280_pt1 | contig 11702 bp, 13 predicted proteins | sample L1c2metaG_FD_143050 | JGI IMG/M metagenome (GOLD analysis project Ga0193751, IMG submission 143050) | Soil microbial communities from a riparian zone of the East river system, Colorado, United States - L1c2 | ecosystem: Environmental > Terrestrial > Soil > Riparian zone | place: USA: East River... | reverse complement strand
ATCCGGCTTAGGCGGAGCGTTCACCTACCGGGATCAGGGCATCCTGCTGCAGGCGGACCGAGACGATGCGGGAGATCCCATGCTCGGCGAGGGTGACGCCATAGAGCACCTCGGCCTGCGCCATCGTCGAGTGATTGTGGGTGACGATCAGGAACTGCTGGTCGGCTGACAGCCGCTTGAGCACCCGATTGAAGCGGACCACGTTGGCATCGTCCAGCGCCGCATCCACCTCATCGAGCACGTAGAAGGGACTGGGATTGACGGCCTGGAGGGCGAAAAGAAAAGCCAGGGCCGTGAGCGCCCGCTCACCGCCGGATAGCAGCGTCAACGGTTGCAGCCGCTTGCCTGGCGTCTGCGCCAGGATCTCGACGCCGTCGTCGAGCGGATTGCCCTCGATCTCGGCCTCCAACCGCAGCGTCGCCCGGCCACCCTCGAACAGCTCGGCAAAGAATTCCTGGAAGTTGACCGCTACCGATTGGAATACGGTGCGGAAGCGGCTATCGATTTCGTCCTCGAGCCGCTGGCGCAACTCACTCAACTGCGCCGAGGCGGACTCGAGATCGGTCAGCTGGGTACCCAGACTTTCGCAGCGATCGCGCACCTGGGCATACTCATCCGGCGCCAGCAGATTGACGGCGCCCATCGCGTCGAGACGTCGCTGTAGCCGGGTAACCTCCCGCTCGGTCTTCTGCCAGTCGACCTCTTCGACGACGTCGCGCTCATCCTCGATTTCCTGCCCGCCCTCCGACAGCGCCAGGGCGCAGCGATCGACTTCTGCCTGCACCGTCTCGCGATCGGCGATGGATGCGGTGCAGGCATCGTCGGCGTGGGCGAGCTCGACCTGCAAGATGACGTTTCGCTGTTCGTCCTCCCGGAGCTGCGCCTCCAGGGCCGTAAGCGTTTCGCCGTCGGGGAAGTGTGCCGACTCGAGCGCCGTCAGCTCGACCTCCAGCGCCCGTGCGGTCTCGAGCCATTGCCGGCGCTCTTCGTTGATCAGCGCCGGCTGCACCGCCAGCTCCTCTTCCGCCGCGCGTCGCTGCGCCAGCTCATCGCCGTGCGAGCGAAGCGCGTGCTGGGCGCGCTCCATCTGCCGGGCGAGGTCGTCGGATCGCTGCCGCGCGAGTGCCGCTCGCAATTCGATCTCCTGACGTCGCTGCACCAGGTCGCCAAGCGCGCTTGCCGCCTCCTGGATCCTGAGCTCGAGCGATGCGAGGTCCTGCTCCGCGCTCAGTTCCACGGCGGCGAGCGCACGCTGGCGGCCCAGCGTATCGACCTGCTGCTGCTCGGCCTGCTCCAGCAGTCCGCCAATCCGGATCAGCTGCTGCCGCAGGAGGCCTTCCTGCTGCGCCTCTCGCTGCACGGCCTCCGTCGCGCCGGCGAGGGCTCCGGCCGCCTGTGCTGCCGCGGCCCGAGCTGAATCGACCCGGCTGAGAATCCCCTGTCGCTCGGCGATGAGTGCCGACCGTTCGGTCGCGAAATGCTCGACTCGCTCGACGGCGAGGAGCGCGGCCTGGCGCTCGCCGTCGAGCGCCTGTTCGGCCTCCCGTATCCTGGCCTGGACCTCGAGCACCGGGTCCGCCGCCCTGCCACCTCGATAGGAAACGGCGGTGACGATCTCACCCGCGGGGGTGACGGCTCGCAGATCCGGATACCGTTCCACGATGAAAGTGGCTTCTGACCGGTCCGCCACCAGGACGGCTCCGCGAAGCAGATGGGCAACGAGCCGCTGGACATGCTCGGGCGCCCGGACCAGATCATTGACCGACACCAACCCATCCGGTACTGGCAACGACGAACTCTCTGCCGGCGCATAGAGCAGCGTCTCGCGCGCATCCTCGGCCGCGGCCACCGCCGAAGCCGCGCTGGCGATGCCTTCCCGACCCGGCGCGACCCAACCGTGCAACCACCCCTCGAGCGCGGCCTCGACTGCGGCCCGATGATCGGGCTCGACGTCGATCAGTTCGAGCAGGCGTTCCCAATGGCGGTCAATTCGTAGCGGCCCGCGACGCTGGGCGCCGTCGAGCAGCGTCCTGAGCGCACCGAGCTCTGCCTCCACCGCCCGCAGGGCGGCCTCATGGTCGACGACGGTTTTCCGCACCGCCTCGAGCGCCCCTTCGGTCTCGCTCAACCGCTGCTCGATTGTCGCCGTCGCCTGGCTCACATCCCGGAGCTCTCCGCCAGCGACCTCGGCCGTACGGCTACGGCGATCGAACTCCTCGCTGAGGATGCCGTGCCGGACGGCCCATGCCTCCAGCTGGGTTCGCGCCTGCTGTTGTTGTTCGGTCAGGAATTGCCGGCGGCCATCCAGCTGACGAAGCTCGGCCTCGATCGCCGCCGTCTCGCGCTGCGCCTCGTGGCGCTGCTGTTGCCCGCTGATGCGCTCGGCCTCGAGTGCGGCCTGCGCCTCGCGCGCCGCCCGTTCGCTCTCGGCGGCCGCCTCGAGCGCCACCTCGGCCGCCGCAAGCTCGAGGCGGGCTGCGTCGGCGGCGCGGGCCAGCTCATCCACGACACGGCTGCCGGCTTGTTCGGTGGCATTGAGGCGCGTGAGCTCGCCTTGGAGCGCCTCCAACGCCTGCACCGCCGCCGCGTTGCGCTCCTGGGCGATGCGTGCCTGATGGTGACTTTCAGCCAGGCGGAGCCGTACGCCGGCGACGGCCTCTTGATGACGCCAGCGCGCCTCGCGCGCGGCCAGCAGCGCCGCCCGATGCTCGGCATACAGCGGTTCGAAATCGGCCACCGTCTGGGCCGCACTGGCGCGCTTCTGCTCCGCCGCTTGCTGGCGGGAGCGAGCGCGGCGCAGCTGCACCATCGCCTTGCGCCAGGCATCGCGGGCCAGACTGCCCTGTAGCGTGCGCAGCGCATCGGCGATCTTTTTGTACTCCTCGGCGGAGACGGCCTGCACGCGAAGCTCCTCGGCGCGTGGACTGAGCTCGTTGAGAATGTCGCGGGCGCGCCGCATGTCGCGGTCGGCCTCCGCCAGGCGGGTCATCGCGTCCTGGCGCTGGTCGCGCAGCCGCCGAACCCCGGCGGCTTCCTCGATCAGCTCGCGCCGCAGCGCCGGTGCCGCCTGGATCACGAAATCGATGTCGTTCTGTGCGGTGACGGCGTAGCCATCCTGGCGCAGGCCGGTGCTGGCCAGCAGCGCGTCAATGTCCTTGAGGCGCCCCCGTGCGCCGTTGATCAAGTACTCGCTCTCACCCGAGCGATAGAGCCGGCGCGCGACCTCGATCTCGTTGAACTCGACGTTCAACCGCTGGTCGGCATTGTCGATCGTCAGCGAGACCTCGGCCATGCCGACCGCCGACTTGCCGGGACCACCCGCGTAGATGACGTCTTCCATTTTCTGCCCACGCAGGCCACGGGCGTTCCGCTCACCAAGCGCCCAGCGGATCGCGTCGACCAGGTTCGACTTGCCGCTCCCGTTTGGTCCGACGATCGCCGTGATGCCACGACTGAAGGGCAGCTCGGTGCGACGTGCAAAGGTCTTGAACCCTTGCAGCTGCAGCGACTTCAGGTGCACAGGCTAAGCAATAGCGGACATGGCTGGGCTCTCGCGCCCATCAGAAACGTAAGCATGGACCACGGCGCGGGTCACCCGTGTATTAGAGCATGTCACCGTTGCCGAAGGCAAATCCCGCCCACCGCCTGCGTGTTGAGCATGACGCGTACACCTTGCTCATCCATTTGAGCGATGAAGACGGACGTCGATGGACGACGATCGCCGTTGATCGAGCTACGCGATCGTGCGCGGTCGCCCACGGAGCCACGCAGTCGGCTACGTCACGCGACGCGTACGAGTCCCTCTATCGGCCTTGACTCGTGCCAGCGTCACGCCGGGTAGATGTCGATCTCCGTTGCTTTGACGCTGATCCAGACGCTGTCGCCACGGTCAAGCCCCAGCTCGCGGATGGCTGCCGGGGTCACCTCCGCCACGATCGAGGGAGACCCAGCCAGCCGAACGCGCACACGATCGCCGTGCAGGTCGAGATCGACGGCGCGGCCTTCCCAGACATTTCGCGGCGTGCCGTCGGGCCGCGTGCGATAGAGGGCGACCGTCCGGGGGTGCACCACCGCAAACACATCACCGTCCTCGGTGCCCACCGTCGTCAGCGATCCCCCGTCAGCAAGCGTGATGACGTCGTGGCGGGCTCGTCCTCGAAAGAGGTTGACCCCGACGAGGTCCGCAACATAACGCGAACGCGGATGCGCGGTCACTTCCGCCGTCGTGCCGGCCTGCACCAGCCGACCCTGCTCCATCACGATGAGGCGGTCGGCGAGCGCCGCAGCCTCGATCGGATCGTGGGTCACGACCAGGCGGAGCCCGGGGAACGATGCCAGGTGGTGCTTGAGGTCGCGCCGAACCTCAGCCCGCGTCGTCACGTCTAGCGCGGCGAGCGGTTCATCCAGCAGGAGCAGGCGCGGATCTGGTGCAAGCGCGCGGGCCAGCGCCACCCGCTGGCGTTGACCGCCTGAGAGCTCAGCCGGCTTGGCTTGCGCGTAGCTGCCGAGCCCGACTCGCTGCAGCCAGTTGACCGCTTTTTCGGCGGCGACTCGCCTTCCCGTCCCGCGCGAGCGAAGTCCGAAGGCGACGTTCTCGAGGACACTGAGGTGCGGAAAGAGTAGGTAGTCCTGAAACACGACGCCGATCGAGCGCTGCTCGGTCGGCACGAAAGCTCGGGTTGCCACATCCTCGAGGACCTTCCCGTCTAGATGGACGTGCCCGGCACGGAGTGGAACCAGGCCGGCCATCGCTCGTAGCAACGTAGTCTTCCCCGCCCCGTTCGGGCCGAGCAGGGCGACGACTTCGCCCTCCTCGATCGCGAGCGCCATGTCAAGGTCGAGGACCCCCAGCGACAGTCGCACACTGGCGTCGAGGCTCACGCCGAGCCAAGCCAGCGGTGCCTGAGTCCGATCAAGACCAGAAGCGAAATGAGCAGGAGAACCAGGCTCAGGATGAATGACGCCTCCTGGTTGGTTTCCAGCAGAAGGTAAACGGCGAGAGGCATCGTCTGGGTGATACCTGGAAAGTTTCCCGCGAAGGTGATCGTCGCGCCGAACTCGCCGAGCGCTCGGGCCCAGCACAACACGGCTCCCGCGAACAGCGAAGGTCCAATCAGCGGCAGCGTGACGCGGGTCAAGACCCGCCAGCGACTCGCGCCGAGGGTGCGCGCCGCCTCCTCATAGCGGCGATCCATCGACCGCAGACCCGCCTCCACCGTGAGGATGAGGAACGGCATCGCGACGAAGGTCTCCGCCATCACCACGCCCGCCGTCGTGAACGGGAGCGTGATGCCGAAGGTGCTGTCGAGCCACGATCCCGGCACCCCCAGCACCAGCGCGACGCCAGTCGCGGACAGCGAGGCGACGAGGGACAACCTGAGCGCCTCGAGCGTTTCTGGCTCGGTCAGCGACCTGGCCGCGCTTCCCCACGGCGCCCTCAAGACCAGGCCAAGGAGCGGCAGGATGAAGAAGGCCACCCCAACCGTCGCCAGTCCCGCAACGACGATCGGGACGCTCTGCCGCCTCACCGCGATCAGGCGTGGAGGAAGCCGAAGGACGTCAACCTCGACTGGCCGGCGGAGGAGAGAACGAAAGCGATGAACGCGTTGGCGACGTCCGAATTCTTGGTGCCTTTGACCGCGACCAGCGGGTAGGTCGCGACCACGTTGTCTGCGGCCGGAATCGGAACGCCCTCCACCTTGCTACCGGCCGCTTTGACATCGGTCGTGTAAACGACGCCCGCGTCAGCCTCGCCGAGTTCGACCTTGCTGACCACAGACTTGACATCGGTCTCGAGACTCTTCGGCGTGACGGTAACGCCCGCCTTCGCCAGCGCCTGAAGCGCGTACTTCCCCGCAGGCACCGTCGCTGCCGCGGAGATGTAGATCACTCCGGGCTTGGCCAGGTCGGCAAGCGCCGTAATGCCTTTGGGGTTGCCGGGCGCGACGACGATTTCGAGTTGGTTGTGCGCGAACACCTGCGGCGTCCCGACGGTGAAGCCGTCAGCCTTCAGCTTGTCCATATTGGTGGTATCGGCGGAGGCGAAGACATCGGCCTGCGCGCCCTGCTCGATCTGCGTCACGAGAGTTGGCGTACCGGCAAAGTTGAACTGGACCGTGACGCCCGAATGCGCCGTTTGAAAGGCACTGCCGAGCGCTTCGAACGAGTCGGTCAACGACGCCGCGGCGAAAACCGAGAGCGTGCCACTCAGCGCCGTGGCCGATGGCGAGGCCGCCGTGGCCGCAGGGTTCCCACAGCCAGCGAGAAACGCGACAGCCACGATGAGCAACGAGATCCGACGAAGCATTCAAGCCTCCGGTAACTCGACGATGACATTGGTCGCCTTGACCACGGCGACCGCGCGGACCCCGGGCGCAAGGCCAAGCTCGTCGGCCGCTTCGCGGGAAATCAACGAAACCAGTCGATACGGGCCCGCCTGCATCTCGACCTGCGCCATGACGCGGTCTTTGATCACGCGCGTGACGATGCCGGCGAGATGGTTGCGCGCGGATCGGCCGACGGTGGTTTCGGGTTTCGCCTCAGACGGTCTGCCGGCCATGAACCGGGCCAGCTGCCGGCCGTCGACGACCCGCTGCCCACCCGACGTACGGGCCGTCGTTAGCCGACCGCTGTCCGCCAGCCGGCGAACGCTATCGACGCTGACGCCAAGCAGTTCCGCGACCTCGCCAATCTTATAGGAAGACATGGCGAAACTCTAGCATTTGCGTGATTGCGAGGCAAAATACCTTGGAACCTCGGGTTGGCAGTCGCCGCCGGTGACTCAGCCGGTCTTGTCGATCTCGGCGAGGCGGGCTTTCACGACCCTGGTGATGAGCCGCTTGGGAAGCGGCTGATCCGCGGGAAATTGGATCGTGCCCTTGCTCTGCTGGTAGGCCTTCAGTTCGGCGACGTGGGCTTCGACGACGCTGCGACCAATCCCATAGAGGGCGTAGTGGTCCTTCCAGTAGGCGAAGTACACCAGCCGCTCGCCCATGAGCTTGAAGGTGGGCATCCCGTAGCTGATGCCTTCGGTCGCCTTGGGGGCGGCCGCCTTGATCGTCTGGCGGAGCATTCGTAGCGCCGCGCGCTTGCCCTTGGGTGCCCCCGCCAGGTAGTCATCGACGGTGCGCGGCGGTGCGGCCTTCACGACCGGCTTCTTCGGCGTTCCGGTCGCCATGGGTGTCAGCTGCCGCTGGGCTGGCTCGAGGGCGAGCGCTTCGCCTCGTTCGCCGCAACCGCATCGAGCACTTCGTCGCTGGCGGGCGGATCATCCAGCGCCCCGAGCCTGGCCAGCGCCTCACGCGCGGCCATCTGCTCGGCGTCGCGTTTGGTTCGGCCACGGCCCTTCCCGCTGACGCCGTCGCCGAAGGTGACCTCAGCCGTGTATTCGCGCCGGTGACCCGGGCCGGAGGCACCGACGATGTCGTACTGCGGGGTGGACAGGAAGCGCTCCTGCGTCACCTCCTGGAGGCGGCCCTTGTAGTTGTCGTCCGGCCAGGCCTGCACGTCGATCAGGCTACGGCTGAACAGCTTGTACGCGGCGCGATATCCCTGATCGAGGAAGATGGCGCCGATCACCGCTTCGAAGGTGTTGGCGAGGATCGACTGGAGCGATCGGGCGCCCGTCTTGTGCGCGCCTTTGCCCAAGAGGAGGTAGTCCCCCAGGCTCAGGCGCGAGGCCAGCCGGGCGAGGCTCTTGGTGTTGACCACCGAGGCCCGCAACCGGGTGAGCTCGCCCTCGTCGGACGTCTGATAGGTGTGATACAGATGCTCGGCGGCGATTAGCTCGAGCACCGCGTCGCCCAAGTACTCGAGCCGCTCGTTGTCGGCCGACCCACTTTCGGGGTGCTCGTTGTTGTACGAGCGATGGGTCAGCGCCTGCCGCAGGAGGGCAGGCTCGTGAAAGCGTACGCGGAGCGTCCGCTGCAGCTTCTGTAACGGCTCGTCGGATTGAGCTTGCTTCGGCTCAGGTGGTGATGCCGAGCTTCTCCTGGACGTAGTCCCAGGCGGCTCCGACGGTCTGAATCTTTTCAGCGTCTTCGTCAGGTATCTCCATCCCGTATTCTTCCTCGAACGCCATGATCAGTTCGACGAGGTCGAGCGAATCGGCGTTGAGGTCGTCGACGAATGAGGCGTCGGGCGTAATTTGCTCGGGCTCCACTCCGAGCTGTTCGGCGATGATGCCCTTGAACTTGTCGTAACTGCTGCCGTCCATCCGACTCCCCTTTTGGCTGGTGCGCGTGCGGTCAAATTCTAGTCGAAGCCCGCGGCCATCGTCCTAGATTGGCAGACCGCCGTCAATGCCCAAAACCTGGCCGGTGATATAGGCCGCCGCGCGCGATGCCAGGAAGACGATCGCGGGCGCGACATCGTCTGGCGTTCCGATCCGCGGGATGGCGGCCGCCTGCCGGGCTCGGTCCAGCAGCTCTGCGGGAAGGCCGCCGATGAGCTCCGTCTCGATGAAGCCGGGGGCGACGGCGTTGACCGTGATGTTGCGGGAGCCAACCTCCTTCGCCAGCGCTTTGGTCAGCCCGATCAGCCCGGCCTTGGAGGCGCTGTAGTTCGCCTGGCCGGCATTGCCGGCGATCCCGGCAAGCGAGGACACGTTGACGATCCGCCCGTACCGCTGCTTGAGCATGGGTCGCAGCGCCGCCTTGCTGGCAAGGAAGGCGGCCTTGAGGTTCGTCTGGATGACGACGTCCCAGTCCGCCTCGCTCATCCGCATCACCAGGGTGTCGCGAGTCAACCCGGCATTGTTGACGAGCACGTCCAGCCGTCCCCACTGTTTGGCCACGGCCTCGACGGCGATCCCCGGCGCGGCGTTGTCGGCGAAATCCGCCTGCACCGCCATCGCCTCGTGCCCGGCGTGCGAAAGTTGCTCGACCAGCGAGTCCGCCTCCGCCTTCCGGCTGCGGTAGGTGATCGCCACCCTGGCGCCCGCCTCGGCGAAGGCTAGCGCCGTGGCCCGACCGATGCCACGGCTGCCGCCGGTAACCAGCGCGACTTGGTCGGCAAAGGCGTTAGCCGCCATCGACGGTCTCGAGCACGGTCTTCATGCTGGCCAGATCTTCAATATTGTGGACCACCGCCCCGGGGAGAATCTTCTTGACCAGCCCGGTGAGGGTTCGCCGCGGGCCGACCTCCACGTAGGTGTCGGCACCGAGCTGCTGCAGGCGCTGGATCGACTGCGTCCAGCGCACCGGACCGGTTAGCTGGCCGACCATCAACCGGCGGACGTCGTCGGGCTCCGCGTGCTCCTGCGCGTCGGCGTTAAAGACCTCCGGCCGACGCAGCCGCCGGAGCGGGATCTTTTCCCAGGCGGCGGCAAACACCTGGGCGGCGTCGACCATGAGGGGCGAATGGAACGCCCCGCTCACGGGCAGGCGCACCAGGCGCTTGGCTCCCGCTGCGTGCAGATGAGGGCTTACGGCATTCAACCCGGCCTCGCTGCCGGAGATCACGACCTGGCCAGGCGCGTTGTAGTTGGCGACGACCACCAGGCCCTCACTGGCGGCGCAGGCGCGCTCCACGATGGCATCTGGCAGGCCGAGCACCGCGATCATGCCACTGGCCGCCGGCGCGGCCGCCGACATGGCCAACCCGCGCGCCTTGACCGCTGCCAGCGCATCGAGAGGATCGAGCGCCTCCGCCGCGACCAGGCCGGCGAACTCCCCCATGCTGTGGCCGGCCACGAGCGCGGGCGTCAGCCCCCGGGAAGCAGTCAGCCGGAGGAGCGCGAGGCTGTGAAACAGGATGGCGGGCTGGGCGGTCGCCGTCGCCTGCAGTTCCGCTTCGGGTCCCTCCAGCATCAAACGGCCGAGCGGCATGTCGAGGCGGCCCTCGGCCTGATGGAGGAAGTCCGCCGTACTCGGGTCCTGCTCGATCAGATCACGGGCCATCCCGACGAATTGGGCGCCCTGGCCTGGGAACAGGAAGGCGACGGTGATCGGGGTGGACCTAGTCGGTCTTGATGACTTCGCGGCCGTCGTAATAGCCGCAGTTCCGGCAGATGGTGTGCGGCCGCCGCGGCTGGTGGCACTGCGAGCACTCGACCACTGCCGGGCGTTTTATCGCCAGGTGGGCGCGGCGTTCGCCCTGACGGGCATGGGCGTAACGGGTCTTTGGAAGAGCCATGAGCAGCCCATTATAAGGGCGGTGGCTAACGGCCGCTGACGACCTCGACCTCCTTGACGGGCCGGCTGGGGGCCACCCGCAGCGCCTCGACGCCTTTCTTCACCGTGGTGATGGTCCGCAATAACTGGCTCTCCAGGTTCTGCATGACATCCCAGGCGTAGCGGTCGGCAGCCCGGCGGGTCTCGTCGGCTTTCTGGGCCGCCTCCTTGAGCATGGTCTCCGCCTGCTTCTCCGCGCGCTTGACCAGTTCCTGCTGGGCGATCATCGTCTGGGCACGCTCCCCGGCTTTGCTCACCGTCCGCGCCGCCTCCGACTGGGCCTCGGAGAGCAGGCGTTGCTGCTCCTGCAGGGTCCAGCGCGCCTGTTTGATCTCATCCGGCAGGCTGAGCCGGAGATCGTCGACGCAGGCGAGGGCCTCTTCCTGGTCGATGACCACGGTCCGGGTCAGTGGGATCTGGCGGCTGTGGGCAATGAGGTACTCGAGGCGATCGATGGCTTCATGGATGTTCATTCAAGTGCTCCTTCGACAGGGTCGCGGGGTTTCCCGCGTGTGAGACGTTGCTTGAGCGGTCCGACGACGTTGGCTGGGACGAATTCCGAGATGTCGCCACCAAACTCGGCGAGCTCTTTGATCAGGCTGGAACTGAGAAACAGGTGACGCAGGCTGGTGGGGATGAAGACCGTCGTGATGTCGGGTTCCAGCCGTCGGTTCATCAACGCCATCTGAAACTCACTCTCGAAGTCTGACACGGCGCGCAGCCCACGGACGATGACGCGGGCACCAACCTGGCGTGCGAAGTCGATGGTGAGGCCGGCGAAGGTGCTGACCTCGACACTCGGCCGCTCCCCCAGGCTCTCGCGGATCATGGTGACCCGCTCTTCGGTGGTGAATAGCGGCCGCTTGCTGGGATTTTCGAGCACGGCGATCACCACACGGTCGAAGATCCGCGCGGCGCGGTCGACGATGTCCAGGTGTCCGTGGGTCAGCGGATCGAAGCTGCCGGGATACACCGCCGTGATCATTGATACCTGAAGAACGTGAGGCGCGTGCCGCCGTAATCGCGCTGGCGCACCTCTTTGAGCCGCTCCGTCGACGGCAGCGGCTGGCCGCGATAGTGCTCCACCACCAGCAGCGCCTGGTCGCGCAGCGGCGCGCGGTCGAGGGCCTCGAGGGTGGCGGTCAAGCTCGCCCCATCACGGTAGGGAGGATCCATGAGGAGAAGGTTGTAGGTGGCAAGGTCGCCGCCGTGCGACCTTAACCAGTCGATCGCATCGACGCTTGCCACGTCGCCCTGCTGGGCGAAGCCGGTTGCGGCCAAATTCTCGGCGACGATCGTAGCACAGGATCGATCTTGCTCCACGAATGTCGCCGACGCCGCGCCGCGAGAGAGCGCCTCGATACCGAGCGTCCCGGCGCCGGCGAACAGATCGAGCACCCGTGCACCGCGTATGCTGTCGCCGATGATGTTGAACAAGGCCTCACGCACCAATGAGGTTGTCGGCCGCGTGGTGCGGCCCGGCGGGGTCTTGAGCCGGCGGCCGCGACTGGCTCCAGCGGTGACACGCGT
>Ga0193751_1002279_pt1 | contig 11704 bp, 13 predicted proteins | sample L1c2metaG_FD_143050 | JGI IMG/M metagenome (GOLD analysis project Ga0193751, IMG submission 143050) | Soil microbial communities from a riparian zone of the East river system, Colorado, United States - L1c2 | ecosystem: Environmental > Terrestrial > Soil > Riparian zone | place: USA: East River... | reverse complement strand
TCCCGCCTGATCGGCCGTTGTTTTGAGGCTGCTAAACAAAAATACAGGGTGTTCAGCTTTTGGGGCTGCCACCCTGTTTTGGGCCGTGCGGCGGACCGCACTCTTAATTACCAATAAAAAGCAGGCCTCGCTATATACGTGTCACTAGCGTTACCTGGCTCGGAATATGCTATCCCCGGCGACGGGCGTCTCTTGCGTCCGACTCTTCCGCGTCCATTTCACGCTTGGGCGGTTTTGAACTGGCATCGGCATCGTCAGCGGCCTGCTTGGCAGAGTCTTTAGCCTTGCCCCAGGCGTTTTGAACTTTGCCTTCAGCCTGTTTTGCGGTCCCCTTGACTTGCATTTTGGGATCGTTCGTCCATTCGCCCGCTTGGCGCTCAACCCGTCCGGCTACGTCCTTTACTTTTCCTTTAACACGGTCCTTATTCATTTGCATCCTCCTTTGAAATTTGTTTCGCCCACAGCGCCTTTCGGCAAAAGTGTTACGCGATTTTCCTTTGGTTCGGCCGATCTGTTTCTATGTCGTAATTCGACTGCCTGTCGCCCGCTTCGCTTGATCCGTGAGTGTTATCTTGGTGAGACTGAAGCGCTTGCTCGGAATCGAACGATTGCTGGCAAACCTCACAAGTCTGCTGATTCTTAGGATCTTCACTCATTCTGACTCCCCTCGTTGCGCTGATTCGAGTCACCATTCTCCTGCGCGGCCCAATCAATCAGATGTCGAAGGGTACGGAATGTTTGTTGCGTTTTTTTTGAGGTGAGGCGAGATAAGTCGAGCGCGGCCGCACCAAGGCGGAACCGACAAGCGCTAGTGTCACGGTGCGAGCTTTGGTTATACGGGGCTGCGGCCCTGAATGATGCGCACCAGGACTGCAATGATCGCTAAGATCAATAAAATGTGATGAATCCACCCAATGTGTACGAGCTAACCATCCCCAACAACCACAAGATCAGCAGAAGGGCAGCGATTGTGAAGAGCATTCGAGCTAGCTTTCCGCGTCAAGAACCGACGCTAAGGCTGCAGGCTACGCAGGAAGCGAAGGTGAGTCTATCCAGTAAATTAGGTAATTATTGGTTGACGACGCTTTATTCGTAGGTTGGCACTTTTGTAGGCCAAGCCGATTCGAAACCAAAATCAAAAAACTTGCACGATGCCGTTACGCACGGCATAGCGAGTCAAGTCGGCAACCGAATGGAGACCGAGCTTGCGCATGAGATTTGTGCGGTGGGTTTCTGCGGTCTTAACGCTGAGATGGAGCGCGACAGCCACTTCCTTGCTGGTCTTCCCTTCCGCGAGTAATTGAATTACCTCGCGTTCGCGGCCCGTAAGGACTGCAGCGGTCTCGTCTTCCTTCTTCTCACTTGCGGGATATCGACCGTCGGAGATCTCACGGTCAAGAAATCCATCTAGCACCATCTGACTTACTCTCGTAGTGAAGAAAGTTCTGCGAAGCTGTAAAGCCTCAACTGCGGCGACCAAGTCCCGGCCTGCATCTGACTTAAGCAGAAAGCCACGCGCTCCGGCACGAAGGACTTCGCGCACGACCTGATCGGAATCATGCATGGTCAAAATCAAGATGGGAATTTCAGGAAAGATTGCCAGAATCTGACGGGCGGCTTCCAATCCGTTTAAGTTGGGCATGCCGATGTCAAGCAGAATCAGATGAGGGTTCACGCTCGCGGCAAGCTCCACCGCCTCGCGCCCGTCTCTGGCTTCGGCACACACTTCCCAACCCGAATGAGCTTCCAGTAACGCGCGAATCCCTTGGCGCGCTACCTCATGATCGTCTGCAATCAGGATTCGAAGCATTTTCCACCTCCCGACACGTTGGAGCGGTTGAAATGTCGGACCCCGCGCAAACTTCCTAGCACGCGGGCGGGCAGTCCCAGTAGTTCGAAGGCCGGTTGCTTTGGTTTCAAAGGCCAAACCTTGCCAAACGCGTATTCGTTGCATCCACGCGCTTCACGAACCGAACAATTTGAAACTCGTGTAAGTTTTTCCAGAGGAGCCAAGAAGCATCAAATTGTTAGAACTATGGTGTGAACGAGACTTTTTATCCGGCAATACAGTATTTTCCCTAACGAAGAGCGGACCGTGCGGGATACCGCCCTAGGTCAGAGACTCAGGGGGCATTCAACAAAAACTTCGCAGCAACGCAGAGAAGCGCATCTAAAAAGATGCACGGAGGCTCGCCCAAGATGCGTTTCGGTACCACAAGATTTCTTCACTCCAGCCGCTGCACAGCAACCTTCGTAGTGTTGGCAGTCGTTTTTGGGTCAATTGCGTACGGGCAAAATACAACGCAGGCCCCAAGCAGTCCGCCGCCGGCCGCATGGGATCCGGACTACGGTCCTCCGCGGACGGCAATGCCCTCTTCGATTCCGGACTCGTCCAGCGCAGAGCCAAGCGCCCAACCTAACGATCAGCAAATCCCCGGCCAGGAACAACAGTCGCCGATCACGGCGGATAAGTCGGATGACTCAGGACGATTTGTTTTCAAGAAACAAGTGCAAGAGGTGGTCTTGCACGCCACGGTCGCCGATGAAATGGGACGTCTGGTGACGTCACTGGACCGAAGGGCGTTCTCCGTTTATGTGAACAACGTCCCGGAGCCGATCACATCATTCCGCCGAGAAGATGTTCCGGTGGCGCTGGGAATCGTCGTCGATAATTCGGGATCGATGCGTGATAAGCGCGAAAAAGTGAACCAGGCTGTGATTAATTTGATCCGCGCGAGCAATCCACAAGATGAAGTTTTCGTCGTCAACTTCAACCAGACGCCTTATCTGGATCAAGACTTCACCTCTGACGTCAACTTGCTGCAGACCGCCCTGCATCAAGTCTCCAGCCGGGGAAGTACGGCGCTTTACGACGCAGTTGTGGCATCCGCGGTACACCTGCAGAACAATCCGCGGCTCACCAAGAAAGTACTTCTGGTTATCACGGATGGACAAGACAACATGAGCCAGGAGACATTGCAGGACGCGATTCGCAGGCTGCAGCCGAAGAAGGGTACGAGCGTATATGCCATTGGACTGACGGATGAAGGAATGACGCGAACCGGTCGCGACGCCCTCCAGAATCTGGCCACCAGCACAGGAGGAGTCGCGTTCTTTCCGCAGAGTCTGGATGAGGTGGATGAAATTACACGGACGGTCGCGCACGACATTCGCAGCCAGTACACGATCGCATTTAAGCCGGGACTGGGGAAAACCGGATACCAAGCTCTTCGGGTCGAAGCTCGAGGACCAGATCGAACACGGCTCATCGTCCGCACACAAAGCGGATACTATCCCGGAGAGAGCGTTCGCTAGATAGTCCAACCCCACAATGAACTGATCTAGCTAGATTGACTCGCTGGATTGACTCGCTAGTTTGACTAGCTACATCCGCGCCGAGCACATTACAACGGTTTAGGCCGCTGTCGGCCCCGGACCAGTAGGCGTCTTTGGTGGCGGCGGAGGCAACTCGATCTGGATAAGATTGTTCTTAATCGCATAAACAACCAGATCCCGAATGGAGTGGAAGCTCAGTTTCCGCATGATATTGCTGCGGTGCGTTTCGACGGTCTTGGTGCTCAAGTTCAAAAGAGATGCGACTTCCTTGGAGCTGTTGCCTTCCGCCAGCAACTGAGTAATCTCGCGTTCGCGAGCGGTTAAAGTTGGCAGCTTGGGGGCCTCGTTTCTGGAAACGGTCTGGCCCTTTTCCAGGAAGCCGGCCAAGACCAGATCGTTGACCCGGGGGGTGAAAAACATGCGTTTATTCTGTAGCGCTTCCACGGCCGATACGAGGTCGCGCGCAGCATCGGACTTCAATACGAAACCACGAGCGCCGGCGTCGAGCGCCTCGCGAATGACTTGATCCGAATCAGTGATCGTAAGCACGATCACTTTGAAATGAGGGTCGTGCTGCAGGAGCTGGCGCGTGGTGTCTAAGCCGTTAAGGTTAGGCATGCCAATATCGACGATTACGACGTCGGGATTCAGCTGCAACGCCTTTTCGACCGCCTCGCGACCGTCGCTGGCTTCACCACAGACTTCCCAGCCTTCATGTTTCTCGAGCAGCGCGCGCAATCCGCGGCGTACGATTTCGTGGTCATCGGCTAACAGGATCCTCAGCTTCATAATTCCCCTCTTTCTGACCTAGCTGGAGCTGCAGCGTCAGTCCCTTTCAGCGAAACTCGGCAACATTCCGGCCGTTCAAAGCGGTAAAGACGCGATGTTGGCTCACCGCATCAACGGCCGCCAACAGATCGCGCGCGGCATTTGACTTCACAACATATCCCCTGGCCCCGGCTTCCAGGGCTTCGCGCATCATTTGTGGAGAATCGTGCTGAGTGACGAACAGAATCTCAAGTCCGGGACATTCTTGCCGCAGCAGACGACATGCTTCCAGGCCGTTCATTCTCGGCATGGTGACGTCGAGCACCATGACGTCAGGGTTCAAGTCCTTTGCTTTCTCTACCGCTTCAGCCCCGTCCGACGCTTCTCCAATGACTTCCCAACCGGAATGCCCTTCCAAAAGCGTTTTCAAGCCCTGCCTAACAATCGGGTGGTCATCAACCAGCAATATGCGAATTGTCATTCGGATTCAGTCCTTTGGAGAGAGAGCAGACGATTCGCCACATTTTATCTTTCGTTTGTGACAAGCCTGACCAACAATCAATTATTTTGAGCACCACAAAAGATTCTGGGGAGGGCCCCTAACCCACTGAGGCTAACTTTCCATTTGGCAGGGTCCAATACAGGGAATCCTGTATTTCGACTAGGATCTAGGAGGTTTTACCGGTAGCGCCCCCCCTTTTAGGCGTTGTGGCCAGCGGGTATAGCCGGGAAATAAGTTTTGTCGTGCAACAGAACATCCACGGCTTCGACGACGGACCCGATGTCCTGCTTGGCGCAGGCTCCGCGAACACCCGCCTGTCGAGCTGCTTCAGCTAATTGGTGCGAAAGATGTAACGTCACCATAAGAATGGGAATTTTCGGAAACAATTCGGAAATCTGTTTGGCGACATCGACGCCGTTCAGATCCGGCATTTGATAGTCGAGCAGGATTAAATCCGGGGGCGCTTCCAGGACCTGGTGCAAGGCTTCAGCGCCGGTTCGTGCTTCCCCGCAAACGTGCCAAGACTCCTGCTGCTCAAGAATCGCTCGCAGGTAACGCCGGACCGCGGGATTATCATCGACCAGAAGGATGCGGACCATGCGAAAGCCTTTCGTGAGCCGGTTGCGAACTCCATCATCCGTGCAAAAGGGGCTTTCGCGGGAAAACGCCTTTAAACGAATCCTGACTTCATTTCCCCGGGCTATGGCCCTTTTCATTGTGCTGTTTCATGACCGTGCGCGCGGCAACCTCTTTTGCCCTGCTGCCATAGCGCCCGGAGCGCTCTGCGCTTTCCTTAATGTGCTCGTGTTCGCGTTGCTCTTTTGCGCCTACACCGCGTAGATGCTTCTTTCCTAGCATGACGCAGAGCCTCAAAGGGGTCTTAGTCAACCTATGGAAAGCACTTGCCATGAACAATCCAGTAAAGCCTGTAGGGTTACTACTTAATTAATGCATTCGCACCGTGCTTTTCGCGCCTACCATATACCCTTATCGCTTCCCGTTATTTTCTGTCCCAAGGCAGCGGCAGTTGCCAGGCCCGGCAACAAGCTTAAACGGAGGCTATTTCGAACCTCGCCCTTCCGCAGAAGGGTCATCAGTTCGGACGCATACAAGTTCATCGAGTGAGGCAGGATTGAAACGCGGAGGAAATCCCGCCGAAAGCGGACTTGATCGGTGCCGAATCTCGCTGACGTCGTCACCTGCGTCGGCAGAGGGAGGCCCTGTCCGCGATAAGCCTCAACGTACTCCGAAATGATCGTCAGATAAGTGGCGATCCCTTCCCAGAGCCCGGCGGCAGAACCCAGGGCATGCAAATAGTCGAAGTCGATCAGGCGCAAGTCCAAAAGCCGGGCATTGTCCACAATGTCGCAAAGTCGAATATAGAAATGTCGATACATGCGTTGGAGCGTACTGATGACAAAACGGTCCTCCGGCGCCGCAACGCGAAAAGGATGGCCGTGAACCTCGGACATGCGACCGCGGGCTGAGAGAGATTGGGTGACTGCGGTTTGCTCGCCCGTCTGTCCCAGTCGGCGAACATGAACTTCAATAAGTTCTGGCAGCCCTGGAACCACAAAATTCCACTTGTTCGCCAGGCGATCCCCCCAGCTGCGGTCGTGGAGTTTCGCTTTGAAACGCGCGCCCATTAGTTCGATGACCTGCGCGGCTTCCGCGTTCGTGTAGAGGTCGAGGTCGCTGCCAAGGTCCGGCCAGTGATCCAGGGACTTGATTATCGTGACTGGACAACCGCCCTCCTCAAGGGTTGAGCAAATCTCCGCCAGAAAACCGACAGCATGATGGATGCGCGCTCCTTCTTCCTGAATTGCGCCCTCGGCCCGTTCCGCTGCCTCATGGTTTCCCTGTGATTCGAGAATCTGCTGGAGAGGCAGGAATGCTCGCATGATCACGTGATTAGTGCTGGCCAGGGCTCTGAGACTCTCGAAGTCGTCTTGGCCTGACGCGGCTGCAAGTTCACACACTCGCTCGGAGTACGTATCGCTACTTGGAGTCACACTGACGTCCAGTGACGACAGCGTGCTGAGCAATAGCTCAGACAAAAGTTGGAGGTTTTTAGACGAGTCGCGCACGTACTCCATCCGATGGAACTCCATTTCAGCTGTAATGAGACGGCCCGCAGCTTGGATGTGAAAAAGCCTAGGTTGGTTGGCGTTCGCTGCCGGAAGAGGCGGTTAAGAAGCCAGCAAATGGAAGCGCAAACACGATGGGTCCGACGTTGGGAGGCAACCTAAACGCGCGGTATGGCACCCAAAGGCGGTCGAGGGAAAAAGTGTGGAAAGAAACGCGTCCGCCGCGGTTGGAACAGAGGCAGAGGCGATCCCGTCTGAAACACGAGTAGTCTCGCCTGGAAGCCGGGCAATTCCCCTGAGTCTTGTTCTTCTGGCAGCGGTAGCGGTACATTTGCCGCTGTTGTTGATGGAATTGCCGCTGAAGACCTACGACACGAATTTCCATATCTTCTTCGCTTCGCACTATCTGCATCACTGGTTCGATCCCTGGAATCCGAAATGGTACGCCGGATTTTCGCAGACCACATATCCGCCGCTGCCACAGCAGTGGCTGGCGGTGGTGTCGAATATCATGGGCTTGGACATGGCATACATGGCGGTGCAGTTTGTGGGGATTCTGCTATTGGTGCTGGGAGTGTACCGCTTTTCGCTGCTGTGGGTAGACCGGCGGGCCGCGGCGTTGGCGGCTCTGGCCAGCGTGTTTCTAGGCTCGGAATCGTTTCTGATTTACTCGGCTGGACAGTTGTCGACCACCTGCGCGGCGCCGCTTTATTTAAACGCGCTTCCATATTTGTTCGAGTGGGTGAGGTATGGCAAGGGACGCTCGTTTCTCAAAGGTGCGGCGCTATCAGTAGCGGCGGCGGCGGCACATCATGCCACGCTGTTGTTCGGGTCGCTGTTTTTCGCGCTTCCGGTGCTGGCGCTGGTCGTACTGGATGGGCAGAAGAGCGCTCGGCGAGAGCGAGATAACCCGCGGGGCGAGGGAAGAGCTTTCTCGCTTCCAGCATTTGTCATACGCACGGTCAGCTTGGCGGTGGTGGTAGGAATCAGCGTGGCGGTGGTCCTCCTGCCATTCTGGATTGCGCTGATTCACTATCCGGTGACGCAAGCTCCGATTCCGCACCCCAGCCGCGCCAACTACATACTCAGTCCGCAGTGGGGCTTGAATTACTTTGTGATTCCTTACGGCGCGCTGATTCTGGCGTTGCCCTACATCAGCTGGCGAGGATCGACGACCCGGCGGCTACGGCCGTTACTGCTAGGTTTCTGGGTGACATTCCTGATCGGACTGGGGGGAACGACGCCGGTGGGGCGGATTTTGTTGGGCCGAGCTTTTGAAGTGCTGACCATGGAGCGCTTCACTTACTGGGCGACGTTGCTGGCGCTGCCGTTTGTGGGACTGCTGGCCAGCGAACTGATCGAGCGCTATCGCATGCGCGCGGCGGTGGGATTGATGGCGGCGGCGGCGCTGACCTGCGGATTGGCGATGGCATGGTCGACCTACCATCCGGCCGATGCGGCGGATTTTAAGGTCGATCCGGTGGCGGCATGGCTGAATCGGGATGGGCACGATCGCTATCGCTATATCACGCTCGGGTTTGGCAACAAAATTTCTCGCCTGGCGGTGCTGACCGATGCCAGCAGCGTGGATGGGGAGTGGAACTCGGGGCGCATGCTGCCGGAGTTGACCGAGAACGGAGCGGCGCAGCTGACCAGTTCGAAGTATTTTGGCAAGCCGGGGCTGGACGCGTTGAACGCGATGCTGCATCACGCGGATCGTTATGGACTGAAGTGGGTGTTTGTGCGCGATCCCTACTACGACCCGCTGCTGGTGTTTGCCGGCTGGCGTAAGGTGGATGATCTGGAAGACAAGACGATCAGCGTGTGGAGCAAAGAGGCGGTACCGCCGGCGGTGCCGGTGAATGCGCCGCAGATACCGCCGGCGTGGCAAGGATTGATGTGGGGAATCTTTCCCATGGCCAGCAGCCTGCTGGCGCTGTTACTGGTGCTGATGCCCGAACGACGATGGCGCGGGCGGGAAGCGGTCGAATCCGACTCGCAGCGGGATCTGGTAATGGAGAGAGAGCGGGTGGTCTCGTGAACCGTGACCTTAGGAACCATGATCCTATGAACCGTGATCTCGAAAGTCGTGACGCTGTCAATCGTGCCCGGGTGAGTCCAGGCGGAAGTCTGCTGGCAATTGTCATTGCAGCGGCGACGCTCGTCTTGATTGTTTTGGGGACGATTTGGCCGGCGCCTTCGGCTGCGGCAATGGCGGGAGCCGGAGCGGATTTGCTGCGAGCCTCGTCTACGCCCGAAGCGGCCGTAAACAATCTGGCACACGAGATTGCGCAGAACGCCTGGCAGCGGGCATATTCGAATCTGGCCAACAAGAATGAGTTCAGCGAACCGGATTTTGTGCACGATTTGACCGGAGGATATTCGAGTCTGCGCACCTACGCGAGTCTCGATACTTTCGAAGTGCGGCCGCTGCATGCTTCGGCCAATGAAGCGCAAGTGCAACTGCGGTTGCGCTGGTCGACCGTCGTGGGAACGTTCGCCGATACACGCGAACTGCGGGTGGTGAACAGCGGTGGCCGCTGGCAGGTGGTGTGGCCGCTGGTGAAAGAGCCGCGGGTGCCGCCGCAGGTGATTGCTGTGAACTATCTGCGCTGGGACGTGATCTACCGGGGCGCGGAGGACGACTGGGGAGCGCAAGACGTCGAAGCGCCGCACGTGCGCATCGTAGACATGCATCCGGTGGAACGCGCCGAGGGCGTGGTGTTATTGGGCGAACTGTTGAATGAAGATGTGGTGCCCGCCTATGTGACGGTGAAGGCGACGTTGCTGGGGAAAAACGGGGTAGCTATTGCCACCGAAGACAGCTTCGACAAAATCTCACACGTACTGCTGCCGAAGCAGGTCACGCCGTTTCTGATCGCGTTTCACAAGGTGGAGCTCTCGCAGGTCGACAGCGTGAAGATGGAACCGTCGTCAACGCTGATTGCGGCGTCGGCGGATCCAGTGATTGAGATCGAAGATCAGAAGCTGAATCCCCCCCCGGGAGCCACCTTCACCGGCAAACTGGTGAATCAAAGCGGGCAGGTAGTCAACGTGGCGCACGTGCTGGGAACGTTCTATGACAGCAGCGGACAACTGGTGTGGGTGGCAGACCAGTATATCGATCGCGCGCTGTTGCCGCAGATTCCGGAGTCGTTTGCCATTCCTCTTCCCGCCGATCTGGCCCGCAAAGTCAGCAGCCAACGCGCGGTGACGACGACCTACACTTCGGGCCAGTTCCAATGACGTTCACAGTCAAAGTGCTGGGCAGATTGCTGGTGACCGCAATGCTGTTGACCGCGATCCCGCTGGCAATCGCGCAAACCGGGACTCTGCGCTTGCCGCGAACAGTGGAAGCGGGGAGCGCATTTTCGATTCCGACTTCCGGCAGCGGCAAAGCAGTGCTCTACATCGTGGGGCCGGCGCAGGTGCTGCGGCGCGAGGTAAAGCTGGGCGAGAGTATTTCGTTTGCCGCGGGCGACTTGCACAATGCGGGCCGCTATGTGGTCGTGCTGGTAGGCGAGTCTTCTAGCGAGAATGGAGCCTTCGATGTGGTCGCGTCTCATCCGGCGAGTTTGAGTTTTCTGGCGAAGCCCTCGCGTTTGCCAGTCGGCTTACAGAATGGCATCAGCGGCGTGGTGTATGTGTTTGACACGTATCGCAACCTCGTCATCGCACCCACCGAAGTTTCGTTTGAACTTGCGGGAGTGGCCGGCGCGGGGCAGACGCGGACGGTTGCGACGCGCGACGGCGTGGCCTGGACGAAACTCAATTCGGCGACCAAGGAAGGCGCGGCGCAGTTCATTGCGCGCGATGGAAGTGTGAGCGCCACGCGCGTGATCCAGCAGGTTCCCGGGGATCCCTGCCGGTTGCGCATGAACGCACGCTTATCGAATCAGAAATTGCAGGGCCAGAAGCTCTCAGGTTCGAAGCCGGGGGATCAGAAACAGGAAAAGCGGCTGACGCTCGAAACCGATCCGGTGCGTGATTGTGGCGGCAATGCCGTACCCGACGGAACAATCGTGACCTTCAAAGAGATTTACAAGGACGGCGAAGCCACGGTCGACGTGCCCGTGAAACGTGGCGTGGCGCGGACGGAGATGCCGGCTTATCCGGGAGCGACCATCTCGGTGGCCACCGGAGTGGTGATGGGGAATGAGATCCGCTGGGGAAAATAGTGATGCATAAAACGCTTCTCTTGGTGGGGTGCTCGATCTTCGCTGCGATGTTGGGGTTTGCGGCGGACCAGACCGGGGCTGACAAGCCAGCGGTGAGGTTGGCGCCGACGAACACGGTCGGGCCGCGGACGCTGGAGAAGCAGACCGAGACAGCAGTGGTGCGCGATTATCTGGAAGCCTGGCACAACATGAGTGCGGCGCTTGAGCAGAATCGCGCCGAGCTTCTGGAAGCAGATTTTGTGGGCACGGCCAAACAGAAGCTGTCTGACACCATTCACGAGCAGGCCCGGCTGGGCATGGAGACACGCTATCGCGACACCGCGCACGATCTGCGACTAACATTTTATTCGCCGGAAGGAATGTCGATTCAACTGCTGGACACCGTCGACTATCAAGTGCAGATCGTGGACCACGGCAAGGTGCTGAGCACGCAGCCGGTCCGCGCCCGTTACGTTGCCGTATTGACTCCCACCGAAGTGCGTTGGAAAGTGCGGGTGTTTCAGGCCGAACCGCAATGATGGGCCCTAATAATAATGGGCCGCTAATGATGTGTCCGTCTCATGGATGAACATGAGTAAGCGTGCATGAGAATGACGCGCACATTCAGTACAAACCTGTACATCGCTGCCGCACGTTGCGGCCTAAGATAGCAAACAAGCATCTCGGTAAGGTGCTACACAACAGTCAGGGCGCGCCTTGCAACAAAGAGATGGTCTGATATGGCGCTATGGTGACGATCCCAAGGAGAACTTTCATGATTTCCGTGGTGGTACCGATTTATAACGAAGAGGAGATCGTAACCGCGTTTCACTCCGCCCTGGCCGGCGCCATGC
>Ga0193751_1002278_pt1 | contig 11708 bp, 10 predicted proteins | sample L1c2metaG_FD_143050 | JGI IMG/M metagenome (GOLD analysis project Ga0193751, IMG submission 143050) | Soil microbial communities from a riparian zone of the East river system, Colorado, United States - L1c2 | ecosystem: Environmental > Terrestrial > Soil > Riparian zone | place: USA: East River... | reverse complement strand
CCCGCTAAGCCGCCTACCTTATCGCCGGGCGTATTTAGCGGTCCTGGCCATCAATATCGCAATGTTAGCAGTGATATTTGTTCTCCTTTTGCCCTGGATGCGGAGCCTGATGGCATTATACCGATGGCTTCCTCTAGCCCTCCTTCTTGGATTTCTTCCGATTGCTGCGGCACTGATGCAGGGTCAGGACTCAATCCTTCTTACAGCCCTACTGGTCGGCGCGTTTGTATTGCTCACAAATGGGCACGAATTTGCGGGCGGCGGCCTTGTTGGACTAGGGTTATTCAAATTCCAACTCGTTATTCCCATCGCTCTGCTTTTCCTGTTGTGGCGGCGGTGGCGGTTTGTCTTGGGATTTTCCGCATGTCTGGCGATTCTTGCGTCGGGATCTGTATGGCTTGTGGGCACGGAGCAAGCTCGCCTGTATGTTCGATCATTATTTTCGATAGGCGGGGCGATCGCCCCAAGCTCGAATCTGTTGCGCTACCCAGTTCCGCTACAAATGATGGCCAATCTTCACGGGTTCGTGTTCGGAGCTTGGGGCGGCAAGCTTTCTCTAAGCTGGATACAAGTCATAACGGTTCTCCTCTCGATTGCAGCATTGGCGTGGACGGCGTTTCGTGGCCACCAGATCTACAGCGCCGCCCACCAACTGTTGCTCGCGGTTCCCTGTGGCGTCCTGGTCAGTTATTACGCTTTCATTCATGATCTGAGCGTGCTGTTCCTCCCAACGATAGTGTTGCTCAATTTTTTCTTGCGTTACGAAGGCACGGGCGGGAAGGAGAAGTGGATCGGCCGGTCTGCCGGATTCATGTTTGTCATTCCGTTGGTCGAATCCTTTTCCCCGGAGCATTTTTACCTGGCGGCGATGGGCGGCTTTTCTCTTCTATTCGGCGTGAGTGCAGCTCGCAACAGTCCAGCTTTTGTCAGCGAGAAAAGTACCCGTGATGAAACCGGGGCGGTTTTTCTAAGGATCAGCCCAGGAACCTAGCGTCCACCAACCGCGTACTTGGCGTCCGCAGGCGGTGAGTGGTTTGGCTGGCTTGGACCATCACCGAGCTTGGAAAGTTGTTAACAGATGTATTCACCTGGGGCCTTCCGAAGTGTATGGAAGTCTTCAGAGGGTAAATGGTTTCCATTCTTCTATTCAGCTTCCAAGCAACGGCACCTCCAAAGTCCCAGCTGAGGAAATAGCTAACTCCTTTCAGATCATTGGGAAGGCGAGCTCCGGTCGCGTACTGGGGCTTTGGCCACCTACTTGCCAGTAGGTAAGGCATAGCGTAACCCACCGCAGGCCCCAAGGCGTTGGGAGCTGAGTGACTAAAATTCTGAGGAGACTATATAAATGACGACTTTCGTTTTGAATTCTCTTGCCCGTCTGCACAAGGATGAGGCTGGCCAAGGCTTAGTTGAGTACCTGTTGATTCTGGCTCTGGTGGCCTTCGCCGCCACAGCGGGCATGGGCCAACTTGCGAGCGGCCTGAACAGCGCGTTCAGCGCCATCGGCAGCATCCTGGGTAAGTACATCTAGGTCGCTTTTCGTTTCCCGCGATGGGCATGTGCTCGGTCTCGCCCGCCCCGGAGCCAATTCTGGTCCGGGGCGAACTTGACCGGCGACACCTCGGGTTTGGGAAAGCCGCGTTCGCGAAGTGGCTTTTGGCTGGGAGCGATCACTTCTTCAGTCCGCGTTCCGGGAAATCAAGCCGTCGGAGCGCTAAACCTCACCCGTTTTGGTGGGCTGCATCAGCTCGGATACATTGCTTTTGGGTACAATAGAAAATACTATCAAGTTAGCCTTTCGCCCTTTAATATCCGATTTAAGCTCTCATGAAGGTTGTTCAGGCAGTCCGCGAATGCGTCAGGGTTTATCTCGACAAACCTACGCATGACGCGCATATTCTTTTGTGGAGGTGATTTACGGGCCTGCAGAGATTGTTGACGGCGTTTGTGATTGCGGCCTTACTCGCCGGAGGCATCACCTACCTATTTTACAAGCGAATGAGCGCCAATTCGCAGCAGCGCAAAGCCCTCCAGATCGTGATCGCTAAGGCAGACTTGGCAATGGGCGCGACACTCTCCGCGAACGATGTCGCTCTGGATAACTGGTACGCCGATGCGCCTCCAGCAGGGGCATTCACTGACATCAAAGAGGTCATCGGGCGTCCGCTGCTCTTCGGTGTCTCGGCAAAAGAGCCGATACTGCTTCGGGAGTTAGGCGTTGAAGGAGCGGGAATCGGGCTTGCTGGAAAAATACCGACTGGAATGCGCGCGATTGCAATCCGGTCCAGCGAATTGGTGGGCGTGGCTGGGTTTGTGTTTCCCGGGTCGAAAGTGGATCTGCTTATGACCTTCACTCCTCCTGGTACTACCGAGCCCATCACCCAAACTGTCTTGCAGGATATCGAAGTATTGACGATCGGGCAGACCATCGCGCCTGACCCACAGGGTAAGCCGCAACCGGTCGGTGTGGTTACGCTGTTGCTTTCTCCGGAGGATTCGCAGAAGCTGCAATTGGCTAGCGCACAGGGCAGCTTGCAGTTTGTGCTTCGCAGCGGAGCAGATGTGAAAACTGCGGTATTACGGCCTGCGCGAATGGAACAGCTTATCCCTTCAGACCGGCCGGCATCGGTGGTCGCCGCACCCGGGGTCAGGCGTGCTCCGCGAAAGACTCCGCCGCCATCGCCGATTTATCAGATGGAAGTGATCCAGGGTACGCAGCGTAGTATTCAGAAATTCTAAAGCGAGGATTCTACCTCAAAACGATGAGAACCTTTGCGTTGGGACAAGTTAAGACCTCCTTGCTCATTTTCGGCTTAGCCGTATTGCTAGCCCGAGTTCCTGCCGCTGCCCAAGCAGAAGGCCAGACATTGCACGTTTTTGTGGGCAAGTCGGTGGTGATAAACCTGCAGGCGCCGGTCACCCGAATCTTGTCGAGCAACCCTGCCGTCATCGACACGCTGGCCACCTCGCAGACGCAGATTGTGGTGGAAGGTAAACTGGCCGGATCGAGCAGCCTGATCCTGTGGGACGCCACCGGACATTCGCAGATGCTGGATGTGACCGTGGATGTGAACATCGCGCATTTGCGAACTACTCTCGAGCAGACCTACCCGGGGGAAGTAATCACCATTCAATCGGATGGTGCGCATTTGATTCTTACTGGCACGGTCTCCGACGCGAAGATTGTTGATGATGTGGGCAAGATGGCAGCGGCCTACTCCACCGGAGTAGTTAACTCTCTTCTGGTAGCTCCGGTGCACGAGGAACAGATCCTGCTGGAGGTTAAGTTCGCCGAAGTCGACCGCACCAAGCTGCAGCAGTTCGGCATTAACATTTTGAGCGGGATGGGAAATACACTCAGTGGGATTAATACCCAACAGTTCTCGCCACCAACTCTAACTTCTTCGGTCACAGCGCCTTCAAGCGGGCCTACCCAGACCACCGGCTCTCTAAATCTCACCGATGCCCTCAATATTTTTGCCTTGCGGCCGGACATAAACCTGGGCGCGACCATTCGGGCCCTCGAAGGCAAGTCCGTATTGCAAATTCTGGCCGAGCCGAACCTTCTGGCTCTTAATGGGCAAAAAGCGAGTTTTCTGGCGGGCGGGGAGTTCCCGGTCCCGGTCGTCCAAGGCGGTCAAAGTGTTGGGGTTGTAACCATTCAGTTTCGCCCCTTTGGCGTGAGGTTGGAGTTCACCGCATTTGTCGGCAAGGACCGAGTGATTAGGCTACATGTGTCACCAGAGGTTAGTACCTTAGATTTCAGTAACGCCGCCATCATTTCTGGCTTCACGGTTCCCGCGCTTTCCACGCGCCGTGCCGAAACCGAGATCGAGCTCAAAGATGGGCAGTCGTTCGGAATCGCCGGTCTCCTCGATAATCGTGCGCAGGTGCAGCTGAGCAAGATTCCTGGAATCGGCGACATTCCGATCTTGGGAAATCTCTTCCGGTCTCACAGCGTGAGCCGCAGCAACAGCGAACTGGTTGTGCTGGTGACGCCGCGATTGGTTGATCCGGTGAAACTGAACTCTCCGCCGCCGGTGCCGCCGGCTAGTCCCATTAAATTCCTGGACAACCGCAGTTTTGATCACGGGCTGCCCAATCGATCGCCACAGGCGGCAGATAGCAGTTCGCCGTCTCCGAGTCCGAAATGAATCCGATGTCCATCCGAGATGCGGCCAACAGTTCACCGCGCGAAAGTTTCTCGACCAGTGAGCCTCTCTCCGTAGTCGGGGTTTGTCTCGACGAAGAAACCTGGACGGTGTTAAAAGGCTTCGCCGAGTCTGCGCCTCTGATTAAATTGCGGTCTCACATCTCGGAGTACCGGGTGCAGGACTCAGATTCGCCAGGAGAGTGGATGGGCAGCCCGCCGCCCGACATTTGTCTTATCGATTTTGACCGTGATCGGCGCAAGGCGGCCCAGGTCGCGGAGAACATTCACAGCGCAGCTCCGGAATGCGCTGTCTTTGCCGTCTCCGCGGACGCCCAGCCCGATCTGATTATTCAGGCCATGCGCAGCGGTTGCAGCGAGTATCTGCTGAAAACCGTGGGCAAAGAGCAACTGCTGAATGCTGTGGCGCGTGTCGGCGGACGGCGGAGGGAGCGAACTCAGCCCTTCAAGGCCCAAGTGCTGGCATTTATGGGAGCCAAAGGCGGCTGCGGCGTTACCAGCCTGGTCACGCAACTGGGCGCCCTGCTGGCCAATTCGTTTTCCAAGAAAACGCTGATCGTGGATCTACATCCCGACTTCGGCGATGCGGCGCTGTATTTGGGGATGACGAAATACCGTTATCATTTTTTCGAATTGGTGGAAAACAACGACCGACTGGATGCCGAGTTGCTTCAGAGCTTTCTGGCCCACCACTCCAGCGGCCTGGAACTGATTCCCGCCCCCGAGGGAAATGACGCCCCCCGGCGCATTCTCCCCGGCGCTGTGGCACAAACCTTCGACTTTCTGCGTATGCGCTACGACTACATCCTGGTGGACATGGCTCCCGGCTTAAGCGACGAGAACTTGGAGATGATCCGCCATTGCGATCAACTGCAAGTGGTGACCGTTGCCGAGGTATCGGCACTTCGCAATGTGGTCCGCCATTTCGACTATCTGACCCGAAAGGAAATCCCCCGCGAAAGGTTCCGGGTGGTCTTGAACCGCCATCAGAAGCGGGCTTTGATCAGTGACAGCGAGATCGAGAAGACGCTGGGGCAGAAGATCTACTGGAAGGTACCAAACCAATATGCTCACGTTGTGAAAGCAATCAACGGTGGCGATCCAATTGCACTGCTTTCCAGTTCGGATGTCACCAAGAACTTGAAGGAGTTCGCTTCGATTCTGGGAGCCAAACCTTCATCCGGTGAAAAGAAGAAAGAAAGTTCGGGGTTTTTAGGGCTTCTGGGAAGGTCGTAAGGGGGATGTATGGGGGAGTTTAATTCGATCTCGACGCAATTGGGCTTGCAGGCTACGGCCGTGGGCACGGAGGCGAAGCGCACCGGCTTGAGTTTCAAGGAGTACCAGGAGCTGAAGTCTTCGGTACACCGGGATCTTATTAGCCGGGTAGACCTTGAACGAGTGGCGAATCAGCGTGATGAGGGTACTCGCACCCAAGTTCTTTCCGTGATTCAGGACCTGGTCGCCAATCTCAAGACCCCCCTGAGCGGTCGCGAGCGCGAGCGGCTGTCGCTTGAAGTTCTGGACGAGGTCTTTGGCCTCGGCCCTCTGGAGCCGCTGCTGCAGGATCCGACCATCAACGACATCCTGGTCAATGGCCCCAAGCAGGTTTACGTGGAGCGCTCCGGAATGCTTGAAGAGAGCAACATAATGTTCAAGGACAACGCCCACCTGATGAACATTATCGACAAGATCGTTTCCGGGGTTGGACGCCGCGTGGATGAATCTTCGCCGATGGTAGATGCCCGCCTCGCCGACGGATCGCGCGTGAATGTGATCATTCCACCCCTGGCCATTGACGGCGCGCACCTCTCCATCCGCCGCTTCGGACACATTCCGATCTCAGAAGATGATCTGATCAAGAACCAAACGCTCACCCAGCCCATGCTGGAACTGCTGCGTGGAGCGGTGAAGTCACGCCTCAATATCGTGATCTCCGGCGGAACCGGCGCCGGTAAGACGACTCTTCTGAATGTCCTCTCCGGGTACATCTCCGAGAAAGAACGGATCGTGACCGTTGAAGACTCCGCCGAACTGCAGATGAAACAGCGGCATTGTGTGCGCCTCGAAACTCGCCCCGCCAATATCGAAGGCAAGGGTGCGGTAATGCAGCGGCAACTCGTGATCAACTGCCTCAGAATGCGTCCTGACCGGATCGTGGTAGGCGAGGTGCGTGGCGAGGAAGCACTCGACATGTTACAGGCCATGAACACCGGCCACGATGGTTCATTGACCACGGTGCACGCCAATAACCCGCGCGACGCCATCGCCCGTATCGAAACCATGGCCATGATGGCGAACCTGAACATTCCTGAGAAGGCGGTGCGGCGGCAGATTGCATCAGCGATTCAGTTGATCGTGCAGATTTCGCGCTTCAATGACGGCACGCGCCGCATTACGCACCTGAGCGAGATCACCGGCATGGAAGAGGACATCGTCAGTATGCAAGACGTCTTTGTGTTCGAGAAACAGGGAGTTTCTGCGGATGGACGCGTCCTCGGAGCATTCACCGCCACTGGAATTCGTCCCAAATTTGCAGAGCGGTTGAAGGCCTCGGGAATCAATGTTCCTGGGTCTTGGTTTGATCATTCGTTTAGCATCTGAGCTTGAGGAAAAGCGATGCCAGTATTGTTTTTTTTGTTGCTGCTGATGGTCACCTTCGTGGTCGCGTTCTATTTTTTGCGGCCAACGAAGACCGAGACTGCGGTGCAGCAGCGCCTGGACGATATCCAAGTTCGGCGAACCGAAGATTCGGCGGAGACCATTCTGAAAGAAGAGGGGTACAGCCGCAACCCAGAGTACAGTCAGGTCATACGCGAGATTCCTGGCGCGCTCGGCACCTTAGATTTGATCAGGCAGGCGGGCAAGACTTGGACCGTCGGCTCGGTGATGGGCATTTCGCTGGCGGCCACTGTATTCACCGCGTTGATTGCATCATTGATTTTGCCCAGCACCTTTCTTGCGGTGGGCGCGGGAATCGTAGCCGGATCTATTCCCTACATCGTTCTCGTGGTCATGCGGGAGCAGCGATTCCGCAAGTGTGACGAACTATTGCCCGAGTGCATTGATCTTATGGCACGCGGCCTTCGGGCAGGGCACGCGCTCACAGCTGTGCTGGAGATGGTCGGAACGGAAACCGCCGAACCCCTCTCCTCCGAGTTCCGCCGTTTGGCTGAGGAGCACTCACTCGGGCTACCGCTGCGGGATGCCACCATGAATCTGGTGGCCCGATTGCCTAGGGACGATATGCGCTTTCTGGCCACCGCGATCCTTTTGCAGAAGGAGACCGGAGGCAATCTCGCGGTCATTCTTGATAAGACTGCCGCGGTCGCGCGGGAACGCGCGCGATTGCGAGGCCAGCTGGCGATCTATACCGCCCAGGGCCGAGTCACGGGGTGGGTACTGTGTCTGATGCCATTCATCATGTTCGGCTTGCTCAGCGCGGTAAATTGGCAGTTTGAAAAATTGCTTTTCACTGAAGACTTTGGTCGGACTATGGTCTACTTTGGGCTTGGTCTAATGGTTCTTGGGGTCTTGGCCATCCGCAAGATCATTGACGTGAAGGTTTAGGCTATGACATTCATTATTTTAGGAGTGTCCCTGTTCGTTGGCTTCCTGTTCCTGTTCTTACTGCTGACGCAACGGCAGTCGGCGGCAGGAGCTTTGCTCCAGGAAGTCACTAGGCAGGGTCGCGTCCAAGCTGGCGTTCCTGCCTGGCGCGGTGCCGTAGACGTGAACTACCTCGCCAAACCCTTCACTTTGGTGCGCAGTTTGTTTGCACCGGAACCGAATCCAGAACTGGTGCGCCGGCTCATGTTAGCCGGTTATCGCAACCCGGCGGGCGCCGATATTTTCCTTGGAGCTCGGCTGGCGCTTCCTGCGGTGTTTGGCTTGCTCATCGCACTGTTCGTCAACAACAACACGATCATGTATTTCATCCTCGCTATCGGCGTGGGTTTTTTTCTCCCCGATTTTTGGCTCAACTGGTCAATAAAGAAGCGCCGGGAACGCATCCGGCTCAGCCTGCCCGACGGTCTCGACTTTCTTGCAATTTGCCTTGAGGCCGGGCTCGGTCTCGATCAAGGCATCGTTCGCCTGGGGCAGGAACTGCGGGTCAGCCATCCCGCACTGGCGGAGGAATTGCTCCAGATTAATTTCGAACAGCGCGCGGGCGTGCCGCGAATCACCGCTTGGAAGGCCCTCGCCGACCGCGTAGATCTGGAAATGGTTCGTTCCTTCGTCGCCATGCTGATTCAGACCGACCGCTTCGGGACGCCGCTTTCCAAATCGCTGGGAACTTTTTCCGACTCTTTGCGGACCCAGCGCCGGCAAAAGGCGGAAGAAATAGCGGCAAAGACCACCATCAAGCTACTCTTCCCCCTGGCCCTATTCATCGCTCCGGCAATGGGCATTGTTTTGCTGGGCCCGGCTGCACTGTCGTTGGTTAAGAATTTCAAACATATGTTGGGGTAGTTGGGGCGGTATCAGTAAGTTTTGGGAGTTCAATCTGATTCGAGGTGACAAATGGACAACGTAACGTTGATTCGCGTGGTTTCGGGCATTCTGGCGGTAGTGGTATTCATCACGCTGGTTTACCGCATGAAGAAAAAAGCACCTCGTTAACACGAACCTTCGAACCCCCTTGGGAAGGGTAACGCATGTTTAAGAAGCGACGGCACGTCTTTGTCTATAACAAGTCGAAGGAGACCTTTTTGGCCTTCCGGGTCGAGGTCTGCGACTCGATTTTGGGCCGCCTTCGCGGGTTGTTGGGCAAAAGGTCTCTGAAGCCGGACAGCGGAGTCTGGATCGTGCCGGCTAACGCAGTTCACACCATTGGAATGCTCTTTTCGTTTGACCTAGTGTTAATCGACAAGAACTTCAAGGTGGTGGGACTGCGCGAACTGGTGCGCCCTTTCAGGATTACACTGCCCGAACGCGGGGCGGAGAGTGTGCTGGAACTCCCGGCGCATTCGATCTTCCGCAGCCGTACTCAAATCGGGGACCAACTGCACATTGATCGCTACGAGGCGCGGAAACCCTCCTCGAAGTTCCTGGAGCAACCTATTGATCAACATGGGGCGCAAGCAGGAGTGGGTGGCTTCGAACCACGTGGGCACGTCGTTCCGCTTCAGCCGCAAAGCTCCAAGGCGGATTCACGCCGTTCGAGCTACGCGGATACCAAGGTCAGATAAGCATCGCGTTGCGGGCGGTCCGTCTCCACAAACGAACCGCTCGCGTTATCCCCTTTTGCCGGAACGCGGACATTCCTTCCTCTTTGTCTTTGGGCGCGCCGGCACCAAACAGTGCTAGTGTTTTCGCATCCCTGCCATTGACAGTTATAAGACAATTGCTCCCGAGCGCGCAGCATCAGATTGGATGTGCCCTGGCAGGCTCATCCGTCTTTGATGTAGATACTGTTCTCACTCTTCGAATGATGATTCAAGGAGAGACTGGTATGTCCTTCCGTTACAGGTTGGGATGGAGCAGTATCTCGACACGCGGCCTTACGTGCTCGATTCTTCTGCTCTTCCCTTCCCTCAACTTGGCCGTCTGGCTTCCCTAGAACAGGAATTTCAGCTCTAGTTGAATCTCCCTTGCGGACCGCCAGAATTTGATTGAGAGTCCGCGAACCGATGTGGGTTGTCTGGCAATCTGAAATTGGTATGGTTTGGAAGGTTGGAGAACTCTGCCCGGAACTGAAGTTCCTGGCCGGAAATGAAAAGGTCCTAGTCGGACTACTTCAACCCGGATGATCTCGAAAACGCTCTGCAGCTGCTAAAGCATTCGACGGAGCAGTGCTCCAGCCTGGGTGATGCCTGGTATTACCGCTCCCTGATCGAGAAACAACTCGGACATCCGGTACAGGCGAATTACGCGCTAGGCAAAGCCAAGATGTTCGGCGCCGACGCGTTGGAGCAGAAGGCAGATCCCCTCATCTTGGCCACAGCGCCGACGGCGGAAACAGCCGGACCACCTGGACAAGTCCGCGATAAATGGGCGCTGGTGATTGGCGTTGGAAAATTCCAGGATGCTCGTTTGGATCTGCAGTACACGACCAAGGACGCCAGAGATTTTGCCGCCGCCCTCACCGATGCGAAGTATGGCAGATTTAAGAAGGATCACGTCCGCCTCCTCCTGGACGAGGAGGCAACCACGCGCAACATCAAGTCTGAACTTAACTTGCTGGCGCGCAGCGCGGGTCGCGATGACTTGGTCCTGATCTATCTCGCAAGCCACGGGTCAGCACGCGAAAGCGACGTTGCGGGCGTTAATTGTGTCATCACTCACGACACCGATGTCGGTGACCCCGATAGTCTGTACGCTACTGCCTTACCCATGGTGGAAGTCGTGAACGTGGTTCGCAATCGCGTCAAGTCACGACGTGCCGTGGTAATACTCGACACGTGCCATAGCGGAGGAGCCCTTGCCCCCGGGGCGCGCGGTTTCAAGGTTTCCGGGGTGAACCCTTCTGCCGCTTCCGACGACACTCTCAATGGTCTGCGCCAAGGTGAGGGCAGGGCTATCATTGCATCCAGTCGGGTGGACGAAAGTTCCTATGAAAGCACTAAGCTGCGCAATGGCTATTTCACTTTTTGCTTGATCCAGGCATTGATGCAGGACCAGGGACGCGACCCCATCAGCAAGCTCTATAACACGGTGAGGGACGCCGTCACGGCGAGGGTTCTAGCCGACCTGCACACACACCAGACTCCGGTCATGAGCCTCAGCGATCAGGTCACCGACATTGTTCTGGGAGCTGATACACCCGGATTCGAAGCCTCGGCTCGCTCTCGCGATTGAGCGGACGAGTGCCTCGCGGAAATTCGCATCAACCGAAACCTCCGCCGCGCCGGAGCTACGCGGATACCGAGGCCAGATAACAGTCGCGTTGCGGGCGGTCCGTCTCCACGAACGAACCGCTCGTTCGTCTTTGGCTACCAGTCCTTTCCAGAAACCCAATCCTAATCGCAATGCGCCTCGTGGTCTTTTTGCTCATCGACATCGGTCGCTGCAGCCGGGGCATTTTCTCCGGGCCCCTTTGCACCATATTTAGGTAATTGACCAGTCGTGCGCGCCAATATTATTGTTCCGTATCTACATTCGCCGCGCCCCGACTGTCCCCCTTACTGCACCCACCCAAGGAAATGGGAGCATTCGATGCCCAGACACAGTGCCCAGCTTCCGACCACCAGTGCTGAAGTCCGCAGGGCCACCAATGCCCACGACAGAGCGGAAATCGAATTAGGCGAGCTCGAACGGGAGATGAACGAGAATAGAGATCGGCCTCTATCTATCGTCTTAAAAGGAGTGATTGACCGGGTTCGTTCATTGACGGACGCCGATGGCGCTGCCATTGCTCTCCGTGACGCTTGGGGAGTGGTCTGTCGAGCCAGTGTGGGAGAAGCTCCTGACGTTGGTTCACGGCTCCAACCTGAATCCAGCCTGACCAGAGAATGCTTTGAGAGCGGACAGGTGATGATCTGTGAAGACACCGAAGAAGATTTCCGGGTAAGGCTTTCTGCGAAGAGCTTGCGGCTGC
>Ga0193751_1002277_pt1 | contig 11710 bp, 8 predicted proteins | sample L1c2metaG_FD_143050 | JGI IMG/M metagenome (GOLD analysis project Ga0193751, IMG submission 143050) | Soil microbial communities from a riparian zone of the East river system, Colorado, United States - L1c2 | ecosystem: Environmental > Terrestrial > Soil > Riparian zone | place: USA: East River... | reverse complement strand
TCCCAATCCCAACACCGGCGGGCCCACTAATGGTGTTATTGTAAAAAGCATTGTAATAATCGTAGTGAAATGCGCCGAATATATGGTCCGATTGCGAAAGATTCAGATCCACGCGCGGATTGAATAGGGTGTCGGTGTTGTGGTAGGCGGGGTTGATGGTCATCGAGTTGGTTCCGATCCCCACTGGTGCTCCGCCATTGGGCCAAAGCGCCAGGAAATTGGCAGAGACTGCGCTGGGTGTGGCAGTGGCGTTCACAATGTTGTTATATGGAATCTCGAAGCCCGAGACGCCTTTGTGTCCCGGTTCGTAAATCTGATCGGCCGAAAGGCTGCAAATTCCAGAGCCATTAAACGTCCCGCCATTGCCAGTGCACAACGTGCCCAAGTCCCCACTGCGGTACGCACCATTGGGAACTGTTACGCCGTGGTTGACCGTGGCGCCATGGTTGTTAATTCTCTCGATGTCGCTGAAGAAGAAAAGCTTGCCCTTGACGATGGGGCCACCGATGCTTCCGCCGAAATCGTTATAGTTATAGGGGTCTTTTCGTAGAGTAGTGTCGGCGAAGAAGTCCCTGGCATCCCAGTTCTCATTGCGGTTGTATTCATAACCCGAACCGTGGAACTGATCGGTGCCAGACTTGCTGACCTGGATTACGATCAGTCCGCCAGCCTTGCCATACTCCGCCGACATGCTGTTCTGCTCAATGCGGAATTCCTGGATGGCTTCTACGCTGGGCGTTACGGATGGACCGCCAAACACGATTGAGGTGACGGCGACCCCGTCCAGGACATTGTCATCCGTGCGCGGGCGGCTGCCGCTGACCCGCACGTTACCTTCATTTCCGCAGGCGCCTAGTGAACTTCCACCAGTCCCGTTTGTGCATCCAGTCTGTTGCGATACTCCTGGCGCCAGCGAAAGGAGATTATAGGGGCTACGACCGTTGGCATTGGCTCCCCCACCTTCGATCGGCAGGTTTTGCAACATGCTGGTGTCCATGGTCTGCCCGAGGTCGGCTTGCTGCGTCTGTAAAAGTGCCGCATTGGCCGCAGTGACATTCACAATCTCAGCTGACTGGCCGATAGCCAGCGCCAAATCCGCTTTCGCGGTTGCGCCCACTTGAAGAACGATATTATCAACTACCGATTTCTTAAAACCTGATGCTTGGGCTTCTAAGCGGTACGTGCCGACGACTAAGTCGTTGGCGACGTAAACGCCAGCGCCGTTCGTCTTTAGATCAGTGGAGACGTTGGTCGCTGTATTCGTCACCTTGACGGTTGCGTTTGGAACCACGGCCCCGCTGGGATCGGTAACCGTCCCAGTGATGGTTCCATAAAATTGTTGCGCCACCATTCTGGGCGCATGAAGAACAAGAACAAAAAGAAAGAAGACAGCGCACAACGCACCTATTTGGGTCCGCCTCACAATGGCCTCCTGAAGAGTATGGTGTCTCTGAGATGTGAACCAGTCTGGGTGTGCCACAAACCGAGCCAAATGGAATATTCCATCTGCAAGTGTTGTACCGAGGTTGTCGGCCAACATCTATATAGGATCAGGATTTTTCTGTTGTTTAATCGACAGAGCTGTTTATGGGAAAGCGGGTTGGGAATGCGACTGCTGCGGTTCCAAAATCGCAAGTCGCTGATTGGCTGCCACTTGCTCGATCTTCTGCGCTGTTCCCGACGCGCAATGGATTTCCGCGGGCCGCCGACATACTCGGCACCGGCGACCGCCAGATCGACACTGGATAAAAACCTTTAGCCGTGACCGGCTGCTGGATCGAAGGCAGGAAAGCCGCGGCTGATTGTGACTTTCGCACAGGTTGGGAACGCCGGGTATAAGCCAGCATGTGAATTCTCAGCGCCATGAAATATACTCTGATCGATGAGAGCGCTGATCTACACCGCACCCGGTAGGGTTGAGCTTCAAGACTGGCCTCGAGTGCAAGTCGGCGAGCGCGAGGCGCAAGTCACAATCGACATGGCAGGAGTGTGTGGATCCGATATCTCCGGATTTCTGGGTCATAGCAACCTGCGCAAGCCTCCCCTGATTTTAGGTCACGAACTGGTGGGGCGGTTGTACGATGGCCGGCGCGTGGTGGCGAATCCACTGATCAGTTGCGGCGGCTGCAGCGCCTGTGTTTCCGGTTCGCAGAACCTGTGTGACTCCTGGCGGTTGCTGGGACTGGGCGAGACGCAAGGCGTTTTCGCAGAGTTCGTTTCCTTACCGGCAAGCCAGATCTACGAGATTCCGGAATCTCTGCTCACGACGCGAGCAGTCCTTGCCGAGCCGTTAGCTAATGTTGTTCACCTGTTCCGGATTGTTTCTCCTCCGCCGTTTTTCAGGTTGGCCATTGTGGGCGCAGGAACTATGGGGGCCCTGGCCTTGATAATTGCTCGGCGCATTGGGGCGCACGATATTCTGGTCGCAGATGTGAACGATCAGCGCTTGCGGACGATGCGGCAGTTGGGCGCCTCGGAGATGGTGAACACGAGTTCTCCGGATGGGATTTCCGAAGCGCAACACCTCGCGGGGAAAGGATTTGATGTAGCAATTGATGCCAGCGGCAGCGCTTCCGCGCGGCAGATTGCCTTCGATCTGTGCCGTCCGGGTGGGCAGGTCGTTCTGCTCGGTATGGGTACACAGCGCAGCGAGGTGAATTTTGTTACAAGTATCCGGAAGGAGCACCGGGTCGTGATGTCGTTCGCATACACGCCCGCGGATTTTCAACGGTCGCTCGATCTTCTCATTGCGGGCGAGGTCGACCTGACCGACTGGACCGAGCAGATGCCTCTGGAGCACGGCCAGCAGGCACTCGAGAAGATGAGTCACGCTCCCGGGGCCACATTGAAAATGTTGCTTCAGGTCGCTGCCACGAATTGATGAGGCCAGCGATAGCGCGCAATTGCTTCCGGATTTAGAGTCACACCCAGCCCCGGCGCTTGCGGTACTCGCACACAACCATCGCTCTCAACCGGGAAGTGCTCGAGCGTGGTTTCCCAGCGTAACCGAGAATGGCTTAAGGAATATTCGAGGATTTCCTCTCTTTTTTGCGCAGCCAGGAAATGCAGGTTGGCCGCGATTTCGATATTGGTTTTGTAGCCATGCGTGATGACGCGTTTTCCGCGTTTGTCCGCCGCCGCGGCAATCTTGAGAATTCCAGTGAATCCTCCGACCTGGCTGATATCTGGCTGGCAGATATCCGCTCCGCCACGATCCATCATTTCGATGAATTCGCGAACGTGCGTGAGGCCAAGATCGCCAACGCCGACAGGCAGTCCGTGTCCTGCCATTTGTGCGTGGCCCTCCACATCATCGAGCGGCAGCGGAGCCTCCAAAAACCAGATTCTGGCATCCTTCAAAACGGGAAGCAGCCGCAATCCTTCGTCGGCGGTGTGATAGGAAAGCGCTGCGTCGACGATCAACTTGGCGTCCGGTCCGGCCGCCTGCCGGGCCGCCTGTAGCAAACGGCCTGTCAGCGCGAGATCGTCCATCCACCAGGGATCCGCGCACAGTTTGAAGGCGCGCAGATTTTTCTGCCTGCCGGCCTCGACCTGGCGTTTGACGCCTTCCGGTGTGCGCTCGATAGGGTAGATAGTTCCGTACGCCGGCAAACGGTCACGCTGTGCGCCACCAAGCAGGGCATGGATTGACTTCCCTTGAATCTTGCCGCGCAAATCCCACAGGGCTAGATCAACTCCGCCGATGGCGTGTATCACCAGGCCACGGCGGCCCACATAATCCGTGGCATCGTACATTCGCTGCCATAGGTCAGGATCAGCCGGATCACAACCGACCAGCACTTCCTTCAAGGCGCGCGCGTGACTGTGCGCTGATGGACCGTTGATGATGGCCTGAATCGCGGGCGCAAGCGACTCGGTCTCGCCCAACCCACTCAGCCCTTCATCGGTATGGATGAGAATGACGCAATCATCATAGGATCCGTCAAACAGGCCGATGTTCGGGTTCTCGACTCGAAGATGTATGGCTTCGATATCCGTGATCTTCATAATCGCTCCTACAAGATTTGGACGCGATCATAAGAGACAGCGCGAATCATCATCGGCGCAAAAGTAGAGGAGCGCGCTAAAGCGAAAGAAGTATCAGAAATCCAACGGTTTAACGGAAGTTGGCGGAAGTTGGCGGGTTGTTAGTTCACCCACGGGCGGGTATGCTCACCGATGCGAGAGACCATGTCTTCATCCACTCTTGAATCGGCTGCTGCAGCGAAGTCGACAATCCTTGGAGGACCGCGCTGGCTGGCCTTCTCATTATTGACTATCCTAGTCTGGGGCGCTTGGGGTGCAGTATCGAAACTGGCCTCCGACGGCGTTGATGCCGACACCAACCAGATCTTGTTCACGCTTGGGCTTTTGCCGCTGATCCTGGTCGTGTGGCGGTCGCCTCGCGTCCGCCAAGGCAAGAATCGGCGCGCCGGCTTGGCTTGGGCATTTTTGACAGGAATTCTCGGTGGCACGGGAAACATCGCCTTTTTTCATGCCTTCGTTATCGGTGGCAAGGCTTCCATTGTCACTCCCGTGACCGCGCTGTTCCCGTTGGTGACGGTCTTCCTGGCAGTCACCTTTTTACATGAGCGTATCGGAAATGCGCAGAAGCTCGGACTGGCGATGGCGATGGCTGCGATCTATCTACTAAGTATGCAGGTTTGAACTATGACGTGGATTCCCGGATGGCTATTGTTCGCCGCGATTGCCCTGGTGTTGTGGGGTGTCACTGGCATAACCCAGAAACTCTCGACCAACCACATCTCGAGCGAACTATCTTTTATCTGGTTCGCCTACGCCATGATCGTCATCTCCGTGGTACTGGCAATCACCGTGCCCATGCACTATCACGTCCGGCCGCTTATCTTCTGGCTTGCGGTCACTGGCGGAACGCTGAATGGATTGGGAGCGCTGACTAGTTTCGCGGCGCTCGAATCTGGTGGCAAGGCTTCAATCGTAATTTCCTTGATATCGCTCTACCCGCTGGTGACCGTCGCGTTTGCGGTTACGGTTCTGCACGAGCGGCTTGCTCTGGTACAGGTGCTCGGAATTGTGCTGGCGATCGCGGCTGCTATTCTGCTGTCGATGGAACCGAAAGCATCTCCGTCAGGAAAATGATTTTTCGGCCACTCTGTGCCCCCTGTGTTTATGATTTTGAACTGCAGAAGCACAGAAGTTCGCAGGCAAACGCTAACGCAAGACTTCTTCGCGGGCTTCGATAAAAGTTCCATTCTCTTCCATATGTCCGACAGAACGTAGGCCCTCCTGCACGCTGAAGACGACCTCGGTCCTGAGACACTCGCCGGGCGCAAGCGTTCGATGCCTTCCCGCTCCTCTCAACGCATCGAAGTTCAGCGGATAGCCAGTGCATGGCTCCAAGACGGCGACGTTGTAACCACGCCATCCGCCATAGGTCGCAAACAACCACGAACACGGGAATATGGACTGGTCGAACTTCAGAACGCATGCCAACCCTGTAGCGGTGTTGGTCAACGCGCACCATCCGGCTTTCATGTTGATACCGTAAAAGAAGTAAAGCTGACGCTCATCGGCGTGCGCGACCTTTCTGAGATCAAGGTCACGGCTTCCGACGCGCACAAACGGCCAATCGCTCTGGGAGGGGGCGCCGTCCAGCGTTCCAAAGAAGTCGGGTTCGAGAACTACCTGCATGGCAGGGAAGTCAATCCGGTGCTCTGCACTGACCGCCATGGCAGGATGCAATTTCCAAAGAAACGGGAAAGCTGCACTCCCTGTATTTGTAAAGACGTGGGAAGAATAAATGCGCGGCTCCCGCTCGCGCAGCAGGATGGTTTTCTCGATACGAATCGAGCTGATTGGCGTGGTAAAGCGCAGTGTGACGCCCGCCTCGTCCGCCAACTGGAAGGGCTCGGCTTGCCATTCTCCGGTCCAAAGTTCGCCGTGGTCGGGGTAGATGTCGCCACCGATCGTCGCAGTCTCGTCATTGGGAAAAAGCTCATCCCATCCGCCGCTCCAGACGTCATCGTAGCGTGTGCTCATTGGCCAACGGGCGGGTGCGATACGCGGATTGTTCCAGAGCAGGTCGGTATTGTGCGGTCGATAGGTGATTTGCCAAATCTTGGCGCCCGCTTCCGGCAAGATCACGAGCCGCAGCAGACGGTTCTCCAACACGACAGTACGCAGACCACGATAGCTCCCGTCAGTGCTGACCTGCAGTTTCGCCATCGCCGGATTTCCCTTCCACTCGCTTGATTTCGCAGATTCTCACGACTTTGCCAGGCCCTTGCCCGGCTGCCGAATATAAGCTGGCAACGTTTCACGTCTGCCGCAGCATATCTTGAGCGGCGCGCGAAAGCCGTCGGTTATTCGATTTTCCTTTGCAAATTCGGACGTTCATTGCCGCCGCCAATTTCGGCAGGGTATCCTGAAGGCCCGCGCGATGTGGCCTGAGTTTCGGGAAGCGGGCGCGGGAAGGGGTTGCGACAGTTGCCATGCTGGCCGTCGTTGTCTTGTGGAGGTCCGGCGGATGCGAGGAAATTGGGGAATTGCGGCAGCCGCATCCCCAACAGGTCCTTCCATAAACAGCGCTGTCGATTAAACAACAGAAAAATCCTGATCCTCTATAGATGTAAGCCGACAACATTGGTACAACTTATGCGAAGTTCGTGAGCTGTCTTTCTGGTCGTCGAGACGTCAGTACGGGAACATAGTAATGATGATGGTCTAAGGGCATCGGCGGGAGGTAGCACCTGGAATCCCTACGAACCCAGGCGGGTCAGACCGTGACAACTCCTTAAGATTGCACTTGCGGTTTAAGGAGGTTTGCATCGATCTTCCCCACACGATGCGGGTTGGGGTAGGTTCTTTTTCTGAGTCTCTAGGATGAAGCCTGCCTGGCGTTCAGGCTGGCTCGGCCCCTTTCGGAGTCGTGCATGTACTCTCCATTCCGCGCTGGGTCGATAGCTCTGTTATGGCTCGCAGCAGGCTTGGCAGCCGGCCAAACCAACGTGCGACTGCAGAGCGCTGACACGACGCTTGAGTTCGAGAGCGGGGCAAACGCACCTCGATTGGTCAGTCTTCAGTCTGTGGAAGCGAAGTGGACGAACCGTGCCCCGGAGCACTTCATCGATAAGGCGTACGCGAACGGTCAAGCACTTTCTCTACACTGGCAGCTCAGGCCCAGAGCCGGACACATTGACACGCATCGCATTCGTTTTGTTTATGAGACCGAGTCACCCCACCTGAGGTTGACGTGGGAGTGGCAGATGCGAGCCGCATTTGGGCCGATCGAACATCAGATCCACATTGAAAATCTGGATCGTCAAGAATTGTGGCTGCCACTCCAGGATAGCTTCCTGTTCGTGTGGCAGATTGATGAACATGTCTCACTGGAACAACTCTACGTTGAAAAAGGCGCAGCGACCCCATCCCCAGCGGGCACTCACCTGGTCCCCCTGTCGGCTGGCTACATGTGGCAGGGAACGTCGAGCACTTATGCGCACCCCAAGGACACGGAACCGCGCGAAATCATTCCCTGGTTCCTCGTAGAGGAAACTGCAGGCTCACGGAATGGCTGGTATGTGGGAATCGAGTTTAGCGGACGCACGCAACTTTCGTTGCAGCGCGATGGCGAATCACTGAAAGGATCGGCCGGACTGAACCCCGAGCCCGGCCCGTTTCGGACCCGCCTCAGACCTGGGGAGAGCTTCGATACCCCGATCATTTTTCTCGGCGCCTCCCACGGCGGACCAGATGGTGCAGGAAACCTGCTGAGGCCCTGGGTGCGTGTGGCGATTGCCAATCCTCTGACCTGGAAAAATCCCAGCTACCCGCTCACGGTCAACAACAGTTGGGGTGTAGGGATGAACATCAATGAAGAAATCGCCCGGCACATGATTCGGGATTCGGCGGAACTAGGGCTGGAGATGTTCCATGTCGATGCGGGGTGGTTCCGTGGCGTAGGGGATTGGTATCCAAATCCTCGCAAATTTCCCCACGGGCTGGCTGCCGTCGCGGACGATGCGCACCAGCATGGGCTGAAGTTCGGCCTCTGGGTCGATTGGACTCAGGCAGCTCTGGATACGCAACCCGGCGCTTTAAATGCGCGCGATCCGAGGGTGCGCGACTGGCTGGTAACAGATCTTCCGCCAGGCTGGAAACCGGAGGAGTTCAAGGGACAGACCATCGATCTCGGAGTTCCGGCGGCGAAAGAGTGGGCGCAGCACGAAGTCGAGCGCATCGTCAGCGACTACCATCTCGACATGCTGGAGCATGATGGATATCTGGTAGCTCAAGGTTGCGAGCGGGCCGATCACCCACATGCCCCTCCCGACAACCTGAACAAGTGCGTCTACAAAGATTCGGGGTCATATTGGGTGGAAAGCTCGAACTCCACGGATGTTAGTTACCACGCCGTTCGCGCCTACTACGATATTTATTCGAAGCTGCGCCAAGACCACCCCGGAATTCTGCTAGAGGTTTGCAACGATGGGGGGCGCATGGTGGATTTCGGCAGTGCAGCCCATGCCGATTACTTTTCGATCACTGACACGTACGATCCCCTCTCAAATCGGCGGGCCTTCTACGACACAAGTCATGTTCTGCCCAGCGCCATGCTGGAGAGCTACGTTGAGAAGTGGCCTACACCGCGCATCGATAATTTCAGGTACATGCTGCGCAGCGGAATGATGGGTTGGCTCACCGTCATGCTGGATACGACGACGTGGACGTCGGAGCAGCATGCGGCTGCCAAAGAAGAAATCCAGCTCTACAAGACGCAGTTGCGTGGTCTGATCCGCGAAGCCGACCTTTATCATATTTCTGAACGACCCGACGGGATTCACTGGGATGCGATGCAGTATTTCGACGCGCGCACCGGCCATGGAGTGGTCTATGTCTTCCGCAGCTCGATCGAAAACGAGCCGACCCATACTTTTGTGCTTAAAGGATTGATGCCAGAAGGCATGTATCGACTGAGCTTTCATGATCACAGTGCTGGGGACCGTATCGCTAGCGGCCGGGAATTATTGAGCACCGGCCTTACTGTGACGTTAGGTCTCCCGTACAGTTCGGAGCTGATCTTTATCGAAACTACCGGCCAGTAAGGATGGGGGTGTTGGCCAGGGACAGGAGCAGAAATTTCGAATGAGTGCGTCCGAGAAAGGATGTGGCGAGCTCGCAGGACGTATTGCTGTAATCAGCGGTGGCGCGCAGGGAATTGGTCGCGCGATCGCGGAATGCTTTCAGCGGGAAGCGGCCTCGGTCGTGCTGCTCGATTGCGAGGCTGACACGTTGGCCGTGGCAACTCGAGAGCTCACCGGCTGTCGGCCTTCATCGCCGGTATCATCTGTGAGAGCCGACCTGGGTAATCCTGGCGAGATTCAGGACGCCATAGAGCGGGTCAAGGTTCTGAATGGCCGCATCGATATTTTGGTAAACAATGCCGGCATTGAACTGGGGAAGCCATTCGCTCAGGTCTTGGCCGGTGAGTGGGACCGCGTCATCAATGTGAATCTTAGAGGCGCGTTCCTGTTGACTCAGGCAGTTTTGCCGCTGTTTCCAGACACCGGCGGCGCCATTCTTAACATAAGCTCGGTTCACGCGACCCATGCCTTTCCGGATTCGATTCCTTACGCCTGCTCGAAGGCCGCTCTCATTGCATTGACCCGCAACCTGGCGCTGGAACTGGCTCCCCGCTGCATCCGAGTGAATTCGATTTGTCCCGGCTACGTTGATACGCGCTTGTGGGAGGGATACCTGCGCCACTCACCCAACCCAGCTGCTCTGGCCGCCGAAACGGCAGCGCTACACCCAATCGGCCGGCGAGGCGTGCCGACCGATATTGGTGAAGCAGCGCTTTTCCTGGTTTCCGATGGAGCATCGTTCATCACGGGCAGCAACCTGGTAGTCGATGGTGGCCTAACCATCCGGGCCTATGCCTGAATTCCTGAGTTGGATAAACGACAGAAATATCGTAATTTTGACACTCAGCTTGTGGCGAATGTAATACAATCCTCCCGCCAGCAAAGGACATGAGGTACGGAAGGTGAAAAGATCAAAGGCTGCCCTAAGCGCGGCTCTGAAGCGCGAATTTCAAAAGGACCTGGAACTCTTTAAACACTTTTTACTGTTGCTCAATAATACCGGACCGATCCGCAATGTTGAGCTGATGTGGACGGAAGAGCTCGACCCGATGAAGCCGAAATTCAAGAACCGGGTCGGGACAGAAGACGCCCTGGTACAACTACAACCTTCGAGCAGCGATTCGTCCAACCGCAATTCTCCTAGCACGCTGTTCTGCGACCTGGTGCACGGGTTTGGAGAACACGAGGAAGAAACTTGTGCGCACTCCGATGTGCCGGCCCAGCAGCGCTGCCGGGCGACTGGCTGTACCCAGGTGTACGCCTGTCATGTAGGGCTGACGGATATTGCGGTTCCGGTGATCTGCGACGATCAGTACCTGGGCACACTGTTCTCCGGCCAGGTGCTCACGCATCCGCCAACTCCTGAAGGCTTCAAACTCGTGCGCGAGGCACTGAAGGGACAGCCGCACATCAATTTAGAAAGATTGGAAAACGCCTACTATCGTGTCCCGGTGGTTGAACCTGCTCAGGTCGCGGAAATGGTCAGAGTGCTGGAGCTATTCGCCCGCTACATTTCCAATTCCTGGAAGCGGATGCAAATCATGGCGGAATTCCAGAGGCGACACGACCGGGAACTGGCGCTCGATCGAAAAGAACTGGCGGCGATCCTGCTATCTGGTGAGATCGGAGACCGGCAAGAGCTGAATGAGTTAGCGCGCCGTGCCGGATTGCAGCGACTCCCGGATCGCGTCATGGTGCTGCAAGTCAAGTATTCCGGTGCGACGACGGATTCGCGAATGGAGATCTCCAGCCAGGCTAGCCTGAGCCGTTTGTCCCACGTCGTAGAGGATGTTTGTCAAGGCTGGCCTAATACTCTGGCCACGGTGGTACGGCCTGGCGAGCTTTGTGTCTTCTCCAGTCATGAGGTGCGCAACCGCAGCCATGAACGGATTTCGCTGCAGGAGATGGCTCAATCGATTCTTACGGCGATTAGTACACAGTGCGGAGCGGCTGCCCGGGTCGGTATCAGTGAAGCGCATGCCCGGCCGGCTGAATTAGTGCAGGCCTACCAGGAAGCCTGTGCGGCTTTGGAGGTGAGCGGCGACAACGTCTGTTTCTTCGACCACCCGGATACCGAGGCAGGCAAGCCAGTGGAGGCTCTCGATCGCCTTGTCAAAGCAATTCAGCAAGGCAAGGGTTTGAGTCCGGTATTGCGGGAGTTCTTTACCTTCGGCTTACCCTTGAATCAATCGCCGGCGAAGCTCTGGCAATCGCGGGCGTTTCTGACATGGGCTATTGAGCACCTAGCGCTTGAAATTATCAGCATGGGCGCGGACCAACTGCACGTCAACGCCGCCAAAGAACACGCCATCGCGGGTGTTCTGCACGCGCCCTCGCCGTTCGGTGTGTGCGAGGCATTTCGGCGATTTACCGAGCTACTGTCCCAACAAATCGCGTCAACCTTCAGCCAGCGCGAAAACAAGATTGTGCGCATGATCAGCCAGCTCACGCAAGAGCGTGGAGTGGCCAGCATCACAATCCACGATCTTGCCGGCGCACTCCATCTCTCTACAGGGCACTTGAGCAGGGTCTTCCGGCGTACCACGGGGATGACGCTCGAAGGTTTCCTGATCCGGCAACGCGTG
>Ga0193751_1002276_pt1 | contig 11714 bp, 7 predicted proteins | sample L1c2metaG_FD_143050 | JGI IMG/M metagenome (GOLD analysis project Ga0193751, IMG submission 143050) | Soil microbial communities from a riparian zone of the East river system, Colorado, United States - L1c2 | ecosystem: Environmental > Terrestrial > Soil > Riparian zone | place: USA: East River... | reverse complement strand
TGCCAGGGATCAACAACGTCTCGGCAGCCGCGGGAGAGGCATTGGATCCCCACTTCAGGCCCAACGTCGTGGACTCTTTTGACTTAACCCTTCAACGCCAGTTATCCGCCAAAATCAGCATCGAAGCTGGCTACATTGGCCGGCGCATCACTCACGAGTATCAACCGATCAACGTCAACATGGTCCCCTACATGATGACGTTGGGCGGGCAGAATTTTGCTCAGGCGTATGCCAATGTTGAGAGGGCGATGGGTTGCGCCACCTCCGTTGCCGCCTGTGATGCCAACGGCCCGGCTGTGGTGGGCGCAAATGGCTTCCAGGCACAACCTTTCTTCGAGGCTGCACTATCCGGTACTGGTTACTGTACTGGATTCGCCACGTGTACCGACGCGGTTGCCTCAAAGCAGGAAGGCAATTTTGCCAGCCAGGCCGTCTGGGACCTGTGGTCTTCTCTGGACAACAGCGGTGTTGGCGGCGGACCAGGCGGGACGACGGTACCCGGATGGAACTTCGGTCGCAGCATGTTGAATACTCCGCTGTACAGCTCACCCAATGGCGCTAACGGTCAGATCTCGGGCGGCGTCGGCGTCAACGCAAGCGTGGGTTACGGAAACTACAACGCGGGATTCTTTTCACTCAAAATGAGCGACTGGCACGGACTTACCACCCAGTCCAATTTTACCTTCAGTAAGGCATTGGGCACGGGCGCCTTTGTTCAAGCCACGAGCGAATACACCCCAAATGATGCTTTCGATCTTAAGAAGATGTACGGCCCCCAGAATTTTGATCGAAAGTTCGTCTACAACCTTCTGATGGTTTATCAGCCGCCAATTTTCAAAGGACAGCACGGAATGCTCGGACATGTCGCGGGTGGATGGACGATATCTCCCATCTTCACGACTGGGAGCGGAGCACCGGTCTATTGCAATACCAATACAGATGCTCAGTCCTTCGGTTCTGCCGATGGCGCTAACTTCTTCAGTAACGAACAATGCGTGTTCACATCCAAGTTCACTGGCCATTCGGTACACAGCAATGTGCCTGGTGACGCCACCACGGGGGTTGCCACCTCCACGGCGGGGAGCACACCGGGTTCAGAACTCAATTTGTTCCCGAATCCCTTGGCGGTGTGGAACACGGTCCGCCCGCCAATCCTCGGCATTGACGGCAGAGATGGAGGTGTGGGGCCGATTAAGGGTCTTCCCTACTGGAACGTAGATCTCAGCGTCAAGAAGAACATCAAATTTACCGAGCGCCTCAGTGTGGACGCCCAGTTCGTCTTCACTAATGTGCTCAATCACAATCAGTTCTTCGATCCGACATTAGACATCACCAATCCTGGGGGTTGGGGAGTCATTTCGGCTCAAGGCAACAACCCACGACAGATGCAGTTCGGTATTCGTGTCAACTACTGATTGTTCACAACTGAAAGAGAGGGCTGGGCCCAGCACCCAGCCCTTTTCCTTCTGCTCAAGCTAGTAGGAACGACGCCGAGACTCTTTCAGAACAAGGGACAATTTCCGCATCAAAAAAGGCCGGAACGGTTTATTGGTGCGTCAATCCGTAGCTCACCGCGCCGGCGGAGCTTCCGATGTTGGCTATCGAAACGATCCGTTCCAGCTTGTGGTGGCCGGTCTTGTGAAAGAAGTAGCTGAGACTGACCACTCCTACAGTTTCGCCAATAAAGTTCACTGCCAAGCCCGGCGTCGAGCGGCCGAACATGCGAACCACAGGGTTCAGTTCCTGGCCGCCACTCCGCAGGTTGGCACGGGTCACGGCGAAGTCTGCTCCGTTCAAGGCTGCGGCGGCAAACAATAGCGCGCAATTCTGCTTGTCCCAGAAGCGGTGCTCAGAACTCGCGATCAAGGGCACGGTTGCAACTGGCGTGGGAGCCTCGACAAACGCGGTTGGCGCGTCAGGATATGCCGATGCGAAGGGAGCCTGGGCATGCAAAGCGGGACTGAGCGAGGCGCCCACGACGAGTACGGTGGCGCTGCAACGGAACCAGCAAAATAATCTTTGGAACGTCATAAGCGCCCGCCGGTAACGGCGTGGCGCTTCCAAGGGCGCAATTCGATGCCCAAGCTCCCAATACGGGAATTCTGGACAAGAAGCTTAGAATCAGGAGCTTGATTAGCGGCTAGAAAGAGATCATGGCCGACTGTGCATTCTTTTGCAGCTTCAGGCGGCTTCTGCCCGACAAATCGATACGGCTTCATTTCTTATAGACTGTGCCGCCTTTCATTACGAATGCCACGTTTTGCAGCACTTCGATGTCGTGCAGAGGATCGCCCGGCACTGCGATGATGTCCGCGAGATACCCAGGTTCAAGTACTCCGATCTGCCCTTCCCAATCGAGTAGCTTCGCGCCATTCAGCAAGTCCGCCTGCAACACGGCTAAGGGGGCCATTCCATATTTCACCATCAGCACGAATTCGCGAGCCTGAGTGCCGTGAGGAAAGGGCCCAACGTCGGATCCGACCGCCATCGGAATTCCTGCCGCGACCTGTTTCTTGAATTCCTGCACCTTCACATCGAGCATCTGATGTTCGCGCGTGCCCTGCTGGGGCGTGGCCGCGTGCCCGGCAAAATATTCGAAGATGGTGAAGGTCGGCACTGCGAAAATCTGTCTTTCTTTCATCAGCCGCATCGTCTCGTCGCCCAACTGATTGGCATGGTCGATGGAAGCAACGCCCGCCTGCGCGGCGAAAAGCGTTCCCGGTTCCCCCGTAGCATGTACCGCAACCCGTTTGCCCACGCGCGCCGCTTCTTTCACGGCGGCTTCGAGTTGCGCCTCGGTGTACTGATACGGGGTCGAGAGTTTCCCGTCTCGAAGCGAATCTGCCCCGGTTTCATAAATCTTGATAAAGTCCGCGCCTTCCTTGAACTGCTGTCGCATTACGGCGGTCAGTTCGTCCGCGCTATTGGCATAGTTTGCGTTGGGCAGAACGTGTTGCTCCGGGTTATAGCCGATGGCATCCTCGTGTCCGCCGAGGATGTTGATGGCGTTGCCGCTGATGCGCAGCCGCGGACCGGGAATGCGGCCTTCGTCAATCGCGTTGCGCACTGCGGTGTCGGCCGAGCCCGCGCCTTCTGTCCCCATATCGCGCTCGGCGGTGAAGCCTGCCATCAGGTCGTCGCGCGCCGCCAGCGTTGCTGTGATGGTGCGCTGCGGCACCGATTCCTGCACGGTCTGCAGGTCTTCCGCGCCGGGATGGAGAAAAAGATGGATGTGGGCGTCGATCAGGCCGGGAAGTAGCGTGCGATCGCCCAGGTCAATTACCTCGGCGCCAGTAGGATGCTTGACCGAGGTCCCAACTTCGACAATGCGTTCGCCCTGCACCAGGATTTCTCCAGGCTTGAGCATCCGGCCTGTCTTAACGTCTAGCAGGCGCGCCGCATGCAGCACGATTGCATGGGACGGCGCCGTTTGAGACTGACCTGCGACACTCGCGGCGAGAAACAAAAGTGAGAGAGAGATAAGAACAGAACTCCGGTTGAACATATTGCCCGCGATGGTACCACCACCACCCGACGGCGGTCATACTCGAATTAAGCGTACTCTTATGCCTTTCTTTGCCCGGTTGGTTATGATCTCTTTGCTGTGATCTTGTGCGTTTCAGCGAGGTGGCGATGCAGCTGAGTCAGACAGCTCTGGTGACCGGGGCCAGCCGGGGGATCGGGAAGGGAATTGCGCTCGAGTTGGCACGGAATGGCTACCGCGTTGCGGTGAACTATTACAACGAATCGGCGTCTCTGGTGGACACCGCCATAGCTGAGATTCGCACGATGCAAGGCGGTTCGACAGCCGACGTGCTGCCGGTTGAGGCCGATGTCCGGTCCAGCAGCCAAGTGAACGCGATGTTTGAGCGTGTGATCGGCACCTTCGGACGGCTCGATCTCCTTGTCAACAACGCTGGCGTGCAGACGTGGAAGCCGCTTCTCGACGTGACCGAGGAAGAGTGGGACCTGGTGATCGACACCAACCTGAAAGGCTGCTTCCTGTGCACGCAACAAGCCGCCCGGTACATGAAGGATCACGGCGGTGGTTCGATTGTGAATCTGGGCTCGGGGTGCAATAAACTCGCATTCCCGTCTCTAGTGGCCTACACGGCAAGCAAGGGTGGAATTGAGATGTTCACCAAAGAGGCTGCCGTTGAGCTGGGCCGCTATGGAATACGGGTGAACTGCATTGCGCCGGGATCGATTGAGTCGGAGCGCACCCGTACGGAGGACCCGGACTACGCAGGCACATGGTCGAAGCTGACTCCGTTAGGCCGAGTGGGCACAGCCGCCGACATCGCCCCAACGGTGGTTTTTCTGGCAAGCACGGGAGCACGGTTCATCAGCGGCCAGACCATTTGGATTGACGGAGCGCTGTTCACGCAAGCGCAATGGCCTTATAAGAAGTGATCGTGTAGACCCAGGTACTCCGCCGCCCGCCAATGCGAGCACCATCAGCGTGTCAGACGAATGATCGCCGCGTCTGCAGGGTCGGTGAACGAATATTGGTATTTTGTGGACAGCTTTCGCGGGCGGGGTCACCCGCGCCACGAATGCGGTGCTCGTAGTACACTTTCCGGCATGATGCCAAGACAATTCCTTACCGTATGCGCCGCCCTGCTCACTCTGATACTCGCCGGATCCGCCCTCGCGCAGGCCAGCAAGAGACACGAACAAGCGGTTCAGCAGAAACCTTTTGGTACGCACGACGGGAGGCCCATCACCTTGTACACGCTCACCAACGCAAACGGTGTCGAAGTGGATGCGATGAATTACGGAGGCATCATCGCTTCGATCCGCGTTCCGGATCGCAAAGGCCAGTTTGCCGACATTGTGCTCGGGCACGAGAGTCTCGAGGGTTACGTGCCGAATCCTCCATATCTCGGTGCCATCGTCGGCCGCTACGCCAACCGCATTGCCAACGGCACTTTCACGCTCGACGGCAAGACCTACACTTTGCCAAAGAATGACGGCCCGAACACTTTGCATGGCGGAGTCGATAAGACCTTCAACAAAGTTGTTTGGGACGGCGAACCGCTGAAAGGCAAGCCCGGTGTCACTTTCACTTATCTTAGTAAAGACGGCGACGACGGCTGGCCCGGCAATCTAAAGGTCAGGGTGACTTACACGCTGACCAACGACAACGAACTCGTCATCGATTACGAAGCCACCACCGACAAGGCCACGCCCATCAATCTCAGCCAGCATAGTTATTTCAATCTTGCAGGCGAAGGCACCGGCGACATACTAAATCACGAACTCACGCTCAATGCTGACCGTTTCACCCCAGTCGACAAGAATCTTATCCCCACCGGCGAACTTCGGTCGGTCAAAGGCACTCCGCTCGATTTCACTAGCTCGACTCGCGTGGGCGAACGCATTGACAGCGGCTACGATCAGATCGTTCTTGGTCACGGCTACGATCACAACTGGGTGATCAACCGCAAAGGCGATGGCCTGATGCTCGCCGCACGCATGTACGAACCCACTAGCGGACGCGTGCTGGAAGTTTCGACCACGCAGCCGGGAGTGCAGTTCTATACGGGAAATTTTCTTGATGGCAGAGTGACCGGGAAGAAGGGACACGTTTACAAGCGGCGCTACGGCTTCTGTCTTGAAACGCAGCACTTCCCGGATTCGCCCAATCACCCGGATTTCCCGAGCTCGATCCTGAAGCCGGGCGAGACGTTCAGGCAGAAGACGGTGTTTAAGTTTTCAACGAAGTAAGGGACCGAATTTCTCTACTTCGGCGCGCCAGCCTGCGCCACCAGGGCCGCAAGCGGAATCTCCAGCGTACCGGCCCTGCTCGAGCCTTGATCGTAGATGCCAGAACGCAGATATACCTCCGCCGCAGGTACGTCAATATCCAAGCTAAAAGAAAGGCCCCTAGCCAGCATTGCTGCGTAGCGATCGGGCTGAAAAGTCAGTTGGATCATCCGAACCATCCAGTTCAGCGGCTTGCCGTCGCGGTCGTAACCAAGAAGAGTCACTTCGAGGTTTCCGTGCTGCACTCCGTCGGCAGCAGGTTCGAGCGTGAGATGTTCGGGCGAGACTGTGAAATTCACGGTGTAGCGCGTCACGGGGCGTTTCAGATTTTCATTGTCGCCTGCGCGCTCGGTCCCTGGCGCTGGCTGCGGGTTCGAGGGCAGTACGCGCATCTTATAGACAATTGCGGTCGAGTCAGGCGTGCCGTGGTCCATCAGCGGACGCAAAGGATCGCCCGCGGGCTTCGACGAATCAGCCTGCCTCAATGTCGCGTCGTTGGCGTAGTAGCCCCGGCGATAGAAGAGGTGATAGCTTTCTCCCCTCAACTTGACCTCAATGTGGCGCAACCGGCCGTCCATGTTCTTGTCGGTTGGTGAGTAGGTCAGGGTGTAGTAGTGCGTACCGTGGTTCAGCACTTGGTTCAGCGCGTCGTTCAAGCCGTTCGTGTTGTAAAGAGCTTCGCCGCCGGTATCCTTCGCCAACTCGTCCATTGCGGCGAAACCGGCATTACGTTCCGTGGCTCCCGCTTGCAGATCGTGTACCTGGTATTGGGTCATCTGCTGCTCGGCTGTTGCGCTGGCTACATGAGGCGGTTGCTGGCTGCTGAAATCGTATTGCCGGTCTGGAGCCAGGCCTTGCGCCCCGATGGGATAGAGTGCAACTTGCGCCGCCGCCAGCAGATTCGCCGTCCTTGCTATCTCTTCTTGATATTGCTGCATGGAGTCGGATCCTCCCAAGCCGATCTCGCCAAAAATACTGATTGGAAACGAACCCGAGAACCAGATTACGTTCTTGCGGCCAGGAATTCCCTGCAGATAGCGAGCAAGCTGTTGCATCGCTTCGAGTGTGAGATGAACGCGCACGTCGGTCTGAGACGACGAAGTCTCTGCCTGAAACTGTTTCAGCGCAGCAATAGACGCCTGCATCTGGGGATCCCCGGTAGCGGCCTGCATTTCTTGCATCTGGCCGACCAGTCGCTGATTGGCGTCGATTTCGGCATTCGTCTGCAACAATGGCGACAATTGCGGATTGCCTGCCGTATTCTTGCCGTTCACTGCCGCCATCAGCACCGCTGGATCGCCGGTGAATCCCTGAACGAAACGAAGCCGGGCACCCAAGGTGAAGATGGCGAGGCGCGTTCCCGGCCGGATTTGCCTGACGTACTTGATCATTTGGGCGTGCACGTAGCTTTGGTCTTGCATGGGCGTGTTGAGCGCATCCAGCAGCAGAATGTTTGCCGCGTCGCCGGTTTTGGCCAGTGGTAAGTTGGAGAACACATTGGGCGGCAGGTTGGCTTGAAACGCAGACATATCCGGCAGGCCGGCGTGCTCTTCGAATGAAGCTAAGGTCTGGGCCTGACCGTCCTCAAAGACCTGAAAGGTTTCCTTGGGCAAACCGGTAACGGGCGCTTCGTTTCCGTCCGTGACCACTACATCCACTAGAACGACGCGCACCTTGGCGCGAAACGTCATCTGCTCCCTGGAGGTTTGAGGACTGGCAGTTTGCGAATAGGCGACAGAGGTGGGAACCAAAACGAGCGCGAGCAGGCAGCCGTGGAGCGAAAACATACCAGACTCCTCTGGAACAGAGAAGCGTACCATGAATGCGTACCGCCGAATGGAATAGCCCCGTGAGAACTTGAGAGCCTAATCCCCCCGCAACTCCTGTACCAGCGCCTTCTCCACCTGCTGGCGATGTTCCGGCTTGAGCTTCGCCCCGCCCGCAGTGAGATAAAACGTATCGATCGCCATCTGCCCTTCGGTATCGATCAGCGCGATCTCGATATTGCACTGCTGATCCGAGAGGCACGACGCTATGCGATGCAGTAGCCGCGGGCGATCCTGCGTAATCACCTGCACCAGCGTGCTGGTCGACGAGCACGAATCGTCAAACTCAATCTTGGTTTCGACTTTTACTTTCGCGATTGCGCCCTTCTCCGATCTCTGCCGGTCGCGCAGCATCTTATCCAGATCTGCCTCTCCGAGAAGCACGCTGGTCACACTGCGCCGGAACCGATCCCACTCCGAGAGATTCAGCTCCAGAGTCCGGAAGCGATCTGTAAAGTAAAGCGTGTCGACCACGGTGCCGGCCTCATTGGAGAACGCGTTGGCCTTCACAATGTTCATCCCCCATGCTGCGAGCACACCGGCGAGCTTGGCAAACAGAAACGGGCGGTCTCTGGTCACCAGCGTCAGCTCGTACCAGTGCCGGCCGCGCTTCAATTCGACCTGCACGGGGTCTTCACCGAGCTCCTCGGCCATGGCCATGTGCCGCATCACCTCTTCGGCGGAATGAACCAGCAAATATCTTTGCGGAAACCCTTCCAGAAATTCTTTGAACTTACTGCTGGTAACCGGCGCGAGAGAGCGCAGCCGCGCGAGCTTTTCATCATTCACATCGGCATGCACCCGCTGATCCGCGCTATGGTTCAGGTAGTTATCGCCCCCCATGTAGAGCTGCCAAACATTCTCCGCTTTCCACGGGGTCAGCGCCTCCGGATTGACCGCCTTGATGTCAGCGTAGGTCAGCAGGCACAGCATCTTGAGGCGCTCTGGCGTTCCCACTTTATTGGCAAACGCCGCTACCGTTTCCGGATTGAAAATGTCGCGGCGCAGCGCGGCCGAAATCTCAAGATGGTTGGCGATCAGAAACAGCACTTCTTCCCGCTCTTTGGGGTCGACATCGAGCCGATCCATCGCGCGGCCTGCGATCTCCAGACTGGCGTCCACATGATTGCCGCCAGGTACGCCCTTGCCGGTGTCGTGCAGCAACAACGCCAGATATAGCAATTCCGGATCTTCCAGTTCGCCAAGCAGTTCCGCGTAGCGCTTGTCCCACTCCGACTGGGATTGCTTCAGCCGGTGCAAGCTTTCGATTGCCAAGAACGAATGCTCATCCACGGTGAAGCGATGATAGAAATCGCGCACCACCAGCGAATCGATCAGCTTGAGTTCGGGCAGCAGCAGCGTCAATAGCCGCAACGAATGCATGGCACGCAGGGCGTCTGCGGCGTGAGGTTGCAGCAGAGTCTCCTGCAGATACAGCCAGAGTTCCGCACCCCGAGGCGGCATTGATGCCAGCGCCGGAAGGGCCTGCTCGATGCGGTATTCCGTGGTTGCGCTTAACTTCAGCCCGTGATGTGCCATGAAATGGAACAGGCGCAGCAATACCTCCGGATCCTGAAGTGCCGCCGGCTGCTGCAGAAAGATGAGTCCATCCACCACGGAAAAATCCGGCGTGGTAAGACGCGACCGCCAGCTCTGAACCTGGCGGTAAAGCGCCGACCAAGCTTCGGGAATTTCTTCCAGCAGTTGCGTGACTGTGCGTTGTACGGCGCGCGCGTGTCCGAAGTAAATCCGCATCCAGTCGGCGGCCGACAGTTCCGCAGAATCGGCCGCTCCCACCTTCCGGGCCGCAGCTTCGTCTTGCGCCTCCCAACTCAACGTGTTGTCGTCGCGCCCGTGGCGAAAGTGCAGAAAGCAGCGCGCTGACATCAGAAAATCCAGCGCCGCCTCGAGTTGCTTGCGCACTGGGGCGCGCAAGGAACTGGCATCCGGCCAGTCGTGCAGCTTGTCCATCGCCGAGATCAGGGCCAGCCAGCTGGCCACGTTGCAGTCGCGCAGCCCGCCCGGCGCCTCCTTCAAATTCGGCTCAAGATGATAGAGCGTCATTCCATACTTCGCATGCCGCTCGCGCGTCACCTCGGCCAGCCCCTGCAGGAGAGCCTTGGATTCCCGCATAACCACCTTCGGGATTACTTTGTCATGAAGCCGCCGGAACAAGTCGTGATCGCCCGCGAGGTAGCGGCAGTCGAGAAGAGAAATCGTAAACTCCGTATTGTTCGGATCGTAGCGGTCGCATTCGCTCAGCAAGCGCGAGGCCGGACTCAACTTCAGCTTTAGATCCCACAACTCCTGTGAAAAACGGCGTACCGGATCTTTGAATGCTTGCTCCGCGTTGCGATCCCCAAAAAGAAAGAGCAGGTCGATATCGGAATAAGGGAAAAGCCAGTCCCGCCCGAACCCTCCCGTGGCCACCAGCGCAAAATTGGCGGGTTTGGCCGCATCGGGCGAAACGATATCCCGCCACAGACGTGCCAGAATATCTTCCACCAACCGGGCGCGCTGGGCCACGGCCGCGCGCCCGTCCCCGGACACCTCGAACTCCTGCTGAATGCGCGCCGATTCGTCGCTAAGAGAACCCCTGAGTTCGCTGATCAATGAGGACGCCGCCATCATGAATGTAACGCCCCTGTGACACGAGCCACCGGGGGAGGGCCAATTCGTCACGCTTGTCAGATGCTATCCGGTCGCGTCCTGGTAATACTTCCTGCAATGAACTCTTTGTATTCGCCTAGAAGCCTACAGGGCTCCCTCGCCGCGCTCGTCATTGCGAATACGGATCGCCTCGTCCACCCGCGACAGAAAAATCTTCCCGTCGCCAATCTTTCCCGTCCGTGCGGACGCCAGAATGGCCTGCACGGCTTTTTCCACCATCGCTTCCGGCAGTACCATTTCCAGCTTCGTCTTGGGAATCAGATCGACGCTATACTCTCGCCCACGGTAGACCTCGGTATGTCCCTTCTGCCGCCCGTGGCCTCGCACCTCGATCACAGTCATGCCTTCGACGCCGATCTCCTGCAGCGCAGTTTTCACGGCTTCCAGTTTGGAATTTTGTATGACCGCCTCGATCTTCGTCATAGTGTCGTCAAGTCCTGTTCTGCATTCTTCGCGCCGTCGCCGCGTCGGGATAGTCCAGAAACTGCCCGCCTGCCTCCACGCCGACCCTCAATCATATTCCTCTTCTAGGTGTGGGAAGAGACTTAAGTCTCGGCCTTTCCTCCCGACCGGCGATGAGCGCAATCCAAGACCGCCTCACTGTAACGTTCCAGGCAGCTTCGCGGAAATTGAAACTATTTATCGTGCCTATCAGGTTTTGTTATTGAATCGGCTCAGAACTTGAACTGCACGTCCAACTGCGTGCGGCGCGGGGGCTGAGCTGCGACCGGCTGGCCAAACAGGGGCGACGACAGAGCTCCGATGTAGGTGACGTAATTCGGATGATTCAGCACGTTGAAGGAATTCAGCGACACCGAGAGCACGCGCGTTTCTTTCTTCACTTTTGACAAAGGAAAATCATGGGACAAGTTCAGGTCAAGGCTGATCAGCCCGGGACCGGGCATCGTGTTCCGCGCGATACCCGCAGGGCGATCATTGAGAATGCCATCGCGATTATTGTCGCCACCAGTGGTGATGTCGACCGGCTTGCCCGAGTAAAGGGAGAGCGCGACCCCCAGCGTAAATAACTTCGTCGGTTGCGTCGACGCCAGAAGGTCGAACTTGTGGCGCCGGTCGTTGTCGGAGCGCCCCCAGTCGGCGGCCGCGTCGTAACTGTTCGCCGGAAAAAACGTCATACCACTCGTGTTGTTGTCGGTGCGGCCGAACGTGTACTGGATCTGGCCGGAAAAATACTTGCTGGCTTTGCCGCGAAAGGTGAGCTCGAGCGCATTGCCTTTCAAGTACCCCTCGGATTGCATCTGCCGGACCTGGCCCAGCGCCGAATTCGGTCGCGCGTAGTTACCGCCAATCAGAATGGGGGCGTTCGCGTCGATGGAGCGAAAAACGTCAATGCCGCGAGTGCCTATATAAACCGCGCTGAACGTGCTTTTTGCGGTGACCTGGCGTTCCACTCCGGCGCTATATTGCAAAGTATAGGGAGTGCGAGTG
>Ga0193751_1002275_pt1 | contig 11715 bp, 7 predicted proteins | sample L1c2metaG_FD_143050 | JGI IMG/M metagenome (GOLD analysis project Ga0193751, IMG submission 143050) | Soil microbial communities from a riparian zone of the East river system, Colorado, United States - L1c2 | ecosystem: Environmental > Terrestrial > Soil > Riparian zone | place: USA: East River... | reverse complement strand
AGCTTGAGCGTTCTCATGGCGGCAACGCTGTCGTGGAATCCCGTTCGTGTCGTGGTCGGCAAGCGCGTGGTACACCTCGATGGCACGGCACCGACTCCGTCAGAGCGCGCAGGTCTCGATCCGTCGAAGGAGATCGTCGTCGACAAGGCGGCAGCTTCGGTCGGCGCAGCGACGCTGCTCGAGCCCTCACCCGACGAGATGCCTGCAGTCGATCTCTCCTTGATGGACGAGATCTCAGTTGGCGAAGAGCCAATGATTCCGATCGAGCGTAAGCGAGAGCGAAAGACCCGCGCCGCTCAATCGGCGCAGCACGCCGAGAAGATCGCGAGCGAGATAGATGCGGGCGACGTCGATGCGCTGACGTTCACCGCGGAAGATCTTCCGTCGTCCGAGCTGTTGACGCCGCCACCACCGCGCAACACCGATGTCGGCAAGCGCGAGCTCGACGCGATGGGTGTCAAGCTGATGGATGCGCTGCGCACGTTCCGCGTCGAAGGAGATCTCGTCGGCCGCACCACTGGTCCGGTCGTGACACAGTTCGAGGTCGCGCCAGCCGCAGGTGTGAAAGTGCGGCAGATCGCGAATCTCTCGAACGATCTCGCCCTCGCAATGCGCGCGCAGAGCATTCGCATTGTTGCCCCAATACCGGGGAAGGGAGCAGTTGGCGTCGAAGTGCCGAATCCGAATCCGGAGATGGTCGCCTTTCGCGAAATTCTCGAGTCACGCGACTTCCAGACTGCCCGCGCCGCTCTGCCCATTGCACTCGGCAAGGATCTCGAGGGCCGGCCAGTGATCGCGGACTTGGCGAAGATGCCCCACCTGCTGATTGCCGGCGCGACGGGATCCGGCAAATCAGTTTGCATCAACACGCTGATCACGAGCCTCGTCTATCGCCACACTCCGACAACGCTGCGATTCCTGATGGTCGATCCGAAGATGGTGGAATTGTCGGTGTACAACGTCCTCCCTCACCTTCGGCACAAAGTCGTCACTGACAATCGCGATGCTGCCGCCGTGCTCAAGTGGGCAGTGCTCGAGATGCAGGATCGTTACGAGCTGCTCGCCGCGAACGGCGCGCGCAACATCCAGGATTTCAATCGCAAGGTTCAGGAAGGCGCGAAGCTCAAGAACGCAAAGCGGAACGACGTCGCGTTCGAGGATCTCGAGTACAAGGGCGGAATCGTTCCCTACATCGTGCTGATCATCGACGAGCTCGCGGATCTCATGATGACGGTGCAGGGCGAGATCGAGACGCCGCTCGCGATGTTGGCGCAGAAGGCCCGCGCTATCGGTATCCATCTCATTCTCGCGACGCAGCGTCCGAGCGTGAACGTCATCACGGGTTTGATCAAGGCGAACTTTCCGAGCAGAATCGCGTTTCGCGTGGCATCGCAGATCGACAGCCGCACAATCCTCGACGGGATGGGCGCGGAGTCACTGCTAGGCAACGGCGACATGCTGTTCATTCCTCCCGGTAAATCCGAGCCGGCGCGACTTCAGGGTGCATTCATCTCGAGCGAGGACACCGAGCGACTCATGGGGTGGTACGAGCTGCGTCGGGAGCAGAGAAAGGCGTCGTTCGAGGCGCAGGGCCTCTTCCTCGAGGATACATCGTCGACAGAGCCGGATATCATCGAGTCCATTCGGAAGAAGGAGGCCGAGGAAGCGCTGGGGGACAACGACTCACTCGACGATGCGGATCGCGACAAGCTTTTCCGCGAGGCTGCGGAGGTTGTCATCCAGCACCAGCAGGGGTCTACGTCGCTGCTACAGCGGCGCCTGAAGGTTGGCTACGGCCGCGCCGCGCGCATCATCGACCAACTCCACGCCGCCGGCATCCTCGGCCCGCCAGATGGATCGAAGCCGCGCGATGTTCTCGCTGGATTGGCCGAGCTCGATAGAATCGCGGGGCCACGCATTTAGGACCCCGCTCGGGCTGACATCGTTGCCGCGCCGTGAACCCGTCTTAAAACGCTCAACCGGAAACTGGCCTCTCGGCTTCTGGCCACTCGCAACACGTAGTTGGCTGCAGTTGCCTTTGATTTTTGCGGGGAGCCGGTCGCCGGCAGCGTGTCAGCCGGCAGCCGTAGTGTTTTGGCGCAGTTGCAGTTGCGGTTGCCGTTGCGGTTGCCGTTAATCCCGATCGGCGCCCTGATCTAGCTCGTCGAGTACTTCCCGTACCTTCCTCGCGAGCGCCTCACTGCTAAACGGTTTCTGTATGTACGCCTGTCCCGCCTCTTGGGATGAATCCCGCGCGAGTATGTCATCCTGGTTTCCCGACATATAGAGCACCCTGGCCCCGGGCTGAAACTCAGTGAACTTGCGAGCGAGCTCCGGTCCGCTCATCTCCGGCATCACGACATCGGTGAGCAGCAGCTGGATGGGTACGGCACGCCTCGATGCGAGTCCCAAAGCCGCGGAACCGTTCGGCGCTTCGAGCACGGTATATCCCTGCCGTCTCAGCGCTTCGGACGCAGCGAGACGCCCGGCGGGGGAGTTCTCCACGATGAGGATCGTCTCGTTGCCCCGCGGAATCACTGTCAGCGCAGGGACGTTTTCGTAGCGCTCCGCCGTTTCGCTCGAGAGCGGAAGGTAAACTTTGAAAGTCGTCCCCTGACCGAGCTCACTCTCCACAACGATGAATCCGTTGTTCTGTTTTACGATTCCGTAAACCATCGCCAGGCCAAGTCCCGTTCCCTTGCCGATTTCCTTTGTCGTGAAGAACGGCTCGAAGATCAGCGACCGCGTCTGCTCGTCGACCCCTGCGCCCGTGTCGGTAATTGCGAGCATCCCGAATGAATCGGCGGTCGCGGGATAATGCGCTTGGGAATCCTCCGCATCGAACACTGCGCTTCCAGTGGCGATCGTGAGCGTGCCCCCTTCTGGCATCGCATCCCGGGCATTGACGGCCAGGTTCATGATCACCTGCTCCATTTGCTCGGGATCGATCTGCACCACAAGTGGTGATTCAGATAGCGCCAGCTTGAGCGTCACGCCTTCGCCAATCGAGCGCTGCAAGATCTTCCCAGAGCTGGTGACGAGCTCGTTCAGGTTCATCGGCCGTGGTTGAATGACTTGCTGGCGGCTGAATGCGAGGAGCTGCCGTGTCAGCGAGCTCGCGGTCAACGCCGCCTGGCGGATTTGTCCGAGATCTTCTGCGCTCGCGTCGCCCGTTGGAACATCCTCGAGCAGCATGTCGGTGTAGCTCATAATCACCGTGAGCAGGTTGTTGAAGTCGTGCGCGACACCGCTGGCAAGACGTCCCACGGCTTCCATTCTCTGCGCCTGGCGGAATTGGTTTTCAACCGACCGCTTTTCCGTGACGTCTCGAACCGCCGTTATCCGGATCAGACGGCCCCGATTCCGGCGATTCTTGCCGGTGGCCTCCAGAATGATCTTGCTTCCGTCTTTCCGTTTTCCCACCAGGTCGTATCGGCCATCGATTTCGCCACCGATGTACTGGCTCGCGTTCGCAACCGACTCTTCGGCGACGAACTCCATCGCCGAACGGCCGATCACTTCCGCGGGTAGATAGCCGAACATCTCTGCGAAGCCGCGATTGCATTCGACAACGACGCCATTCTCGGAGATTGCAATCCCATCGAATGAAACTTCGGTGAGCTGCCTAAAGCGCGCCTCCCTGTCCTCGAGATCGAGGCGCGCTAGGCGCCGCTCGGTCGCGTCGACGAATGCCACCACCACACCCGCGACTGAGTCGGCCTTCTTGATTGGGTAAGACCAGTACTCAACCGGAAAGCTGGTTCCATCGGGACGCCAGAACACTTCGTCTTCGATGTGTTTACCGATTCCAGTCTGCAGCGTTTGGTGAACGTGGCATTCTTCCAACGGGTAGCGTTGACCACTTGCCTTGGTGTGGTGCACAAGAAAGTGGACACGCTTGCCGAGCAACTCATTGGGCGTTGGCAGGCCTAGCATGGTGGCGGCCGAGCTGTTGCAGAAAGTGCAGATTCCACGATCATCGAGGGCGTAGAGCCCTTCTGCGGTCGAGTCGAGCAACAGGCGAAGCTGCTCCTCGCTCGCGCGAAGCGCGTCGAGTATCCCCTTTGTTTCGATTTCCGTCGATGGTCTAGCCCGCGACGGGGACTTGTCGCTCACGACAAGTTGATCGCGGTTGCGCCAGACGTGCGATCGTTGGCAGCCAATTTCGCTTCGAACGGCTCCGGCGTCTGCGTGATGAACCCGACGCGCATGGCATACCGGACGAGCCCAGCGATCGAGCGGATCCCCAGTCTCTTCATCACCTGTTGTCGATGGCTCTCGACGGTCTTGATACTCAGCTCCAGGTCGCGGGCGATTTCGCGCGTGCGCCGTCCTTCCGCCACCAGGCGCAGCACTTCGATCTGCCGGCCGGTCAGCTTCTGCAGCGGCTGGCGTGCGCTAAGTGCCGAGGTAATCGCAGGAGCGAGCTTGGCCAGATTTGCCTTGGACAGGATGTTCTCAGCGCCTGCGCGTAGAACGTCTCCCGCGGTATCGTCTAGAGGCTTGTCGACGAGAATGATGACCGGCGTCTGCGCGCGCACTGACCGTGCGACTTTCAGTACGGCCTTCGTGTTGAACTGGGGGGCGCCGTGATCAGTAAGAATTACGTCGGGCTCGAATTCGCGAAGCGCCTTGCTGAATTCTCCCGTGGATGTCACTCGCTTTACCGCTGCGTGAAACCCTGCTTTTTCCAGTTCCTTTGTCACGACTTCCGCATCGGCGTCCCTTGCTTCCAGCAGCAGCACGCCGAGGTGTTTTTTTGTCATCAAGTCCGAAAATCTTTGAGGCGCGTTCTAAAGCGCGTTCGTCGATCGAGATGTCCCTTGTTGGCAGTATGGTACGGTGTCTCGGCGACAGTCTGAATTAGGGATACTCCCCGGCTCTATGTAGGAGAAACCCTTACATGCGGTTTGGCCTAATTATCGTCGGCTACTAGACCCGCTCTGATTGCGAGCCGCACGAGTCCTGCGAGATCGCGAATGCCGAGTCGTTGCATGATTGCGCCGCGATGCGCTTCGACAGTTTTCATGCTGAGACCGAGCTGCGCTGCGACCTGTTTTGTCGAGTTTCCTTCGGCGACAAGGCGAAGCACTTCCTGCTGGCGCGGCGTCAACGCGTCGAGCGGGGATGGCTCGCGAGGCTGTTGCTTTCCGGAAAGCGCGGCGACGATCGTTCGCGAGATTGCCGGAGTGAGATAGACCTCGCCCTGACTTATCGAGCGCAGCGCCGTCTCCAGCTCCGCCTTGTCCGATCCTTTGAGTAGGTATCCCGCGGCTCCCGCCGCCAGCGCCTGGTGCACGTATGCCTCATCGGCGTGCATCGAGACGACGAGAACAGGAATCGTGGGATGCAGTTCTCTTGATTTACGAACCGCCTCGAGACCGTTCATCCCTGGCATCGCGAGATCCATCAATACGGCGTCGGGGCGCTGCGATTCGATCAGGCGAAGTGCTTCGTGGCCATCGCTCGCTTCGCCGACGACGGTGATGCCCGGAATGGTTTCCAACAACAGCTTCATTCCGATGCGCACAAGCGTGTGGTCTTCCGCGAGGACGATCCGCATCAGAGTTTGTCCACCGAAAATCTGGCGATCACCGTCGTCTTCGGAAGCACTCACGTCCTCCGCTGGCTGACCGGAAGTTACAGCCAGCATATTCGGCGCCCAGCAACCCTTCGTGGGACCTTGAATCCAGCCGGCAGCCCGCTGCCGGAAGCGCGTCAGCCGGCCGCCGTAGTGTTGTGGCGCAGTTGTAATCGCCCTCAAAACCGCCTGCGCTCCTCTGGTTTCTGGCGTGCGAAAGTGATGCTTCAGCTCCACACCAGGTCAACGAGATTCGCCTTCATGTCAAAAGCGCGACAGACAATGGGCCGCACGGGCGAGCGTGTGGCGGAGCGGTGGCTCGCTGTACACGGGTGGGAGATTGCGGAGCGGCGCTTTAGAAACGGACACCGGGACATCGATCTCATCGCCACGCGGGGCGAGCCCGACTCCGGCCGCACCGTCGCCTTCGTCGAGGTAAAGACCCGCGCCTCCACCGATTTCGGCGGCCCCGTGAGCGCTGTGAACTGGCGGAAGCAGCGCGAGCTCGGGCGCTCGGCGAAGGTCTGGATCTCGCGATTTCAGAAGCCCGGCGACACCTTCCGGTTCGATGTGATCGGGGTCATTCTTGAGCCGGAGAAGGTCCGCGTGCAGCACATCGAAAACGCGTTCCTGTTGCCCAGTAAATGATGACGTCCGCGGGATTTTGTTTGAAAAGAAATCTTGCGTTCCCGCCGACGTTTTCGTAGTTTGTTCGGGTGCCCAAAACGGGCAATTTTGCCTGCCTGCCAGGTCATAAACGTCTAACGACAGGGTGAATGAGATGGCTGTTTCAACGGTTCAGGAAGACAAGAAGAAGGCGTTGAACCTGGCGATTGCTCAGATCGAGAAGAACTGTGGCAAGGGCGCCATCATGAAGATGGGCTCGACCGACGCGAGAGTGCGGGTCGAAGCGATCTCAACCGGCGCGATCAATCTCGACGCCGCGATTGGCGTCGGCGGAATTCCGCGCGGTCGAGTCACCGAGATATACGGTCCGGAATCGAGCGGTAAGACAACGCTCTGTCTCCACGTCGTAGCAAACGCGCAGAAGGCGGGCGGCACTGCTGCGTACATTGACGCCGAGCACGCGCTCGACACCGATTACGCGGTCAAGCTCGGCGTAGACGTCGAGAATCTTCTCGTCTCGCAGCCGGACACAGGTGAGCAGGCGATGGAGATCTGCGAGATCCTCGTCCGCTCGGGCGCTGTCGACGTCGTCGTCATCGATTCGGTCGCCGCACTCGTTCCGAAGGCTGAGATCGAAGGCGACATGGGTGACTCGCACATGGGTCTCCAGGCGCGTTTAATGAGTCAGGCGCTGCGGAAACTCACGGGCGCGATTGCTCGCTCCAAGACCTCCGTCATCTTCATCAACCAGCTGCGTGAGAAGATCGGTGTGATGTTCGGCAATCCCGAGACGACCACCGGCGGAAAGGCGCTCAAGTTCTACGCCTCGGTGCGTCTCGACATTCGCCGTATTGCTCCCGTCAAAGAAAAAGAAGACGTCATCGGCTCGCACGTCCGCGTGAAGGTCGTGAAGAACAAGGTCGCGCCGCCGTTCAAGCAGGCCGAGTTCGACATCATGTACGCCGAGGGAATCAGCCACGTCTCGCTGGTGCTCGACATCGCCGCGGAATCCGGGATCATCGACAAGTCCGGCGCGTGGTATAGCTACGGCGCGCAGAGAATTGGCCAGGGTCGCGAGAACGCGAAGATGTACTTGAAGGACAACCCAACCCTTCTCGCCGAAGTCGAAGAGAAGGTCAAGACTGTCCTCGGCATCAAGCCACCGCTCGCCGCCGAGACGGAAGTCGAGCTGGCCGACTGAGGAAGCAAGAGTAGTGAGCAACGCCGACGGCCTGCCTATCTTCCGGGCAGGCCGTTTTCTTTTTCGCCGTGCGCTGATGCCCCGACCTACCGCCTACAACTACGCCCTGAATCTTCTCGCTGCGCGGCCGTACCCGACGCAGGCGATGCGCCGCAAACTGGTGCAGAAGGACTACTCCGCGGAGGAAGTGAGCGACACGATCGAGCGCTTGCTGGAAAACGGTCTGCTAAACGACGCGCGTTACGCCGAGCAGTACGCGCGGTCCAAGATCTCGAGCACTGGTGCCTCAAAGCGACGTCTCACCCAGGACCTGTATCGCAAAGGCATCAAGGGCGACACAGCCACGAACGCGATCGCGGCGGTGATCGAGACCGAAGAAATCGATCCCGCCGAAGTGATCGAGCGGGTTGCTCGCAAGAAACTCGCGCAATTGGGCGATCTCGAGCCACTCGTCGTCAGGCGTCGTCTATTCTCCTTCCTGGCTCGGCGCGGATATGACCTTGATGAGATCAAGCGCGTCGTCGCTGCTCTGATTTAACTGAAACCGGCATTGGTGCCGGTCCGTCGGAGGGGATGGGTACTCCGTCGTCTCGCTCGCTTACACGCTGACCCTGCCCGCACGCTTGCGCTTTGCGGGCTCCCGCCGTCAGCCCACTCGCGGCTTGCGCTCGCGAGCGGGCACCCAGCCGGTTTCTTGCTACGCGAGCACGACTCCTTCGTCCCGACCCCCTCCGACTCCCCACTGGTTGCGTAGTTAACTCTTAGCTCGACTTTGCGCCTGCACTCTAACGCCAGCGCGCCGAGCGAAGCTCGGCGTCCCCGTGAGAGAGTTGCGCGCGATCATTTTGAAACGCTGCCTTTTACGACGCTCTCCCGTGAGGCGCGGGTGTCCTTGCAGGCGCTTTGCAAAGCGAGCGCGAGGAGGAGACCCGCGACCGAGCAGAGCGAGGGAGCGCAGTTAGGGGCTCCGACCAAGCGAGCGTAGCGCCGAAGAGGACACCCTCGCCGACCACCTACAGAGATGCCGTCTCGAGCTGCTCGTCATCCGAAGGCGCCTCTTCTCCTTTCTTGCTCGGCGCGGGTACGATCTCGAGGAGATCAAGTCTGTGGTGTCACGTTTTGTGTAGCGGCAAGCCTCGACCGCGCACGGCCAATGAAAGTATTGTGCAGTACGTTGCGCCACCCTACGTTCCGAGGTACGCCCCTCGGCAATATATGACGCGCAATCAGAGGATTTTGTCGGGAATCGCATGCGGCCTGGCTGCATTGTCATTCGGCTGCTCTGAAAAAAACCCGACAGCGCCGAACCTGGTTCCCGCGTTCATCGACATCGTATCAGGGCAGCAGCAGTCAGACACAGTAGGGAAAGAGTTGCCGCAGCCTATTGTTGCCCGCGTGCGTAACAGCGATGATCAGCCCATTGCAGGACAGATCGTCAACTTCAGGGTCGTAAAAGGCGGCGGAAGCGTGTTCGCGGGCGCTGCGATCACCAACGCTGAAGGATTGGCCCAGGAGCGTTGGACTCTCGGCACGTCCGTCGCGGACAGTCAAATAGTTGAAGCGCGCGCAGTCGACCCATCTAGTGGGGCTCCCCTCGTTTTTGCTCGATTTTTTGCAACGCCCGTCGCAGGTGCGCCGGATTCGCTGGAAAAAATCAGCGGCGATGGCCAGAGTGCGGTGGCGGGGGCCGCCTTGCCCGAGTCCTTGGTCGTTCGGGTGGCAGATTCCTACGGGAACCCTGTGTCAGGAGCAAGCGTCTCATGGACGCCGACGGCGGGAACTGGAACTCTCAGTCCCGCGTCCGCAGCTACAACCGCCAACGGGCATGCGAGCACGAAGTGGACGCTAGGAGCGGAAGTCGGTGCGCAGAGTGCGCGAGTTGTTGTAGGGACCGTGCCCGCGGCAGCTTTCACCGCGAATTCACTTTCGCCATCGTCTCTGTTGGCCACAAAATCCGCTGGGGATAACCAAACCGCGGCGCCGGGGACCGCGGTTGCGGTACGGCCGGCAGTGCGCGTCACCGACGCGAATGGCAATCCGCTTTCGGGGATAACCGTCACCTTTGCCGTGACTCAGGGCGGAGGGAGTGTGACTGGTGGCACCGTTTCAACGGATGTGACGGGCACGGCATCGGTCGGCAGTTGGGTTCTAGGGTCGCAGGTGGGAACGAATGCGCTTTCCGCGAGTGTCGCCAACGGCCCTGCCGTAAGCTTCACGGCGACGGCGGCACAGTCGTCAGCTGACATTACAGTCTCCATAGTCAACCCGTCGCCGGGACTAGTCGGCGATACCGTTCACGTCAGCGTAAATGTCACGTCGAGGCTTCAAGTGGCGAGCGTCGGCGTCGCGGTGGCCGGAAGGACCGCGGCACTCTCGAACCCCACCCCGGGCGTGTGGACGGGAACAGTTCTGCTCAATGGCACCCCCCGGGACACGATGACTCTGGTGGCTACAGCCAGAGACGTCAACGGAAGCCTGGCGCAGGCTCTGGTCGCTCTCACTCATGACGTCCCCCCGCGAGTGACCCTGACGAGCCCAATCAACAATTCGGCTGCCGACGGCACAGTCATGATCGACGCCTCCTGCGCGGATGATGACCCCAACGGTTGTACCGTGTCGGCTGAGTTGAGACCCGACAATTCGTCGGAGGTGCGCTACGCGGGCCCCAGCCTCTCCCCGTTGCATGCGCCAGTGTCGCTGGCCGGATGGGAAGGACAGAAGGTCAGAGTCGTAGCCTACGCGACGGACTCGAAAGGGCAGAGGACATGTTGTGCGAGCGATACGGTGTGGGTTGAATCGTCGCACCTTCATTTCATTGGGGCCGCGGAAGGGACTGTGCTCGACGCCTCGGACTCCAGGTTGCTGTGGCTCACCCAATCGCTGGCCAGCGTGGGCATCCGCGATGTGAACACTGGAGTCTCCGATACAGTGCGGGGTCCGCCTTACGGGTCAGTGGTCGAGTACGCTGTTCTCACCCCAACGGGGGCGGTGTTTGCTTCAGACGCGCTCTATGTGTGGCAGAACGGAAGCCTGACCAGAAAGACCATTCCGAACTTTGCTCTTGCGGCCAGCGGCAACTACGTCATCTACCAGACCCCATCGCTTTATCGATTCGATGTGACGACTGGCGCTGATATCCTTGTTGCGTCCGATGACGGCAATACGGAAAATGATGTCGCCACGAACGGCGATGTCGCCTATTGGAATAACTCCTACGAGATTGTGCGCTATCGCAACGGGGTTAAGGACACTGTCGCCGGCTCCAACGGTAATCTGCCGGGCTATAATAGCTATCCGTTGACTGACGGGATCAATATTGTGTTCCGGCACACGGCCTCCCTCCCTGCCACGAACAACGAGCTTTGGCTATTCGATGGAAGCTCAAGCTCCTTGTCGATGCTTTCGCCGGCAGGCGCTCGTGATGTCCAACCTCATTCAAACTACGCCGTAAACGGTGGTTGGACGGCTTTCACCAAGGACGATGCTTCAGGCAACTCGCAAGTCTGGACTCGCTCACCAGCCGGTGTTCTTCGTGCAGTCTCACCTGAAGGCACTCCCTCGGTTTTCCAGGCCATCGGTCCTGACGGGACCGTAATCTTTAACAGCAACGGCGATCGTTATGCTGCCGGCCCGACGAGTCCGCCTGTCCGCATCAGCGCAGGAAGCCCCGCTCCGGGCACCACCGGTGCCGGCCCCGTATTCTGGAGGAACGGCACTTTTGTCGTCGTGGTTGAGAACGGCGCCTTCACCCTGACGCCGTAACGCGCGAACCAGCCTTTTGCATAGCTGCACCTACGTCCGATCCTGTCCGACTCGCCACTGTCTGCGTAGTTAACCCACAGCTCAACTTCGCGTCTTGATCTCCGAGTCAACGCGCGCTAGCGCGCCGAGCGAAGCTCGGCGTCCCCGTGAGAGAGAGTGCGCGGGATCACTGGCAGAAACGCGGGCTGTTACCAAACTCTCTCGGGAGGCGAGGGTGTCCTCGCAGGCGACGTCCAAGGGAGCGACCAAGGAGACCCGCGACCGAGCAGAGCGAGGGAGCGCAGTTAGGGGCTCCGCCAGAGCGACCGTCGTCGCCGAAGAGGACACCCTCGCCGACCACGAACAGAGATGCCGTTCGAAGGCGGCGTATATTTCACCAGATGAAGGCAGCCGAGATCCGCTCCAGGTTCACCGCGTTCTTTGAGAAGAACGGCCACCTCGTCCATCCAAGTTCGCCAGTAGTCCCGGCCGACGACCCCACGATCCTGTTCACCAACGCCGGGATGGTGCAATTCAAGAAGGTCTTCCTCGGCCAGGAACCACC
>Ga0193751_1002274_pt1 | contig 11720 bp, 12 predicted proteins | sample L1c2metaG_FD_143050 | JGI IMG/M metagenome (GOLD analysis project Ga0193751, IMG submission 143050) | Soil microbial communities from a riparian zone of the East river system, Colorado, United States - L1c2 | ecosystem: Environmental > Terrestrial > Soil > Riparian zone | place: USA: East River... | reverse complement strand
GGCCTCTTCGGGGAGGACGCCGAGCAGCTCCTCCGCGGGATCCGCAGCCGCGGTCGCCGCGACGCCGAGTCCGCAGGGATCGACGAGAACCGTGCCCGGCGCATCCAGGAGGTCGTGCGGATCGTGCAGGAGTCCGGCATCGGCGAGGTCACGATCGAGGAGGACGGGATGCGGATCTCGGTCCGCTCGACACCCGACCTCCCCGCCGTCGCACCGGGCGAGGCGCCGCTCGCGGTGCCCGAGCTGGACCAGCCGGCCGCCGCCGCCGTCACCGGAACCCTCGTCCGAATCGAGTCGCCGATGGTCGGCACCTTCTTCCGCGGTCCTCAGCCGGGCGCCCCGCCGTTCGTCGAAGTCGGCGACGTCGTCGCGCCGGGGCAGACCCTCTGCATCCTCGAGGCGATGAAGCTCATGAACGAGGTCAAGGCGGACGTCGAGGGAGTCGTGCGCGCCGTCCACGCCGAGAACGCGACGCCGGTCGAGTTCGGGCAGCTCCTCTTCGAGCTCGAGCCGCTCGCCGTACGGCCCGCGCTCTAAAAGGACCTGAGTCAGTCCGCCGCAATCGGGCGCCCGACGACGAGCACCTCGAGCAACTCCGGCTGGAGCTCCGCCAGGCTCGCGTCGGGCTCGAGCGAGGGCGGCGTGCCGCGGCGAGCGTCGCGAGCTCGTAGCGGCGCGGATCCATCTCCGCCTTGATCGCGCCGATCAGTTCCTGCCACGCGGCGAACCCGGGCCGCGCCTCGAACGCGCGCCCCATGTTCGAGGGCATGGGCGGATTCTGCACCTCCGAGGAGGGCCCGGCGAAACAGTGGCTGTGCCGGCGAGCACCGCTCCGCCGGGCCCTCCTAGACTCTCCCCGTGTTCAGTCGTGTCCTCGTAGCGAACCGGGGCGAGATCGCCGTCCGCGTGATCCGGGCTCTGCACGAGCTCGGCGTCGAGGCGGTCGCGGTCTACTCGACGGCGGACGAGGACGCGCTCCACGTGCGCCTTGCCGATCGCGCCGTCCGGATCGGCCCGCCGCCGGCCGCCGAGAGCTACCTCAACATCCCGGCTCTCGTCGCGGCCGGAGAGACGACCGGCTGCGAGGCCGTCCATCCCGGCTACGGCTTCCTCGCCGAGAACGACGAGTTCGTGCGCATGTGCGAGGACAACGACCTCGTCTTCATCGGCCCGCCCGCCGACGTGATGGCGCGGATGGCGGACAAGGCGCGCGCGAAGGCCGAGATGCGCGCCGCGGGCGTCCCGCTCGTCCCCGGCACCGACGGGGTTGCCGGACCGGAGGACGCGCGCGCCGCGGCCGAGGAGCTCGGGTTCCCGGTGCTGCTCAAGGCGGCGGCCGGCGGCGGCGGCAAGGGCATGCGGATGGTGACGGAACCGGATGCCCTCCACGACGCTTACCAGCGCGCCGCGGCAGAGGCCCACGCCGCCTTCGGGGACGGCTCGCTCTACGTCGAGAAAGTGATCACGCCGGCCCGTCACGTCGAGATCCAGGTGCTGTGCGACAACCACGGCAGCGTGCTCACGTGCGGCGAGCGGGAGTGCTCGATCCAGCGGCGCCACCAGAAGCTGATCGAGGAGTCGCCGTCACCGGCGCTCGACGACGAGCTTCGCGAGGAGATGGAGGCGGCGGCCGAGCGCGCCTGCCGGCACATCGGCTACCGCAACGCCGGCACCTTCGAGTTCCTCGTCGGGCCGGACGGCTCGTTCTCATTCATAGAGCTGAACGCGCGTCTCCAGGTCGAGCATCCGGTCACCGAGCTCGTCACGGGAATCGACCTCGTTCGCGAGCAGGTCCGGATCGCGGCGGGCGAGCGGCTCGCCCACGGTGGTCGTGCCGGACCGCGCAACGGCCACGCGATCGAGCTGCGGATCAACGCCGAGGACCCGGCACGCGGCTTCGCCCCGGCGCCGGGGCGGATCGAACGGTTCCGGCCGCCGCTCGGCCCCGGCGTCCGCGTCGACACGTTCGTCGAGGACGGAACCGTCATCTCGCCCCACTACGACTCGCTGATCGCGAAGCTGATCGTCGTCGATGCCAGCCGCCGCCTGGCGATCGCCCGAGCGCAGCGGGCGCTGACGGAGCTCGAGGTCGTGGGCGTCCCGACCACGCGCGAGGTTCTGCACGACATCCTCGCCAGCGACGAGTTCCGCAGCGGCGAGTATTCGACGTCCTTCCTCGAGGAGGCCGGAGCGCGGCTCCCGGCCCTGGCCGGCTCGTGAGCCGGGTGCTCGTGCAGGACGACTCCGGGTCCGTCCGGCTGAGCGAGGCGGCGCTGACGCAGATCGTGCGGCGTGCGGTCTCGTCGGTCGAGGGCGCCCGGCTGCGCAAGGGACGGCGGCGACTCGGCGTCGAGCTCCAGGACGGCCGCGCCAGCGCCGAGCTGCAGGTCGCGGTCGCGTACGGCCGCGTCCTCCCGAACGTCGCGGGCGCGGTGCAGGAGTCGGTCGCCGATGCGCTCGTGCGGATGTGTGACGTCGAGGTCGAGGCGGTTCACGTGACGGTCGAGGAGCTCGACCGCGCGTGAGCACCATCAGCCGTCGGGAGGCGCGTCGAGCCGCGGTCTTCATGCTCTTTCAATGGGACGTCACCGGCCGGCCCCTCGGCTCCCTCTACGAGGGCGACGTCGACGACTACACGCGGCACCTCTCCCAGGCGGTCACCGAGCATGCGGGGGAGCTCGATTCGCGGATCACCGCCGCCTCCGACGACTGGACGGCGGACCGCCTCGGCGCCGTCGAGCGGAACGTCCTCCGCGTGGCGCTCGAGGAGCTCGACGAGGGCGAGGTGCCGGTCGAGGTCGTCCTCGACGAGGCGGTGACGCTTGCGAAGCGCTACGCATCCGAGGATGCTGCGAGGCTGGTGAACGGGATCCTGGGGAAGCTCGTGCGGGAGAAGCAGGCGACGTGAGCACGGACGAGTCGCTGACGCGGGCGGAGGAGCTGCTCGCGCGAGTCGAGGCCGTGCGGGCAGAGCTCGAGCAGCTCAGCGAGGGAGAGTCCGGCTCGCCGGATCGTGCGATCGAGCTGCTCGGCGAGCTGTCCGAGCTCGCGAAGGCCGTCGAGGACGAGCTGACCCGGGCACAGCAGGAGGCGGAGACGGATGCACAGTCCTGAGGAGCTGAAGGGGCTCGTCGAGGAGGCGCTCGAGCGGATCGACCTCTGGCCCGAGCTGCATGGGCAGGCGACGTCCGTCCGCTACTCGCTCGAGGTCGGCGGCAAGCGCGTGCGTCCCGTAATCGCGCTCGCCGTCGGAGAAGCGCTCGGCGCGCCGGTCGAGCAGGTTCTGCCGGCGGCGCTCGCGCTCGAGCTCGTCCACACCTTCTCCCTCGTCCACGACGACCTCCCGGCGATGGACGACGACGACGAGCGGCGAGGCCAACCCTCGACGTGGAAGAAGTTCGGGGAGGGCGTCGGCGTCCTCGCCGGCGACGCGCTGCTCGCGGAGGCCGTCCGGCTCGCGGCGCGCTACGAGTCGTCGGCGGTCGCGCGCGAGCTCGCCGAGGCGACGCTCGGAATGATTGGCGGCCAGTACCTCGACACGATGGTCGACGGCTACGACCTCGCTGCGGTGCACCGGCTGAAGACGGGGCGGCTCTTCTATGCGTCCGTGACGCTGGCGCTCTGGGCGGTCGAGCTGCCCGAGGAGGATCAGGCGCCGTGGCGGGGGTTCGCCGAGGAGCTGGGGCTCCTCTTCCAGATCGTCGACGACATCCTCGACGAGGACGGCTACGTGCGGGAGCACCTCGCCGAGATCGACGCGGACACGACTGTCCTCCGCGACATCGTCGATTCTCTGGCCGTCCGCAGGGCTTGAAGAAGCGTCTTGACGTCGTCCTGGTCGAGCGCGGGCTCGCGGAGTCGCGGGCGCAGGCTCAGGCGCTCGTGCTCGCGGGGCTCGTGCGCGGCTACGACAAGCCCGGTCACCAGGTGGACGAGGACGCCGAGCTCGAGGTCGAGCCGCCGCCGCCGTACGTCTCCCGAGGCGGCGAGAAGCTCGCGCACGGCCTAGACCGGCTCGGCGTCGATCCGGCCGGCCTCGACTGCGTCGACGTCGGCGCCTCGACCGGCGGCTTCACCGACGTCCTCCTCCAGCGCGGCGCAACGCGCGTGATCGCGGTCGACGTCGGCTACGGCCAGCTCCACCCGCGGCTCCGCGCGGATCCGCGCGTGACGGTGCTCGAGCGGACGAACGCACGCACGCTGACTGAGCTTCCGTTCGCACCGCAGCTCGCGGTCTGCGACGTCTCCTTCATCTCGGTGCGGCTGGCGCTCCCGCCGGTCCTTCGCCTTTCCGCGCCGGAATGGCAGGCGGTCGTCCTCGTGAAGCCGCAGTTCGAGGCGGGCCGCGCCGACGTCGGGAAGGGAGGCGTCGTGCGCGACCGCGAGGTGCGGCGGCGCGTGGTGCGCCAGGTTGCAGAGGCGGCGCTGTCGTGGGGGGCGAGCGTCCGCGGCGTCGTAGACTCGGGGCTCCCGGGGCCGAAAGGGAACCGGGAGACGTTCCTCCACCTGGTGCAGTCCGAGCAGCCGACGCTTCCCGATGACCTCGACGAACGGATCGAGCAGGCACTCGCCGATTGAGACGGCCGCGGTCGTCGCGCACGGCCGCGTCGACGTGCACCACGCGGTCGAGCGGGTGCGGGCGGTGGCGGAGCGCACGGGCGTGGAGCTCGTGGACGAACCGGAGCGCGCGCAGCTCGCAGTCGCCGTCGGCGGCGACGGGACGATCCTCCGCACGCTCGCGCGGCTGCTGGGGACGGGCGTTCCGGTGATCGGCATCAACTTCGGCCGCGTCGGCTTCCTCGCCTCGATCGCGCCTGAGCGGGTCGAGGACGACCTCGCGCGCGTCTTCGCGGGCGAGTACCGGACGATCGAGCAGCCGACGCTGGAGGCGCAGCTCGACGGCGCGACGTTCGTCGCCGTCAACGACGTCGTCGCCACGAGCTCGACGCTCGGCCGGATGATCGAGCTCGGCTGGGCGATCGCGGGCGAGGACCTCGGTGTCGTGTCGTGCGACGGGATGATCTGCTCGACGCCTTCCGGCTCGACGGCCTACAACCTCTCGAACGGCGGGCCCGTCCTGGTGCGCGGGCTCGACGCGATGGCGATTACGTTCATCGCGCCCCATTCCCTCGACGCTCGGCCGCTCGTCGTGCCGCGCGGCGCGGAGCTGACGCTGCGGAATGCGACGCCGGACGTCGGCGCCGCCGTCCTCGCGGACGGCCGGCGCAGCGGCGACCTCGCGCCCGAGGGAGCGCTCTCGATCCGGCTCGGTGAGCAGCGAAGCCTCCTCGCGACGCTGCCCGAGACGACGTTCTTCCAGCGCTACCGCGAGACGTTCACGTCCTAGTAGCGCGGATGGAGGAGACCTGGGACGGGCTTCCGGTAGCGCGAGAGCCGCCGCCCTGGCCGGAGCGAAACAGACGTGTCCGGAACCAGGTTCCGGTCGTGTCCGAAAGAGGCAATGGTCGGCATCGGGTCGCGGGTCTGAGGATCGCCTGCGTAGCTCCGCTGGCTCCCGCATCGAAAGCCTCGCGTCATCCCGGCTGCGCCCGCTCTGGCCGGACCGAAACGGACGCGTCCGGAACCAGGTTCCGGCCGCGTCCGAAAGAGCCAGGTTCCGGCCGCGTCCGAAAGAGCCAATGGGCGGCGTCGGGCGGCGGGTCTACGATCGGCGGCATGCTCAGGCGCCTGCGCATCGAGAACCTCGTCCTCATCCGCGAGGCCGAGCTCGAGCTTGCGCCGGGCCTGAACGCGATCACGGGGGAGACAGGCGCCGGGAAAACGATCCTCGCCCAGGCGCTCGGCCTCCTGCTCGGAGCGAAGGGCGACGACTCGTACGTCGGAGCGGCGGGCGACGAGGCCTACGTCGAGGCGGAGCTCGACCTCCCGGACGACCTGGAGGAGCTCGGGGAGCTCCGGCCGGAGGACGAGGACGCACTCGTCGTCTCCCGTCGCGTCTTCGCCGACGGCCGCACGCGCGCCTACGCCTGGGGGCGCGCGGCCGCCCGGGAGGATGTCGCCGCCGCCGTCGAGCGCACGGTTGCGATGTCGGGCCAGTTCGAGCAGCGCCGGCTCGCGCGGCCCTCGTATCAGCTCGAGGTGCTCGACCGCTTCTGCGGCGAGGAGCAGCTCGCCCGCCGGGCCGAGGCGCGGGCGGCGTGGCGCGACCTGCTGGCTGCGCGCCGCCGCCACGACGACCTGACGGCGAATGCGGCGCTCGCCGGGGCCAGGCTCGAGGAGCTGCGCGCGCTGGTCGACGACACCGACGGCATGGAGCCCGGGGAGGAGGACCGGCTGCGCACCGAGCGCGAACGGCACCGGCACGTCGCCGAGCTCGCCGAGGGGGCGGCCGCGGCCGCCGCGGCGCTCGCTCCGGACGAAGGTGAGGGGGCCAGCGGCCTCGTCGGGCTCGCCGAGCGATCGGTCGCGCCGCTGGAGCGGCTCGCGCCCGAGCTGCAGCGCGCCGGGGAGGAGCTGCGCGACGTCGAGCTGCGTCTGCGTGAGACTGCGTCGGATCTCCACGCGTTTCTCGCGTCGCTCGAGGTGGAGCCCGGCCGGCTGGAGCAGCTCGAGGAAGCGCTCGACCGGATCGCGGAGGCGAGGCGCCGTTACCGCTGTGCGACGTACGAGGAGCTGCTCGCGCGGCGCGAGGGGGCGCGGGCCGAGCTCGCAGCCTTCGAGGACGGATCCGACCCGGCCGAGGTCGCCGCCCGCGAGCTCGCGGAGGCCGAGGCCCGCGTCCACACGCTTGTGCTCGAGCTGCGTGCGGAGCGGAATGCTGCGGCGCCTGCGTTCGCCGATGCGGTCGCCGCCGAGCTCCGCGACGTCGGGATGGGCGAGGGCGAGTTCGCCTGCGAGCTGCGCGAGCGCGACGATCCCGGCTCGACGGGCGCCGACGAGGTGCACTTCCTCGTCCGCCCGAACGCGGGCCTCCCGTTCGCGCCGGTCGCGGAAACGGCCTCAGGCGGCGAGCTCTCGCGGATTGCGCTCGCGATCGCGGCCGTCGCCGGCGGAGACACGCTCGTCTTCGACGAGATCGACGCCGGCATCGGGGGCGAGACGGCACATGCCGTCGGACGATTGCTGCGGCGTCTCGCCGAGCATGCTCAGGTCGTGACGATCACGCATCTTCCTCAGATCGCCGCGCTTGCCGACCGCCACTTCCGGGTCGAGAAGACCCCGGGCGACCCGACACATGCGCTCATCGAGCAGCTCGGCGACGAGGAGCGGAAGGCGGAGCTCGAGCGGATGCTCGGCGGACAGGAGTTCCTTGCCGCGGTACGAGGCTAGGCGGACGCTGCCGGCGACCGTCGAGGCCGTGTGGGCGGTGCTCGCGGAGCCGGAGCGGCTCGCGGAGTGGTGGCCGGGGATCGAGGCGGTCGACCCGGGAAGGCGCGGGCTCGTGCCCGGCGGGCTCTGGCGGGTCGAGGGAGGGAGGAGCAAGCCGAGTTTCCGGCGGCGGCCGGAGATGGCGGGAGAGCTGCTAGTGATCGAGGTCGTGCCGCGCTCGCGGGTCGCGTTCCAGCTGCTGTCCGAGTGCATCGACGTCGAGTTGGGGCTCGAGACCACCGAGGACGACCAGGCCGCCGCGACGCTCGTCGTCGAGGCGCCCTGGTTCAGCGGGGTCGGCCGAGCCTTCCCGTCGCAGGCGCTCTCGAGGCTTGCTGCGCTCGTCCGTGCGGCCGCGCCATAGGCGCCGGCCGCTCCCGCTGCTACCCTGAAATTCCGTGAGCGCACGGGCCCCGAAGTACGTCTTCGTCACCGGGGGAGTTGTCTCCGCGCTCGGGAAGGGCATCGTCGCTGCTTCGCTCGGCCGGCTGCTGAAGGCGCGCGGGCTGCGCGTCCAGCTCCAGAAGTTCGACCCGTACCTCAACGTCGACCCCGGGACGATGAGCCCGTTCCAGCACGGCGAGGTCTTCGTGACGGAGGACGGGGCCGAGACCGACCTCGACATCGGCCATTACGAGCGCTTCGTCGACGAGAACTTCCTGCGCAGCGCGAGCCACAGCGCCGGCGCGATCTGGGACACCGTCCTGCGCAAAGAGCGGAAGGGCGACTTCCTCGGCGCCACGGTGCAGGTGATCCCGCACATCACGAACGAGATCAAGGCGCGCATCCGCCGCGGCGCCGAGGCGAGCCCCGCCGACGTCGTCATCTCGGAGATCGGCGGCACCGTCGGCGACATCGAGTCGCTGCCGTTCCTCGAGGCGATCCGCCAGTTCCGGCGGGAGGTCGGGACCGAGAACGTCGTCTACGTCCACGTGACGCTCGTCCCGTTCATCGAGGCGGCGGGCGAGCTGAAGACGAAGCCGACCCAGCATTCCGTGAACGAGTTGCGCCGCATCGGCATCCACCCCGACGTCGTCGTCTGCCGCTCGCACGAGGAGCTCTCACGCGACATCCGGGACAAGATCGCGCTCTTCGCCGACGTCGACCCGGGGGCGGTGGTGGCGTGCCCGGACGTGCCGGACGTGTACGAGGTGCCGCGTGTCCTCCAGGGAGAGGGGCTCGACCGGCTCGTCGGCGAGCGGCTCGGCCTCGAGCTCGGCGAGCCGGACCTGTCCGACTGGGACGAGTTGCTCGAGCGCGTCCACAGCCGGCGCGAGGTCGTCGAGATCGCGCTCGTCGGCAAGTACGTGAAGCTCCAGGACGCCTACCTCTCCGTCCACGAGGCGCTCAAGCACGCCGGGCTGGAGCACGGCTGCGCCGTGCGTGTCCGCTGGGTCGACGCCGAGGACATGTCCTACGACGAGGCGGCGGAGCTGCTCGAGAACGTCGACGGAGTGCTCGTGCCGGGCGGGTTCGGCTCGCGCGGCTGGGAGGGGAAGATTCTCGCCTGCCAGGTCGCGCGCGAGCGGCGCATCCCCTACCTCGGCATCTGCCTCGGCATGCACGTGGCCGTGTCGGAGTTCGCGCGGCACGTCGCGGGGCTCGAGGGCGCGAACTCGACGGAAATGGACCCGGAGACGCCGTATCCGGTGATCGACCTGCTGCCGGAGCAGAAGGGGATCGAGGACCTCGGCGGCACGATGCGGCTCGGTGCGCAGGCGGTCGAGGTCGCCGACGGGACGCGCACCCGCGAGCTCTACGGCGAGACGACGATTCACGAGCGGCACCGGCACCGCTACGAGGTCAACAACTCGTACCGTGACCGGCTCGTCGAGGCCGGTCTCGTCGTGAGCGGGACGTTCCAGGAGGGCCGGCTCGTTGAGATCGTCGAGCTCCCCGATCATCCGTGGTTCGTCGCGAGCCAGTTCCATCCGGAGTTCAAGTCCCGGCCGACGCGAGCGGCGCCGCTCTTCCGCGGCTTCGTCGGGGCAGCGCTCGACCGCGCGCGTGCGCGGGCCGGCGAGCACGTCGCCGTCTGACCTTCCGACCGTAGGATCGGCGCGTGTCCGAGACGGTCGACCTCTTCCTCGAGCTCGCCGCGCTGCCGACGCCGCCGGGCGAGGAGCGCGCAGCCGCCGACGTCGTCCTCCGCTATCTCGGCGAGCTCGGTCTCGAGCCCGACGAGGACGGGTTCGGCAACGTCTATGCGCGGATCGAGCCAACGGCGGAGGGGACGCCGCTTTTCTTCTGCGCCCACCTCGACACGGTGCCCCCCTCCGGCGAGCTGCAGCCGGTCGTCGAGGACGGCCTGATCCGGAATGCGGGCGGCACGATCCTCGGTGCCGATAACAAGGCCGCCGTGGTGCAGATGCTCGAGGGGGTGCGGCACGTTCTCGCCGAGAACGTCCGGCATGCCGGCATCGAGCTGCTGTTCACGCGACAGGAGGAGATCGGCCTCCTCGGAGCCGCCGCGTTCGACCACACGCGTCTGCACGCCCGGCTCGGGTTCGTGTACGACCAGGAGGGGCCGATCGGCGAGATCATCCTCGGCGCGCCGTTCGCGCAAGGGCTCGAGATCACGTTCCACGGCCGCGCTGCGCACGCGGGAATGGCGCCGGAGGAAGGGCGGTCTGCGATCCAGGCAGCGGCGAAGGCGATCGCCGACCTGCGGCTCGGTCGCGTGGACGAGGAGACGACCGCGAACGTCGGTCTCATCCGCGGCGGAACGGCGGGAAACATCGTTCCCGACGTGTGCTCGTTCCTGGCCGAGGCTCGCTCTCATGACGAGGGCAAGCTCGGCGATCTCGTGCAGGAGATGCTCGACGCGTGCGCTTTCGCGGCCAGCGAGACCGAATGCGAGCTGCAGAGCGAGTTGCGGAAGACGTACCGCGGGTACCGCTTCGCGAAGAACGACGACGTCGTCCGGCTCGCTGCGGATGGGCTCGGGCGTTGCGGCCACGAGGTGCGTTACGGGCTTTCGGGCGGGGCTGCCGACGCGAACGTCTTCAACGAGCGGGGCCTTAGTTGCCTCAATCTCACGAGCGGCGTGCACGATTTCCACAGCCCGAGCGAGCGGATCGCGGTCGCGGATCTCGAGGCGATGGTCGACGTGACGGTCGCGCTCGTGGAGGCGGCGGCGGAATGAGCTTCGAACCGGATTCCGCGCGGAGCGTGTACGAGGGACGGCTGCTCGGCCTGACGGTCGAGCAGTGGGGAGAGCACGAGCGCGAGGTCGTCGAGCATCCGGGGGCCGTGGCAGTGGTGGCGGTCGACGGCGAGGCGTATGTCACGCTCGTCCGCCAGCTGCGCGAGCCGACTCGGAAGCGCCTGCTCGAGCTGCCGGCGGGGACGGCCGAGCCTGGGGAGGCGCCGCTCGAGACCGCACAGCGCGAGCTGCGGGAGGAGTGCGGGCTGAGCGGCGGCAAGTGGCGCGAGCTGGCGGCGTTCTGGACGACACCGAGCTTCTGCCGGGAGCGGATGCACGTCTTCGCGGCCGAGGGGGTCGTCCGGGGCAAGGCTGCTCCGGAGCCGGACGAGGAGCTCGAGCTCGTCCGCTGGCCGCTCGCCGAGGTCGGGGAGCGACTGCACGAGATCGAGGACGCGAAGACGCTTGCCGGCCTGTTGCTCTACCTCAGAACGCGAGCCTAACGTGAAGGCGGCGGAGCCGATCCGCTGTTTCCGACCCAGATAGCTCCGCTCGGTAAGTCTGCGGCGATGCTTCCCGCCCAGACCCCCTTCGGCATCGCGATCGTGCTGCGCACGTTCGTCTTCAAGTCGACGCGGTCGACGACGCTGCCGGCCGCCGCCCACATGGAGCCGAAGGCGACCACGGCCTGAATCGGGTCTCCGCTCAGCCCGAGTGGAGTCTCGACGTGGCCGGTCGTCGGGTCGACGGCCGTAAGAGTCGAGTTCTGGGGATCCAGGAGCCACAGCGTGGAGGACTCGATGCCGACGAGGTAGGCCTGCGTTGGGATCGAGAACGTCCTCGAGCGGCTGTTGCGCGGGTCGAAGCGAAGGATTTTGTTGAACTTGCACTCACAGATCCAGTCGAAGCCGGCGAGCGGGATGAGCGTGGTCGTCTCCACGGCGTGCGTCTCGTAGGTGCGGGTGATGCGGTTCGTGATTGGATCGATCCTGAGGAGCTTCCCGCCGGACTCGAGGACCCAGAGGGCCCCGTTGCCGGTTGCGACGGTCCCGCCAGTGGAAGACCCGGGCAGTGCGATGCGCTTCACGACGCGACCGCTGGCGTCGTCGATGCGCGAGACGAAGGCGCCGAACACGTTGTTGGCCACGCGGTTGCCGAGCAGCCAGATCGACCCGAAGCCGAGGGCGACCTGGCACCGGCACTCTATGTGGATCGGGAACGAATAGATGATGCGCCCGGAGCGTCC
>Ga0193751_1002273_pt1 | contig 11720 bp, 7 predicted proteins | sample L1c2metaG_FD_143050 | JGI IMG/M metagenome (GOLD analysis project Ga0193751, IMG submission 143050) | Soil microbial communities from a riparian zone of the East river system, Colorado, United States - L1c2 | ecosystem: Environmental > Terrestrial > Soil > Riparian zone | place: USA: East River... | reverse complement strand
ATGCCGGTCGGCGTCGGTGTCGTTGGCAAAGGCGACGTCGAACTTATCGCGCATGCCGATCAGCCGCGCCATCGCATAGGGCGACGAGCAGTCCATCCGGATTTTTCCGTCCCAATCGAGCGTCATGAACCGAAACGTCGGATCGACCGCGTCGCTGACGAGGGTCGCGGCCAGACGATAGCGCTCGATGATGGGCCGCCAGTAGTGTACCGCCGCGCCACCCAGGGGATCGATGCCGATCTTCACCCCGGAGCCGCGGATCGCTTCCATGTCGAGGACATTGGCGAGGTCGGCGACATAAGGCCCGATGTAATCATGGCGATGAACGCAGGATGATTTGCGCGCGCGATCATAGGGCATCCGTTTGACGCCGCGCAGATCGTCTTCAAGCAAGCCGTTGGCGGCGCGCTCGATGGCACCGGTAATGTCGGTATCGGCCGGACCGCCATTGGGCGGATTATATTTGAAGCCGCCATCTTCAGGCGGATTATGCGACGGCGTGATCACCACGCCGTCGGCGAGGCCATTTTCGCGGCCCTTGTTGTAGGCGATGATGGCGCGCGAAATAACCGGCGTCGGCGTATAACCGTCGTGCTCGTCGATCATCACCTCGACGCCATCGGCCGCGAACACCTCGAGCGCGCTCGCCAGCGCCGGCTCCGCCAGCGCATGGGTGTCGATCCCGATGAATAATGGCCCGGTAATGCCGCGGTTGCGTCTGAAATCGCAGAGCGCCTGGCTGATGGCCAGAATGTGCGCCTCGTTGAAGGCGTGGTTGAAGGCGGAGCCGCGATGCCCCGAGGTGCCGAACGCAACCCGTTGCGCCGGCACCGACGGATCGGGCTTGCCGGCAAAATAGGCCGTCACCAGCCGCGGCACATTCACCAGCATCGATGGCTCGACGGTCTTGCCGGCAAGCGGATTGATTTCAGCAGCCACCTGGCTTCCTCGATGATATCCGTGGGAAATCATCCACCGAGGCATTGTAGATAGATTTTACAGTTCCGAACAAGGGACCGCCTCTGGCGGTCAAGCCCGGGGACTCTATCGGCTGCGGAATGTTTCCGGCGCCGACTTGACCTCCGCGAGGTCGATCTCGAGCATCGTGTCGTCGAGTCCGATCAGGACGCCGACGGTGAACGCGCCATAGGTGGTCACCCCAAGCGTGGCCTTGCCTCGAACCACCTTTACCCTGCGAACGGGCTTTGCGAAGGAATCGTGGAGGTGGAACGTAATGTATCCCGAAAGCTTCCTGCGGGAACCCGGCATCGCGGAGACGGTGAGCACAGTGTGAAACCAGTCCTCCTCGATAGCGTTCACCTTTGCGGTGACGGTCCAGCCGTTGCGGGAAGTCTGACCGCCCCACTGACCCTTCTGCGGATCGCGCGGATTGATCTTCCGCACCAGCGGTCCACCACCAGTCGGGACCTTATTCGAGATCAGCGTTTTGGCACGCTCGAGTGCAGCGCCAGTCGGGGCCGTCGCGGATGCCAGCGGCATTCCCCCTACTCGATAGCCTTGCACCGCCACCAACCGGCGTGACAATCCGTCGAGGTCGGCGAAGATGGAAGCATGATGCGTACCGCTGGAATCCAGCTTTCTCCGGAAGTCTGCCTTGCATTCCTTTCCGATGACGATCTGTTGCATCTCCTTGCTCGAATAGGGCTCTTCCGGATTGGGATGCACGGTGAACAGGCCGCGTTGCGAGACCAGCCGCGGCGTCACATAGCCCGGATAAAAGAAATGCACGTCGCTCACCTTGAAAGGATTAATCTTGGAAGCTTTTACCTCGACGGGCCGGCGGATGATGTAAAGGCCGGCATCCTCATCGTCATTGCCCCACACCGCGAAGAACAGAGAAACCGACGGTGCTTCCGACCAGTCGAGCAGTCGCGTCGGAACACCATAGTGTTGAGCAAGAGCGAGCCATTCCCAGTCGTTCACCGGCCGGATGGCGAGAAACGGCAACGCTTCGCGCTTGAACTGGTCGAACAGGTCCTTCTCAACACTCGGCTTGTAGCCGTAGCCGTCGCGCTGCCGGCCGACCGACGGAATGAGGGTGTGGCGAACCGACGTCACCCCGCGAAACAGGTAGTTTCCATCGAGATACTGCTCGATATGCTTCTGAAATTCCGCCCAGCTCCGTACCCGCCTGCGCTCCCAGGGTGCATTTGTCTTTGGCGGAGTTGTTTTCTTTTGTGCAATCGTTCGCTTTCGTGGAGCCATCGTCGAATCCTTAAATATGGCAGGCACTAAAGTTTATGCGTTCTCCGTTTCATTTTACGGCCGCGCGGCATTTGAAACCTTGAATGCGCCGACCGGCGTGACCGGTTGCGCGTTGGCGGCAGCGGCGGCGGCCGCCGGCGGCGCCGCGACGGCACCCGCTTTGCCGCCAGCCGCGTTGCGAAGACTGGTGAGCCCGGTCACGACGTCGTACCAGAACGGCGAGCCAAGCCCGATCAGGAGGCCGCCGAGCATGAGGTAGAACCAGACGCCGAGGACCGTCGGAACTGCCAACCACACGGTGCGCTCCTCCAGTTTACAGTCAGGAGACCAGAACCGCACTGTTCCATCTGAACGATTGGCCGGACAGAACCATCCCCAATGGGCAAAATGCGCATCGTTGATGCGGTCATCGGTCCAGCCAAGCGGGACGCCAAGGTCAGCATACTGTTTCACGGTTGCATTTGTTCCGGCGATCGCCGCCAGCGTATCTTTCTGCAAAGACTCAACTTGTTTTTTTACCTCGTCGGCCTTTTTTGCTTCTTCTTTTTTAACTTCCGCCGGCTTTGCTTCATCTGCTTGTTTGGTTTCTTCCGGTTTTTTTACTTCCTCTGACGAGGGCGTTGCTGCCGGTTTCGGAACAAGTGTGCCAAGCGCGCCTATGGTTTTTTGCGCGGCCTCGTATTGTGCTGTCACCGCCTGCGATTGCTCGATAACCTTGGCGCGTGCATTCGGATCGCGCAAATACGTCTTGAACAGATCGAGCGCATCGACGTGCACCGCGAATGCCAACCCGATCGCCACGGCCACCGACAGCAACCGCGCGCGGCCCTCGAAATAGGCTCCCGCTTCCTTGCCGAAGGCGTCGAACTTTTGCGCAACGTCCTTGAGGACTGCATCGGTCGCATGCGCAGCAGCCGCGCCGGCGGCAATGGCAGCAGTGTTTACGGTGGTGTTCGCGGTTTGGATATCGGCGCCGATATCGATGCTGCCAAGCCTTTCCATGAATTCGGCCGGCGTCATGGTAGCGAGATCGCGGCCACTCCAGAGACCGAATGCGCGTTTTGAATTTTTCGCAGTCTTCGCTGGCGGATCGGCAGGCGTCGCCTTTGGCAGAACGCCCATTGGCGCACGATTCGCGCTCATGCGGTCGACAAAACTTGCCCGCTCGCTCTCCAACATTTGCTGAACCTGTTCGTTCAGCAGGGCGGCCGCGATACCGGGGGTCGCATTCCGCGCGATCGTTTCCAACTCGGGGATAATGTATTTCGCGAGCACCTGGTCGAACATTTGCCCGAGCATGTATTTGAGCCCGGCTTCGCGCATCGCGAATATGCGGTGAATGAGCTCAACGAATGTCGAGACGATCAGCGACAGCGCGAGCATCGTGATCGCAAACGCAAGCGCGGCTTCGATAAGCGGCATGGTTCCCCCCAGGGACCCAGAATTTCCGCTGATACAAGCACAGGATGTTTTTAGGAGCAAGCTCGCGCTCGCGGCGACCCCCCGGGCAGGCGGGGTGCCAACCCTTCCATCGCCGCGCGACTCTGCCCATATTGGGTAGCCATGGCCAAATCTGACAAAACCAAATCGCAGAACACCCCACGCAGGACGAGCCGCGCCAAGGCCGGACGCCCCGACGTGCAGCCGATCGGGCCGGCGCTGGCCGAACTGCTCAATCCCGCGATCAACCGCGGCGATGCCGGCCTTGGCTCCGGCACCGGATTGCAGCCGCCGCCGGATAATTCCTGGGACCGCCGCGCCGGCGGCGAGGCCGCGGCGCATCGCGCGCGGGCGTCGACGCGGGGCACGAGCGGTGATGTGGCGAAGCGGGATGCTGTCACAAAGCGGGATGCTTCTTCCTCCCCTCCCCCTCGCGGGGTCGAGACGAGCGAAGCTCGCTCTCAGGGGTCGGGGGTGGGGGGAGCTACAGCAACACCGCCCGTGGGTTACCCCCCTCCCCAACCTCGAGAGCGAGCTTCGCTCGCCTCGGACCCCACAAGGGGGGAGGGAGTAGACAGGCGCGGCTTCGGTGAAGCGCCGCAACGCGAATTCGCGCCCGCCAACTACGGCACCGCGGCGACGATTCCTCCGCTCGATCCCGAGCTGGCAAAGCAGCTCGGCTTCACCACCGAGGAGGAGGACGCCGCGGCGATGGCGCGGCCGCCGCGCAACAAGATGGAGGCGCTCGGCGTCGCCGCCACCGCGGACGCGCTGGAAAACCTGATCCGCGAGGGACGTCCCGAGTTCAAGGGCGAGGACGGCCAGATCAAAATCTGGACGCCGCACCGTCCGCCGCGCCCGGAGAAATCCGAAGGCGGCCAGCGCTTCGTCATCAAGTCCGAATATGAGCCGAAGGGCGACCAGCCCACCGCGATCGCGGAGCTGGTCGAAGGCATCACGCGCAACGACCGCACCCAGGTGCTGCTCGGCGTCACCGGCTCCGGCAAGACCTACACCATGGCCAAGGTGATCGAGGCCACCCAGCGGCCCGCGATTATTCTCGCGCCCAACAAGACGCTGGCGGCGCAGCTCTATGGCGAGTTCAAGAGCTTCTTCCCCGACAACGCGGTGGAGTATTTTGTCAGTTATTACGACTACTACCAGCCCGAGGCCTATGTGCCGCGGACCGACACCTATATCGAGAAGGACTCTTCCATCAACGAGCAGATCGACCGCATGCGCCATTCGGCGACGCGGGCGCTGCTGGAGCGCGACGACGTCATCATCGTCGCCTCGGTGTCGTGCATCTACGGTATCGGCTCGGTCGAGACCTATACCGCGATGACGTTTGCGCTGAAGAAGGGCGAGCGCATCGACCAGCGGCAATTGATATCAGACCTGGTGGCGCTGCAATACAAGCGCACGCAGGCCGATTTCACCCGCGGCACCTTTCGCGTCCGCGGCGACGTCATCGACATCTTTCCGGCGCACTATGAAGACCGCGCCTGGCGCGTGAACCTGTTCGGCGACGTCGTGGAGAATATCGAGGAGTTCGATCCGCTCACCGGCCACAGGCAGGACGACCTCGAATTCATCAAGATCTACGCCAACTCGCACTATGTGACGCCGCGGCCGACGCTGGTGCAGGCGATCAAGTCGATCAAATCGGAATTGAAGCAGCGGCTGGACCAGCTCAACAACCAGGGCCGCCTGCTGGAAGCGCAGCGGCTGGAGCAGCGCACCACTTTCGATCTCGAGATGATGGAAGCCACCGGCTCCTGTGCCGGCATCGAGAACTATTCGCGCTATCTCACCGGACGCCGCCCCGGCGAGCCGCCGCCGACGCTGTTCGAATATGTCCCGGACAATGCGCTGGTATTCGCGGACGAAAGCCACGTCACCGTGCCCCAGATTGGCGGCATGTTCCGCGGCGACTTCCGCCGCAAGGCGACCTTGGCGGAATACGGTTTCCGGCTGCCCTCCTGCATGGACAACCGGCCGCTGCGCTTCGAGGAATGGGACATGATGCGCCCGCAATCGGTCGCGGTATCGGCGACGCCGTCGGCGTGGGAACTGAACGAGAGCGGCGGCGTGTTCGTCGAGCAGGTGATCCGCCCCACCGGCCTGATCGATCCGCCTGTAAATATCCGCCCGGCGCGCACGCAAGTGGACGATCTCGTCGGCGAGGTCCGCGCCACCGCGCAGGCCGGCTATCGCAGCCTCGTCACCGTGCTGACAAAACGGATGGCGGAAGATCTCACCGAATATCTGCACGAGCAGGGCATCCGCGTGCGCTACATGCACTCGGACATCGACACCATCGAGCGCATCGAGATCATCCGGGACTTGCGGCTCGGCGCGTTCGACGCGCTGGTCGGCATCAACCTGCTGCGCGAGGGCCTCGACATTCCCGAATGCGCGCTGGTCGCGATCCTCGACGCCGACAAGGAAGGTTTTCTGCGCAGCGAGACGTCGCTGATCCAGACCATCGGCCGCGCCGCGCGCAATGTCGACGGCAAGGTGATCCTCTATGCCGACCAGATCACCGGCTCGATGCAGCGCGCCATCGCCGAGACCGACCGCCGCCGCGAGAAGCAGGTCGAATACAACACCATCAACGGCATCACGCCGGAGAGCATCAAGCGCTCGATCCACGACATCATGAACTCGGTCTACGAGCGCGACCATGTGCTGGTGGAAATCGGCGACGGCGGCATGGCCGACGACGTCATCGCTATCGGGCACAATTTCGAGACGGTGCTGAACGACCTGGAAACCCGGATGCGCGAGGCCGCCGCCGACCTGAATTTCGAGGAAGCCGCGCGCCTGCGCGACGAAGTCAAACGCCTGCGCGCCACCGAGCTTGCCGTGGTCGACGATCCCACCGCCAAGCAGCGCACGGTGCAGGGCAAAGCCGGCGCCTATGCCGGCATCAAGAAATACGGCGAGTCTGCGAATCTGCCGACCGGCTCGCTGAAGAAGCGCGGCGGCTCGTTGCGCGGCGGCGGCGTTTCTGTTCCCTCCCCCCTTGCGGGGTCCGAGGCGAGCGAAGCTCGCTCTCGAGGTCAGGGTGGGGGGTCCACGAGTCGTGGCCCCTCCCGCGCCCACAAACCCCATCTCGACGAAATGCACGGCCCGGAATCGCTGCCCTACCGCCCCGGCCGCGGCTCGCAGCGCAAACCCTCGCCCGACGACGCGGGCCCCGGCAGCGGCAGCAAAATCTTCCAGCCCACCGACTCGCGCCAGTCCGGCCCCGAATTCGGCCCCGCCCCCCGTTCCAGCGGCGGCGCGCCGGGGCATCGGGGTGGATGGAAGAAGCGGTAGAGCACAAACTGCCTCTACCGCGCATTACCAAGGCAATCCGATACGGAAAACGCAAATTTGCGCTAGCAACCTATGCGCGTAACCTGCAATACTTGGGTAGGATTCGGGTGGATTGAAATCGAAATGGCATTATCAAAACGACTAACTCTTTCTACAGCAACTTTCTTGAAGGGCGATGTGTTAGCGGCTCTGAAGAAGCTGCCGGCCAAGAAATGCGACCTTATCGTAACGTCACCACCCTATAATATTGGCAAGATATACGAGCGCTCCGAGAGTTTGACGTTCGAGAAGTATATCAAGTGGCTAGATAGTGTCATTCACAGCCTCGTTGAGTCTTTGGCTGAGCACGGCAGCATCTGCTGGCAGGTCGGAAGCTTTATAGAAAATGGAGAGGTTTTTCCGCTCGATATACACACCTACAACAGCTTCAAAAGCAGGGGGATGCAGCTTCGGAATCGAATAGTGTGGAGATTTAATTTTGGACTCCATTCTAAGAAAAGATTCTCCGGCCGCTACGAAACAATTCTCTGGTTCACGAAGTCGGACAGGTACCGATTTAACCTTGACCCAGTTCGCGTTCCCCAGCTTTATCCTGGTAAGCGGCATTCAAAGAATAAAGGCAAAGAGGCTGGAAAGCCGAGTGGTAATCCCCTTGGCAAAAACCCGTCCGACTTTTGGGATTTTTCCGCCGAACAGTATTTTAAAAGCGATCCCGTTTGGGAGATTCCAAACGTCAAAGCAAATCATCCGGAAAAAACGATTCATCCTTGTCAATTTCCGATCGAGCTTGCAGAGCGCTGCATACTTGCGCTGACAAAGCCTGGCGACACCGTTTTAGATCCATTTATGGGTGTCGGCACCACCGCAATTGCCGCGATCAAGCATCACCGAAATGCGATTGGGATCGATAAAGAAACGCATTTTTTAAAGATCGCTCGCCAGCGAGTGAAGCAGCTCGAAAACGGCAAGCTCAAGACCCGAGAGAGTGGCAAGGAAGTCTCGCCACCTCGGCTCGCTGAAAGAGTCGCACAAATACCAGACGAATGGAAAGTGGTTCAAGAAGCGGGGGCTTGATCCGTGGCGAAAGCAAAAAAGAAGAAGAAAAAGAAGCTATCAGCAGCAGAAAAAGAGCAAGACAAAGTTAAGCGAACTCACTTCCGTGAGGTACGCTCAATATTTTCTACTTGTGGCTTTAAGCGAATTCCAAGTGCGTCGGACAAAGAATTTAAGTTTGATGGCACAACGAGCGATTTAGATGACGTTTTCATCTACGAAAATATCATAGTGCTATCCGAATGCACGACCGCTCAAAATGACATTTCTGGACACCTCAAAAAGAAGAAGGTGCTTTACGACAAGATTTTGAAGGACCCACCTGCATTTCTAAACTTTCTAAGTGAGACCTTTCCGGATTTTGCTGCTGCAAAAAACGCGAAGTATCAGCCTCATCATCTGAAGGTCATCATCCTTTATTGTTCGCGATACCCTGTTAAAAGCGAATTGAAAGATGAAGTGCCCGGTGTAAGATACCTCGATTACAATATCGTTCGCTATTTTAAGACCATTAGCGATCGGGTAAAATACTCTGCGCGATACGAATTGTTCAATTACTTAGGGCTGTCGCACAAGGATATCGGAGCATCTGCGATCTCTCCGGCCGCAACTCTAAAACTGTCATACAAAGGATCTATCTTACCCGAAGGACAATCGCATTTTCCCAAGGGATACAAAGTCGTCTCGTTTTATGTTGATCCAGCTGCTTTGCTAGAGCGGTGCTACGTACTACGCAAGGATGGGTGGATCGACGACGCTGGGCTTTATCAGCGGATGATAAGCCACAAGAAGATTGAATCCATTAGAAGATACTTGCTCAGCAAAAAGCGGGTCTTCATAAACAATATCATTGTTACTCTTCCAAATAGTACCCAACTAGTCGTCCGTTAAGAAGCCGGATTGAGCGCTGATCGGATGATGAAAGCCGCGCAGGATCGCGATCAGGAATAGGCACAAAAGATCCCTCAGCCAGGCGAGGATGCGTCGGAAGTTATATCCGACGGCGGAGAGGATGGCATTGGCGGCATCTCCGGCACGACCTTTGAGATAACAGCGGCCGAGGTGACCCTCGGCCTTCATGTGGCCGATGATCGGCTCGATGGCGGAGCGGCGTCGCAGTTCGCGTTTGATGACGCCGAAGACGCCGCGCTTTTGTCCAGAGATGAAGATGCGGCGCGGGTTCTCCATGTCATGACCGCGGTAACCCTTGTCGACATAGCCACGCTCGATCTCGCAGCCTGTGAGTTTTTGAGTATCCTTGATGACCTCGCGCAGGGTATGCCCATCGTATGGGTTGCCAGGCAACGCCTTGGCGTGCAGCACGAACTGGCCGCCTGGCGCGCGGGCGTTGGTGGTGACGATCGAGACCTTGACGCCGAACTCGTAAGGCGCACCGGCCTTGCCCTTGCCGATGCACTCGGTCTCGGGAGCATGGAAGGAATAGAGCTTCCAGCCGCGCTGGCGCTGCTGCTGGCCTCTGATCTGACTGGCGCGCGCCAGCGGCAGCGCAAACGCGGCCTCGATCTCCAGATGGCCGGCGATCTTGCGGCCGATGTCACGGATCAGCCGTCCCAGACGCGTGCGCAGGATGCGCAGTTCTCGACGGTGGCGGTTGAACTGCTTGGCATGGGCATAGCGCCCCGCCATCATCGTCGCGCGTTTGGCAATGCGCAGGTAGGATTGCCGCAACTGCACCCCGTGCTTGTTGGCCAGGCGGTTGAGGCCTTTGATCACCGCATGCAGCAGCTTGGCGTCGGTCGGAAAGGTGATGTTCTTGGGCTGGACCGTGGTGTCCACAGTGACCCGTTTAAGGTCCTTGCTCCGCAGCGCCCCGCTGGCGTGCGCCACCCTCAGGCTCTCGGCCAGTAGCAGCTCCAGTTTGTCGCCGAGCCGCTTCCTCCAATGGCTCAGGTCCGAGCGTTCGTGCGAGAACTCATGCTGGAAAAACTCCTCGCCGGTGAAGTACTGGAAATAGGGGTCATAGACCCAGCGCTCGCACACGCCTTCATCGGACAGCCCGTAAATGTGCTTGAGCAGCAACAGCCCGATCGCGAACCGCGTCGGGATTCCGGGCCGGCCCTTGTCGCTGTAGAGCGGCGCGATCTCGCCGTCGATAAAGCTCCAGTCGACCTTCTCGGCCAACTGCGCCAACTCGTGCTTCAAATTGATGATCTGGTCGAGCCTCGCCCGGAACAGATCATTCGAACCCGTCGTCTTGTGCTGCTTCGGCCGCATCGTTCTCCTCCGATGCGGCAACAGAATCATGCTTCGCCAAGAAGGGGAATCTCAAAAATGAAATCGCAAGCTTTCGATGCCTCAGACCCCGAAACCTTGCAATCTCTTAACCGCTCCCGCACCCAAAATCGAATCTCGATCAACGCCTTAGCTGTTGTTCACGGACGACCAACTAACAAACGACGATGGCAAGACCGTTGATCCTGCCAAAATACAGCAAACTGAACCGGGCAATATTTTGCTGCCCCATGAATATAATTCAATCGGCTTGATCGACGGACAACATCGTGTTTTTTCATACTATGAAGGCGGCCGAGATGAAGCGAAAATTAGCATCCTCCGCGTCCAGCAAAATCTTCTTGTTACCGGTGTCATATATCCGCAAAACATATCCAGGACCGACCGCTCCAAATTTGAAGCTACGCTGTTTCTTGAGATCAACGCAACACAGACCAATGCTAAATCCGATCTCAAGCAAGCCATCGGTGTCTTACTTCAGCCCTTCTCGCAGGATTCCATTGCAAGACGTATTGTCAATCTATTGAACGAGAAAGGTCCGCTTAGTGATGAGTTTGAGCGGTACTTTTACGATAAGGGGAAAATCAAAACTACGTCGATCGTCAGTTACGGTCTCAAGCAGCTGATCAAGCTAAGCGGCGAAGACACTCTATTCAAAGTGTGGAATCATTCGGACAAAAATCAACTCGCGGAAAAGCCGATTGAAAGTCTCGCGCAAGAATATATCAAGTTTTGCGCGGCGGAGATTAATGTCTTTATGAGTGCAATCAGAAGTTCTCTACCCCCGGACCGATGGACTGCCGATTCGAAAGTGAAGGGCCGGATGCTTACAACAACGATTTTGAATGGATTCATTATCTGCCTCCGTCTCCTCGTCGAACACAAAAAGCTCTATGCGTTCGAGACTTATAAGAACAAATTCGCGGCCTCCGACCTAAGCAAATTCCCCTTCTCCACCTACAAATCCAGTCAGTATCGAAAATTAGGTGAGGCATTATACGAAAAATATTTCGCGTAGTGTTCGCGTTCGGCGCCCCTTTCTAGAGAATAACATAGGAAAGCGCCCTCCTTCGCTTCCCAGCGCAAGCGTCGCCGCTGGAGTCAAAAGAGCATTTTTGCGCTAGAAACAGCACCCACCTATAGTCGGACGATTCACAATCAGGATGCCGTCCTGCATCGTGGTCATGGATCCCGGGGTCGTCTTCGCACGATGCCCTCCAATTGGCGCGTCGGAGAATGATGACGTTGGACGGTGCGCCCGCCGCGCTTCACCCCTGCCGCCGGTTGCTGGTGTTCTGCGTCAAATTGCCGTGCCCGGCCTGCTCGCGGATGTTTTGTTTTTCGTCGTCGCGATGGCCCTTGGTGGTGTCGAGGGGAACGCCGGGCGCGCTGCCGGGGCCCTTGTGGCTCTGGTTGTCCTCGGG
>Ga0193751_1002272_pt1 | contig 11725 bp, 6 predicted proteins | sample L1c2metaG_FD_143050 | JGI IMG/M metagenome (GOLD analysis project Ga0193751, IMG submission 143050) | Soil microbial communities from a riparian zone of the East river system, Colorado, United States - L1c2 | ecosystem: Environmental > Terrestrial > Soil > Riparian zone | place: USA: East River... | reverse complement strand
CGGACGCTGCCTGGCCGCGGGCTGCCTGGCCGCGGGCTGCCTGGCCGCGGGCTACCCGCCTGACTCGGCATCCTGGCCCATGTCGCGCGGTTGCCCGAAGGGCACGGCCGGCCCGTAGCCGCGCGCTGCGCTGTGGGCGCCCAGCTGCGCAAGCGCCCGCTGCCGCTCCTGCATCATGGAAACAGCCTCGATGCTGCCCGCAACCAGGCCAGCCGCCAGGGGCCAGAACGCTAGTGCTCCGTGGGCTCCCAGCATGAGCGGCGCTCGCAGCAGCGTGCCAGGCTTGCTCGCCACGAGCCTGCTCTCGAATGCCGCACGGCCCGCCCGCTGGCCGATCCACATGACGACATAGGCCGCAGCGAGCCCGCCGCCGAGGATGCCGGCCATGGTCACCGCGCCGTACCGCCTGACCGCCAGCAGGTAGCCCAGCAGACCAGAGATGACGCCGCCAGCGACGCCGATGAGGCAGAACCAGGCGTCGGCGACGATGAACGCGCTCGTCTCCGGATTCACCACCTGCGCTCCGCCGCTGACCACGACGTACACCACGCGCGGGGCGTCGCGCGCCCAGATGATGCCGCCGAGAGCGCCGAGCAGCGCGCTGCCCAGGACCACGGCCACCAGGGCCAGCAGGCTGCCGCGCCACGGCTGGACTGCGCCAGCAGCCGCCTGGCCGGTGGCGTGCCTGCCAGGCTGGGACGGGAAAGGAAGCGGACTCGTTTCGGCCATTCTTCGCAGAAGAGTACGTGACATGCCGGGCTGCCCGGCAGCGGGCCGACGCCGACACGCCGGGCCAGGACGAACGACCGAGCCCGGGGGGCGGGCCTGCTGCGCCGCAGGGACGCCTGACGCGGATCAGCCGACGCAGGCGGGCCCCAGCAGCTGCTTCAGGTCGGCGAGCAGCGACGGTGACGGCCTGACCCGCAGCTTGTCATCGAGCTTCACCACCTTGGTACGGGAGCCGCTGAGCAGCTTCAGATGCACCTCGACCGGGCCCGGATGAGTGCGCAGCACTTCCTTGAGCCGCTCGACGACCGGCTGCACGCAGCGTGCCTCCAGCATCGACACCGCAAAAGGGCCCTGTACTCCCTGATTCAGCTCGGGGACGGTCACGTCCATCGCGACCAGCTTGGGCGCGTCCTCGCGCCGGTCAAGCCGCCCTCGCACCAGAACGACGGCGTCCTCGATGACCAGCGTCATGCACTGCTGGTACGTCGCAGGGAAGAACAGCACCTCGATCGCGCCCTCAAGGTCCTCCAGCGTCGCCGCCGCCCACGCGTTGCCCTGCTTGGTCACCTTGCGCTGCACCCCGGACAGAATCCCCCCGACGGTGACCATCTGGGCGTCGCCACGGTCGCCACGAGGGGCCCGTTCTGAATCTTCCTCGGCGGAGCCGATGAGCTGCGCCACTGAGCAGTCCGTTGCGGCAGCGAGAATGTGCTCCAGGCCCAGGAGCGGATGGTCCGACACGTACAGGCCGAGCATCTCCCGCTCGAACGCCAGCAGAGTGGATTTCTCCCACTCCCCCTCGGGGACGGGGACGTCGAACGTCGCCGCGCTCTCGTCGTCGTCGCCGAAGAGCGAGTCCTGGCCGATCGCCTCGTTGCGCTTGACATCGATGACGGTGTCGATGGCCTGCTCGTGGATCAGCACCAGGCCCTTGCGCGAGTTGCCGAAGCCATCGAAGGCGCCCGCCTTGATCAGGGACTCGATCACCCGCTTGTTGCAGACGTTGACCGGCACCTTGCGCAGGAAGTCGGCGAAGCTGGTGAACGCGCCCTTGGACTTGCGCGCCGCCACGATCGACTCGACCACCGCCGTGCCGACGTTGCGGACCGCGGCCATGCCGAACCTGATATCCCCGCCGACCGGCGTGAACATGGCCGTGGAGGCGTTGACGTCCGGCGGCAGCACCTTGATGCCCATCCGGCGGCACTCGCTCAGGTAGAGCGCTGACTTATCCTTGTCGCCGGCCACCGAGGTCAGCAGCCCGGCCATGTACTCGGCCGGGAAGTTCGCCTTCAGGTACGCGGTCCAGTAGGAGATCAGCGCGTAGCCTGCGGCGTGCGCCTTGTTGAACGCGTAGCCGGAGAACGGGACCATCACGTCCCAGATGGTCTTGATCGCGCCGTCGGTATATCCGTTCGCCTTCATCCCGGCTGCGAACGGCTCGTACTCCTTATCCAGGATCTCCTTTTTCTTCTTGCCCATGGCTCGACGAAGCAGGTCGGCACTGCCCGCCGAGTATCCGGCCAGCCGCTGCGCGGCGAACATCACGTCCTCCTGGTAGACCAGCAGGCCGTAGCTCTCCCCGAGGACGTCGTTCAGCGGCTCGGCGAGCTCGGGATGGATGGGCGTGACCGGCGCGCGGCCGGTCTTGCGGTCGGCGTACACCGGGGCGCTGGCCATGGGGCCCGGCCGGTACAGCGCGATGACCGCCGAGATGTCGCCGAACTTGTCGGCGCGCATGGCCCGCAGCAGCGCTCGCATCGGGCTGCCGTCCAGCTGGAACACGCCCAGGGTGTCGCCGCGCGCCAGCAGCTCGTAGGTCGGATTGTCGTCCAGGCCGAGGGTGTCCAGGTCGATGTCGATGCCGCGGTTGTCCGCGATCCCGCGCACCGCGTCGTCCAGTACGGTCAGGTTGCGCAGGCCGAGGAAATCCATCTTGAGCAGGCCGATGTCCTCGCACGCGGGGTAGTCGAACTGCGTGATGATCGCCCCGTCGGCCTCGCGCTTCCACACCGGGATGTGGTCGAGCAGCGGCTCGCTGCTCATGATCACCCCGGCGGCGTGCACGCCCGCCTGGCGGATCAGGCCCTCCAGGCCGCGCGCGGTGTCGATCACCTGCTTGACCTCGGCCTCGGCCTCGTACAGGGCGCGGATCTCGCTGGCCTCGCCGTACCGCGGGTGATCATGATCGAACACCCCGGACAGCGACATGTCCTTGCCCAGGATGGGCGGCGGGAAGGCCTTGGTGATCCGGTCGCCGAGCGCGTACGGGAAACCGAGTACCCGGGAGGCGTCCTTGACCGCGGCCTTGGCCTTGATCGTGCCGTAGGTGATGATCTGGGCCACCCGGTCATCGCCGTACTTCTCAGTGACATACCGGATGACATCGCCGCGCCGGCGCTCGTCGAAGTCGATGTCGACGTCCGGCATGGACACGCGCTCGGGGTTCAGGAACCGCTCGAAGACCAGGCCGTGCGAGATCGGGTCCAGGTCGGTGATGCCCAGCGCGTAGGACACGATCGAGCCGGCCGCCGAGCCGCGGCCGGGCCCGACCCTGATTCCGTTGTTCTTGGCCCACATGATGAAGTCGGCGACGACCAGGAAGTAGGAGCAGAAGCCCATCGCCTCGATCACGCCCAGCTCGTACTCGGCCTGGGCGCGCCGTTCCTCGTCGTAGCCGCCGGGGTAGCGGCGGTCCATCCCCCGCCAGGTCTCCTTGCGGAACCAGCTCGACTCGGTCTCGCCGTCGGGCAGCGGGAAATTCGGCATCAGGTTCGACTTGGTGAACTCGACGTTGGCCCGCTCGGCGATCAGCAAGGTGGAGTCGCAGCCTGCCTGCCACTCCTGGTCGCTGCTGATCGCGCGCATCTCCTGCGGGCTCTTGACGTAGTAGCCGGTGCCCTCGAACCTGAACCTGTTCGGGTCGGCCAGGTTGGTGCCGGTCTGCACGCAGAGCAGCGCCTCGTGTGCCCGCGCGTCGGCCGGCCGGGAGTAGTGCAAGTCATTGGTGGCGACAAACGGCAGGGCCAGGTCGGTGGCGATCTTGCGCAGCTCGGCCCTGGTCCGCAGTTCTACGTCCAGGCCGTGGTCCATCAGCTCGACGAAGAAGTTCTCCGGGCCGAAGATGTCGCGGTAGGCGGCCGCCGCCTCGAGCGCCTCCCGCTGCTGGCCGAGCCGCAGGCGCGTCTGGACCTCGCCGCCCGGGCAGCCGGTGGTGGCGATGATGCCCTTGGCGTAGGAGGCCAGCAGCTCGCGGTCCATCCGCGGCTTGCGGAAGTAGCCCTCAAGAGAGGCCATCGAGGACAGCCGGAAGAGGTTGTGCATGCCCTCGGTGGTCTCGGCCAGCAGGGTCATGTGGGTGTAGGCGCCCGCGCCGGAGACATCGTCATCTCGCTGGCCCGGCGTTCCCCAGCGGACTGCCTGCTTGTGCCCCCGGTGCTCGGGCGCGACGTAGGCCTCGGTCCCGATGATCGGCTTGATGCCGGCCGCCCGCGCCTTCGCCCAGAAATCGTAGGCGCCGTAGACATTGCCGTGGTCGGTCATGGCGATGGCCGACATGCCGGTCCGCTCGCACTCGGCGAACAGGTCATTCAGCCGCGCCGCGCCGTCCAGCATGGAGTACTCGGTGTGCACGTGCAGGTGGACAAAGGACGGCCCGCCGCCCGCAGTGCCGCCATCTGCCGGGCTCCCCGCGAGGGCCGCCGCCATGAAGATCCGCCTCCTTCAGGCATGCCGCCGCCGGCCCGTGCGGCCTGCGGCATCATGCCGCTGACCGCGCCTGGGCAGGCGCGATGAAACTGGACCCGGGGGAAGTGACCGGCACGCTGCCGACGGGGCCGCAAAGCGATGACGAGCCCGCTGGTGAGCCGTTCCGGTCCGGTGTATCTGACCTTATCGCCCGGATGGATCCCGCCGGGCCGCCGACACTCCGGCCGGGCCGGCTACTGCATCCGGCGAAGGCCGGCGGGCAGCCGGCCGCGCCGCGGAAGGCGGGTCATGACTCCGCCCGCAGCACATCCAGCGCGCGGGAAAGGTCGGCCGCATAGGGGCTGGAGAACTCCACCCGGTGGCCGTCGCCGGGATGGGCGAAGGCCAGCCGCACCGCGTGCAGCCACTGCCTGGTCAGTCCGAGCCGCGCGGCCAGCACCGGGTCGGCGCCGTACAGCCGGTCGCCGACACAGGGGTGCCGGATGGCCGACATATGCACGCGAATCTGATGCGTGCGGCCCGTCTCCAGCACGACCTCGGCGAGGCTCGCCGCCCGGAATGCCTCCAGCGTGTCGTAGTGGGTGACCGACGGCCTGCCCCCGTTGATGACCGCGAACCTGCCGTCGCCGGATGGATGCCGGGCGATCGGCGCGTCGATCGTGCCGCGGAGCGGATCGGGGTGGCCCTGGACCAGGGCGTGATAGCGCTTGTCGACCTCGCGGTCCCTGAACGCCTGCTTCAGTGCGGTGTAGGCGCGCTCGCTGGTGGCCAGGACCATGACGCCGGTGGTATTGGCGTCGAGCCGGTGCACGATTCCCTGGCGCTCGGCGGCGCCGCTCGTCGCGATGGTGTACCCGGCGGCGAGCAGCCCGCCGAGCACCGTCGGGCCGGTCCACCCTGGCGTCGGGTGCGCGGCCACGCCGGCCGGCTTGTCGACGACCAGGATGTCGGCGTCCTGGAAGATCACTGTCAGGCCGGGCACGGGCTCGGGCCGTGCCGCTACCGGCGCGGGCGGCAGCGTGACGTCCAGCCACTCGCCGGCCGGCACCCGGTCCGACTTGGCTGCTGGCCGGCCGGCCAGCAGCACCGCGCCGTTACTAATCAGCTCGGCCGCCCTGGCCCGGGACAGCCCGAACATGCGGGACAGGGCGGCGTCCAGGCGCTCGCCGTCAAGTCCGTCAGGAACGGCCACCCGGCGCTGACCCGGCGAGGTCATGCGCCGCCGCTGCCGGGCTCGCCGGTGCTGCCATCCGGGTGCTGGGCACCGTCCGCGGGGGCGGTCAGGTCCGGCCGTGACGGCGGGCCGGGCTCCTGCTCGCGAGCGTCGGACCCGGCCGGGGAGGTAGCCGGCCCGTCGCCGGGACGGCGCCCGTCGACCCGTAGCCCGTCAATCCCGATGCCGCGCGCGGCGAGCACTACGGCCAGGATGCCGCCGCACACGATCGAGGAGTCGGCCACGTTGAACACCGGCCAGTGCGGCACCTGGATCCAGTCCACGACGAATCCGCGCAGCGGCGCGGGAGCCCGGAAGATGCGGTCGGTGAGATTACCGGTCGCGCCGCCCAGGAGCAGGCCGAGCGCCACGGCCCAGGCCACGCTGCGGATCCGGCGTGACGCGCGCAGGATGTAGACGATCACTCCCACGGCGATGGCCGAGAACACCAGCGTCATCGAGGTGCCGATGCTGAACGCGGCACCTGGGTTCCGCCACACGCCCAGCCGCAGCAGCCCGCCGAGCAGGGCGACCGGCGCCCGGCGCGACAGCGTCGCCACGACAGTCACCTTGGTCGCGATGTCCACGGCGAGCACCGTCAGCGCGATGGCGACCAGCAGCAAGACCCGGCGGGGCGCGGTACGGCTGCCGGGGGGCTGCGCAGGCCGGTCTGGCGGCCCGCTCTCGCGGGCGGCCGCCGGCCCGGTCAGCGGCGTTCCTCGCGCTGCTTGCATGTCACGCACAGGGTAGCCCTGGGGAACGCCTGGAGCCGCGCCTTGCCGATCGGCTCGCCGCACGATTCGCATATGCCGTACGTACCCGCTGTGATCCGGGCCAGCGCCCGCTCGGTCTGCGCGAGGAGCTCGCGCGAGTTGAGCGCGAGCGCGAGCTCATGCTCGCGCTCGTAGGTCTTCGCGCCGACATCGGCCTGATCATCTCCTGCGTCGCCCACTGCATCGCTCAGCCGGTCGGCCATGTCCGATTCGGCCTTGCCGATGTCCGCGCGCAGCTCCGCGGCCTCCGTGGCCAGCTGATCGTACACCCTGGCCAGCTCGGCTCCGGTCCAGCGTCGCTCGCCCTGCCGCACGGGAAGAGCGGCAGCCCCCGTGTGCTCGGCAGCTGTCATTTCCGCCTCCCTCAGCGCAACTTGGCAATGATCTTGATTGCGGGCAGTCACCGGAGGATAAGTCGTGCGGCGGCGAACCGCAAACACCTCAGCGAGCGACACTCGCATGGATAGCCCTGCTCCCGGCCTGACTGCCTGCGTCCGCGCCCCCGGCCGCCCGGTCGGCTATCCTTGAGCCCGGCACGGCACTGATTTTGAGCCCTGCACGGCACTGATGGGGACAGCCGCCGTCGCGGCGCGGGAGGCCGCTTACGATGACGCGCGCAGACGACGCACAGCTCCCCGTGTCCGGGACCAGGCAGCGGGCCGGAGCCCGGCCGTTCCCCGACCTGCCGGCCGTTGTCGACCTGCCGGCGATCGAGCGCGAAGTTCTCGCGGGGTGGCAGGACGCCAAGATGTTCCAGCGCTCCCTGAGCCGGACGGACGGCGGGCCGCCATGGATCTGCTACGAGGGACCGCCGACCGCCAACGGGATGCCCGGCGTGCATCACGTGGAGGCCCGGGTCTTCAAGGACGTGTTCCCGCGGTTCAAGACCATGCAGGGCTTCCACGTCCCCCGCCGGGGCGGCTGGGACTGCCATGGCCTTCCCGTCGAGGTCGCCGTCGAGAAGGAACTCGGCCTGGCCAGCAAGAAGGACATCGAGGCGTACGGCATCGAGCAGTTCAACGCCAGGTGCCGCGAGTCAGTGCTGCGGCACGTCGACGCGTTCGAGGCGATGACCGAGCGGATGGGCTACTGGATCGACCTGTCCACTGCCTACCGGACGATGGATCCGGCTTACATCGAGTCGGTCTGGTGGTCGCTGAAGGTCATCTTTGACAGGGGCCTGCTGGTCAGGGACTTCAGGATCAGCCCGTACTGCCCTCGCTGCGGCACCGCGCTGTCCGACCACGAGCTCGGCCAGAGCGATGTCTACCAGATAGTCGCAGATCCGTCGGTAACCGTGCGGTTCCGCCTGCTAACGGTGCCCGACGGCGTCAGCCCGCACCTGGCCGGGGCTGACCTGCTGGTCTGGACCACGACGCCGTGGACGCTGGTATCCAACACCGCCGTGGCGGTTCACCCCGACCAGACCTATGCCGTCGCCCGCAGGCCAGGCCACGACGACCGGGTGGTGGTAGCGGAGGCGCTGCTGCGCCGGGTACTCGGCGAGGGCTGGCACATCGTCGACCGGATCAGCGGCGCGCAGCTGGCGGGAGCGACCTACCGCAGGCCGTTCGACCTGATCGACATCCCGGCTGCGCACAAGGTGGTGACCGGATCGTTCGTCACGACCGAGGACGGAACCGGCCTGGTGCACCTGGCCCCCGCCTTCGGCGCGGACGACATGGAGGCCAGCAGGGTGCACGGCCTGCCCGTGGTCAACCCGGTCCGGCCGGACGGCACCTTCGATGAGCAGGTCCCGCTGGTCGGCGGGCTGTTCTTCAAGGACGCCGACGCGCCGCTGGTCAGCGATCTGGCCGATCGCGGCCTGCTGTTCTCCTCGCACCTGCACGAGCACAGCTACCCGCACTGCTGGCGGTGCGATACGCCGCTGCTGTACTACGCGCTGCCGTCCTGGTACATCCGCACCACCGCGATCAAGGACGAGCTGCTCGCGGAGAACGAGAAGACGAACTGGCAGCCGCCGACGATCAAGAACGGCAGGTACGGGGAGTGGCTGCGGGGCAACGTGGACTGGGCGCTGTCGCGGACCAGGTACTGGGGTACCCCGCTCCCGCTCTGGCTGTGCCCGGACGAGCACGTGACCTGCGTCGGCTCGCTCGCCGAGCTGACGGAACTGGCGGGCAGCGACATGTCAGGGCTCGATCCGCACCGGCCGTACGTGGACGAGGTCGTCATCACCTGCCCGCAGTGCGGCGATCGGGCTCATCGGACGCCCGAGGTGATCGACACCTGGTATGACTCAGGGTCCATGCCGTTCGCTCAGCTAGGCGCGCCGCACCGCAACGCCGCTGAGTTCCAGGCCGCGTATCCCGCGCAGTTCATCGCCGAGGCGCTGGACCAGACCCGCGGCTGGTTCTATTCGCTGATGGCCGTGGGCACCCTGGTATTCGGCCGGTCTGCTTACGAGAACGTGCTCTGCCTTGGCCTGCTCGTCGACGAGCGTGGCCGCAAGATGAGCAAGCACCTGGGCAATGTCCTCGAGCCGATACCGCTCATGGACCGGCACGGAGCGGATGCGGTCCGCTGGTTCTTCACGGCGGCAGGCTCGCCGTGGGCGAACCGCAAGATCAGCCACGCCGTCCTCGAGGAGATCGTGCGCAAGGTCCTGCTGACCTACTGGAACACCACGTCGTTCTTCGTGCTGTACGCAAATGCGCCGGCGGCGCAGGACAGTGCCTGGAATTCAGAACGGCTAGCCGCGGCTCCTCCCGCTTCCGCCCGGCCAGTGCTCGACCGGTGGATGCTCAGCGAGCTGCACGCGCTGGTCCGCGACGTCACGGCAGCGCTGGAGCGGTTCGACTCCGCCACGGCCGGACGCAGGATCGCGACCTTCATCGACGATCTGTCCAACTGGTACGTGCGCCGGTCCCGGCGCCGGTTCTGGGCCGGGCCGGGTACCGCGGGAGGCGCCGCGGCGTTCGCCACGCTGCACGAATGCCTGCAGACGCTGACCGCTCTGATGGCACCGCTGACCCCGTTTCTCACCGATTACATATGGGGAATCCTGCGGCCGGACGGCTCGCCCGATTCGGTGCACCTGGCCGCCTGGCCGGTGCCGGATCCGGGACTGATCGACGAGCACCTGGCCGAGCAGATGGGGCTGGCCCGGCGGCTGGTGGAGCTGGGCCGCTCGGCCAGGGCGTCGGCGGCCGTCAGGACCCGGCAGCCGCTGGGTCGGGCTGTCGTCGATGCGGCGGGCTTCGCCGGCCTGCCCGCCGAGCTGCGCGCCCAGGTGGCGGAGGAACTTAACGTGCGCGCGCTCGAGCCGCTGGAGGCGGTCGGCGGCCAGCTGGTCGACTACACCGTGAAGCCGAACTTCCGCGCGCTAGGCAAGCGCTTCGGGAAGGGCACTCCGGCGGTCGCCGCGGCGATCGGGTCGTCAGCCGCGGCACGCCTCGCCGAGCAGCTCACGGCCGGCGCGAGGGCGTCGATCATGGTGGACGGGACGCCGGTCGATCTCGGGCCAGACGATGTCATCGTGACTCAGCGGCCCAGGTCCGGCTGGGCAGTGGCATCCGACGGCGGCGAGACCGTGGCCCTGCAGGTCGCCATTACGCCGGAGCTCCGCCGGGAGGGCCTCGCCCGCGAGGTCGTCCGGCTGGTGCAGGATGCCCGCAAGAGCGATGGCCTGGATGTCAGCGACCGGATCTGGCTGCGCTGGCAGACCGCCGACTCCGAGCTGGCGGCGGCGCTCGCCGAGCACGGCGCCCTGATCAGCGCGGAAGTCCTGGCCGTTGACTACCAGTCGCTGCCGTCGGGGGCGCAGGCCGAGGGAGCACGCGAGCATGTCGATGAGCTTCTCGCGCTGACCTTCTGGATCCGCCGGGCGCCGGCCGTTGCCGGGCAGGAGCCCGCAGCTCAGCCCCGGTGAAGCCGGGCTGCACCCGGATGCACCCGGATGCGCCCGCTCCGGGCCCGGGTGCGCCCGCTCCGGGCCCGGGTGCGCCCGCTCAGACCAGAGACGCCTCGGCGGAAGACTTGTCCGGCCGGCAGGCACGGCATGGGACGCAGTTTGCTGCCTCCGCTGCTTCCCTGGTCATGATCTCGAGATCGTCCGCGCCGAGGAAGCGGATCAGCGTGCATCCGCTGCGGTGATATCTGGCAATTCCGGGAACCACCGTCACCTGCCCGCGGGCGCTGTCCCGTGACTCGCTGGCGCCCGGAGCTGTCCCGGTCGTGGTAGTCCCGTCCCCGTTCCGCCGGGCGGCCGCCTCGGGCCCGGGCGCCGCGTCGGGCTCGGCCTTAGCCGCAGCCCCGGCCTCGGCCTTAGGCACCGCCGGGGCTCCGGTCCCGGTCGCTGCCCCGGCCTCAGGCGCCGCCGGGGTCCCGGCCCTTGGCGCTGCATCGGGCTCGGTCTTGGCGGCAGCCCCGGTTTCGGCGTTGAGCGCCGGGGCTTCAGTCTCGGCCCTGGCCCCGGACGCGGCCGGGGCGGCCGCCCTGGATACCACCTGGGTCTCGGCCCTCGCCGCGGCCACGGTGCCCGGCCTGGGCACAGCCTCGGTCTCGGGTCTGGGCGCCGCGTCGAAGTCAGCCTTGGCCGCGGCCCGATCGCCCGGCTTCTGGCCGCCTTCGATCCCATCTGTTCCGGCCGTCTGCGGCTTCGCGGCGGGGCCACTCCATGCCACAGGTCCGGCCGCTTCGGTCGCGCGCGCCGGCGCCGGCTCAGTAGCGGGATCAGGAACTGCCGGGCCGGCCGGACCGGCCGCGGCTGGTGTAGCTGCCGGCGTGGCAGCGGGCATTTTCCCTGCGGCCGCCGACCACAGGCTCGGCTGGGCAGGCTGAGGCCTGGCCGCCTCGGCCGCAGGCGGCCATGTACGCCCTACCGTCTCGCGCTCCGCATTGCCCGCATCGCGGCTGCGCCCGGCCGTCTGCTCGCGTTCCGCCTGCTCGCGCTCCTCACTCCGCTGGAGGTCTCTGAGCTTGCGGCGGCTGGCATAGCCCAGGGCATCTTCGGCTGCTGCTGCCGAGCTAGCGCCCGCGGCTGCCGGCTTGCGCCGTGGCAGGCCGGCCGCTGGCCGCCGCTCAGCCCGCTGAGGTAGCTCATCCGAGCCAGCCGCCGGCCGTTCCGTATCGCCGCCGGGCGCTTGCAGGGGCCAGACAGGCTCTGACCATCCCGCTGGAGAGATCGGCTCGCCGGCCGGCCCAGACCAGCCGGCCGGCTCAGGCTCGGGCCATGCGGTCGGCTCTGGCCAGAGGGCAGGCTCGGCAGTCGCAGGCACAGGCAGGTCGGCCCTGGCCGGCGCGTCCGCCGGAGAGTAACCGTCGGCCAGCGCGGCGTCGC
>Ga0193751_1002271_pt1 | contig 11726 bp, 8 predicted proteins | sample L1c2metaG_FD_143050 | JGI IMG/M metagenome (GOLD analysis project Ga0193751, IMG submission 143050) | Soil microbial communities from a riparian zone of the East river system, Colorado, United States - L1c2 | ecosystem: Environmental > Terrestrial > Soil > Riparian zone | place: USA: East River... | reverse complement strand
TGCTTAACAAGAGCCGCGCCGTCCGGGAACGCTGGAAACGAACCTACGAACAAATGCCTATTGTAGCCAAAGCGAACCTCGTTGAGCACGTTTGGTTTGATGTTGTAATCGTAGACGATTCCGACGCTGTCAATGTTATCAATTTGGTTTTCGTTGCCCTGCAGTAGCCCCAACCCAAGAAAACCGTTCGACCTCCTATAGCTATATCGGCCCCATAGTGACTGCCTATCGGTTATCTTTTCATCAAGACGGATATCAAACAGATTGCTGTCGGTCGGGGCGGGTACAATCTTTCGGTAGTTAGAGGCGAAGTCTCCAGAATTGAAATTTGGCATTGGGTAAAAAGTATTGAGGATCTTCTGAGAAACAGAATTTATTTGGCCCGGCGGAATTGTATTGAGGGGATAGGGCTGACCCGTAAAAGGATTTATCAAAGTAACGCCGGTTGGGCTGTTGCAAATTCCGTTTGCATCATAACTGCTGCAGAGAGCGGAGAAGTTTCCAGTACGCATGGCGGTCGTGGGCACACCCTCAACTATTGAGGTGCTGGTATGATTGCGATTGCTCTCCCAATCAAAAAAGAAAAATGTCCGATCTTTTCCTCTATAACCCGGAAACCGGACGGGCCCTCCTATCGCGCCTCCAAAATCATTCGCCCGCTTTTGAGCTTTTTGTGTTGCAAAAAGCGGAGTTGCGTCCAACGCATCGTTTTGAAAGTATTCAAATAAGGATCCGTGGTATTCGTTCGTACCCCCGCGTCCGATGATAGAAACCTGCCCTAGCTGCCCGATCTCAGCGTCTCCGAGTTCGGTCGTCACGCTGACTTCATTGATGTACTCAGTACCGGGCAACAGCGTCGAAAACACTGCGTTGAACCGGGTGCTTATAATCGAGAAACCGTCCACTGTGATGTCCACCATTGCTTGATGACTGCCCGCCAAGGTAACGCTTCGCCCGAAGCGGGGGTCGCCGCCGTTATCACCTTGGACTCCCGGCATCACAGACACCAAGTCGAGTGCGCCATTCTTATCATTTCCAGCCCGGAAATTGAGGGGCAAATCCCTGACCGCCTGCGTAGAAAGCTCGTCGGCTATGGTGCCGGACTCCGTGGTAATTGCCGGGGTGGCACCCGTCACTTCGATCTTAGACTGAACCTCGCCGACTACTAGCTCAGCGTCAACGCGAATACTAGCTCTAGCATCCAACACGAAGCCACGTTGGACCGAACTTTTGAAACCTTGCGCTTCAACGAGCACGTCATAAGTGCCCGGTAGCAACCCCACGACTTCATAGCTTCCGAGATTATCCGTCACAACGGATCTTCCGACATTTGTTTGAGCATTTGTAATAGTCACTTGCGCAGCTGGAATGGCCGAACCACTAGAGTCCGTTACAGCTCCTAGAATCGTTCCATTTGTTGACTGCGCTTCCAGAGCGAAGGGGGCGAACAACAAATAAATGCCAGCAGTGGCCAGAATTATGGTTTGTAGAATTCGGCGAAGCATCGATCTCCTCCAGCACCTCAAAACTTGCCTCAGCTTTGCAACGGACTTCCCCGCCCGGTAGTCAGGTAGGTGCAAAAGCCATCACAGTCTGGCGAACTTTTACTTCAGATAACACAATTCTGTCAACAAGATTCTGAACATATATGAATTGCAATGACACTACAATGAACTAATCTGAACTATTATGGCCAATACAGGCGCAAAAAGATTTTCATTTCGTCTCTATATATCTGTTTGAAAATGGGTTACGGCCGGAGAGGTAAATGACTCGGCATGTGGTTCGAAACTAGCCGGAGCCAGAGCTTAGATGAGTAACAGGTTCAGCTAATGGGGAAAATCGTCAACAGTGAGGAATCCTCAAGGCATCCATAATTCCTTTCATATACCCGATAGCAAGTATTTTGCCACCCATTGCATAACCCGGACGATCATTGGATTCGCCGTCCAAAGTAGGAGCGTGATCAGGGCGCATCGGTCCCTCAAAGCCGCACTCGTGGTAGAGCTGGAGCATTTTAGCAAGGTCTAAAGGACTGCTGTCATGGAAGGTCTCCCGAAAGTGCTCGCGAGTTCCGGTCACATCCCGAAAATGAACAAAAAATATCTTTCTTTTAGAACACCATTCGCGGACCAGTGCTTGAATATCTTCTCCCATTAATTTGAAGTTAGCTTGACAGAAGGTAATCCCATTGGACGGACTAGGGCTCATCTCCAAAATGTGGCGATAACTGGCAGCACTAGTCAGAATCCTACCAAGCCCGCGAAGCGGCGATAACGGCGGATCATCCGGATGCAGCGCCATCTTGACTCCTTCACGCTCTGCTACAGGAATCACAGCATTAAGGAAGTACTCGAGATTACTCCAGATTTTTCTCTCGCTCACCTCGCCCCATTCCGTAAGGCCTTGGTTCATGGCTACTCTGTTATCAAATTCGCTGACCAGTGCGCCGCCTCTCTCGCGCGCGTCAGTTCGTGTCCGGTACCATCCAAGTCCGGCCATCCAGTTATAGCAAACGAGCGAAACACCTAGCCGAGCGAGGGCCTTGATAGCAGCAATATAATTCTCGATTTCTTCATCACGGCCAGGAAGGCCAAGTTTTATCTTTTCGGACGGTACAGGATGGCTTTCTACACCTGCAAAGGTCATTCCCGCATCCGCGAACTCAGACTTGATTCTCCTCAGACCGTCCAAGTATTGTCCGCGCGGCAGACGGCTCAAGACCGGAAGAACTCCGACAATCGCAGTTTTAATTCCGATTTGGCTGGCAAGCCGAATCTTGCGATCTTCGCCAGGTTCGAATAATTCGGCCAGTTTGATTCCCCCGGTCCTCAAGTTGCTGGTCTCCCGGACCACGATGATTCCTTTCTGGCTAAATGGGCTCCCGGTGCATGAATTCTGCGCCGTCCCAATTGCCCAAAAATTCTGATCTTAGATTTCTATTGCTTCCATTTCGGACGACAAATCGTTATGAACCGGCGATGCCACACGCGCAGGCACTGACGGAGGAAGCGCTGCCTGTTGCTTTTCCAGTCATTCAGAAGTGCTTGTCTTATGTGCAAAGATCATCTTCATTGACCGATTCGCGAAAAGTATTCGGGTACACCCCGAATTCCAAGGTTGAGCCGAAATAAACACCCGGCAAATGCTCCTTCATTCGTTTTGTTGTCTCCTCCCGCCGAAGTTACATAAATATCGCAGTAATCGCTCCCACCGAATGTGAGACTCGAAACTTTTCTGACCGGGAAGCCGACCCTGCGTTCTTCTTCGCCATCAGCGGTATAGCGGATCACGCAGCCGCCATCCCATTGCGCAGACCAAAGACAACCCGAAGCATCTAGGGTTGCACCATCCGGGACACCGTCCGATTCGCTGGTTGCGGCAAAAATACGTTGATTTGACAACATTCCACTTCGCTCGTCGTAGTCGAATAGGTAGATTTCCCTGGCGTTGGAGTCGGTGTAGTACAGGCGCGTCCGATCGTATGAGAAAGCCAGACCGTTTGAACAACCGATGCCCTCGGCCGCAACGGTCAACGTGCCATCGCGATCGAGGCGATACAAACGTCCTAGCCGGCTGCCAGTCGGCATCGTGCCACAGAAAACACGTCCATAGGGGTCGGCTATGACATCGTTGAAACGTGAACCACATTCTTCTTCGATCCCGTCTAGAATCGTGGTCACCTCCCCTGATCGCCATCTTCTAATTGCACCTTCTGCCATAAAAAGTAGAAGGGAGCCATCACTCTGAATGGTGAATCCACCGATAACATCGCCTTCATAACACTTTTGGTGTTCGCCGCTGATGGGATCGTATCGAAACAACCGCCCGGTGGCGATGTCACACCAATAAATCTTCTGTTCTAGTGAGTGCCACAGGGGATTTTCACCGATATGGCACGCGTAATCGGCGACGATCTGCAACCTCGGCGTCACTTGCTCCATAGTCAAAATATTCTCCATCTTCGTCACTGACTACGAAGAAATGTTGATTACCGCTTCTTGGAAAAACCGATGTCGCGGGCCACGCGATTCTGAGCTGGTCAGCGATGCGTCTGGTTGCGAACCGTTAAAACTTATGGAAATTTATCTGCTTATTTGTTAGCCTCCGTCGTTTTAACGCACTCGCACAATCGACCGCCAGCGACTGACAAGAGGTTGGCGCGATCCCTGGACAGCCATTGACGAATACAAGTCAATATATGAGCAACGAAATAATGCACTGCGGGTTTGTTAAAGAAGATTTCAAACCTGACGGTGACCTTGAGAAGGACGTTTGGAAGGAAGCCAGCTGGATCAGATTTAATCATGGTGCTTTTTGCGGCAGCGAGTATCCACAGTCAGAAACCCGTGCAGCGGCCGCCTGGTCACCCGCGAACATCTACTTTGCTTTTAGCTGTCGATACTTGACGCTGAATATATATGAAGGCGAAGATCCTGCCCAAGAGCGTTGGGAGCTTTGGGATCGCGACGTCGTGGAAGTGTTCATAAACCCGACCCCAGATCGCATGACCCACTACTACGAATTTGAGGTATCTCCGAATAACCAGTGGATTGACCTTGAAATCGACAAGACCAAGAACCCTTTCTACCATCCTGCGTGGTCCTCTGGTTTTACTCACGCGACACGAATTGACGTCGAAAACCATGTCTGGACCTGTGAGATGTGTATTCCTTTGACTTCTATGCTGGCCGGCGCTCCACATCCTGGCGCGGAGTGGCGGCTCAATCTCTACCGGGCCGATGGTCCGAGCCCGCCCTCGCAACGCCGCCTAATGTCATGGGTCACCATCACGGGAGGCGATACGTTTCACACCCCAAGCCGTTTCGGAACGATTCGTTTCATGGGTAGCTCACCGGGTCTTCCAGTTACGGTTTAACCTGCTCGCCGGGCCCTTCCAACTACATGGCCACCATGGCCTTCACTACCCCATCCTCTCTGCGATCGGAAAGCTGGAGCGCACGTTCCGCCTCTTCGAGCGGAAAATGATGGGTGATCAAAGACTTAAGATCAATCCGTCCTGCACTAACCAAATTGACCGAAGATTGATATACATTCGCGTAGCGAAAAACGGTAACGATATCAGTTTCTTTTGCCATTGCCGTTACGAGTGGATAAGGGAAATTGTCTTCCAAGGCAAAACCTATCATTACGACACGGCCACCACGCTTCGCAAGGTGAACCGCAAGCGCAGCACTTTTCGGCGAGCCCGCGGCATCAAAGACAATCTCAGCGCCCCGGCCGTCAGTCAATTCGCGAAACTGCTCCTCGGGAGATCCGTCTTGAGGATTCAGAATAGTTGTTGCTCCTAATTTTTTGGCTATACCAAGTCGGCGTTGATCCATATCAAAAACGGTAATGCTACCCGCACCAGCTGCCCGCGCAACTTGAAGCGTCACCAAACCAATCGGTCCAGCACCCAATATTGCGACACTCTGCCCGGCCTTGAGACCACTGCGATGGACCGCGTACACGCCTACAGAAAGAGGCTCCATTAAAGCTCCTTCGTCTAGGCTCACATGCTCAGGAAGTTTGAAGGTAAAGTCCTCAGGAACTGCCACGTAATCGACAAACGCTCCATCAACAGGAGGCGTGGCCATGAATTTAATGTTGGCACATAAATTGTAGCGCCCGGCACGACAAAACTCACACGTCCGATCGGGAACTCCAGGCTCGACGGCAACTAAGTCTCCGATCCGTCTTTCTGATACACCTGGGCCTACGCCTTCAACGATGCCCGCCATTTCGTGCCCGAGCACTATAGGATTTTCGACTACAAAAGGTCCAATCCGTCCATGCGTATAGTAGTGAACGTCCGAGCCACAAACGCCAACCGACTTAACCCGGATAAGAACCTCGCCGCGAGCGGGAGTGGGACGATCTCGGGTTTCCATCGTCATGTGAAGGGGCTTCTGTAAAACAGCCGCTCTCATAGTGTGCGTGGCCATCTAAGTTTCTCCTTGGACCTACCCCTGATTATTTCAAGCGGAGGTATGAATCTTGAATCCATGAAAGTTTCATCTAACTGTTGCCCAACGTTCATAAAGCCGAGGGGGGTCCAATGCTTGCGACACATTTTAGAAGATCAGACGAAAATACCCTCGACGTCGCACTTTTCGATCATCCTTCGAAACTCTTCGGGAACATTAGAATCGGACACAATTACGTCCAGATCAGCCAGGTTGGCGACGTGAAGCATGCTCGCGCGTCCAAATTTTGAATGATCAGCGACAATAATCACCTTGCTTGATACTTCGATCATCTTGCGAATCGAACCTACGACAAGAGAGTTTCCGTCACTAAGTCCCGATTCCGTAATTCCACGCACGCCCATGATCAAGACGTCGGCTGCCACTCCGTCAAGCATGCGTTCGCAAATGGAACCAAGTTGGATGCCAAGGCGCGGATACATGTATCCACCCGTCAAGGTGACTTCCACTTGCCTGCTATCCCAAAAAACCTGGGCAACTGGGATGGAATTCGTGATGACCTGAAGAGGCCGGTCTAATATATGGCGCGCCACCTCCACGGTAGTAGATCCCCCGCCTAGGATGACGGTCTGGCCGTTTTCGATGAGGTTCGCGGCAGCTTTGCCAATCCGGACTTTCTCTTCGTGATGGCTGCTGGCGAGCTTTCGGTAATCCAGAGATTCATCTCGCGGAGTGGCGGACATCGCACCTCCGTGCACACGACGTATGAAGCCCTTTCTTTCGAGGGCAATCAAATCACGTCTCAAGCTCGATCGAGACGCATCCAATTTTTGACACAACTCATTAAGGTCAACAAACTCATCGTTCGTAAGCAATTCTTGAAGTCGGCGCTGTCTTTCGGCGAAACGCATCGGGCAGAGCTTACCACCTCCCGATATGAGAAATCTACATAAAAAGAGTCAGATTATGATTGATTGTGAACTATTATGAACATATAGTGCCAGACCTGGTGCATTGATCGTATGTCCAGCGTGAGCAAAGAATTCGTCGGCCAAGTAGTTCGTCATGCCCTTGCACAGTGCTTTCCGGATCACCATCCCGTCGGCCGTCCATCTAGCACAGCGCGCGTCGTATTTGATTCGACCGAGGCCATAGCGATCAAGCAAGAGATTATCGAGGTGGGAAGAAAGCTCTGGCTGCGTGAGTACGTTGACGGAAACGGTGGAAACATTTCTTGCCGGATTACCGAGGACCTCGTCCTCTGTACACCAACCATGCTCAGTAAGGCCGATCTCACCCTCGATGATATCTGCCTCGTGAACTTAGAAAACGAGATGATCATTGGAAAACGAAGCCACACGAGCGAAATGTTATTGCATTTGGAGATCTATAAAGCCGTCCCAAAAGCTAAGGGGGTTATTCATTGTCATCCGCCCCACGCTACCGCGTACGCGATTACCGGGTCCGTTCCCCCCGCGGGAATCATACCCGAGCAAGAAGTATTTGTTGGATTGGTCGCTAGTACGCCCTATGAAACTCCTGGAACTAAGGCCTTTGCAGAAACCGTTCTTCCTTACATCAAGACACACAACACCATCCTTCTCGAGAATCACGGTGTCGTTTGCTGGGCAGACACGGTAACTCACGCGGAGTGGTGTGTAGAAGTTCTCGAGACCTATTGCCGTACACTCATTCTGGCCTCCCAGCTGGGTAAACCCATTCGTCACATCCCCGCAGAAAAGATTGCTGGGCTCTTAGAAATAAAAAGAAGGTTGGGACTTCCGGATGCCCGCCTGGATGAGCCGGAGGATACGAAAATCCCCGATCCACTTGTTCAAAACTCGTGGGACTCTTCGAAGATCGGCAAGAATAGAGGGTTTGATGACCCCTTTGAATTGCTCGTGATGCGAATTATTGAAGAAGTTCTTCGGTTTGCGTCGAGCAGGAACGAATGAGGGCGGCGCGCCGTTTTCTCGCGATTGACTTAGGTGCGTCTAGTGGTCGCATTTTCGCAGCAAGCTGGAATGGCCAACAACTCCAATTGTCGGAACTGCACCGCTTTTTAAATTCATCGGTCAGCGTTTTCGGGCACATTCATTGGGATGTGCTCCGACTCTGGTCAGAAATCAACAACGGATTGCAATGTTACTCGAGAAGCTATGGACGCGAATTGACTTCTGTTGCTGTCGATGCCTGGGGTGTTGATTTTGCCCTGCTTGATTCCGAGGGCCGCTTGGTTGGTAACCCGCAGACGTACCGGGATAAACGTACAAACGGCATTGTTAATGCAGTGTTCGCTCAAATCCGGGAAGAAGAACTTTTCAGCGAAACAGGTAATCAGTCCTGGCAGATTAATACTCTCTTCCAACTCTTTAGCATGGTCATGGCAAAGGACCCACAGCTGGAATCTGCCGCAACCTTGTTGATGATTCCCGATTTATTCACCTATTGGCTTTGCGGCGAGAAAACGGTTGAATATACGGCGGGAAGCACGAGTCAGATGATCTGTGCCGGACAACCTCAATGGGCGGACAAGCTATTGAGCAAACTTCAAATCCCATCACGCATACTGCCGCGCATCTCAATGCCGGGAACAATTTTAACAACACTACAAAGGCAGATCACCACCGATAGCCAACTAGAATTGAACATTCCGGTCGTCGCCGTTGCTTCCCATGATACGGCAAGTGCGCTCGCCGCGATTCCTGGTATGACACCAGACAGCATATTCATAATTTGCGGTACTTGGAGCTTGGTCGGCGTTGAAACTAACGCAGCGATCACGAGCGAACAAGCACTTCGACTGGGTTTTTCAAATGAAGCGGGGGCCGCGGGATCCGTTCTGACACTTTGCGATGTGACCGGCCTCTGGCTGATGCAAGAGTGTAAGCGCAGATGGGAAATTCACGGAGTTTCCTACTCATGGGAACAACTGGAGCGGATTGCACAAACATCCCGCCCATTCCGAAGCCTGATTATTCCCGACGCTACCGATTTTGCGGCGCCCGTCGATATGCCCTCGGCCATCCGGGAGTTTTGCATTCGGACGGATCAGCCACCGCCGGACGAGGCCGCTGAATTCATTCGATGCTGTGTTGAAAGTTTAAGTCTGCGATTTCGTGAAGTCGTTGATGGTCTCGAACAATTGACACAACGACGGCTCACCACGCTTCGCATGGTAGGTGGCGGAAGTCAAAATGCGTTTTTGTGTCAATGCTGCGCAGACGCAACCCAACGAACAGTTATTGCCGGCCCAGTGGAAGCTTCAGCAATGGGAAACGCGTTGACGCAAGCGATTGCAATGGGCCATATCGGAACTATTTCCGAAGGTCGCGAAGCCATATCGGCCTCGGTACAAAGATCACGCTTTGAACCGCGACCTGTTGATGGCTGGAACGACGCTTACGAACGGTTTAGAGTCCTGAAAAATGGACCGGATAATATTTCTCGATAGATGAACAACCGACGTTTCTTGAAACTTCGAGATGCAGCGTTTAATTCACCACGCTGAACACCAATCGGGCACATCTGCGAGGCTGTTGGGTTGGACCCGGTGAAAGGTCGCGAATACGAAATCATAATTGCGAAGAAGAGCATGCTGCTGACTGGGGTGGAGACCCGGATCCGCACAATTTCTAAGATAAGTGTATGCCCTCGAAATTTCCAAGAATGATGGATATCGACTGCCGACAATCACCGTCGCGCACTTGGGATTTCTCTGCGGTTCTGTCCCAGCAGTTTCGTGAACAAAGGGTATTTGATGGATTAAAACCCTCGGCTCGAATTGCAGTTGCTGTAGGCAGCAGAGGCATCAAAAACCTCGCTCAAATCGTTTTTTGCGTTATAGACACGTTACGCAAGTCTGGTATGCAGCCATTTATCGTTCCTGCCATGGGAAGCCATGGGGGTGCTACTCCATTAGGACAAGCTCATGTGCTAGCGGACTACGGCATCACCCCGGAATCAATGGGCGTTCCATTTGACACCCGGATGGATGTTCAGCCGATCGGCACTAGTGATAATGGCGTGGAAGTATTTTTCAGCCAAGCCGCTCTCGAAGCTGACGGTGTGGTTGTAATCAATCGCATCAAGCCACACACGGACTTTCGCGGCTCTCTTGGCAGTGGAATTTCCAAAATGATCGCAATCGGGTTGGGAAAGCATCGTGGGGCTGTTGCCGTTCATGCAGCGGCAAGCCGATTGGGTCACGAATGTGTAATTCGTGCAGTGACTCGCGTAACGCTGAGGAAGGCCCCGATTCTGTGCGGTATTGCAATCGTAGAGGACCAAAAACATGAAACTGCAGAGCTGCGGGTAATCCGCCCTGAGAGACTCGAAAGCGAAGAAAACGATTTATTCACGATAGCCAAATCCCTCATGCCCAAACTGCCTTTTGATGAGATTGACTTGTTGATCGTGGATTTCATGGGCAAGGATGTAAGCGGAACGGGAATGGATCCCTTTGTAATCGGTCGGTCTGTTTACGGATATTCCTCTTCGTTACTGCCCGAGGCCGGGTCAACGCCCCGAGTATACCGGATCTTTGTACGAGATCTGACCCCGGCTACCAACGGAAACGCACTAGGAATAGGCTTGGCGGATTTCACGACAACTCGTGCCGTCCAACAAATCGACCGCGCCGCCAGCTATACGAATTCCCTTACTGCGCTGACACCTTCAACTACGAAGATACCGATTTATTTCGATAATGATCTCGAATGTATGGAAAGAGCGCTCGCGTCGCTGGCCTTGCCCGAATCAGCCATTCCTAGAATCGTCCGAATTGTAAATACTCTTTCGCTCGACAAGTTTCAAGCGTCAGAGGCCTACGTCAGTGAGGTACGCTCGCGTGAAGATCTCGTTGTTGTGAATTCCCCACGTTCCATGGAATTTGACGCTTTTGGAAATCTCACTCAATGGGGAGGATCAAAACCTCTTTGAGAATCGACGCTCATCAGCACTTCTGGAACTACCACCCCGTGAGAGATGCCTGGATTGGCGAACACAGGAGCGTCTTGAAACGCAACTTCGCTGAGCTGGACCTCTTCCTTTGGTCCAGCAAGGCAGTGTTGAGGCCACAATTACGATACAGGCCAACCAGTTGGAAGACGAGAATCGCTTTCTGCTTGACCTTGCCGAACCATGTCGAAAGATCGGCTTCGATCCCGTTGAAATACTGTAAGGAAGAATCTTGCTGTGGATGAACCGATGAATAGCAAACCGAACCGCATAGGAAGTCCGCACCGTCGCCCGAACCGGAAAGGCGTACTCCTCGAATGCCCGTTGGTTCTTCATTCACGCGAGCCCAAGGCTAACCGGGGTGGTCGGTGACTGCCTCCGGCCCATCCCCGGATCTCTTCGCTAAGCGACCTGGCGATGTGCGGACATCAACGCGAGACGCGGAAGATCTAGCTCGCCTCGGATATGCGACGCAATTTTTGCGCGCAATGGGTGGATTTTCTAATTTCGCGATCTCGTTTTCGATAATTTCAATTCTCACCGGCGCTGTGACTCTCTTTGATTACGGACTCTCGATGGGTGGACCAAGGGAAATGACGCTGGGTTGGCCCATCGCTACAGTCGGGACGTTGTTCATGGCCCTAAGCATGGCCGAGTTATGCTCCGCACTACCTACGTCCGGTGGAATGTATCACTGGTCCGCGGAACTCGGCGGACCACTGTGGGCTTGGTTCACCGCATGGCTAAACATCATCGGGCTTATCGCCGCCATCGCGGGGATTGATTACGGCTGCGCTCAGTTTCTGTTGCCGACGTTGGGCTTCGAGTCGCGCCCCG
>Ga0193751_1002270_pt1 | contig 11730 bp, 9 predicted proteins | sample L1c2metaG_FD_143050 | JGI IMG/M metagenome (GOLD analysis project Ga0193751, IMG submission 143050) | Soil microbial communities from a riparian zone of the East river system, Colorado, United States - L1c2 | ecosystem: Environmental > Terrestrial > Soil > Riparian zone | place: USA: East River... | reverse complement strand
TTCACCGGGTGCAACTGACGGCAATATTCCCCCTGAAGAATCATGCGCGCCCTTTGTATCGTTGAACATGGAGACGCTCCCAGCACACGGCTGCGGTTGCGCGAGTGTCTCGATCATTATGCGCGTCTCGGAGTGGAAGCGACGGTCCTCTCCACTCGCCGCTCGAGCATGGTCGGCCAGATGAAAATCATCGACCAGGCCCGGCATCATGACGTTGTGCTTCTTTTCAAGACTCTCGGCTTTTCACCGTTCGAGCTCGCCCTTCTCCGCCGCGCCAATCCACACATCATCTTCGATTTCGACGACGCCGTCATGTTCCGCGAACAGAAACATCGGCGGCCGCTGGCCGGAAAGAATTTCCGCAAATTTCTGCGCACGGTCAAAAGCTGTTCGGCCGTTGTGGCCGGGAACGATTTCCTGGCCTGCTTTGCCCAGGCCTGCGGCCGTCGCACGGTCGTCCTGCCCACTTCGATCGATTTGGCGAGGTATCGCCTGAAGGAGCACACGAGCGGACTTGGCCTAACGATTGGCTGGCTTGGCTTGAGTGACGGGTTGCCTTATCTGCGGCATATCCAGCCCGCCTTGAAGCGGCTCGCGCAAAAGTTTCCGGGATTAAAGCTGAAGGTTATTTCTGATAAGCCGCTTCATCTCGACGGTATCGTGGTCGAGAACCAGCCCTGGCGCATGGAGACGGAGCAGGCGCATCTCTCCAGCTTCGACATCGGCATCATGCCTTTGTGGGACTCGGTCTGGACGCGCGGCAAATGCGGTTACAAGATTCTGCAATATATGGGGGTTGGTACGGCCGTCGTCGCCTCCAATGTGGGCGTTAACAGTGAGATCATTACCCCCGGAGAAAACGGTTTTCTCGCGCGCACGGAAGAAGATTGGGTGCGCTCGATTGGCAGCCTGATTGAAAACGCCGAGCAACGCCGAAGCTTCGGAACGCGCGGCCGCCAATTAGTGGAAAAGAGCTATTCTCTCGACGCTTTTACGCACGGTTACGTCAAGCTTCTGCGCGAAGTGGCGCAGAGCCCGGGAGCCGCCTCCACCTCCACCGGCACACGGATGATGCGTCGCTGGAATATTAGCAGTCGCGCCCGCGAGCTTTCCGGAGGCGATGCCATCGTCATCTCCGTGCCGAAGAGCGGCCGGACCTGGGTCCGAACCTTCCTCTGCGCATATTTTTGCCGGCGCGCCGGCCGACCTTTCACCCTTCGTCCGGATCAATATCAGGAACCGGGAATCCCGCGCCTCATATACTCGCACGACTTCGCCGAGGAACGCATGAAGGCGCGATTCTGGGATCGCGTGCGTGGCAAATACCTTGTGCCCTCGCGCGAGTTGGCACGTGCCCACGTCATCCTTCTGGTGCGCGATCCGCGCGATGCCTTCGTTTCGCTCTACATGCAGTTGGTGCACCGCACTGCTGAGACACCACGGCGTCTCAAGGAAACGAGCGCCGGCGATCTCCTGCGCGATCGGCGTTACGGCATTCACGCCATTATTAAGACCATGAACCGGTGGTTCGTAGAATTCGCCCATCGCAAAAAGTTTACGCTGCTCCATTACGAATCTCTCCGGGCCGATCCGGATCGGAACTTTCGCGCCCTCCTCGCCACCTTGGGCGAACCCAATCCCGATCCGGACGCCTTTGCCTACGCTCTCGAGTTTTCTGCTTTCGGGAATATGCAAAGATTGGAAGCGGCGGGCGTTTTCGATTCCAAGATCCTGCGCTCGCGCGATGTCGCCAATCCGGAGTCGTTCAAGGTGCGGCGTGGCAAAGTGGGCGGGTTTCGCGATTACTTGTCGCCGGAAGATCAGGCTTTCGCGGCCGAAGCTCTCAAACAACTGGATGCCCGGTTCGGCTATACCACCTAGCAGCGCGTGACCGGTCGCCACTCCTTGAATCCAGCGCCAGCCAGGGTCCCGCCTGTCCTGATCATTGGCGCGCATCGGTCCGGCACCACGGCCACGGCGCGTGCGCTTGAGTTGCTCGGACTGCAGATTGGCCAACGCCTCGATAGTCATCGCGAACCCAAATCGCTGCAGCGAATGCACGAGGCATATCTGCGCAAATTCGGCGCCGCCTGGCATAACCCGGACCCTTTCCTTGGCCGGATAGCAACGCCCGAAGGCGAGCGCGATTGCGTGGAGTATCTGAGTTCTCAAACACGGCGCGAATTCAACCGCACCTTTGGCTACCGCAATAATCCCAGAGGCTGGTGGCTGCGCGCGCGGCTGCGACTTGGGCGCCCTTGGGGCTGGAAAGAACCGCGCACAACCTTGTTCGGCTCATGCTGGCTCAAGATCTTTCCCGATGCTCGTTTCGTGGAAGTGGTTCGGCATCCCCTGGCGGTGGCTCTCAGCATTCGCGAACGCGACCTCAAGTTTCGGGCCGCCGGCGATCCGCCCACCCCGGGTCTTGATCAGCTGGAATACTGTTTGCGTCTGGCGCTGACCTACGTCGCAGCCGGCGCACGTCTAGCCGCCAGTACCCCTCGCTATCGGCGGGTGCACTTCGAAGCTCTGCAAGCGGATGCGCAGAATACGCTTCGGGATTTGGCGTCCTTTTGTGAATTACAGCCTGGCAGTGCGCAACTGTTGAGGGCCACACAAAGCATTCGGGCTCCCAGCCTGCCCCTCTGGCCGAGCCTAACGAACCAGGAACAGGCAAGTCTCCTCACTCATCGTGCGGCCGTGGCAGAGCTTGGTTATGATCTCCCCGGATAGGCAGACACTCTTGTTGGCAGGGCGAGACTCCGTCGAGCCGTTCCCAATCGGAGGGAGGAGCTTGTCTCGTTCCGGATTTTTGAGGCGACACGAGGTCGCCCCTCCTAAACTCGGATGGGCTCGACAGAGTCTCGCCCTACCAGCGTTTACTGTAAGGCGCGCAACGTGGTCTTCAGTCGGCCCCTACTTCACATGCGTGGCGTCTTCCCACCGAATGGCGGCCCGCAATAATTCGCCTAACGAACTCACGCCGAACTTCTCCTTGGCCCGCGCACAATAGGCCTGCACGGTCTTCAGGCTCAGGTGCAGGTCGGCCGCGATTTGCGAAGTGGTCAGGCCCTGTCCGAGCAGGCGAAAAATTTCCAACTCGCGATCGCTCAATTGCTCGACCGGCGTGGCGGCCGATGCCTTGCGCGGAGTGCCGAGGCGACGCGCCATGGCATTGAGAACCCGCTCGCTCACATAAACATCTCCCTGCAAAACGCGCCGAATCGCGGTCAGTACATCCTTGGTCGTTTCCCGCTTCATGACGTAACCCTTGGCGCCGGCGCGCAGGGCCCTCTCCGCATAAAGCAGCTCGTCATGCATGGACAGAACGACGAGGCAGACGTTCGGGAAATGCACCCCCAGATCCTTGACCAGCTCGAGACCGGAGGCCGTCTTCAACGAGATATCAATGAGGGCCAGATCCGGTTTCTTCACCCCGATTCCGGCCAACGCCTGGGCGGCATCTTCTGCGTCGCCGCAGACCATCAAATCTTCCTGTTGGTTGATCAGATTCGACAGTCCTTCCCGTACCAGCGGATGATCGTCCACGATAAATATACGATGTTTCTCCGCGCCTTGTTCGTTCGGTTTGTGATTCATATTCTTAATCGCTCAGGTTGACTTTGCATTGGACAGTCGTTCCTCCGTCCCCTCTTCGTTTCACTCTAAAATCTGCGCCCACCAGGGCCGCGCCATGCACCATCAGGCGGAGGCCGAGGCCTTCGTGTTCGGAATTTTCTGACAAACCCACGCCATTGTCCGAAACTTCCAGTGTTAGATCCTTCTCCGTTTCGGCCAGACGGATATCAATTTGACTCGCCCGGGCATGTTTGATGGCGTTCATGACCGCTTCCTGCGCGATCCGGTAGAGCTGATTCGCTACTTTTGCATCCCGCACATTGACCACGCCATCGCTATCGAAAACACAGGGCACGTGAAAACGTTCTGTCATATTTTCAGCCAATCCGTGCAAGGCCACCATCAATCCGTCCGCCTCAAGCTCGGGCGAAAAAAGTCCGCGCGCCAGGTTGCGGCTCATGTCGATTCCCTGTTCGATATATCGAATGACTTGATCGGCCTGCGCCGCTTCCGCCGGCGACCGCGCCGCCAGTCGTTCGCGCAGGGTTTGCGCGGTCAGAGCTGTCCCGGTCAGATGCTGGCATAAGCCGTCGTGCAATTCCTGTCCGAGCCGCAGGCGTTCGCGGTCGGCCACCTCGGCGATTTCCTTGTCCAAACGTTCGCGCTCCGCGATTTCCCGGCGCAACGCCACGGTTCGATCGCGCACCCGTTGATCAAGATCGCGCATCACCGTTCCCAAGTTGTGGAGGAGAATCGTGAACAGCACATAGGCGGCCGCGCCCATGGCCAGATTCCAGACACCAACTGTCGGTATGCCGGCGAAAATGTCGGAGGCCACCCAGGCGGCGAGGCTGACTGCGCACAATCCCAGGCCGAGGGCCAGGCCTTCGAACCATGTCCCCAGGGCAATGGGGACAAGATAAAAGAGAAGGAGCGACTGTTCGTACCCGGTCAGAAAATCGAGATATCCGAGCACCGCGATCAGGAGGAGACAGATCAGAAGCAGCGCTACCCGGGAAAGCGGGGATGAAAACGCCTGGCGCGCCCGCCTTTCGGACTTCAAGGAAGTGCCCGCCATAGCCACGAGACCATTCATCGACAGGTCCATTATGAGATGAAACTCATGAAAAGCGAAAAAGTACCGTCGGAAAGTCAGCTGCGAAGCTCTCGGTGTTCGACAGCATCCGGGCACAAATGTTCAGTCTCGCGTCGTATCCGTTAGGCAAATGAAAACCAATCGAACGACTTTGTACTATTCCACCCTACGTTTCCGCGGCCTCGTGTGCGCTGTAGTCGCCTCGCTCTGTCGAGGCGCACCCGGCGGTAGTTCGCGCGGAAAGCACGGCAACAGAGCGCCGTGATTACAGTTCGTCTTCTATCGGTGCACTTCGCCGGACGTGTTGCCAGTACCGTTGTCAGTTGCCCGAGCTTAGCCGAGATCAGCTAAGAGAGTGGAGGCGAGGGGAATCGAACCCCTGTCCCCGTCGTGTTCCACGCAGACATCTACATGTGTAGCCGGCGATAGTTTTTAAGGAGCCGACGTTGCACCGGCGCACTGCCGTCTCCCGAGCGTCCACGAAATTCCTTCACCGTCCGGCGCGGTCACTCCGCCGTCCGATTAGCCTGCTGTCCTCGTTTGGCGCCGTAGCAGGCGTCCAGCTCCAAACGTCACGGTCAATTAAGCCGCGAGAGCGAGATCTTGGTGATCTGCGTTTATTTGTTTTGGTCCGGATTTTAACGAGGCCAACGAACCATCCTCGACATGCCGCCTGCGCTTCAAACAACGAGTCGAAGCCAGTGCGCCCCCAATGATCCTACTATAGGGCTGGGCCGCGCCGATGCAACAGGAACGAGGGGCTGAGCAGTGGTCGATTCGGGTTGACCCGTCGGGCATATTCCGGGCAGTTTTTTTGTGTCAAAAGCAAGAAAAAGCTTCCCAATCAACCGACTGAGCGTTATAAATACCATAATCTGACTCGCTTCCTCTTCATGAAATCCGGTTTCCTCGGCAAGCTCACTTATCACTCGGCTATCCTGCTCGCCTGCTTCACCCTCGGGGCGCGCCCGCAGCCGCCTGTCCTCCTCACTCCAGGAGAAAACGACCTCGTGGTTCTGAATGGATGCGTCGTCTCGGCCTGCAATTATCTGGCTGCGGTAAAAACCCAGCACAGCCTGGAAGAGAACTTCTGGGCCCGCATCCTACTCGTTCGATATAAAGATCATCCCGCGGGCCACGCCTACTGCGTCTGGGAAACAGATGGCACCGTCTACGGGTACGATCGCAATGCTGGGTCGTTCCCGATCCCCGTTTACACACGCGATGCCAAGGAAATCTCTATCATTCTCGCCCAGGAACTGGCCAAGGTTCTGAACGAACCTCTCGCGGTCGACCGGGCGGAGTTCGTCGAGTCGGCCAAGAGCCAGGTTTACAAATACTAACGAGCGAGCAGCGCGCGACAGCGCGGCGCCCTCCAATTGATAGGGAGGAAATCGAAAGTGCGAACGGAGTTCGTTAGGTCCTTCGGCTTCGCTCAGGATGACAGGAGGAAGTAGCTCTGTCCTCTGTCCTCTGTCCTCTGTCCTCTGTCCTCTGTCCTCTGTCCTCTGTCCTCTGTCCTCTGTCCTCTGTCCTCTGTCCTCTCTCAGTGGCCGTCGCCCCACGTTTTCTTCTCGAACGAGACGCGGCCTGATCCTTTCTCGAAAGCTTCGAAATGCTCGGGGTTCTGCTGGTAATATTTCTGATGATAATCCTCGGCGGGATAAAATTTCATCGCGGGCAGAATTTCCGTCACAATCGGGCGATCGAATTTGCCAGAGTGGGACAGCTTTTCTTTGGAAGCTTCCGCGATCTTCTTCTCCTCATCGTTGCTCACGAAAATAGCGGCCCGATAACTTGGACCGATATCGCTGAACTGACCGTCACTCTGGGTGGGATTGATTTGTTTCCAGTAAATATCGAGCAACTGCGCGAATGAAATTTTGGCGGGATCGTAGGTGATCTCGATCGACTCGCGATACTTGGTTTTCTCGGAGCCGACCAACTCGTAGGTCGGGTTGGGTTCGGTGCCTCCAGCGTAGCCGACCAGTGTTTTGACCACACCGGGCGCCTTGTCGAACGCTGGCTGAATACACCAGAAGCAGCCACCGGCGAGAACAGCGGTCTTCGTTTCTACGGCCTTTATTTGTGTTCCCTTAAACTCCTTCCTGACCTGTTCATCAGATTTCGGCTCTTCGGCCATTGCGCAGAAACGTGAAGCCGTTGAAAGGACTATCAGGAAGGCGGCAGCAGCGAAGCATCTCATCCCGGACTTAGACAGCAGAACCGACATTTCGTTCCGCTTTTGTGCCCCGGCAAGATTGGCCCGCTCTGCTGCAGTGGCAGCCGTGTTGGCTGCTGCAGCGTTTCTGGTCTGTAGGGGAAGCTGTTAGCTTCCCTTTGAAGGATGGGAAGCTGGCAGCTTCCCCTACAGATCGAAACCGCAGCCGACACAGCTGCCACTACAGAACCAGAACGGAAATGTGACGCGCTTGCCCGCGCAGTGGGCGGTTGAAGCATGTCGCCCTCCAGACAACAGTGATGGCGTGGTCGAGCTCATCCCGGGATCCTATGTCAATCGCCTTGATCTGGAGCAAGTCTTCGGGAGACCCGCGCCGTTGCAGGTCGATCTGGGCTGCGGGGATGGTTCCTTTCTCAGCTCTCTGGCCGATCAAACACCGGCACATAATTTTCTCGGAATCGAAAGATTAGCGGGCCGGGTGCGGAGCGCGGCGCGCAAGGGTTCTCCCCTTTCCAACGTGCGGGTTCTGCGGGTCGAGACCGCTTACGCTGTTCGTTATTTACTCCCGCCGAATTCGGTCGACGTATTTTATCTCCTTTTCCCCGACCCATGGCCCAAACGCCGGCATCGTCGACGGCGCATTGTCACGGCCGAATTCCTCGCCTCTATTGCTTTCGCCCTAACGACCACGGGATGCTTTCGCATCGCCACCGATCAGCTGGATTATTTCGAAGAGATTGAACGCCTTGCCCGTGCCTCCGATTATCTGCATCCGGAGCGCATGATTGAAGCGACGAATTTGCCCAGAACAACCTTCGAAAAACATTTTTTGACTGCCGGAGTTCCCATCTACCGAATGGAGCTTCGGAAGGTTTCACCCGTCATATAGGCGCGTGCTTCCCAGACATTCGAGTAAAACTTCAGCAGGACTGCGCCCGTTTGATCCTGCCGGAAGAGGCGGATACCGCGGGCGCGCAGATCTTCGATCCATTCATCCTTGATGCGCTCGTTCTCTGGAAAATTGAGCGAGGTCGCGATGATCAGGCGTGGCCTAACCGCGTCGAGGAATGCAGCCGAGCCGGATGCGGCCGAGTGATGTTGTCCCTTGATTAAAATATCACTGCGCAGATCGACGCCCGACCCGAGGAGGGCGGTCTCCGTTTCAATCCCGCTGTCTCCCATGAACAGTACTCGCGTGGAGGGATTCACATTCAGTTGCACGACAAGGCTTTGATCATCCGCTGTTTTCGCGAGGGAAAGGCGCGGTGGATGCAAAACCTGCGCACTTACCTCGCGGTTGATCGGAAACGATTCGCTCGCGGCCGGCCGTCTCGTGACCAGAGCGGTCTGCTCGAAATAATTGCGCAATCGACCGTGCACGATGGAACGATCGGGCAAAGGGTTATCGATAATCAAAGCGGGCTGAAATTCGGTCAGGACCCGGCCAGCACCGCCGATGTGAAGCGAATCACCGTGCGTCAGGAGCAAACCGGAAAGGTTATTGATTCCGGCGGTGTGCAGATATTCACGAACGAGACGTTCGTAGTCGCGTTCGCTCCCGCAATCGAACAACCAATTGGCGTGCTTGGCGCGGACATGGATGGCGGCACCGGCCCCGAGGTCGAGCACATTAATTCTGGCGGTGGCCCCGTCGGGCCAATGGGGATGCTCCACATAATAATGGCCGCCCGGAAATTGGGCAAAAACGTGGACAAGGCCGATGACAAGGCGAGCAAGCGCCCAGTTGGCATTGTTGAAAACAACGGAGAGCCACGGCAGAACAGGAGCAGAAGCGAGTGAGAGAAGAGCCAGCGCCAGAATAAAGAAAGCAATCGGCACGACCACAAGATTGGCCAGAAGCGAGATGGGCGTGACCAGATTGAAATACCAAAGGATGAGGACAAGCGACCCGATCCACGCGGCCAAGGAGACGGACGAGGCTTTACCCGCCCAGAGCGATCCGAGATGGAAGATGCGGCGCGAGCCTTTGAGAAGATTGCGAGGGAGGAAAGGATCGGGCGCGGTCCAATGGCCGAAGAGCCGCGCGCAGGGATCGGCCAGGATGAGAATGGTGCCGACCACGGCGAAGGAGAGTTGAAATCCAGCCGAGAAAATTTCCTGGGTATTGAAGGCGAGCAAAAGAAAGGCGGCCGCGGCCAGACTGTTTAAGGCGAGAACTTTTCGATCGAAGAAAAAGCCGGCGCACAAGATGGAGGCCATAACGGCCGCGCGGATGCTCGAGATATGAAGACCGGTGACAGCGGCATAAAATAAGAGGGCGGGAATGATCAGCGCCGCCGCCCACTTGCGGGACAAGCGACTGACCGATGCGAGCAACCAGAGAAGCTGCGCCACGATTCCGACATGAAGACCGGCCACGGCAAAGAGATGGAGGGTGCCAGTCTGCTGGAATGGCTCTTCAATATCCTCCGGCGTCTGATGCCGGAGCCCGAGCGCCAGACCGTTGATAAAGTTTTGCACATCAGGCGCGTCCTCGAGTCCGCGAGACAAAATCTCCTGAACGTTCATCCGTGAGCGCTGGGCGGCGCGCAGGATGGGATTACCGCCCCCGTGACGAATCAGGCTGCCATCTTCAGCATATCGCACGAACAAACGACGATACACATCGCGGCGGGCGAGATAGGAACGCATGTCGAATTCGCCCGGGTTCCGCGGAGGATCGATCGGCTGGGCGATGCCGAAAAGGCTGAGTTCGTCGCCAAATTGAGCGTTGCCACGCCAACGGACAAGAATGCTGGCGTCCGTCTCTTCCGTCTTGTCTTCGAGTCCAATGGTATGGATTTGCAATAAAAATGTGGCCGCGCCGCCCGCCGTAACTTTCGGCTCGGTCAGGACCGCGCCCGTCACTTTGAGCGCGCGCGGCCCATCCCCCAGGCGCGCCGCCAACCTTTGCCCGGACGTGTCGGTGGTCCGAACGGAGTGCACGAAAAAGAAACCGAGAGCGACCAGTGCATAAGTGAAAAGAAGGTGCGGCCTAACGAGCAGAAGGAGACCACCGATGCAGGCTAGCAACGCGAACTCCAGGGTGAGCAAGCCGCCGATCGGAAAAAAATCAGCCGTGATAATTCCGGCGACGGCAGCCAGCACAAGTCCGATAAACGGCTGCCGCGGCGCAATCAGGAATTTCATTTCCACTTAGCAGCTCGCTTTCATTGGATAGGGCAGGATCTGAGGCTAGGGACCTGCACGACCCGAGACAAGGAATAGGCGCTTGAGCAAGGCGCTCTATTACAGGTAGGGATGTCTCTCCGAGACGTCCCAAATTTTATTTTCTAGCCGTTCGATCGGTCGAATAAGTAGGACGCTTCGGAGAAGCATCCTCACCTGGAGGGATTCGGCGGTCACAGACCACCGCTGCAGAAGACAGCAGACAAGGCGACGCCGGCGCTCCCACCACAGATTTCCGACCGCCACAGAATCGCCCCTATTTCCGGCATCAAAGCGGGAAATCAGATGCAGAGATTGAGCACGCGTCGTATTTTCGTTAGTGCAAGATCTCTTCGCAGGGCAGGAGGAAGGCGAATCGGAAATTCAAAGCGACGCGGCTCCTCTGGCCACTCGTATGCGACCGCGAACATTGGACGAGTTTGTCGGGCAGGAGCAGATCCTGGGGCCGGGCAAACTGCTGCGTCGCGCGATCGAAGCGGATCGTCTGCCCTCGGTCATTTTTTCCGGGCCGCCTGGAACCGGCAAAACCACCCTGGCCCGGATCGTGGCCGAAATGACGAACGCCAAATTCGTGCGCCTGAGCGGCGTGGAAAGCAACGTCGCGGAGATGAGAAAGGTGATCGCGGCGGCGTCGAATCGAGTGCGCACTTCCGGGCGGAGAACGATCGTGTTTGTGGATGAAATCCATCATTTCAACAAGGCGCAGCAGGATATCCTGCTGCCGGACGTGGAGACTGGGAATTTGCGGCTGATCGGGGCGACCACCTACAATCCTTTTTTTTACGTGAACAGTGCGCTCGTCTCGCGTTCCCAGGTTTTTCAACTTGAACCTCTGCGGGTGGAGCAACTCGAGCTTCTGATCAATCGCGCGCTGGCCGACGAAGAGCGTGGCCTGGGAAAATACAAAGTAAAGATGGAACCCAAGGCGCGACGCCATCTTGCGAAGTTAAGCGATGGCGATGGCCGGAAATGTTTGAACGCGCTTGAGATCGGAGTGCTGACGACACCGCCCGGGTCGGACGGAGCCATTCATTTTACGCTCCACGTGGCGGAAGAAAGCATTCAACAAAAAGCTATCGTCTACGATCGCGCCGGCGACGCGCATTACGACACGATCAGCGCGTTCATCAAGAGCATGCGCGCGTCGGATGAGAAAAATGCGATCTATTGGCTGGCCAAAATGTTGCATGCAGGCGAAGACTTTCGTTTCATCGCCCGCCGCATCGTGATTTTCGCGAGCGAAGATGTCGGGTTAGCGGATCCGGAAGCGCTGCCTCTCGCCATTGCCACGCAACAGGCGGTGGAGTTCGTCGGGTTACCCGAAGCGCGCATCCCCCTTGCCCACGCCACGGCCTACATGTGCCGCGCGAAAAAGAGCCGGGAGGCCTACGAAGCTTTAGGGGCGGCGGGCGAACAGATCGAATCGGAACATACGAAACGGGTTCCGGAGAAATTGAAGAACAAACATTTCCCCGTGAACCCGGAAGGCTAAATGAGAATAGCCAGAGATTTTCATAGATGGTCACAGATTCCGGTGAGAACTGCGGCGAAATCTTTTTTGTGTAAATCTGGTTGATCTGTGGCGAAGAAACCAGGGAATAACAGCGGGGAACTCATCGAGCGAATTCACCCAAGACTTGCCGGGTGGTTCGCGAAGGAGTTCGGCGAATTCACCGAGGCGCAG
>Ga0193751_1002269_pt1 | contig 11731 bp, 13 predicted proteins | sample L1c2metaG_FD_143050 | JGI IMG/M metagenome (GOLD analysis project Ga0193751, IMG submission 143050) | Soil microbial communities from a riparian zone of the East river system, Colorado, United States - L1c2 | ecosystem: Environmental > Terrestrial > Soil > Riparian zone | place: USA: East River... | reverse complement strand
AGAGTTGCGATGTTGCGGATGCGGATGCTCGCGACCTGCCGGAGCATCTCTTGCAGCGCGGGCGCGTGTAAGACCGCGGCACGGGAGGTTTCGACAGCCCGGTGCGTCGCGAGCGCGCCGATGTGAAGGTCGCCGTTGCGACTGATGACGTTGAGGCCAGGGATCTGGCGCAATCCGACGACATGGGCCGGCTGGACCAGGCGCTGTTTCATCAAGTTGATCAGCGCAGTCCCGCCCGCTATGACGCGGGCGTCTTCGCCGCGCTGCTCCAAAATCTCCAGCGCCTGATCGAGGCTTGCGGGCTCGTCATAGGCGAACGCAATCACCTCCGCACCGTCCCTTCCGCCGCCGCCTGGATCGACTCGATGATTTTGTAGTAGCCGGTGCATCGACAGAGATTGCCCATCATCCAGGCCTTGATCTCGTCCTCGCTGGGATGCGGGTTTGAGTCAAGCAGCGACTTGGCGGCCATTATTTGGCCGGAAGTGCAGATCCCGCACTGGAAGCCGCCGTAGTCGATGAAGGCCTCCTGAAGCGGATGCAGGCGCCCATCCTCGGCCAGTCCCTCTATCGTGGTTACGTCGTGGCCATTCGCGAAGGTCGCGAGCGCGAGGCACGAGCTGATTGCCTGACCATCGAGTAGGACCGTGCAGGCGCCGCAGACGCCGATGCTGCAGCCTTCCTTGGAGCCGGTGAGGTCAAGGTCGTTTCGAAGGAAATCCAGCAAAAGCCGGTTGTCGGGAATCTCGCGCTGAATCTCCTCGCCATTGATGCGTAGAGCAATCGATTTCATCTGGCGTTCCTCTGCTTGGCGCGTAGTGCCGCGTGGACTCTCTCGGCGGTAATTGGCAGTTCCGTCAGTCGAACACCGACGGCATCGTAGACCGCGTTGGCGATCGCAGCGGGTAAAGCGACGTTGCTCAGTTCGCCAATGGCCTTGCCCTCGTATGGTGCAGGACCATGTTTGGTCTCGATGAGCACCGTGGCGAGTTCAGGAATGTCAGCCATGGTCGGCAGCTTGTAGTCGCCGAGGTTGGCGTTGGTCACCTGACCGTCCTCGACGATCAAGCGCTCCGTGAGTCCCTGACCAATGCCCTGGAGGACGCCTCCCTCAATCTGTCCCTGGTGAGTGAGCGGGTTGATGATCATCCCTACGTCGTGTGCGGAGACGACCTTGCGCAGCTTCACCTGTCCGGTCTCGGGGTCAACCTCGACCTCGGCGATCTGCGCCGCGAATGACGTGACCTCGGCATGGCCGCTCGGTGCATAGCTGCCGGTACGGGAGATTGGAGCCTCCTCCAGCTCGCGGGCGCGCGCCATCAGCTCCAGAAGGGTCAGGCTGCTACCGCCGGCCCTCACCCCCGGCCCCTCTCCCGATTGCGGGAGAGGGGAGCTGCCGGCCCTCACCCCCGGCCCCTCTCCCGATTGCGGGAGAGGGGAGTGAATGAAGGTACCGTTTTCCATTCGCACCTGATCCGGCTCTACCTTCATCACCCGCGCCGCCAGGTCTATCAGCGCGGAGCGAAGCTCTCTCGTCGCGGCAAGCGTCGCCTGCCCGGCTCCGTGGGTTACGCGACTGCCGCCCGCACCGGCGTCGAAGGCGGCAGTGTCGGTGTTGCCGGATTGGACGGCGACCAAGTCGAGCGGCACCTGGAGCTCCTCGGCGATGATCTGCTGCAGAATCGTGTGCGAGCCTGTGCCGGTATCCGGAACAGCGGTGAGCGCGTGATCTGGGCATCAGCGTCAATCGTTAGTATCTCCTCGGACTTGCCGCCGCCAGGCGTCCGCTCGTACATGCTGATGCCGCGGCCGACATTCGTAGCTTTGGCATCGTTCCAGCCAGCTGCGCCGGCAGCACCGGCGAGGGTCTCCTCGCTCATGATGTCCTGCCACGCTTCTCCAAGCGGGGCTTCATCGCCGTCGTGGAGCGAGTTACGAAGGCGAAACTCGAGTGGGTCAATGCCAAGCTCATGGGCAATCATGTCCACGTGCGACTCTTCTGCGAAGACGGCCTGTGGCGCGCCGGGGGCGCGCATGTGGCCCGTTGGAACGGTATTGGTATAGACACGCAGAGCCTCGATCTCGAGGTTTGGGAGCTTATAGGGTCCGGCAGCGTGCGCGGCGCCGTGGAGGTTGACCTGCGGACTTGGTACATAGCCGGCGTAGGCGCCGGCGTTAAAGATGATCTTCGCGTGCCGCGCAATCATGAAGCCGTCATTCGACACGCCCGTACGCATTGTGATGACCGTGGCATTGCGAGGGTTACCAGCAGTCAGCTCCTCGGCGTAGGTCATGACCATCTTGACCGGACGCCCGGAGCGCTGTGCCAGGTGATAGCAGACAACCGTGTCCATGAGCGATCCCTTGCCGCCAAAGTCGCCCCCGATTGGAACCAGGTTGATGCGGATCCGATCCTGGGGAACGTCGAGGGCAACGGCGAGCTGGGCGCGCATGTTGAATGGCGCCTTGTTCGACAGCCAGCAATCGATCTTGCCGTTGTCCGCCAGCCTCACGACGCAGGCATGCGGCTCGATGTAGCCGTGATGGACTGACGGAATGCGAAACGTGTGCTCGAATGTTTTGTCCGCCTGGGCGAAGCCGGCCTGGGCGTCGCCGTGGCGAAAGAAGACCTGGGAGACGACGTTTGGTATCGCCGGCAGATTGGGCGGGCAGCCCGGGTAAGCGGACGGGTCGTCGTGGACCAGGGGAGCGCCGTCTCTCATCGCCTCAAGGGCGTCGAAGACGCCTGGCAGCTCTTCGTACTCCACGTCGATCAGCAGCAGCGCCTCCTCAGCGATCTCCGTCGAGTCTGCGGCGACCGCCGCGACCTTGTCGCCCGCGAATCGCACGCGGTCGCGTGCCAGCGGGTACTGGTCGCGGATGCTGCGGCCGATGAAGCGTTCAGGAAGATCGGCGCCGGTGAGGACGGCCCTCACGCCCGGTAGGGCGATCGCGCGGGAGGTGTCAATCGAGAGAATGTGGGCACACGGGTAGGGGCTGCGCAGGCACTTACCCGCGAGCATGCCTGGCAAGCTGATGTCGCCGGCGTAGCGGGCCAGTCCGGAGACTTTGCCGGGGCCTTCCACGTGGCCGACGGACCTACCAACGGTAGGAGAACTAACCATAAGGAGCCTCCAGGGGCGAGATAGCAGAACGCGAGATGGTGCTCAGATGCGCGGGAAGTGTAGCATCGGCCTGCTAGGTTCGCAAAGCTGAAGGAGACGGGTGGCCGGCTTGGGTGCGCGTTGCCAGCCCGCCCTCCCGAGGTTGATTTTCCTTCTGGAGAAGGGGCTGCTACGAAGCCAGCGTGAACCGGCGGAACTCGACGTCGAGATTGGTCGTGTTGAGGACGGCGCAGCAGGGCTCGAGGGTTCCGTCACGAGGCTCCGAGCAGGAGCCAGGGTTGACGATCAGGGCGTGGCGCGTTTGGTGGAGGAAGGGAACGTGCGTATGGCCGAGGACGATCACGTCGGCCTCAACCTCTTCCAGCCGCCGTAGGTCCTCCCTGCTCTGCGGGTAGATGTAGGGCGTCACTCTACCCAAGTCATCATCCCAGGGCGAGCCGTGGAACATGCGCAGTCGAACGCCGTCACGTGTCAGCGACAGGTCTTTCGGCAGGCCGCCCAGGTAGGTCAGCCAGGCTGGGTCGATCGAGGGCGATGTCCGAATCGGGTGATTCGGGTGGTAGAGGACGATCTTGTCGTGGTTGCCGAGGATCGACCGAACTCCACGCTTGTCGAGCAGGGCGAGGACATCATTCGAGAACCGGTACTGATAAACGATGTCGCCAGCGCAGAGCACATCGTCGCAGTCGTCGAGAAGGTCGAGCGCCTGTTCGAGGGCATCGAGGTGGCAGTGGATGTCGGAGACGAGGCCGATCTTCACGAGGACTGAGCTTTGAGGACTGATGACTGAGACGGGGTGTCGGAATACTCAGTCCTCAGCACGCTACCCTCAGTCCTCGTCTAGCCGCCGTACTTGACTCCGCACTCCTCCAGAGTCAAGAGCTTTGCTTCTCGCTTCACGCCGGCGTTCGTGACTTCGCCAACGACGCAGCTATGGTCGCCGACCTGAACCTCGCCGACGACGCGACCCTCTACCCATGCGGGGGCGGCACTGATGATCGGCGCGCCGGTCTCGGCAGTCTCGAACGCCTGGCCGCTGATGATCTTGCCTTCCACCGTGACGGGCTTGAAAAAAGCGAAGGCGATGTCCTTCTGTCCACTCTCGAGGAAGGACAGGCTGAACTGCTTCGAGGCCATGAGCTGGCCGTAGAGCCTGCTGTCCTTCTTGACGCCCATGGCAACCAGGGGCGGCTTAAATGAGCACTGCGTTACCCAATTGACGGTGCCGGCATCGATCTCGTCGCCCTGCTTGGTCCCGAGCACATAGAGGCCGTAGGGGATCATGAGCAGCGTGGTTTTCTTCGCGGCCTCAGCCTTCTCGTCCATCGCATCCTCCTCGGAGTAGGTGTTCGTGCCCAAGTATAGCGTTACGGGGCAGCGGGCAGCGGGCAGCGGGCAGCGGGCAGCGGGCAGCGGGCAGCGGGCAGCGGGGAATCGGGCAACGCGCCCGAGCAGCGAAAATTGGTTTCTGCCGCCTATAGGATCGAGGTCGCGGCAGAAACGAGTTTCGCCTGGGTGGAAAGCCGCGGGGTCAGCTTTTGGCGGGGATGTAATCGAGCTTGATCTCCGCCTGCACGTCACCGCCGGCCTCGATGAATCCACCCATGACGTAGTGCGCGCTCTTCTCCCGAGGGACCTCGATGATGCGGTTCTTGTCGGGGTCGCGTATGACGGCAAGCGGATCTTCTCCGCGCTCCACCTTCTCGATCTGCTCGAGCAGCACGCTTCGATACAGAATGACTCCCTTGTCAGAGGTGCCAAGCCGCTCGGTGGTCCGATCCGAGATCGGGCCCTGGGTCAGCCATGCCATCATGTCCTGGCCGTTGACCGTCTCCACGGTGAGGCGCCCGTTGGGGTGCTTGTATGGGTTCTCCCAGACGGGGATCTCGCCCTGAGGCGCGTCGCCGGGCTCGCGCAGGCTGGCGTTGTACCAGTAGTGCAGCGTGTTCGTGTCGTCGACCGGAACGCGGATTTGGAATCCTGGGCTGCGCGTCTCGCCGACCGCGAGAATATTCGGGAACAGGATCGGATGACCGACGACCCAGTCGTCGACGTCCTCACTCTGGCCCTCGAGCAGACGGCGCTTGGAAATGCCGAACTCGAAGACGTTGAAGGCGATGCGCTCGTGGTGCAGGATGATCGCCGCAGGTGGCTTGCCGAGGCGCTTCTGGACGTAGTTGGTGTAACCGCCATGCAGGTACTCCAGGTGGACCGGGTCGAGTGAGTTCTCCATTGCCTGGACCCAGTTCATCGGCAGGCGTGTGATTCCGATATCGCGCTTGTAGGCCTCACTGACGAACAGGTCGTAGCGCGGCAGCAACGGGGCCGGCTGCGGTCCGAGGTAGGCCCAGATAAGCCCGCCCATCTCCTGGACCGGGTAGGCGGGGATGCGAATGCGCTTGTGGAAGGTGCTGGACGCCGGCTCGGCGGGCTGCTCCAGGCAGCGGCCCTGGGGACTGTATAGCCAGCCATGGTAGGGGCAGCGCAGGCCGTAGTCCTCGGGGATGCCGTAGGCCAGCGAGGCGCCGCGATGCGGGCAGCGCTCGGCGACGAGGCCCATTGCACCCTGCTCGTTGCGGTAGAGGGCGAGGTTCTCGCCCAGCAGCCGCACGGCCCTGACGGGTTCCAGATCCAGCTCATTGACGGTCGCCACGGGGTACCAATAGCGCCGCAGCAGGTTGCCCATGGGCGTACCTGGGCCGGTTTGTGTTAGTCGCTCGTTTGCCTCTCTGGTGAGCATCGTCCCGCTCCTGTGCGCATGTACCTAAAGCCGGCGAGATTCAGTAGTCTGCCGCAATATCCTATACCTCAGCCCCAAAACTATGCCGATCCTATGCGACCTCGACGACCATCTCGATCTCGACAGGGATATTGCCGGGGAGCATCTGCATGCCGACGGCGGAGCGGGCGTGTTTACCGCGGTCGCCATACAGGTTGACGAGCAGGTCGGACGCGCCGTTGGCCACCTGCGGCTGCTCGGCGAAGTCCTCGGTGCAATTCACCATACAGAGCAGCTTGACGATCCGCTGGACGCGGTCGAGATCGCCGATGACTGTCTTGAGTGATGCGAGACAGCCGAGCATGCAGAGGCGTGCCGCCTCATGCCCCTGCTCGCGCGTGAGCTCGCGACCGACCTTGCCGATCGGGCGCTCGCCGCCGGCGCCGCGCGGGCCATGCCCCGATACGAAGACAAGATTGCCGGTTTGGACAGCGCCGACGTAGTTGGCGATCGGTTGGGGCGGCGTGGGAAGCGCGTAACCGAGCTCCTTCAGACGATCCTCGACACCCATGGTGCGTGGCCTCCTTCTTACCCAGGGGGATTCGCCCTGTAGGGTAGCGCTTCGCCAGGTTCTGGGGTGGCTGTCGGGTATTGGGTGCCGCCGACCGGCGCCCTGCGCCATCAGGCACCCGTTGCCCCCGAGCGGCGGGCGAGGCGTGACCTATCCCCCGGCTTCGGAAATGTGAAGGCCGAGGGGCAGATGTCGTTGAGGACACAGGCAGCGCAGGCTGGGCTGCGCGCAAAGCAGACGTGCCGGCCGTGCTTAATTAGCCCGACGTGGAAGTCGTAGATAACCTCGGCTGGCATGGCGGACTCGAGGATCCGGTGTGCAGCCTCAACCGTCGCCTTCGGTGGAAGCAATCCAAGCCGGTGGGAGACACGAAAGACGTGGGTGTCCACCGGCAGCGCCGGGCGGCCCAGCGCGAACATCAGCACACAGGCGGCGGTCTTCGGTCCCACTCCCTTCAGGGATGTTAGCCAGCTACGCGCCTCCTCCAGCGGGAGGTCAATCAAGAAGCGGAGATCATAGTCGCCGCGCTCGTCCTTTATCTGCTCGAGCGCTGCCTTGATGCGCGGTGCCTTCGAAGCCGAAAGCCCAGCGGCGCGCGTCGCCTCGGCGATCTGCGCCACCGACGCCGTGCGGATGGAGTCCCAGTCGGGGAAGAGGGTAATTAGGTTGGCGAACGCCTTGCCGGAGTTCGTATCGGCCGTGTGCTGCGAGAGAATCGTGAGGATGAGCTCGGTGATGCCGTCGCCGTGCGGCCGCCATGGCAGAGCGCCATAGGCGGCGTGGATGCCGCGGATGATCTCCTCGATGGGTGGGGCGGAGTGCTTGGCTCGGGCTGTGGGCGAGTGGGGACGACGCGTTTTGCCTGTCGCATGAGTCTCGCCCTCACCCCGGCCCTCTCCCACAGGGAGAGGGGGAGAAGATGCAAGGGAGAGGGAAGACTTTGCCCGGCTGCGCCCCAGTTCGTCTTGGGCTCGGTCTGGAGCTTGGACCTCACCCTCTCCCGCCAGGGAAAGGATAGGCCGGGCTCGCCGGGACGAGGCGCTCATCGAAGCCGGAGGCGGGCGAGCGGTGCGACGATGGGGGCTCGACGGAGTTCGTTGTCGTAGCCGCTGTCGCCGCGCTGGACCCGGAAGAAGGCCTGCCAGAAATACTGAACCCGCTCGCTGATCTGCAGCATTGCTCTCGGCATGCGCGAGAGGCTGGCGTAGAACAGCCGCGCGATCGTCCGAGCGGCGCGAAGCTCCGGCATGAGCTCTCGGTCAACAGCGCGGTTATAGGCACCGATCCAACCATGGTTGCTATCCGACGCATGGCGAAGGATTCGCGCGGCAATCTCGCCGCTTCGGATGGCATAATAGTAGATGCCCTCCTCGGTGAACTCATCCACCAGACCCGCGGCGTCGCCCACAAGCAGCACTCGTTCGCCTGCAATCCGCTCGTGCGCGCGGCGGAACAGAAGTTTGTGCCCGACGATGCGCTCGATTGGGGCGCTCCCGAGACCGAGGTGGTCCAGGTATCTCTTTAAGTCCTGGTGGCGGCGGGGGGCGAAGCGACGCGGCCGTACGAGTCCGACGGACAGCAGGCGCTGCTTGGGAAACAGCCAAGCGTAACCGGAAGGGCGGTAGCCGAAGTCGACGTTCACGAGCCCGCGCCAGCGCGCCAGGGCCGGAAGAAGTGCTCGAATCTCGGACTCGAGCGCGCAGGTCTCAGGCAGACCAGCGCCCAAACCGCTAAAGTGCGCAACGACGCTGTTGGCGCCGTCGGCGCCCACGAGCAGCCGGGACCTGATCGCGCCTGATGCGGTCCGGATGCTGAAGCCCGCGCTCTCTCGTTCGATATGACGCACTGGCGAGGCGTCAAATAGCTCTGCACCGGCCTCCATGGCCCGATCCACGAGCAGCCGGGACCTGATCGCGCCTGGTGCGGTCCGGATGCTGAAGCCCGCGCTCTCTCGTTCGATATGAAGCACTGGCGAGGCGTCGAATAGCTCTGCACCGGCCTCCATGGCCCGATCCACGAGCAGCTTGTCAAAGCGGTCAGGCATGACCATGTAGGCGAAGGGTGCGGCATCGAGTCGGTCGAATCGGGCCTGCCCCCGGTGGCTGACCTGAATTCCAGCGACTGAGTCCTCGATGACGCTCTGTATAGAGAACGGGAGCATGCGTTCGATGCGGACTGGCATTCCGCCGGCGCAGCTCTTGCAGCGAGGGAGATGCTCGCGTTCCAGTAAGACGGTTCGTGCGCCGGTGGCTGCCATTTCCCGCGCGACGGTCGCGCCGGCAGGACCGGCGCCGAGCACCGCAACGTCGAATTCAGGCAGTCTCATAGAATTGGATACAGTATGTCATTCCCGACGAGCCGATATTGTAGGAGCTGAGGAAGTACCAATGCTTGATTCGCGCCGCTGGCTCTCGCCTGCGGTGTTGGTTTGCGTTTGGCTGCCGCTTATTGTGGGTTGCCGTCCAGGCAGCAGCGGTGCACGTCCGACCGCGACACCGACCCCAAGGCAGCGGCTCGAAGATGCCAGCAGGCAGATGCAGTCGGTCAGCGCCTTTCATTTCCTGCTCACGCATCAGAACGGCTTCTCGACCATCGGAAACGGACTGGACATGACGCGAGCCGAGGGCGACTTTGTCGCTCCGGAACGCTTCAAGGCCGCGGTGAAGGGGTCGTTTCAGACGCTCCCAGTATCTGTGAGCGTCATTAGCGTTCAGAATCAGACCTGGGTCACCAACCCACTCCAAGGTGGCGAGCATTACCTCCCGCTTACGAATGGTCCACAGACGACCCAGATTCTTGATCCAAGCAGGGGATTGCTTAAGGCAGCCTCGGAGATGCGCGATCCGAAGCTAACCGGCTCTGACAAGGTCGGAACCGTCGAGACGTTTGTTGTGTCCGGCAGCGTGGATGCCGGAAGCCTGCGGGCAATCGCGACGGACGCGGAATCAGGTCGTCAGATTCCGGCCCAGATCTGGATCGGCAAGGATGACCTGCTCATCTACCGGGTGCGACTCTCCGGCCCGCTCAGCAGCAGCGAGCCACAGAACATCGTCCGCCAAATCGACCTCTCCCAGTTCAATGAGAAGGTCGTGATTCAGCCGCCGAGCTCGTAGCGGCTTGGGGCGATCTTACCCTCCGACGGCAGGATCTAGTTCTCGCCGGACCGGGCTTGTCCTGCTCTTGGTGGGAGCAGGGGTGTTTGTAGGGACACTCGATCAAACGGTGGTCGTGACGATCCTGCCGAAGATCATCGATGGTATTGAGCTACCGGTCTCCAAATTTGGGCAGGCGACTTGGATCGTCAACGGCTATCTGCTTGGATACACGATCGCGATGCCCGTCGTCGGCCGTTTGGGCGACATGTACGGACATGTCCGTATCTACGTCGTCTGCCTGGCCGTTCTCATGATCGGCTCCGGAGCCGTGGCGGTTGCGCCCAATCTGGAATTGCTGGTGGCGGCCCGCGCGGTTCAGGCGATCGGCGGCGGCGGGGTGTTGCCGCTGGCGATGGCGATCGCCGCCGAGGCGGTGCCTCGAGGCCGCCGGGCTCTGATGTTGGGCGGCTTGGCGGCAACGAACAACGCCAGCAGCCTGCTGGGTCCACTCTGGGGTGCCGCCCTGGTCGGCGTCGCGGGCTGGCGCGGAGTGTTCTGGCTCAATATCCCTCTAATATTGCCGATTGCGATTGCGTTGCCCTTGCTCGTCGGAAGGGTGCGGACGATGGAGCTTGAGGGTACCGACTGGCGCGGGAGTCTGCTGTTGGTCGCGGCGCTGGCCGCCGCAACACTTGCACTCACCGACGACGGGGCCAACCCGCGACCATTGGCGGTCAGCATCGCCATCGGCTGCCTTGCGGCTCTGCTCCTCGCGTGGCTTATCCGGGTGGAGTTGCGAATCGACCGGCCAACGATCCCGCTCGACAGCTTTCGGGATCTACATTTCGCGGCGGCGATGGTCATGTACTTCCTGATTGGAGGAGCACTGATCGTCGCACTGGTAGATGTTCCCCTGATGGCGAATCTGCTGTTTCAGTCAACTGCGCTCGAGGGTGGCCTGGATCTGATGCGCCTGCTCCTGCTGCTACCCCTCGGGGGTGTCGCCGGCGGCCTGGCCTGCAATCGCATTGGCCGGCGGCCGGCCGCTGCCGCGGGCATCATTATGGCAATCATGGGGTTCATGTTAATGCGAGCCTGGCCTGCCAGCCCAACCAGCCTCGATCTCTGGCTGGCGCTTGGTTCGATCGGCTTCGGCCTTGGACTGTGCGACGCGCCAATCGTTTCGACCGTTGTAGACGCGGTTCGGCGGCCCGAGCGCGCGACTGCCTCGGCTCTGTTGCTGGTCCTCTGGACATCGGGGATGATTGCTGGTCTCGCCCTGCTTGGGACACAGGGACTGGGAAGCTTCAGTACCCGCGCCGCGCGCCTGTTTCGCGAGCAGGGCACGAGCCTAGACCTGGGTGCGGTGCAGCAGATTATCCGGCAGACCTTCAACGCGACCATTCTAGGCGCCATCGTTGCGCTGTTGCTCGCGCTTGCTCTCGCCCGGCTGCTGGAGGGCGGCCGTAGCCGGTCCCTGCGATGGAACCCGTTGGTCGCCGGGGAGGAGTGAGCGGGCCGCATCGCCTATCATGGGCGGGTGAACATCATCAGCGAGAACGGGCGCGAGAGCATAACAACGCAGCTTGGCCAGATCGCCTATCTGCGTGCGACCGGTCCCAATCCCTTCGATTACTGGGTGTGGGCGGATTACACTGCCGCGATCGTGAACCAGGCATGCGGGGCGGGATCGCAGGAGGACGTGCGTTTCCGGCAGGCGATAAGTCAGCCGGGGCGGACAGAGGACCAGCGCGGTATCGCGGACAACATGACCCTGGGCCTGCATGGCGAATGGGGGATCTGGGCGCGCTTGGATCGAGCTCAACAGGTGCTGGAAGAGATCGGCGGCGCCGAGCCGCAGGCATCCTGACCGGTTTCGGGAGACTCTGAAGGCCAACCTTGGAACGCCGTCATGCGCTTCAACATTTCCGCGAACTTCGGAGCCGCATCTGCTTCTTAAGGCCGATGCGACCGGGGAACCCAACCTATCTCATGTGGGTCGGTGATATCGTCGAGCTGGCTAACACGTTCTGGGGAAGCGGCTCAGCTCAGACGCTCAGGCTTGCCGGGGCGCTCCACGGGGCCGGAGCAGTGGGGACCGGCGATCGAGCGGTGACGGGCTATCTCGAGCGGCTCCGGACACTCGACGAGATTCTCGCTGACCTCGAAGAGGACCTGGGAAGGCCGGGCTGAGCGCTTGGAGCACAGCTCTCAGACGGGC
>Ga0193751_1002266_pt1 | contig 11737 bp, 13 predicted proteins | sample L1c2metaG_FD_143050 | JGI IMG/M metagenome (GOLD analysis project Ga0193751, IMG submission 143050) | Soil microbial communities from a riparian zone of the East river system, Colorado, United States - L1c2 | ecosystem: Environmental > Terrestrial > Soil > Riparian zone | place: USA: East River... | reverse complement strand
CCACCAGGGCGATACCGAGGTCCGCTGGGTTTCGCTCGCGCCAATCCGGGGCCACCAGCGCCAGGCGGTCGAGCATCAACCGCCGGAAGCTGGCGTAATCCTTGGCCAGGTAGTCGATGGGCGGCTCGGCCGACTTCGCTCGTCGGCAGACATGGCCTGCCCGGCAGTCGAAGTCCGATGGGCAGTCAACCTTGAACGAGAAGTCGATGTGGGCAAGGGCGGGGTCGAAGCCGGCCGGCGGCCAGGGATCGCGATCACTGCGGACCAGACGAAGGGTGTATTGCGAGAAATCGCCCGCGGCTGAGGCGTACAGGACAGCGGACGAGGCGCCGATCGAGATCACGGCAGCGCGGAGGTCGCGAATCCGCTCGCCCCCCTCGATCTGGATCATCTCGGGCTTGATCCCGCCGCGTTGCTGCGGGGTCAGGGGGTTGACGAATTCGATCGTGAGCCGCTTCTGCCAGCGAACCTCGTCGCGAGAGCTCGGCGGCCGGGCGTTGTAGGTCTTCGTGTCCGCTCGGTTCAGCTGACTGACGTCGAGGTCCTCGACGAGCAGCCCGTCGATCCCGTTGAGGGTGGGGTGGCCGCGCAGGCTCGTGCGGCGTAGCTCGTCGCAGCAGGCGAACCGGAGGGTGCTCACGAGGCGGGCCGTGTAAACGTGTCGCTGCGACGCTCGTCCGTTCGCCGGATGGTGTATCCGACGGATACTCGGAGCGTCGCGTCGACGGCCGACACGGAGAGCTCGTCGACGCTGATGAGCTGGCCGAGCCAGTGCTCGAGGGCGGCACGGACGAGGAACTCCGTCGCTGCGGCCAGCTCGTCTGAGAGTGGGGCGAAGGTGAGCTGCAGGAGGCCACTGCCGAAGTCCGGGCGGTTGACCCGCTCGCCCGGCTGCGTGAACAGCACCTGCTCGATGAGGTCGCGGACATGGTCGACGTCGTCGGCGGCCGCTGTGCGACGCCTGCCGTCGAAGTGATACGGGTAGTCGATCGACATCGTGCCGTCCCTACGTCGCGATCACGCGGGTCTGCGCCGTGACCGGTACGAGCGGCGTCCCGGTGGGAACGCAGGTCGATGTCCCGGCCTGGATCGCGACCGGCTGGCCCAGCACGCTCACCCTTGTCGCCCCTGACGACCATTGACCGGTGATGCACGGGCCATTGCCCCCCGGGGGCACGAAGCCGCACCCGGCGACCGCATATGGAGCGGCGATGGTCGCCACCGCCTGGCCGCTGACCGTGACCCTCGCGATTGGCGCCGACGGCGTGGCCTGGCCACCGTGGCTGCAGTTCACGGTCGCGCCGAGGTGGAGCACGGGCCCTGGCATCGCTAGATCACCGTCAAGGCGCCGGCGTTGACGTTGACCGTCGCGGCCGTCATGACGATCGATGCGCCCTTGCCGTTCTGGATGTAGATCCCGGTGTCGTTGACGATGATCGAGGCGCCCGTCGCGCTCTTGAGCATGATCCCGCCGGTCGGGCCGGGGAGATCGCTGATCACGATCGTGTTCTGGCCCGCGGTCTGGAGGACGATGCTCGGCGACACCGGCAGCCCGGCACGCGCCAGGGGCGGCACGTCGGACCCACTCCCCCAGCGGCAACCGACCCAGACGGGTTTGCCGGGGTCGCCGTGTTCGAACTCGACCCAGACGCCAGCGCCGATCGGTGGGACGAGGTAGATCCCCATGGGCGGGCCGGTCGGTCCGGCCAGTGGGGTGCACGGCTCGGCCCAACTCGACGGAACCGGCCCGAGGACGTCGGGCACCGTGCACATCAGCCGGCCACGCATGAGCGGATCGACGTTCTGGGTGACGGTGCCTTTGTAGAGGCCGACGAACCGCCCCACGGGCTTCGTCATGCCACGACTCCGAGGGGATCGAGCGCCGGCACCACCGGCGTCGGCGACACGAGGCCGTCGCGGGATAACGAGAAGGACTGCTTGTAACTGCCGCGCTTGATGTCGTGGTTGACGCTGTTGACGTAGTACAGGCCGTCGTAAGCCAGACCTGCACCGCGGACTCCGACCAGCATCCGCGACCGCAGGGTCCGGCCGTACCGCATGACATCGAGCGAGCCCGACGCGGTGATCGCATCGGACGACGCGAACGACAGGGCGAGCGCGCGGCCGATCGCCTCCGAGATGTCGAGCGAGGCGTACTCGCGGCTGAACTCTACTTTGACGGGTGGGGTGAGGCGCGCGCCCAGCGGTGGCCGGAGGATGCTGACATTGGGGACCGGCAACGACAGGAGGATCTTTTCGGTCACCGGATCGAGCGTCTGGAGAACGACGACCTTCTTGGCCAGACCATCGAGGCTGAACGTCAGCGAGTCGACGTTGCTATGGCCATCGAGGTTGATCGCGAGCGCCGGCTGGGGGATTGGAATACGCACATCGGGTCCGAAATAGGCCAGGTTCATCCCGGGCGCCGGCCCCGGCTCGAGATAGAACACGTAGCCAGCATTCCCGGCCAACTCGCGGATGTAGTCGAGATCGGTGCCTCGCTGCGTCGGCAGTTCCCGAAGGGGATTGCTCATGCCCGGGATCACTGGCGGGATCACGATGGGCACGATCCCGAAGGCCGCGTACTTCGCCAGGATCTGCAGAACCCGGACCGGCACCGGCTGGGCTGGAAAGCGCATGAACGGCATTTCGACGAGGCCCATCAGGGCCGTCAGGTCTTCGCCAGTGACCGTGAGCGTTGACTTGCCGGGCTCATTCGAGGGGCTCAGCTCGTGCCGAGTCACCACCCCGTCGATCAGGACCTGGGGCAGGCCCTTGACCGTCACCATGACGATGACTCGCGTGACGATGGGGTCGAAGTACCCAGCCGGCAGCAGCACCGTCTGGATCAACGACGAGGTGCCGATCGAGAAGGTCAGCTGGAACCCGGCCCGGTCAGTCGCGCTCGTGACCTGCACGCCCTCGAGGGCCGTCACGACGGGGGGCAGGGCCGGCACAGGCACGCCCGGTCCGATGAGCAGCGTCAGGTCGACGGCGTTAATCATCGCCCGCTCCAGGGAGTCCCTCGGGCAGCGTGATCCGCAGCCTTCGACCCACCCGTTCGACGAGGTCATCAGGCCGCATGGCGCCGTTGGCATCACAGATACGCCAGAACATCTCGGGATCACCCACCTGGACAGCTGCGATGCGGTCCAGTCGGTCGGCCTGGGTCACGCTGTACTCGCGAATCAGGGCGAAGCGATCTGGCGGCGGAACGAAACGGCGGCGTAGGTACGGCACCTGCGTCCCGTCGCTTTCGGTCAGCAACGTGATCTCGATCCCGGCATAGCGACTGGTCGGCGGGAAGCGCGGAGTCGCTGCGGCTTCCGGGTCGAGAAGGCCCTGCAGGAGCCTTACCGGCGAGCACTTCTTTCGACATGAGGTGAGCCATGAAGATGGCCGCGGCCGGATGGAGATAGCCGAGGTCATCGGGGGTGAGCACCCGCATGCCGAGGCTGACCTTGGCCCGCGTGGGATTGAGGGCCGTGTCGAAGGCTTCTTCAGTGATCGAGAAGTCAGTCACCCGCACCGGCACGATGCGCTTGGCACTCCACGTGAAGAGAGCCAGCGGCGCCTCCATGGGCACGATTTCGATCGTGCCGATCAACGCCAGGAGCTCGTTCGCGATCATCGCGATCGAGCTCGGATAGGCGAGTGATTCGAGGGCGGCGAGCTGCGGGTGGATGCCAAGGGCAATCGCCGTGGGGTTGCGGTCGGGGTGCTCGAGTTGGTCGGTCGCGTCGATCTCGGCCTCGAGCTTGATCGTCTCGGCCGGCGGGCCTTTGAGGCGCAAGGCTTCGCTTCGCCCGCCGCCCTCGCCCGTCCCCTGCACCTGCAGGGTTCTCGAGAGCGAGTCCGGGTTGTACTGCAGCGCGATGACGCGCAGCAGCGCGCCGGTGACCGGCTCGACGAGCACGAGCCCGCCCTTCACCAAGCGAGGCGAGCCGGAGAATCCGCTCATCGCGTCACCTGTCGCCCCAGGATCGAGCTCGCGACGACCGTCCCGAGCTCGGCGGGCGACTGCGAGCGAACGCTGCTCGGGGGCGGGTCGGCGGGCGGACGGATGGCCCGAGCTTCCAGGACCGGCAAGACACCCGGCTCGCGGAAGGCCCGCGCGATCTCGGATTCGATCGCGGCCACGACCGCCTGCGGCCGCGGCGCCGAGAGGCCCTCCAGCACCAGGCGCTCGATGCGGACCGTCACGCGGCTCACAGCCAGCCCCGCGTGTCTGCCTCGGAGGGCGGCCGTCCGAGCTTCTCAAGCTCGCGACGGGTCGCCGCCCGAAGGTGGGCCATTGACACCGGCTCACTCGCTCCGGCGGCCAGGAATGCCGCCGCGAGAGCGATGTTGCGAATATCGCCGCCGGCCAGGTTGAGATGCGAGAGCTTGCCGAAGTCAAGGTTCGCCGTCGGCGCGGCGGCAGGGAACGACGCCCGCCAGATCTGCTCTCGCTGCCCCTGATTGGGGAAGGGGAAGCGGACCACGAAACGAAGGCGGCGCAGGAACGCCCGGTCGATGGATGACTTCGCGTTGGAAGTCAAGATCGCCAGCCCGCGATAGGACTCGATCCGCTGCAGCAGGTACGCGACCTCGATATTGGCGTATCGGTCGTGACTGTCCCGGACCTCGCTCCGCTTCCCGAAGAGCGCCTCGGCTTCGTCGAACAGAATCACCGCCCCGGTACCCTCGGCCGCCTCGAACACCTTCGCGATGTTCTTCTCGGTCTCACCGATGTACTTGCTCACCACGCTGGCGAGGTCGACCCGGAGGACCCACAGCCCCAACTCGTTGGCCACCACTTCCGCGGCGAGGGTCTTGCCGGTCCCGCTGTCGCCCTCGAACAAGGCCGCGATGCCGAGGCCGTCGGCGGCGCGGGATCGAAAACCCCACGACTCATACACGGTCGTGCGCCCCAGAACCTGGGCGACGATCTCTCGGAGGATCGAAACCTGATCCGGCGGCAGGACGAGGTGGCTCCACGTGGCGCGCGGCTCGAGCCAGGTACCCAAATCTCCGAGGCGCCCGACCTCCGGTGCCGGACGTGCCGCAGCGACCGGGGATAGGTCCTGATCGAGCAGCCGGGCGGACACGACGCGGGTGGCGGCGTCCCAGATTCCGCGGGCCGAGAGCCGGAACTGGCTGGCCAGGAGGCTCAGGTTTGCCTCATCAATGCCGTCCTCGCCGAGGGCTTCGAGCCAGAGCTCGCGCTGCTCGAGGGGCAACGGTCGATCGAGTTCGAAGCGGGCGTCCTCGTGCTCAAGGCCTGCCGGTTGCCGAGTCGCGACACCAACGATGCCAACCACCTGATCCACGAAGTCGGCGGTCAGCTCCGGTTGGCCGCCATCGACCACGAGGAGGCTCGCCCCGGACAGGGCAGCGTCGCGATTCCAGGTCACGGCGAATGCGCGGCGCGACGCAGTGTCGGCAGGAATGTCGGCGGCGGTCAGCAGCCAGAGCCCGCGGCCAAGGCGGCGCATCGCCCGGGCCGCGACGTCGGTCTGGCCATCGGGGTCGTCTCCGACCAGTTGGTATCGAAAGCTCGTTGCCTGGCCTGCCAGGCGAGACAGCCGCTCGACGGCAGTCAGCTGGGTGGTCGAGGCAATCGATACCTCACGCGGTCGAGCCAGGAGCGGCGCGAGAGCTGGGTCGATCGTCTCGATGCCGGCAAGTGCGTGGAGCACCGACTCAGCTACCCGGACTGGGTTGGCGACCAACGAGTCGCGTGCCTCGACCTCGACGAGTCGCAAGGCCCGCAGCGGACCATCAGGCAGGAGGGCCGTCCAATGAGCTCCGGGTAACGTCGATAAAGCGAGCCCGAAGCTCGCCGCTGGCATCCCAGTCGCGGCAAGACAGCGATGGGCGATCCCTGCGTCGAGCTCGACGGCTGCGGCGAGCAGAAGCACGTCGCGCTCGAAGACGGTCAATCCGAACGCCGAGGCAACGAGGTCGATGGCTGCGTCGTTCTCGAGCTCGTCGCGCACCTCTGTGATGGCGCCTTCGGCATCGGTGACTGCAGCCGCAGCCCCGGGGACCTCGGCGCGAACATCGAGGTAGGCGGCGATGCGCCGCAGCTCGGCAGCAAGGAACCGCTGATTGAGGTCGAGCCAGCCGATCGTGCGCATCGGGGCCGAGGGGACGGCGATCACGTGATCACCACGGGCGTTCCGGTGAAGGACGGCGGCGCTGCCAGTCGATCGACTCGTGGGCTCTCGAGCCCGTCCACCCGAACGGCTGCCAGGTAGGCCCCCGCCTCGGCTGCCGGGATCGAGAAGCTGAGGTTGCCGGTTGTTCCCGGATGAGGGTCGGCCGGAATCTCACGTGAGCCGAGCAGGAGCGCCGCCCGTTGATACGAGCGCACCTGTGGCCGCACAGTCAGCCCGACGACGGCGATGCCCGCGGCACTGCGGGCTACCGGGGTCGTCGCAGCCACGATCCGTGGCCAGATGGCCATGGCGAGATCGTTGGTTTCGCAGGGTCCAGCCGCTCCGAGTGGCGTCAGCCGAACACGCACGGTGTAGACCCCGATCGGAAGCTGGGCCGGGACGTTCGGAACGACGAATCGAAGGGTGTCGTCGCTGGTGGCCGGCGCCGCCGCGATCTCGCGCGACACCTCGAGCAGGCGGTTCTCGAGCACCACGGTCCGGCCGGCCCCGGACAGGTTGACGCCGCCGATGTCGATGCTCTCACCGAGGGCGCCACCCGCCTGGCCGTCGGGACCGACGATCGACCCGATCAAGGGCAGAAGTGGGCCGACGTTCGGAACGACGACCACGCCGCGTTCGCGCCCGCTGACCGGATCGACGACGCCACGCGAGAGGACGGGGCGCGCCACGATCGCCTGGGCTGGTGACTCGATGAGGACGACCGAGACCTTGTAGGCAGCCGATGGTCGGTAATGCGCCTGCAGGGCCGTCCAGAGCTTGGATAGTTCCTCACTGCCCATCGGCTCGGGCGTGACCTTGATCATCTCGACTTGGCGTCCGAGGGCTGAGGCCGCGAGGGTCGCCGGAAGGCGCGCCTCGATATCTGCGCGCCCGAGGATCGGCGCCTGATGGAGGCGCTGCATCCCGTAGCCCAAGAGGACCTCGGGTTGAAGCTCAGCCGGACCGTAGGCGGTGAGTAGGTAATGGAGATCGAGAGCCAAGGGTGGGCTGGCGACGCGCTGGCCGTCGCCGTTCAGCGCCGGCAGATCGACGTTGCTCCAGCCGGTGTTCGACGTGACATGGTGCAGGAACAGGTTCAGTCGCGGACCGGCGTTGGCACCGGTCAGTTCGATCATGTCCGGAGCGACCGCTGACACTTCGGCGTTCGCCCCGCCGAGCGCGCCGTTGGCGTTCTGGTCCGACAACCACGCGTCGAGCATGCTTCGCAGGACAGCCGTAACTCCGGCCACGGCGAGGGCCGTGCTCATCGCGCCACTCCGTGGCGGTCTTCGAGATACCGGTCCAGGGACAGCCGCGGTGCCACAGGTCGACGCCCGACTGCGCTCGCTGTCGGGGCGGAAGTGGCGCCAGCTCGTATCTCAATCCGCCCGATCTGAATAACGACGTCAGGCACCGCATCGATCGCAACACGTGGGGCCCGCCTCTCCGCGGGCAAAAGCCCGATCGAGCGCGCCACGCTTCGAGCCGGTGGCATCGAGCCCATGGATACGGCGTCGTCGGCCGGAGGCGGTTGAACCTCCTCGCGGCGGGGCGAAGCGGGCCGACCCGGAAGGCTGCTCACCGACGCAGAGGTCACGGCGGCAAGCTCCCCCGCGGCGGGGCCATCCCTCCGAGGGGCGACGCCCCGACGAGTGTCCCTGACCCGAGATTCGTGGATCCCGGAGGCCGCGTCGTCCGTCGCGCCCGCTTGGACCGCGTCGTCCTTGGAGACTGGCTGCGCGCGGCCTGCCGCCACGATGGGGGGAGCTGAGTTGATCGAGCGTCGGCCTGTCGTGGCCCCGACCCTGCCAGGCGCCGGAGGTTCGGGGGGCGCTGCGGCCTCGGGTCGGTCTGCATCGACTTCGGACTGGAGCCCGGGGTCCGCCCGTCGTAAGCCCAAGTCCGGTCGCTGCTCCCCCGCTGAAGCCGCTCGCCGCTCGATCTCAGACAGCGCCTCGGCCGCGGAACCCGGCTCGTACGAGGCTCGACGCCGGAGCTGAACGCCCATCGCGGGAACCAGCTGCCGCTGGGCAAGCCGGCCGAGGAAGTCCACCGCTCAGCCGGCCGCGAGGGCGACATAGGTCGCCCGACGCGCGTCGGGCAGACGCAGAATTTCTGTCTCCGTCCAGCCATACGTTCGTGCCAGGAGATCGACATCACGGAGGATCTCGCGCCCCCTTGTCGCCAGCTCCTCAACGACGAGTCGTGGGGTATCGAACGTCTCGGTCCACGCTTCGGCGCATGCCGGGCAGACCAGGTCGAGGGCGACTTCGGCAAGAGGATCGCGCTCGAGCAATGAGATCGCGATCGCAGACACGACCTCCGCCGGCAGACTCCCGGGCCTCACGGGGCGACCGGATCGTCGCGCGGCGACGACCGCCCGCCCGACGAGCGTCTCGCGGGCGGTGGCTGGATCCGGGGCGCCGGCAGCCACCAATTCGTCCGACGAATGGAGCGGCCGAACCTGAACCCGGTACCGGCCGACGGCAACTTGCCACTGCGGTGGCGGGTCGGTTGCCTGCCCGCTCAAGACCGAACATGACACCGCGGCCTCGACTTCGGCGGAACAGGCCGGACACGTGGCTGTGACCTCGATCGAATCCCCGATCAGGGCCCGGCGCGCCTCGAGGAGCAAGGCGTCGCGACGCCCGATCGGGAGGGCCGCGAGAGCCTCGGGCGTTGCGTCATGGCTCCAAACCGCGAGGGCGGCGAGAGCCGCGCTCACGGCGTTTCGGCCGGTCGCTCGCTCCCAGATCTCGATGAGGCGGGCCGGGGCGTGGTTGAGCTTTGTGAGGGTCATCGCTACCGTGCTCGGCTCGTCCGGCGAACCGGGTCAGGCCGGCTCCGTGAATTGCGGCTCTTTGGGCTCGGCGACGTCGTAGTCCCGTTCCCAACCCTCGTTCTCGAGCTTCACATGCTGGATCGCAACCGCGTTGGCGTTGGCATCGAGATCGGGCAGGGCCTGGAATTCGGAGACCCAGCAACGGAAGACCTTGTAGGCGAGCGCCAACTGGCCGGCCTCGTTGTAGACCTCGATGATGAGGTCCTTGCGGAAGTCAGCGAGGGAGACCTCGGCACCGAGGCCGGAGCCGTAGTTCCAGACCTTGTTGGCCCATTTCTCGAACTCGGTGTCGTGGGTAACACCCCGCTCGAGGGTGATGGCCTCGAACTTGTTCCGGCCCGGGCTCTTGCGACTCGTGGAAGGGTCACCGCCTTCGCGATGTTCCACAAGCTCAGTCGAGCGTTTGAGCGAGCCGACCTTGGAGATGCCCGCGACGTACCGACCGTCCCATTTCACGCGGAACTTGAAGTTCTTGTAGGGATCGAACCTGGTGGCGTTGACGGAGAACTGCGCCATCGTCGTCGCTCCTAGACTGCGATCTGGCCGGCGATTTGCTGGATCGTGATAACGACGAATTCGGCCGGCTTGAGCGGTGCGAAGCCGACGTAGATGTTCACGACGCCGCGATCGATGTCGTTCTGGGTCGTGGTCTCGCGATCGCAACGCACGAAATAGGCATCGCGGGATGACGTCCCCTGGAAGGCGCCCTGACGGAAGAGGTCCTGCATGAAGGCGCCGACGTTCAGGCGAATCTGGGCCCAGAGGGGCTCGTCATTCGGCTCGAAGACGACCCACTGCGTGCCCCGGAACAGGCTCTCCTCGATGTAGAGAGCGGTCCGGCGGACGGGAACGTACTTCCACTCCGAAGCTGCCTGATCGTCGCCCTTGAGGGTGCGTGCTCCCCAGACAACGCGTCCGTGCACGGGGAACACCCGGAGGCAATTGACCGCCCGTGGGTTGAGTTGGCCGTTTTCGCCGTCGGTCAACTTGGTAACCAGCTCGGAGACGCCGACGAGCGTCGCATCGAGGCCTGCCGGCGCCTTCCACACTCCACGCTGGGCATCGGTCCGGGCATAGATCCCGGCCACGACGCCCGATGGCGCGAAGGTCTCAAGCCGGTTCTCTCGCAGTGGATCGGGCGCTCGCAAGCGCGGGAAATAGATCGCGGCATTCTCGTTTGGGGTGGCGACCCCGGCGAGCGCCGCCAGCATCTGACTAGGCTTGGTCAGACCATCGGGCGCATCAACGATGACCATGGCACGTCGGTCATGGGCATAGGTGATGGCCGCGTCCCACGTCACCTGACCGACGTCGGTGGTGCGCGTCAGGGGCGGGATACACAGCAGGTTGAACAGGCCCGCGTGGTCGAGCATCCAGATGCCACCCCGGGTCGCCTCCAGGGCAGGGTCGGAGATCGAGTTGTCGTCGATGGCAACGCCGTCATCGCCATTCGCGAGGAAGGGCGTCGATGACGGCGCTACCTCGAGTGGATCCTGACCGGCCGGGGCGGCCCCGTTCGCTGCCGGATGGGCCGCCGGCACGACGCCACTCACCCGGACCAAGTCGGACTGCTGTTCGAGGATCTTGGTGATGAAGCGGGCGTTGAGGGGATCGGTCGAGAGATTGAGGAAGGTCTCGACCTGGCCCGTGGCATGGTCCTTGATCAAGAGATTGAAGCGGCTGTTCGCGGGCTCTCCGGCGGGAACCGGCGCGTCCTCGATCCGCACTCGGAGTTGCTCGCCCCAGTCACCTTCGTTTGCAGCGACGAGATTGAGGGCCCCAATCGCAATCGTGGCGGCAGTCGCCGTCTTATGCACCCGGCAGATCAGGGCATCATGCCCGCCGTTCATGAAGAACTGGGCGACGCTGTAGCCGAGCGCGCTCTCCGCCCAGAGCCCACCGTAGGCGCGCTCGAATTCGGCGAAGCTCTGGACCAGCATCGGCTCGTCGGTTGGCCCTCGACGGGCCCGGCCGATGAAGGCGGTGATCGATGTCGCGACCCCAGTGATGGTCCGGACCCCGCTGGGCTTCTCGACGATGTAGACGCCGGGCTGGGCGTAGGTCACTGCCATGTCACCGCCTCACAGTCGGAGTCGAGATTTGGACGCTTGCTCGGGCGTTCGTCGTCATGGGGTGACATCCCGCCCGACCAGAATCTCGATCGGGACGTCGGCGCCCGTGGCATTGGTGAACTTGAGCGTCGCCGGGCTCCCGGCTAACGCGACAGCGCCGCCAAGGAGAACGAGCGGCGCATCCAAGGCGATGTCGTTGGCCCCGATCTTGTACGTCAGCGGCGGGGTCGAACTCCCTGGAATGACGACCAGGCAGGTGACTGCAGCGCCGCCGGGGCCCAAGTCGACCTCGGTCGAGCCACCATCCGCGATGGTGATGGCAACCTTGTCGTAGCCCTCGACGTCCATGGCGTCCGAGGCCGAGAGCAGAGGTCCGTCGACGGCCTGCACGCGCACGCTCCAGAGCAGCTTCTCGCTCACCGCTGTACCTCCTGATCGCAAGGCGTCATGGCAGCGGCTTCGCGACCGGATCCGCTGTCCCACCGGTCGGGCGGATGGCTTCGGTGATCAGCGCATGCAGCTGGCCGACAAGACCACTCCAGGTGCTGAAGCGCCATGGCCGCTCACTCTCCGCCTCGATAGCCTCGCCGTAGCGCAGCCGGCCTGTTGGTGATACCCGGACACGCAGGACCGCCACGACCTGTCGGTCTTCCGAGAGAACGCTTCCGCTCTCGATCACA
>Ga0193751_1002265_pt1 | contig 11739 bp, 9 predicted proteins | sample L1c2metaG_FD_143050 | JGI IMG/M metagenome (GOLD analysis project Ga0193751, IMG submission 143050) | Soil microbial communities from a riparian zone of the East river system, Colorado, United States - L1c2 | ecosystem: Environmental > Terrestrial > Soil > Riparian zone | place: USA: East River... | reverse complement strand
CGGTCTTGCTGCAAGTGCGGTCGGGCGCGAAACCGGCGCCGCCGACTCGGCAATCGGCAAGGCGCTCGCGGAATTCAAGGGCGTCGGCCGCCGGTTCCAGCGTTACGGAGAGATTGCGCTCGACGGTGGGGGATCCTTCACGCTGATCGACGACTACGGGCACCATCCGGCGGAAATGTCGGCCACGCTCGACGCCGTGCGCGGCAGCTTTCCAGGACGGCGGATCGTTCTCGCCTTCCAGCCGCACCGGTATACGCGCACGCGCGACCTGTTCGAGGACTTCGTGCGCGTTCTCGGAACGGCGGACGCGCTTGTGCTGACCGAGGTGTATCCCGGCGGCGAAACGCCCATCGTCGCGGCGGATGGCCGCGCATTGGCACGTGCGTTGCGAGTGGCCGGCAAGATCGAGCCGGTGTTCGTCGACGAGCTTGCCGAGCTCCCTTCGGTCATACGCGCGATCGCTCGCGATGGTGATGTCGTGCTGACGATGGGCGCGGGATCGATCGGCCAGGCTCCAGCACTTTTGGCGGCAAACGCATGATGATGATCGAGCCGCGCAGCTTTGCAGGTACGCGGGGCAAGCTCCTCCGCGACCTTCCGCTCGCGAAATACACGACCTGGCGATGCGGCGGCCCTGCCGATGTCGCTTTCCTGCCCGCGGATCGCGACGACCTCGCGGCCTTCGTGACACAGCTTCCTCCCGGCACGCCACTGACCGTTATCGGATTGGGAAGCAATGTCCTTGTGCGCGACGGCGGAGTACGCGGGGCGGTCGTGCTCATGCATGCACCCGGCGGCGTGCTGGCGATAGCCGACGGTTTGCTCTACGCCGAGGCGGGCGTTGCGGCACCCAAGCTCGCGCGCTTCGCCGCGCTGCACGATTGCAGCGAAGCGGAATTCCTCGCCGGCGTGCCGGGCACCATCGGCGGCGCGCTGGCAATGAACGCGGGATGCTACGGCGGTGAAACCTGGACCTACGTCGCTCGCGTCGAGGTCCTGCAGCGCGACGGCGTATTCGCCGTGCGCACGCCCTCCGACTACGCCATCGGCTATCGCAGCGTGCGCCGCGCCGACGGCGGCGCATGCGACGGAGTGTTCACCGCAGCGTGGTTCGGTTTTCCGCGCGGCGATTCCGCGCTCGCGCGCAATCGCATCCGCGAGTTCCTTGCCCGCCGCATTGCAACGCAGCCGCTCAACCTGCCGAACGCCGGCTCGGTGTTCCGCAACCCGCACAACGATCATGCCGCGCGGCTGATCGAGGCGTGCGGGCTGAAGGGCTATTCGATCGGCGGAGCGCAGGTATCGACCAAACACGCCAATTTCATCGTCAATCCGGGGGGCCGCGCGAAGGCGTCGGACATCGAGTCTCTGATCGAGCATGTCCGTCGCGTCGTCGCTGAAAGGACCGGCGTCACGCTCGAGGTAGAAGTGCGCATCCTCGGCGAGGCGGCGGCATGAGCATGAGTGAGTTCGGGAAGGTAGCAGTGTTGATGGGCGGCCCCTCTTCGGAAAGGGAGATTTCGTTTCTCTCGGGAAACGCCGTGCTTGCCGCGCTGAAAAGCAGGGCGATCGATGCGCACGCGTTCGATCCCGCGGAGCGCTCGCTCTACGACCTGAAGCGTGAAGGCTTCGCGCGTACGTTCATCGCCCTGCACGGCCGCTTCGGCGAGGACGGCACCGTCCAGGGGGCCCTCGAAGTGCTCGGCGTTCCATACACGGGAAGCGGGGTGATGGCTTCCGCGCTGGCGATGGACAAATGGCGCACCAAGCTTGTTTGGCTCGCGACCGATGTGCCCACGCCGCGCTATCGCGTGGTCGATGAGAAGACCGACTGGTGGTCGGTCGTCGCCGAGCTGGGCTTGCCGCTCATCGTCAAGCCCGCGCGGGTGGGCTCGAGCATCGGGATCACCAAGGTGGTCAAGGTCGACCACGACGAAATGGCGGTCGCGTATCGCGCCGCCGCCGAGCACGACGACCTCGTCATCGTCGAGGAATTTGTCGCCGGCGTCGAGCTCACCGCATCGATCCTCGGGGAGCGTGCGCTTCCGCTGATCCGCATCGAGGCGCCGGAAGGCAACTACGATTATCACCACAAATATTTCTCCGACGAAACGAAATATTTTTGTCCGTGCGGCGTGGCCGAGGAGGTCGAGCGCGGGATCCAGTCTCAGTCGCTCGAGGCATTTCGTGTCATCGGATGCAGCGGCTGGGGCCGGCTGGATCTCATTTTGCAGGCCGATGGGACCTGGCAGTTCCTGGAAGTGAACACGATCCCCGGCATGACCGGGCACAGCCTGGTGCCGATGGCAGCGAAGCGGGCGGGAATCGAATTCCCCGATCTTTGCGTCGAGATCCTGCGAGGCGCGCATGTGGGATGACCCGCGGCAGCTCAACATTTTTGCGATAGCCCTCTCGCTTGCCGCGGCGCTTGCGATCGTGTGGGGATTGATCGCGTGGTCGATCCGCCAGCCACTATTCGCGCTTCGCCAGGTGGTCATCGACGCGCCGCTGCTGCGCGCCAACCCCGCGCATATCGAGGCGGTCGTGCGAGAGGAGCTCAAGGGGACTTTCTTCACCATGCGACTCGCCGACGCGGCGGCGTCGCTGCAGCGCATCCCGTGGGTGCGCCGCGTCGCGCTCCGGCGCCAGTGGCCTAACCGCCTCGAAGTGACAGTGAGCGAACACGAGCCGCTGGCGCGATGGAACGACGATGCGCTGGTGAACACGCGAGGAGAAGTCTTTACCGCGGATTACAACGGTGAGCTGCCGCAGTTTCGCGGTCCGGAGGGCGCGTCGATGCAGGTCGCCGCGCGCTTCGCCGAGTTCGGACAAACGCTAAAGTCCACCGGACTGGCGATCGAAGAAGCGCGGCTCTCGCCGCGCGGCGGCTGGCAGCTCAGGGCGTCGGGAACCACGCCTATCACCATCGAGCTCGGTCGCAGCGACGCGACCGAAAGACTTGCGAGATTCGTGGCGTTCTATCCAAAGACGCTCGGCGCGCTCGCACGCTCGGGCACTCGCAGCGATTACGCCGATTTGCGCTATCGCAACGGGTTCGCAGCGCGCGTACCGGCGTTCAAGGACAAAGCGTCCAAAAAAGATCCAGCCCCGGAGAGGGACCAACGGACACGAGCATGGTGAAAGACGCAAAGAATCTCATCGTCGGCCTGGACATTGGCACGTCCAAGATCGTTGCCATCGTCGCCGAGCTCACGGCCGAAAAGAGACTCAACATCATCGGCCTCGGGACGCAGCCGTCGCGAGGTCTCAAAAAAGGCGTCGTCGTCAACATCGAGGCGACCATGGCGTCGATCCAGCGCGTGCTCGAGGAAGCCGAGCTGATGGCGGACTGCGCAATCACCGAGGTGTACACGGGGATCGCCGGCAGCCATATCAGGAGTCTCAACTCGAGTGGGATGGTGGCGATCAAGGAAAAGGAAGTGACGCAGGCCGACATCGACCGCGTCGTCGAAACCGCTAAGGCGATCGCGATCCCCAACGATCAGCAGGTGCTGCACATTCTTCCGCAGGAATTCATCGTCGACGGTCAGGAGGACGTTCGCGAGCCGCTCGGGATGAGCGGCGTTCGCCTCGAGGTCAAGGTGCATATCGTCACCGGCGCAGTGTCCGCGGTCGAGAACATCACCAAGTGCGTGCGCCGCTGCGGGCTTGAAGTGAAGGACGTGATGCTGCAGCCGCTCGCCTCCGCGCTCGCGGTGCTCAACGAAGACGAAAAGGATCTGGGCGTCTGTTTGATGGACATCGGCGGCGGGACCACCGATCTCGCGGTTTTCACCGGTGGCGCGATACGTCACACCGCGGTCATCCCGATCGCCGGCGACCAGGTCACCAACGACATCGCGATGACGCTGCGCACGCCAACCAAGGAGGCCGAGGAATTGAAGCTGCGGCACGGGTGCGCGCTGCGCCAGCTCGCCGACCCCAACGACATCATCGAAGTGCCGGGCGTAGGCGAGCGCGGTCCCCGCAAGCTGTCGAGACAGATGCTCGCCGAAGTCATCGAGCCGCGCATCGAGGAGCTCTACACGCTAGCGCAGGCGGAGTTGCGCAGAAGCGGCCTCGAAGAATTGCTTTCGTCGGGAATCGTGCTGACCGGCGGTTCGGCGCTGCTCGCCGGCATGGTCGAGCTGGGCGAGGAGGTCTTCCATCTCCCGGTGCGCATCGGCGTGCCGGCGTATGTCGGCGGGCTTGCCGATGTCGTGCGCAGCCCGTGTTACGCAACGGCGGTCGGGCTCCTGCTCGACGGCCGTGAACAGTTTTTGCGCGCGGAAGCTTCGCGCGCCGGAGGGAAAGGGCTAGGCAATGTGGCGGGAAGGATGAAGCAATGGTTCAAGGCAAATTTTTGATAGCGGACAAAAGTGAACCCCTACTTTTGTCCGGAACGGTTACCCGAAAAGCGCGGGCGAAGCCCGTCGCTTTTCGGCAGCAAGTGCTACGGAAAAACCAGAACGTAGAGCCAGACTTTCAATTCGACAGGAGAAAAGGAGCATCACATGTTTGAAATCATCGACCAGAACCCGCAGGAAGCGGTCATCAAGGTTATCGGCGTAGGTGGCTGCGGCGGCAACGCCGTCGAGCACATGATCGACAAAGGTCTCAACGGCGTGGAATTCATCGCCGCAAACACCGATGCGCAAGCGCTCAAGCGCTCCACCGCGCGCGTGCAGTTGCAGCTCGGCAGCAGTCTCACCCGAGGCCTGGGCGCCGGCGCCCGCCCGGAGATCGGGCGTGACGCGGCTATGGAGGACAAGGACCGCATCGGCGAGCTCATCGACGGTGCCGACATGCTCTTCATCACCGCAGGCATGGGCGGAGGCACCGGTACTGGCGCGGCACCTGTCGTGGCACAGGTCGCGAAGGACCGCGGCATCCTGACCGTCGCGGTCGTGACGCGGCCGTTCCAATTCGAGGGCAAGCGGCAGAAAGTGGCCGAAGCGGGGATCGAGGAACTAAAGAAAAATGTCGACTCTCTTATCATCATTCCCAACGACAAGCTGATGCAGGTGCTCGGCGAGGATGTCTCCGTTCTCGACGCATACGCTGCCGCCAACGACGTGCTGCGCAGCGCGGTCGCCGGCATTGCCGAGGTCATCAACAACCCTGGGCTGGTGAACGTCGATTTCGCCGATGTGCGTACGGTGATGTCCGAGGTAGGCATGGCAATGATGGGTTCAGCGATTGCGAGCGGTGCCGACCGCGCGCGAATTGCCGCCGAGCGCGCGGTCGCAAGCCCGCTCCTGGAGGAGGTGAATCTTTCGGGCGCTCGCGGCGTGCTGGTCAACATCACCGCGTCGTCGGGCCTCAAGATGAAGGAATATCACCAGGTGATGAACACCATCAAGGAATTCACCGCGGACGAGGCGCTGGTGATCGTCGGCACGGTGATCGACGACGCAATGGGGGACGACTTGCGCGTGACCATGATCGCCACCGGGCTCGGCGGACACGCCGCCGCCAAGATGCGCGGGCCCCGGCTCGAGGTCGTCGAACAGGTGGCCGACCGGACGGGGACGGACGGCGTCGGCATGCACGTCGCAACGATCGATTACGACAGCCTCGACAAGACGCCGGCGGTGATTCGTCGCGGACGCACACCGTCGCATACCGCGAGTGCTTCGACGTTCGACCCGTCGGACATCCCCGCGTTTTTGCGCAAGCAAGCGGATTAGGCGTGCTCGCAAGCGAGAGATGACTCCGCACAAAAGGTCGGGCGACCGGTTTTCGGGTGGCGCCCGAGGCTCGCCGAACGCCCCGGCAATGTGCTATGCTGTATAGCTAAGCCATTGAGTCGACGCGTGAATCGAGCATCCCACGACGTATGCTACAGGGCGAGCAGACCATGATGAAACAACGTACCCTCAAGACGACCATAAAGACGACCGGCGTCGGGCTGCACACCGGCGCGCGTGTCGAGTTGGTGCTGCGTCCGGCACAGCCGGATACGGGAATCGTTTTTCACCGGGTCGATCTGGCCAAGACCGTGACAATTCCCGCGGATGCACGCAATGTCGGCGACACGCGATTGTCGTCGTCGCTGGAGAAGGATGGAGCGAAGATCTCCACGGTCGAGCACCTCATGTCGGCCCTCGCGGGACTCGGCATCGACAATGTGAACGTCGACGTTGCAGGCCCGGAGCTACCGATCATGGATGGAAGCGCGGGCCCGTTCGTGTTCCTGCTGCAATCGGCGGGGATCGTCGAGCAGAACGCCCCGAAGCGCTACTTCCGGATAAAGACGCCGGTGGAAACCCGCAACGGCGACAAATGGGCGCGCTTCGAGCCGCATCATGGGTTTGTGCTCGACTTCACCATCGATTTCCCGCATCCCGTGTTCGGTTCGGAAAACCGCCATGTCGTCATCGATTTCGCCGAGCATTCTTACACCAAGGAAGTAAGCCGGGCGCGAACGTTCGGGTTCATGCAAGACGTCGAAGCGATGCGCTCCGCCGGTCTTGCACTGGGCGGCAGTCTTCAAAACGCGATCGTGCTCGACGAAACGCGAGTGCTCAACAGCGAGGGCCTGCGCTACGACAATGAATTCGCCAAGCACAAGGTGCTCGACGCCATCGGCGATCTGTATCTGCTCGGGCATCCGCTGATCGGCAAGTTCACGGCGTTCAAGTCGGGCCACGCACTGAACAACGCGGTGTGCCGTGAGTTGCTTTCGCGTCCCGAGTGCTGGGAGGTCGTAACCTTCGATGCGCCTGCCGACGTTCCCAGCGCGTTTCAGTCGTGGCAGGTCCAGCCGGCCTGAAGATCGTTTCCTGTCGTTGCCGCGCCGGTCCGTCGCGCTGCGCATAGCGCAGCGCGCATGCCGGTCCCGGGCTTTGCTGCGTGATTCTGGTCCGATTCCTGCTTTTTCTCGCACTGGCGATCATCGCGGCGGCATTCGCGCTTTACCTCGTCAAACGCGACCGTCGCTATCTTCGCTTTATTGGCCAGGTCATCAAGTACACGATCGTGCTATTGCTCATCGTCCTTGTCTTTTACGCTTTGGAACGGCTTATCGTTGGGGTTTGACCCTGAAGGAGAACCGGACCGCGCAAGCCTTCGCAAGGCCTGCGCCAGCGGCGCATCTCCCAGTTGCGCAGCGAGCGCCTCCAGTCGCTCAGCCGAAGCGTTATCTATCTGCTTTGAATCAGGGTTTCGCTTCGGCTGGGCTGAACGGACTTGCACGCGAACTCTTATTCCAGTAAATTTCCAGCCCTCACGGGCGAGCGCCGCCAGCAGCTGAGGACTGCGTTGGCGGAGCAGTGCGCCGGCCGCGCCGCTGGGCACATGAAGCACGAGTTCCTCGGATCGCGCATCGGCAACGCCGACGCAGGCGGCCAGCGCGGCAGGAAGTGCCGTATGAACGTGCCTCTCCAGTGCGAGCTCACGGCTTCGGCGCGCCAAGAGATCGCCGAATTCGGTTTCGCCGCTCAGTATGTGTTGCAGCTTGCGCATTGCCGATCAGGTTCAAAGGTCCGCAGCATCACCGTGGGCCACTCACCCCGGAGGGCCATTTGAACATAATCTTTGTCTCCGGCGCCACGGCTCGAGCGCGCACACTGACTCTCGACTGGCACCATTGGACGATGGGCGGCATCGGGCTTGCCATTCTGTTTCTTGCCTTCACGCTGCTGTTCAACTATCTGACGCTTCGTTACGCGGCGGCAATCAACCATCCCCTGTTGCAAGCCATCGTCCTAGCGGACCAAAGGCAGGAGGCGCAGAAAGCACAGGAGGTCATTCAGGGCCACTTGAGCGCGATGGCCGTCAAACTGGGCGAGTTGCAGGCGCAAATGCTGCGCATCGACGGGCTGGGAGAGCGATTGGCCAAGCTTGCCGGACTCAAGCCACAGGAATTGACGATGGCGCCGCAGGACTCGAGCAACGCGGGACGCGGCGGTCCGGCCCCGACGATGACGCGAGAACTTTCGGTCGACGAGTTCAGCGCGCTGCTCGCACAGCTCTCCCGTCAAGTCAACGAACGATCCGATCAACTCGGCGTTCTCGAAGCGCTGCTGGTCAACGATTCGGCCAACAAGAAGTTCCTTCCGACACTCTCGCCGATCGAAGACGGATGGTTCTCGTCCAACTTCGGGTGGCGGCTCGATCCATTCACGGGTCAGAAGAGCTTCCATGAAGGGATCGATTTTCCGGCCGAGGTCGGAACACCTATCGAAGCCGCGGCGAGCGGCAAGGTCGTCTACGCCGAGGTCCATCCGGCGTATGGTAAAATGCTGGAGATCGACCATGGTAACGGGCTGGTGAGTCGTTATGCTCATTGCTCGAGTCTGGCGGTCAAGGAAGGCGACCTGGTCGTGCGCGGTCAAAGGGTGGGGACGGTCGGATCGACCGGCCGCTCGACGGGACCGCATCTGCATTTCGAGGTGCGCTTGAACGGCGCGCCGCAAAACCCGGCGCGTTTTCTCCAACCGACGGGCTAGGACGCCAGCAGGGCATTCCCGGCTCCACGCCGATAGATATGGAGGGGTGAGAAGTTTCTCACCCCTTGTTTTTTAGCCGCGCCGTGCACAAATTACGTTACGCCCTTTCGACGCGGAACGTGCCGCGTTCCGGCCAGCAGGAGCGTTATATTTGCTGGCCGCCGTGCGCAGCCGGCGGCAGCGACCGACAATGATCTCCAACATCCTTACGAAGATTTTCGGCAGCCGCAACGAGCGGCTGCTCAAGCAGTACGCGCAAGTCGTCGAGCGCATCAACGCGCTCGAGCCCGAAATCGCGGCGCTGTCGGACGATGAGCTCAAAGCCAAGACCGCGGTTTTCAAGCAGCGCGTCGCCAATGGCGAGGAGATCGACTCGATCATGCCCGAAGCATTCGCCGTGGTGCGCGAAGCCGGCAAGCGCACGCTGCAAATGCGCCATTTCGACATGCAGCTCGTTGGCGGCATAGCGCTTCATTACGGCAAGATCGGCGAGATGCGCACCGGCGAAGGCAAGACGCTGGTGGCGACGCTGCCCGCGTACCTCAACGCGCTCACCGGCAACGGCGTCCACATAGTGACTGTCAACGACTACCTCGCGCAGCGCGACGCCGACTGGATGGGCCGCATCTACCGGTTTCTCGGCATGACCGTCGGCGTCAATCTGTCGCAGATGGAGCACGACGCGAAGCAGGCAGCGTACGCCGCGGACATCACCTACGGCACGAACAACGAGTTCGGCTTCGACTACCTGCGCGACAACATGGTCTTTCAAGCATCGCAGCGAGTGCAACGCGGGCTCTCGTACGCGATCGTCGACGAAGTGGACTCCATCCTGATAGACGAGGCGCGAACGCCGCTGATCATCTCGGGTCAGGCGGACGACAACGTGGATCTGTACTACCGCCTCAACGAGCTTGCACCGAAATTGAGTCGGCAAACCGAGGAAAAGGGCCCCGGCGATTACTGGGTCGATGAAAAGGCGCACCAGGTTCTGCTCTCCGAGGAGGGACATGTCAACGCCGAAGGCATACTCACGCAGGCCGGCCTGCTGCCGGCCGGCAGCAGCCTGTACGACGCGCACAACATCTCGCTGATGCACCATCTGTACGCGGCGCTCCGCGCGCACGCGCTATTTCACCGCGACCAGCACTACGTCGTGCAGAACGGCGAGGTGGTCATCGTCGATGAGTTCACCGGAAGAATGATGGCGGGACGGCGATGGTCCGATGGCCTGCATCAGGCTGTGGAGGCGAAGGAAGGCGTTCCGATTCAGCGCGAGAATCAAACGCTTGCTTCGATTACATTCCAGAACTACTTCAGGATGTACGACAAGCTTGCCGGAATGACCGGAACGGCGGACACCGAAGCATTCGAATTCCAGCAGATCTATCACCTGGAAACCATGGTGATCCCGACGCACCTGCCGATGATTCGCAAGGATGAGAACGACCTCGTCTTCCGCACCTTCCAGGAAAAGGTCGACGCGATCGTCGGTGACATCAAGGATTGCTACGCCCGCGGCCAGCCGGTGCTGGTCGGCACGACGTCGATCGAGAATTCGGAGCTGCTGTCGAAGTTCCTCGAAAAGGAAAAATTGACGCACGAGGTGCTCAACGCCAAACAACATGCGCGTGAAGCCGAGATCGTCGCGCAGGCAGGCCGGCCGAAGGCGATCACCATCGCGACCAACATGGCGGGCCGCGGAACCGACATCGTGCTGGGCGGCGCAATCGAGCCGCAGATCCTCAAGCTGCGCGAAGATCCTGAGCTCGGCCAGACGGAAAAAGACTTGCAGATCGCAAAAATGCGCGGTGAGTGGCAGCTGTTGCACGACCAGGTGATAAAGGCCGGCGGCCTGCACATCGTCGGCACCGAGCGGCACGAGTCGCGGCGCATCGACAACCAGTTGCGCGGACGTTCCGGGCGGCAGGGCGACCCGGGGTCGTCGCGTTTCTACCTGTCGCTGGAAGATCCCTTGCTGCGCATCTTTGGCGGCGAGCGCCTGTCGGGCATCATGCAGCGACTGAAGATGCCCGAAGGCGAGCCGATCGAGCATCCGATCGTCAACCGCTCGATCGCCAAGGCGCAAAACCGTGTCGAGTCACGCAACTTCGATATCCGCAAGCAACTCCTCGAATATGACGACGTCGCCAACGACCAGCGCCGCGTGATCTATCAGCAGCGCAACGAGCTCCTTGAAACCGAAGATGTCTCCGAGACCATCCGCAACATGATCGCCGGCCAGGTCGAGGATTCGGTGCGGGTCTGGATCCCGCCGGAATCGGTCGAGGAGCAGTGGGATGTTCCGGGGCTTGAAGGCACGCTTGCCGGGGAGTACCAGATCGCCGCGCCGGTCGGCGAGTGGCTCAAGGCCGAGCCCGAGCTTACCGATGACGCGCTGCGCGAGCGCGTGCGCGAAGTGGCGCATAGGCAGTACGAAGACAAGCTCAAGATGGTCGGCCCGGAGCTTTTTCATCAGTTCGAGCGCAACCTCATGCTGCAGACGCTCGACCAGCATTGGCGTGAACACCTTGCAGCGCTCGATCACCTGCGGCAGGGCATTCACCTCCGAGGCTACGCGCAAAAAAACCCGAAACAGGAATACAAGCGCGAGGCTTTCGAGCTTTTTTCCGACATGCTCGATAGAATCAAGCATGACGTGGTGAAGATCGTTCTCACGGTGCAGGTACGGTCGGAACAGGATGTTCAGGCAGTCGAGGAAGCGCCGCCGGTCTCAAACGTCAAGTACCAGCATGCCGATTACGACGAGGCGCTGGCGGCTGCGCCCGAGGACCCGCCGCGCGTGGCATCGCCGCCGCCGTTCACGCGCGCCGCACAAAAGGTCGGCCGCAACGACCCCTGTCCCTGCGGATCCGGAAAGAAATACAAGCACTGCCACGGAAAAATCTAGGCGCCTAAGGCTCTGACACGATGCCGGTGAACTACACTGCGCCCGCTCCGGAGCAATTGTTCCCGGTGCCCGGCGTGAAGCTGGGTACGGCAGGGGCGGGAATCAAGCATTGGACGCGCGATGACGTCGTGCTTGTCGCGCTCGCCCCCGGGGCACAGGCAGCGGGCGTGTTCACTCAGAACCGGTTTGCCGCGGCGCCGGTTGAAATCTGCCGCGAGCGTCTCGACGAGGACACCGCGACGCGTGCGCTGCTGATCAATGCAGGGAACGCCAACGCCGGAAACGGTCGCCAGGGAATCGCTGACGCGCGTGAGATCTGCGCCGCGGTCGCCAGTCTCTTAGGCTGTGGAGACCACGAGGTGCTGCCGTTTCCGG
>Ga0193751_1002264_pt1 | contig 11740 bp, 9 predicted proteins | sample L1c2metaG_FD_143050 | JGI IMG/M metagenome (GOLD analysis project Ga0193751, IMG submission 143050) | Soil microbial communities from a riparian zone of the East river system, Colorado, United States - L1c2 | ecosystem: Environmental > Terrestrial > Soil > Riparian zone | place: USA: East River... | reverse complement strand
CCAGACCAGAGACGCCGAAGCGACTTGGCGAAAAGTTGGCGATCTCCTCAACCTCTTCTCCAAAGACGAGTGCGCCAATTACTTCACGAACTCAGGATATGTTGCCGTCTAAAAACAACGCGCTCTAGCGCGCGGGCGCCTACTTTGTCAGCGCGACGGCCGTGTCATCCCAATCGTCATCGGTTGGAGACGCCAGCGCCCGCTTGCAGCGCTCGATCATCAGCGAGGCGGCTTGATCCGGCCTGCGAAGGTCGAGAGCTTTCTCGAACTGAGCAATGGCTGCGGCAAAGTCGCGCGCGCGGTAGGACGCTAGCGCCGCCTCATAGGATTTAACCCAGTCCGAGAGTTCGGCAACCTCGCCCGCCATGCCCAGTAATTGATAGATTTGCAGACCGCCTGCGCGTCCATAGACGGCCAAACGATCCAGTTCGCGAACGAATAGGCTATTCCCCGCCAGCCTGCGGGTTTCGGGGCCGATGATGATTTCAGATCCGTAGAGCTTGTTGGTGCTTTCAAGGCGGCTTGCAACGTTCACCGCGTCGCCGATGACCGTGTAATTGAGCCGAACCTCCGAGCCGATATTGCCCACCAGCATATCGCCGGAATTGATTCCGATGCGGATTTTCACGGCCCGGTTCTCATCGTCGACCAGGCCCAGTTGGCGCACCGCGCGCTGGCACGCGAGCGCGGCCCGACAGCAATCAATGGCGTGATCGGGATTAGCCGCAGGCGCCCCCCAAAACGCCATCACCGCGTCGCCGATAAACTTATCGATGGTGCCGCCATTATTTTGCACCTCGGCCGATACCGCATCGAAATAGCGCGACAGCAGCGGAATAACCCGGTCGCCCAGCCGCTCCGACATTCCGGTAAAGCCGGCCATATCCACGAACATCACGCTCATCGGGCGCACGACGCCGCCGAGCCGCGCGCCGGTTCCCTCGCCGATCAGCCGCTTCACAAGATCGGCGGGAATGTATCTGCGGAAGGCCGCGAGCCCCAGCGCCATGTCGGCGATCGCCGCCGAAAGATTTTCGATCTCGGTGAGTTGCGAGGAATGCCGTTCAACCTTTTCGAGGTCGAAACGCTCGACATGCCTGACCTCGTTGACGACCTTGATCAGTGGGGCTGCGATCAGACGCTGGGCGAGCCAGGCCGACAATAGCCCCGCAAGAACGATCAGGATCGCAAGCCCGATGAGCAGTTTGTGGATCGTATCCTGTACCGGCCCGAGGAATTCCGACTCCGGGACCACCGTGACGAGCGACCAGCCCGGAAACGAGATCGGGGTCAGCACGGCTTCGTAGGCCTTGCCGTCCCGCGTCAAGCTGGTGTGAAAGGCCTGGCCTTTATCGGTATCGTAGCTTGCGCCGGCTTGCCGGATCGCGGCGACAGCGACCGGAAACAGCGGATGACTGGTCTTCAGGGCGTTGAGTTCGTCGGCCTCGGCATCGGGCGCAGCGATCGCGGTGCCGTCCCGGTCGAGGATGAAGGCGCCGGCCGACTTTCCGACCGTGAGTTGGGAAAGAAAATTCGATACCCGCGTGAGCTCGATGATGATGGCGAGAACACCTGCGCGCTTCTGATTGACATCGATCGGTCCTGCGAGCGCGACCGCCAGCCGCTCGCCGCCCGGATGGGTGGTGAGCCTGAACCAGTCCTCGTCATCGGACTGGCTGGATTGGCTATACCATTCCTGATCCGTGACCGAGTATTTGGTCTCCTCGAAACGGCGGTCTTTGAACTTGACGTCCATGCCGGCGAATTCGTACCGGTCGATACGCATTTTCGCTTCGCCGCCGGCGATGTCGAGCGTTTCGATTGTCGCTTCGCCGAGCTTGTGCGTGGCGAAGAACGATCGATCCGGAAATCCGAAGGCGACCCACGAAATGGTCGGTTGTGCCTGCAACTGTGAAAGGAAAACGAACTCGCGCTTGTCGCCATCGCGGGGATCGATGACGTTTTCAACCAACAGCGTTCGAACGGCGGTAAAGGCGGATCTGGCTTCGGTCGTGATCGACTGCAGCTCGTCGCCGACCGCGGAGACGATCTGGTCGTTGATGGTGTCGGCAAGGGTCTGGCTGATACCTTGCGCGGTTCGCCACCACAGCAGATGAACGCCGACAGCGCTGACGATGATGGACGCCAGCACCAGCCCTGAAACGGCGAAGCGAACCCCGATACGCATGGTTGTGCCTTAGGTTTGCGAGTTGGCTACCACGTGATGCGGATCAGGATAGCATTTATTGCGCTTGGCGGGGCTGCTCGAGGCCTTCCCGGAACTGCAGAAATTCGGGTCAAGGCCTGTAACACCCCGATCGGTCGCAGCGAAACTCCGGTCGAGACGACTATTCATGCTTGGTTCTGTCCGATCACAGATTACGATTTCGCATCGACTTTCATGCCGAGGAGGGCACCGTGAAATTCATTGTCAATCTTCTCATTCTGCTGCCGGCGCACATCGCGTCGTATTTTTCATGGGTGGCTCCGCTGATCATGCGCCTCATCGTCGGCTACGTCTTCATGCTGACGGGCTGGGCCAAGCTCAACAACCTTCCGCAGATGATCGAGAACTTCACCGACTGGGGTATTCCGTTTCCAAAGATCCTGACGCCATTCGCCTCGGGCGTGGAATGCTGCGGCGGTGTCCTGCTTATTCTTGGCCTGTTCACCCGAATCCCGGCGGCCATGCTCGTGGTGGTGATGATCGTCGCCATCAGGGTCGCGAAATGGGGCGATGTCGATTCACTGGAAACCCTGCTCGGCTTCGAGGAAGTGACCTACCTGGCGGCCTTCCTCTGGCTTGCCATCGCCGGTCCCGGCGCCGTCTCGCTCGACCGGCTGCTGCTGAACGCCACCGGTCATCCCAAGGAGTCGACCTGAGAGGTGATCTCACTTTCGCGTGAGCGCGCAGAAAAGGATGAGCCCGGATTTTGGGTGGCGACGTAGCTGCAAAAAGCCAACCGCCGCCCGGGAGATATCGTGAAGCTCGTCCGCATTCTTGCCGTCGCCGTCGCCGGCCTCGCTGCCTCGCCGACATTTGCGGCCGAGCCGGTGAAATGGAGCGGCTGGGGCGACGATCTGTTCGCACGCGCGGCGGCCGAAAAGCGCTTCGTGATCCTCGATCTCGAGGCGGTGTGGTGCCACTGGTGCCACGTCATGGAAACGACCACCTATGCGGATGCGGAAGTCATCCGGCTTCTGCAATCGAACTACCTGCCGGTGCGGGTCGATCAGGATGCCAGTCCTGATCTCTCGAGCCGTTATGGCGATTGGGGTTGGCCCGCGACCGTCATCTTCGGGCCCGATGGCAGCGAGATTGCCAAGATCAGGGGATACATCGAGCCCGAGCGGATGCAGGCCTTGCTCAAGGCCGTCATCGACGATCCCTCGCCAGGGCCTTCCGTCCGCGGGGCCTTCGAGGTCAAGCCGTCGACCTCGGCCTTTCTGACCAAAGCGCAGCGCGCTGAACTGCTCAAGAATTATGATGAATCCTACGAGGACACGATCGGCGGCTGGGGCGACAGTCAAAAATACATCGACGCGGACAGCCTGGAATATGCGATGTCGCGCGCGCAAGACGGCAATGCCGAAGCGACCAAGCGCGCGCGGCAGACGCTCGATGCTGCGATGGCGCTGATCGATCCGGTGTGGGGAGGGGTCTTCCAGTATTCGGAAGCCGGCAGCTGGGCGCGCCCGCATTTCGAAAAGATCATGTCGTTCCAGGCGCAATATCTGCGCCAATACAGCCAGGCCTACGCGCTGTGGAAGGAGCCGAAATACCTCGCCGCCGCGCACGCCATCGAACGTTATCTTGCAAGTTTCCTGCTATCTCCGGCGGGCGCATTTTACGTCAGCCAGGATGCCGATCTCGATTCTGATATCGATGGGCACGGCTTCTATGCGCTCGACGACGCGGGGCGGCGCAAGCTCGCCATGCCGCGCATCGACAAGAACCTTTACGCACGCGAAAACGGCTGGGCGATCAGCGCATTGCTCGCGTATTATGATGAGACGAATGATGCCCGCATACTCGCGATCGCGGAGCGCGCCGCCAAATGGGTGAACGACAACCGCGCGCTACCCGAGGGCGGATTTCGCCACGGCGACAACGATCGGGGCGGGCCGTTCCTTGGCGACGCGTTAGCGATGGGGCGGGCGTTTCTCGATCTGTATGCCGCAACCGGCAACCGCTTCTGGCTCGATGCCGCCGCCAGAGTCGGAAATTTCGTCACTGCCAATTTCCGCGACGAGGCGGGAGGGTTTTTCACCTCGAAGACAGCGGAAGCCAGGATCGGCGTGTTTGCCAAACCGGCCAAGCTGATCGACGACCAGATTCAGGTCGCGCGCGTGATGAACCTGCTGCATCGCTATTTCGGCAGCGACACCTATCGCGAGCAGGCCTCGCACGCCATGCGGTATCTCGGCAGCGCTTCGGCTGAATTGATACGTCCCTTGCCCGGCGTTCTTCTCGCCGACGAGGAGAACGCGATCGAGCCAACCCACATGACCATCGTCGGACGTAAGGATGACCTACGCGCACAGGCGTTGCATGCCGTCGCGCGGGCCCTGCCGGCGCGCTACAGGCGTCTGGAGTGGCTCGATCCGCGCGAGGGCAAGTTGCCCAATCCGGACGTCGAATATCCCGACCTGGGGGAGCCGGCGGCGTTTGCCTGCAGCAATCGCATCTGTTCTTTTCCGTCGTTTGACGCCGAGGAACTTCTAGCCAACGTGAAGAACATGGCCAAGCTGAAGCCGTCGCGGGCGGCGCTGGACTGATGTCGCCGATCATGGAAAATTTGTTGTGCGACGCAATAGTTGTGGGCCTGGTTCCGGCCTGCAATCTATCGTGCTGATGTGGCGTGCTTTCTCGGCAAAGCCCGGTCTCGCGCCGCGCGCAACGAAATACTCCGCAGGCGCCGGTGTCAGGCATAGATGGGAAGCCCGACTGAAGAAAAAGAAAATTTTCTTTTGAAGCGCTGTAACCAAATCGCCGGCTCGCCCGTAGCTAGCTCTGGGTGAACATTCCGATTTCGGCCGAAGAAGTGTCTGTCGCGATCTAGTGGACATCCATCCGCGCGCTGTGTCGTTCCGTGATCGAACGATCACGGGATGCTCATGGCGTCACTCTTGTCATCGAATCATCGAGGAGATCTTCATGAAATTGGCTTCCAAATCGGGTGCTACGCTCGCAGCGGCCGCTGCAACCCTGTTCCTGGCCGGTGCGACCGTATCGACAACGACCTACGCCGCGGGCGAAGGCCACTGCGTCGGCGCGAATGCCTGTAAGGGACAAAGCGCCTGCAAGGGCGGCAACCATGCCTGCAAAGGCCTGAATGCCTGCAAGGGCCAGGGCTTCTCTGAATTGACCAAGGCCGACTGCGCCTCCGCCAAGGGCAAGTTCAAGGCGGGCTAACCGATCCGCTCTGGATCATGATGCGATTAAGTCGAATCGCATCATGATCTCATATCTTTGTTTGAGCATGGTCTTTTCGGAAAACCGGTTTCCACTTTTCCGGATCATGCTCTAGTGGTGAGGGACCCGGTGTAGGCCGGGTCCCGCTTTCGTGATAGGCTAGTGCCGCCGATTTGAAGTTCCTGCATCACCCGCGGCAAACTCGAACAGGAACTTCAAATCGAAAAGCGGCACTAGCATCATAGGCTTGCTAGTACCCTTTGCTTTCCGAAGTTCGTTTGCGAAGATGCGGAGCCCGATCACGAACTTCGGAAAGCGGGTACTAGACTCATCGTCTATCACGGGCGCGAGAGGCCGCCCGGTTGCCGGCGGTACCGCAGCGGAGGCAGCATGAACGTCGTAAGCCAATTGCCAAACTCGCCGGCTGCGCGCGCCGGCTATGCCGCTCCGTCCGCCAAGCCGCCGTTCCTCGGATTCGGTCTTGGACTGCGGGCGCAGCAATATGACGAAATCCTGAACGGTAATCCGCCGATCGACTGGTTCGAGGTCATCAGCGAGAATTACATGATTCCGGGCGGTCAACCGCTCCGCATTCTCGATCGGATTCGCGAACGCTATCCGGTGGTGATGCATGGCGTGTCATTGTCGATTGCATCGACGGCGCCGCCCAATTTCGAATATCTGGAAGGCCTGCGCGATCTCGCGCGGCGCGTCGAGCCGAAATGGATATCGGACCATCTCTGCTGGACCGGGGTGCATGGCAAGAACCTGCATGACCTGCTGCCTTTCCCCTATACAAGCGAAGCGCTCGACCATGTCGTCAGTCGCGTTGAGCTGGTTCAGGACTTTCTCGGCCGTGCCATCGTGCTCGAGAATGTCTCGACCTATGTTCAGTTCAACAATTCCGAGATGACGGAATGGGAGTTCCTTAGCGAGCTATCCCGCCGTTCCGGATGCTGGCTGCTGTTCGATGTCAACAATGTCTATGTCAGTGCCTTCAACCACGGCTACGATCCCAGGACGTTCCTCGAGGGAATTCCGGCGGACCGGGTGGTTCAGTTCCACATGGCCGGGCATAGCCATATGGGCACCCACATCGTCGACACCCACGATCATCCGGTGTGTGAAGACGTCTGGGAGCTCTACGTCGCGGCGTTGAAGCGCTTCGGCTGGGTCTCGACCATCATCGAGCGCGACGACCATATTCCCCCGCTCGAGGAAATTCTCATTGAGGTCGAACGCACCCGTGAGATCGCCAACCGGATTCTCCCGCCACTGGCCGCCCGATGAGCGACCTGGCGCGCCAGCAGAGCGACTTTCAGCGCGGCATTCTAAGCGGCGATGATTCAATTCTGGCCGAAATTCCCGACAGCCCGAAGGAAAAGCGCGAAACCCTGTTCGGCGTCTACCGGTATGCCTATAGCTCCCGGCTGGTCGAGGCCATGAGCAACGACCACAAGCTGCTGCATATCTATCTCGGCGAGGAAATGTTCGACACCATGGGACACGCTTATGTCGCGGCCAATCCATCGCAGCATCCGAACCTGCGCTGGTTTTCGAGCAGCTTGCCGGATTTCCTCAAATCGACCGAGCCTTACAGCAAATATCCGGTGTTGTCGGATCTCGCGGCCCTTGAAAAGGCGCTCAACGATGCGTTCGATGCAAAAGAGGCTCCCGTGATCGGGGTTGCGGACATGGCGGGGTTTGCGCCGGAAGCATGGGCAGGACTCGCCATTCGTGCCCATCCCAGCGCCGTCAGGCTTGATCTTTCGACCAACGCGTCCGCTGTCTGGCTTGCGCTCAAGGCCGATGAGGATCCACCGGATCCGGTTCGGCTGGCGGAGCTGAGCCGGCTCCTGGTCTGGCGTCAGGACGTCACGCCGGTGTTTCGCGAGCTCGGCACTGAGGAAGCGATGATGTGGGATGAAGCCGCGCGCGGCATACCGTTCGGCGTCCTCTGCTCGATGCTCGCGACCTATGACGATCCGGACGGTGCCGCAGCGCGAGGGGCGGGCTATCTGCACGGATGGGTCACGGCGGGACTCTTGACAGGCGTTTCCGGCGGCGATTGATGGCCGATCGGATGGACATTAGAGCGTTTTCAAGCGAAGTGGAGGCCGGTTCGCGTCAAGAAAACGCGTCAAATCAAGAATCTAGAGCCCCGTTTCGATTCAATCGAAACGGAGAAGGCTCTAGCCGCAATTTTATCGAACAGTTGAGTTGGGACGAGGTCGCCCGCCGCATCGAAAACGGTGCCGCCGCGATTCTGCCGATCGGCGCGGGCGCCAAGGAACACGGCTTCCATCTGCCCATGAACACCGACCGCATCCAGGCCGAGGCGTTGGCCGCGCACCTCGCCGATTCCCTCGACGCGCTGATCTGGCCCACCGTGACTTACGGCTACTATCCGGCCTTTGTCGAATATGCCGGCAGCGGCAGCCTGTCGGCCTCCGTATTCGAGTCGGTGATCTCGGAGATCGTCACCGCGATCGCAGGCTTTGGCTGCCGCGCGCTGTTCGTGCTCGATACCGGCGTCAGCACGCGCGCACCCGTGGATCGCGCGTTGGCGCGGCTTGGTGCGTTTAATGTGCGGCACTTGCGGATTCACGAAGGCCCGCGCTATCGGCGAGCCGCCGCCGAGTTGGCCGAGCAGAGCCATGGCAGCCACGCGGACGAACTCGAGACGTCGCTGATGTTGGCGCTCGCGCCTGAACTGGTGAACATGGCGCGCGCGGAGGCAAGCCCCGCCGCGAATGGTGAGACGGCCGGGCCCTTGACGCCGCGGGACCCGTCGTCGCCCAATTATAGCCGCTCCGGCAGTTATGGCGATCCGACCCTTGCGACACCGGCCAAGGGCGAGACCCTGCTGGCGGCCATGGTCGAGGATCTGGCCGAACAGGTAGCGGCCTTCCTCGCTACGCAAAAACCCATGGACCGGAAGAAACAGCGTGGCGTCCCGGGATGAAATACCTCGAGCAAATTCGTGCGATCGCGCTACTGGCGCTGGCGCTGTGCGGCGCCCTCGCGTCGCGCGCCAATGCCCAATCGGAATTCCTGCGTGGCGATCGGATGCCGTATGATGCGTTCGATAAACTCGCCAAGACCGATCTGGAGGTTCCCGGCGGCTCGGTCCATGTCGGCTTTGCCCCTGGCGATCTCGTATTGCCAAAGGAGACGATCCTGGACTGGGTCAGAGCCTCCGCCATGGCGGTCGCGACCTATTACGGCCGCTTTCCCGTCAAGTCGCTGCGGCTGTTGTTCGTCCCGGTCGACGGTCCGCGCGTTCGCGGCGGAACCACTTGGGGATATCGCGGCGCGGCCATTCGTGTGCTGTTGGGCCAGCAATCCCGCGAGGACGATCTGCGCCGCGACTGGGTCCTGGTCCACGAGATGGTGCACACCGCGCTTCCCGACATGGCGGAGCGTTACAACTGGCTGTCGGAGGGGCTTGCGGTCTATGTCGAACCGATCGCGCGGGTGCAGGCCGGCGATCTCACCGCGCAGGAAATCTGGCTCGCGATGATGCGCGATATGCCGAAGGGTCTGCCGCAGGCCGGCGACCAAGGCCTCGACAACACCGACACCTGGGGCCGCAGATACTGGGGCGGCGCCATGTTCTGCCTGACGGCCGATATCGAAATTCGAAAGGCGACGGGCAACCGGCTCGGGCTGCAGGACGCGATGCGCGGCGTGATCGCGGCCGGCGGCAGCCATGAGGTCGATTGGTCGATCGAGCGTATTCTAGTAACCGCCGACAAGGCGGTCGGCCTCGACGTGCTCACGCGCCTCCACAATGAATGGGGAGGAAAGCCGGTGACGCCCGATCTCGATCAGCTTTGGCGCGATCTCGGTTTGCGAAACAAAGACGGCAGCCTCGAATTTGAGGCGGGCGCGCCGCTGGCCGCGGTCCGGGCGGCGATCACGGAGAGGCGCGCGAAGTGATGCCGAGGCGATCTTGGATCGCCGTCATCGCCGCGATTGATCCAAATGGGTGAGGTGGGGCAGTGGGCAGAGCTGGCTGGGGAACTAGGATTCGAACCTAGACAAACAGAGTCAGAGTCTGTTGTGCTACCGTTACACCATTCCCCACCGAAGTAGCTGATTTTACGTCACTTTTTTCGTAAGTTTTCCAAGATCGCGGAGGAGTTTTCCAAATCAGGCGTCTGGCAGCGGTGATATAGCCGTCCAAACGTTCGCGGTCTAGTCCTCCTTCGAGATCAGCCGAAGCCGCTTTTGCCCTTGGGCCGCGACCTGCATCTGATCCTTGAAGCGCATGTAGTGCTCGACGTTCTGCCTGGACATGCCGATGTCGTTGGCGATCTGGTCGACCTCGTAGCCTTGCTCGGCGCGCGCCAGGATGCCGGTGCCGCGCAGGCCGTGGATGGTCGGATGGTCAGCGTCGTCGGGCTCGATGTCCCAATCGTACTTCTTGACCTGGGCGGCAACCCATTCTTTCCAGCGGCGACATATCTCCCGGCCTTCCGGGGTGTCGGCAAGCCAGCGACCCCAACGCGCGCGCAGGCCGTCAGCGGTGTATTGCGCGCCCTTCGGCGAATAAAGGTAGAGGTCTTCGCGGAAGCGATCGATCGGCTTCAGCCAGCGTGAATTCGTGAAGGTCACCGGCGTCTCGGCCCACCGGTCGATCTCGAGCGCGTCGGCGGCCGCGAGAGGAATGTGAAAGGACCTGCGGCGCTTTCTGGTCTTGAGCGGGCGACACCAGAGGCCGTTGCGATCGCGGTGCTCGGGCCCCATCCTGATGAGATCGCTGCCGCGCTGGCAGGTCATCACGCCGAGCCGCATCATGCGGACCAGATCCGGCCAAGCTTGCGTTCGGATATAGTCAATCGCCCATGATGGCCACGGCACATGCCCGCGGTCTGGGATGTCGAAGTCTCTCACCTTGTCGAACGGATTGAATTTGGCGAGGTCCAGCGGAATCGCCCAATCCCAGACAGTGCGGCCGACCGACAGCATCTGGTTTGCCATCACCGCGGTTTCTTTCATCGCGTCGCGTGCGGTCTGGACCGTGATCGGCGCCAGGTCGCGAACCGCCACCATGCCCCAAGTATTGTGCGCCTCGAAGCGGCGCATGTGCACTTCGTAATTAGATTGTGTGCCTTCCGGAGAGCCGTTTGAATTCGTCGCTTGCGCGGTAACGGGTGATGAGATCGCCGATCGAGCCGGCCGGATAACTGGTAGGAGTCGAGTTCCGACGCCGCTCGACTTCGGCGAAAAACCGTGCCGGTTGCTTGATCGCATCGGGCAATTTGATCCGCTGGCCCTCGCGGTCGGTGTTTCGTCCGGGATTCCAATAATAGTAGGTGTAGGCCTTTCCGCTTTTTTTGCAGACGGTTTTGGTCTCTACCCCTTCAGGCAGCGTCACGCCGGTTTCCCTTTTTCTCGCCAAATCTCAACGCTCCACGCATGGCCGCATCGGTGGTGTCCGATGCCGTCCGGCCGGAGAGTTTACGGTCTACGTCTTCCCAGCGCCAGCGGGGAGTGCCCGAAGGGAACGTGTCGCACGGTCGGGGCAGGCGGCCTTCCTTCACCCATTGATCCCAAGTGTCTGTCGAAATTAGCAATTCGGCCGCTCCGGTTTCCCGGTCGACATAGGCGGGTGTCCGATCGCCTCGAAGCAAGTTGTCCGTCTTGCGCACTGTCATTCGGGCTTACTGGAGGGCGTTCGTCTTGTCGCGGACGAGGTCGCACTTGCGTTTTCGCCAATCGAGAAAATGTCGGACGTGTTGATCATCCCGAGCATCATGCTCAGGCGAGGCCAAAAGTGGAGCGGCGGCTATAAACTCATCGTACGATTGGGTGCCACGGCGAACGAAAAGGAAGGAAGCTGCCCGCGGTTTTTGCTTGTCGAATTTTTCGGCGTTAGGGGCGATGCATGCAGCCCTCTCTGACGATGAAGGCACTTCCCCGATACTTGGACCAGAGTTCACCGCGGTCGCGAACAGGCCTCTGAATAGCTATTGATTTCGTTGTTGGTTCGGATAGCACTCGAACCTGCAACCAGCGGCGGGAAATCGAGCGGCTTCGTTGATTTTGCTGCGGTTTAGTTCGAGCTTGATCGCGTTTGCCGCGGTTCGTTCAATCCGTTTCTGGTACGAAACTGGTGCATGCTGACGCTCCTGCGGCTGCCCTCTTAACCGGTCTCGCGGCAGCCGGATGGTCTCCGCTGACGCTCCGCCCATACGCCCATTTTTGTTCGAGTACTAAGGGCTCCGCCCTCGCGCGGGCAAGGGTGAAGTCCCGGAAGATCCGGGACCGGCCAGGGCGGTCTCCCCGACCTTCCGCGCGGACGTCAAGACCGGACAG